>Ga0208587_1001127_pt1 | contig 14362 bp, 12 predicted proteins | sample NGESurdeep092012_7_FD_184472 | JGI IMG/M metagenome (GOLD analysis project Ga0208587, IMG submission 184472) | Arctic peat soil microbial communities from Barrow, Alaska - NGEE Surface sample 210 deep-092012 (SPAdes) | ecosystem: Environmental > Terrestrial > Soil > Wetlands > Peat ...
CCCGCAGCCAAGGCCCTCCAGCCAAAGGGCTTCCATCCGTTGATTCGGTGCGGTCCGCAAAACCCGCTACCGGCGAAATTGCGCAGGGTTCCCGGTTTCAAACGCCCAAGCTGCAACCCAATAATGGCAATATGGTTTTCGATCCGGAGGCCTTTCTCGCGAGAGCTGGGTTGGGCAAGACGATTTTCAACCTGAAAAAGAGTGAGACGGTCTACACGCAAGGCGATTCTGCCAACACGATTTTTTACGTGCAGAAGGGCCGGCTGAGAGTGACGGTCACCTCCGCGGCAGGAAAAGAAGCGACGATCACCTTGGTGGGCGCCGGAGAATTCTTGGGGGAGAACTGCATGATCTCACCTCATCCTCTTCGACTCGCGACGGCTACCGCGATGACCGAGTGCGCACTCCTCAGGATAAGCAAGGCGGAAATGGTCCGCGCCCTTCGTCAAGAACCCGCATTTTCGAATGTGTTCGTCTCCTTTCTGCTCACCCGCAACGCTCGCATCCAGGCCGATCTGGTCGATCAGCTTTTCAATTCCAGCGAAAAGCGGCTGGCGAGAATTCTGTTACTGCTGGCGCAGTTCGGCAAGGAGAGCAAGCCCGAGACGGTGGTTCCTAAAGTCAGCCAGGAAATCCTGGCAGAGATGATTGGCACTACCCGATCGCGCGTGAGTTTTTTTATGAATCGCTTCAGGAAACTGGGCTTCATCGAATATAACGGCGAGATTCGGGTCCACAACTCCCTCCTCAACATCTTTCTGAATGAATAAGGGCGCTGCAGTTTTTGTGCAAGCCTCCATGTGAAACACCGCTCCTTTAGGAGCCTCCAGGTTCAGCGGCTGGGAAACGGCTTCAGCGCATTTTCCGGGCGCACTATCTTCCCACTTGGGCACCCCGTAGCCTTTGAAATCCCGGTTTGTGCAAAATTGACCAGACATCCGAACGTAGGGCGGAATATCTTCGGAATGAGTCCCCTTCTTAGGGGATGATTTAAGTGGCACAGAAGCCGCCCCTGACTGAGTTCCGGGTGGCTTCTCTTTTTTGCAGATGCTTACGCCGATGGGCACCTTGGCGATTGTCCCCGAGTGGCGGACAACTCGGAAACCGACCCACTACCGACGGGGGCACAGCGCCGCGCTGCTTGCGTCGGGGCGTTTTTTTTGCAAGCCTATATTCAAAATTCCCGAGGGCATCATGATCGATAAAAAAACCATTGCCGCCGACGAGCGTTTGCGCCACGAGTTCAACCAGTGGGCCGAGCAGGGCCGCGGCGAGGAGATGGAGAACCACCACATCAGCATCGTCCAGCAAACCCTGGTGCAGATGCAACTGAAGCCGGGCGACCGCGTGCTCGATCTGGGCTGCGGCGCGGGATGGGCCAGCCGCCTGATGGCGGATGCCGTAGCCAACGGCGACAAGCCCGGACAGGTGATCGGGCTCGACGTGTCGGACGAAATGATTCGCCGCGCCCGCGCCGGCTCGACAGCACATGACAATCTGATGTTCGTGGTCGGCTCCGCTCAACAAATTCCATGGGAGGAAAATTTCTTCGACAAGGTGCTGTCGGTCGAAAGTTTTTATTACTATGCCGACCAGGACCGCGCCCTTGCCGAACTCTTCCGTGTCCTAGCGCCCCGAGGCGAGCTGTTTATCCTGATCAATCTCTACAAGGACAATCGGTACTCGCTGCGCTGGGTGGATGAGCTGAAGGTGCCAGTGCAGGTGCGCTCGGAACAAGAGTACGTTGACCTGCTGAAGGCGCACACCTTCGAAGATGTGCGAGCGATGCGCATCCCGGATTTGACTGCGACGCCGGAGGAGTACAGCGGAAAGTGGTTCAAGAATGCGGAGGAGTTGCGCGAGTTCAAGCGCATTGGCACGTTGCTGTTGATGGCGCGCAAACCGGAGTTCCATTCGCCGCCACCGGGTTACGAGGTGTATTGAGCGGCTGAGTTCAGAACAGGTGTACTCCAACGAGCACGGGTAGTGCGGCGCTTCAGCCTGAATTATTTATCAGGCGTTCACGCCTTGAAGGGGCACGGCTTCAGCCGTGCCGTTAGGTATTCTGGGAAGTTGGGCTTCAGCCCCTGAGGGAACTCGCACTTCGTCTCAAACAGCGAGGTCCCTCAGTGGCTAAAGCCATGATGACGACAGCAGCTTTACGGCACGGCTGAAGCCGTGCCCCTTCAAAGCGTGAGTTCCTCATGAATGATCCAGATGGAGCGCCAGACTACCCGAGCTCAAAAATGATCGCGCAGGTGGCCGAAGCTCTCGACCTGTAACAGGCGGCCATCGCCGGCCTCGGGACGGAGTTCGTCGCGCTCCAGCATCCAGGTGTTGTGGTGGGGAACAAAGACGGCGTGCAGTCCCGCTTCCAGCGCCGGATTGATGTCGGACTTGGGACTGTTGCCGATCATCCAGGTGCTCTCGCGCAACAAGCCGTACTTCTCGACTACCGCGCGATAGGTCGCCGCATCCTTTTCGGCCACGACTTCGACGGCAGTGAAATGTTGCTTGAGTCCGGAGCGCTCGACCTTGCCCGAGTGCTCGGCGATATTGCCCTTGGTCACCAGGAAGAGATGATGCCGCTGGGCGAGGTCGGCCAGCGTTTCCGGGACCTCCGGCAGAATCTCCATGGGATGCTCAGCGATGGCGTAGGCAAAGCCGCGAATGGTCTCGTGCAGCGCGGGCGTAAGCGGCTCGACCGACAACTGCTCGAAGCACCTGACCAGCGCCAGCGCGAAGCTGTGCATACCATAGCCGTGGGTGCGGATGTTTTCGCGCTCCACGTCATACAGCACCTGGCGCACCTGGTCGGGCGTGTACTCATGATGATTGAGAAATGAAATGAAGTTGGCGATCGCCCGCTCGAAGTAAACGTTGTTCTCCCAGAGCGTGTCGTCGGCGTCGATCAGGAGGTGTTGGCCGGGCGGGATGCGGTGAGCTTCGGGCACAACAGTATCTTATTCTCTTTGCCGAACGCTCGCCGAAATGGAAAGATGTACAAGAGGAGTACTAAGCAGGGAGGCCAAAGACTATGAAATTTGACGCTGAGGAGCGGGAGATTCTCGCATCGTATGAGCGAGGGGAGTGGCGGCCGGTGAAGGGAAAAAGGGGCGACCGGAACCAGTACGCTCGCTATGCCAGGGCAACATTTCGCAAAGACCGTCGCCTCAACATCCGCTCGGCCGGGGGAACGAATGATGACCGCTAGTAACCCTTGGTACCCGTATCAACTACCCGATTTTGAAAGGGCATCTTCAATCAGCTTCACTACGGCCGGCGTGAAGCGATGGGGATACACAAGAATAAACCACAGCGCGAATTCCGGGCGCTTCACGAGCGTTGGCGGGAGTTCTTGAACGGACAGTGTTTCCGCGCTATTTCGTAATGATTCCCAGCTTTGAGGTTCACCTGCCAGATGGCTGTCTAGAATCCCGTCTGACGATCTCCATCTGAACCATTCAGCGGAGGTGACGGGGATATATGAGGTGAGAAATATCCGGGTCACGCCAAACCACAAGGACGCAAGAGCCTGCCGGCGCCATCTTCTAGCTAAGAAATCGATAAGAGATGCCACGCAATAACTGATTCCGACGAATTGTTCTGAATTTAAGCTGTCGAGGCTGTAATAAAGACGCAAAGCTTCCCCTGAGGAGTAGTACGGGTTTGAAACTCCACGCCCCGTCGCGAACGCGCTATTCCAGGTTGAAATTTCGCGTATAAGCTGGATCGCCAAACCTTCTGCCACGTGTGGCCTACAGTTTTCTTCACTTTCAAGCGCAGCTAGAAAAAGGTACGGCACGGCTGATTCGCCCCACATTGAAGCCTCCCGGAGCCGTGTGGTCAGAAATGAACGAACAAAATCATCTTTATCGCGTGGTTTGTGACGAATCCGGAGAAACAAATCCCACGCGCTGAGCAAGCCGACTAGAATCGTCACGCGAGCCCGATATGTGTGCCCGTCTACCAGAGGGAATCCCTGCACCAAATCGCTGCGATGGACGCACTCTTCAGCAAGTGCCGTGAGCGCGCCCTCGGCAGCCATTTCGCAGAGCTCGAATGAAATTTGACAGTCTGCCTCTGCCTTCTTGAATTTTTCGATCAAGTACAAGATGTAAGCACCGGCCAAAACCCAGTACTCAAAAATGCACCAGTGATTTGAAACTAAAGCTGCCGGTCCCGTGATGTACGCTGTCAAGAGTGCAATGCTTGTCGCCGACCGTGCAATGTTCAACGCGGTTTGCTGCTGCGGCTTAACCGGCAAAACATATTCGATCAATCGCGCTGCTTTTTCTTTTTCCGCAGGCGCGGATCCGTCGCGCTGAATCAATTCTAAAAATAGCCTAAAATCGGTTAACTCACGGGGTAGGTAAGCACCATGAGAAGCCCTGAACCGCTCAAATAACTCACCCCTTTGAATTACCCTGAGCTCGTTCCCAACTGCGCGGCTGCGCCAAGTGAGGTTCGCCACTCGGATCTGCTCAACAACCGGAACGGTGAGCTCCCCATTTGTAACGAGGTATGGAACAAAGTCAGTGATAGGAGGCCTGCCGGGAAGTTCAATCGCAAGCTCGACCAAACTAACAATCTCGCCGTAGATTTTGTGCCAGTCATTCAGGCCAATATTTCCGGCCTTCAGTTGGTACGCCCGAATCTCTCCGGCTGCCGTACGGGTAATGACGTCCTTTCCCTTTTCGAATGGCCCGTGCGTGGAGATGTAAAGGATTGTTTCGCCCTCTGCCGCTAAGACTTGGCAGAAGGGGATCTGGTACTGTCGTTCATTGATGCTAGTCAACCAGTTTTCGATTACTCTCCCGAGCAATCCATGCCTCTCGCTGTCGCTCGAGAATGTCGGCTTGTCTTCGTTTGAGTTCGGGATCATTTTCTATTTCTTCCGAAGCTTTCTTCATCGCGGGTAGCATATCTGGGTGAACTATCCAACTGCCGAGGGGACTTCCGTCTGAAGTAAACGCGGTTTGCATTTTTTCTGTCATGTCCAACAGCAATTCTGCAGAGACGGGCTTACCACCCGCATCCATCGAGGTACCGGCTTTCTCGGAACTCTCGCCAACTTTCTTGAAGAAGCGTTTCGCCGAACGAGCGATGATATCTTGGGCGATCTCCTCGAGTTTTGCATTCAATTTCTCGCCAATCAGAAATGGAACATCGGCTATCGGAATTTCGAACCCTGTACCGATTTCTTCGAAGCCCTCCTGAACTGTCCCGCCCCCATGCTGCTCGTACCTCATTTCGCGGCCTTCATGCTGCGTGAACCCCTTGATCTGTGAAAGGACGGGGTCACCCGTATCGATTCGGAGGCGAAGTTTGGCCAAGATGATTCTTTGAATCTCGGCCTTAAGGGCTGGAAAATCGGGCAGCATTGCTAATCTTACTCCCCTCCCGGTCCCTGCTGCATCAAACTCGCCGGCGGCGGAGGGATCGTAATATCCAACTCCTGCACGGGGCCGAGTGTGCTGAGCGCCTTGCCGAATTCCGTGTCGTTGCCCACCACCAGCACTGCCATGCGGTCTTTGTGGACGTACTTGCGCGCCACGCGCGAGACATCGTCGGCGGTTACCTTTTCCACTTCACTGCGGTAGCGCTCCAGAAAATCGAGCGGATAGCGATAGAACTCGTAGGCCATCTTCTCGTGCAGAACTTTTTCCGGCGTGTCGAACTGGAAGATAAACGAGTTGAGGATGTCGTCTTTGGCGCGCTTTAGTTCGTCCGGAGTGGCCGGGTTCTTCAGCAGGCCGTCGATTTCCTCGTCGAGCCCCTGAATGCCTTCCACGGTACTCGCGCTCTTGGTTTGCATCTCGACGTTGGTTACACCTGGATGGTCCCAGCTAGAACCCACTCCTCCGCCCACAGCGTACGCGAGCCCTTTTCCGGAGCGCAGATGGTTGAAGAGCCGCGAGGAGAAGCTGCCCCCAAACAATTCGTTCATCACGGTCACCGCGAAGTAATCGGGATTGTTGCGCTCGATGCCGAGGTCAAGCATGCCGATACTGGTCTGGTTCACGTCGGTCTTGCGGACGAAATACAGGCCCGGCTTCGGCTCGGTGAACTTAATGTCGGGCGTTTTCGCCTCCGATCCCTTCGGCCACGAATCGAATGTCTGGCGCAGCCTGGCTTCCATCGCCTTCGCATCGAAGTCGCCGGTGATGCCGAAGATGATGTTGTTGGGATAAACATACTGCTGGTGCCAGTTCAGCAGGTCCTCGCGAGTAACCGCGGCAACCGTCGCATACTCGGGAACGCGCGCGTAAGGATTGTCTTTGCCGTAGGCGACGATGCGGCTTTCGCGATGCACGATGGAATCCACGTTGTCGTTACGGCGCGAAATTTCCGTGTACATCTGCTCCTTCGCCAGTTCCAGCTTGTCGGGGCGAAACTCGGGATTGTGCAGCAGGTCGAGAAACATATCGAACACGGCATCGAAGTCGCCCTTCAGGCAGTTGAGCGAAATTGTCGTCGAGTCTGACTGGCTGTCGGTTTCGATCTTGGCCGCGCGCGCTTCCAGGAAGTCGTCCATCTGATCGCCGGTCTTCGTCTTGGTGCCGCCGGTGCGCCACACCTCGCCGTAGAGGTCGGTGAGCCCGCTCTGGTTCGTCGCCTCGGAGATCGAGCCGCCACGAATGCGCGCCGTCGCATCGATCAGAGGCAGCTCATGGTCTTCCTGGAGGAAGATCACTATGCCGTTGGGCAACTGAACGCGAATGGGCTGCTGAGGCTTGAAGGCAGGCAGCGCCGGGGGCTGAACCTGGCTCCAGGGTTTGACCTGGGCGGGGGCGACAGTGGTCAGCAACAATAGGAAGCAGAAAAGCGCTAACGGGAAACGGGAAGGGGAAAAGCAGGTCCCTCGCCGACTAAAGTCGGCTCGTGATGACAAAATATCAATGGCATGGACGCGGCGCTGAAACGCCGCACTACCCGAACTCGAATGCTTGCGGGCGCTTCGTTCGGCATGACAAGAGAGGATGGAGTTCTTTCGCACGCTCATTGTTGTTCCGCTCCTTTGCTTGGCCCTGCCTGGCTGCTCGCCGTCTGCGTCTGGATGATGCCGACGGTGCGGTTGGTTTCAGTGAAGACCTGGTTCGACACTCGTCGGATGTCGGCTTTAGTCACCTTGTCCACGCGGTCGAGATAGCGGAACAGCTCGCGCCAGTCGCCGTAGCGCGTCTGATAGGTCGCAAGCTGCTGCGCCAGGCCCTCGTTACTGGCGAGCCCACGAATCAGGTCGGCCTTGGTGCGCGTCTTGAACATCTGCAATTCTTCATCGGTAACGTCCTGCGTCTTCAGCTTGTCGATCTCTTCGTGTACGGCCTTTTGCAGCTCTTCGTTGGTATGGCCCGGCAGAGGCACGCCATAGAACGCAAACAGGTGGCCGTACTTTATTCCCGGGAAGCCGGAAAAACCTGCCGCGAAGGCGGCAATCTTTTTGTCGCGCACCATCGATCGGAACAAGCGCGAGGTGCGGCCGTTCGACAGAATGTCGCTGATCGCGTCGTAGACCGCGTCGTCAGGCGCCAGATAACTTGGCCGGTGGTAGCCCTCCAGATAGAACGGCTGCGCAGGATCGTGCAGCGTAACCTCGCGCACCGAATTCTGTGCCGGCTCGTCGGTGAACAACTCCTCCGGCTTGGGCGTGGTGGGAAGCTGGCCAAAATATTTTTCCACGATGGGGAGGACCTGCGCGGGGTCGAGATCGCCGACCAAACCGATCGCCATGTTGCTGGGCACGTAATAGCGCTTGAAGAACTCGGCCGCGTCGGTGGCGGAGAAGCTTTGCAGATCGGAAGCGTAACCGATGGTCGGCCGATGATAGGGGTTCGCCATAAAGGCCGTCCCCAGGAACTGCTCGACCAGACGTCCCGTCGGGCGGCTGTCGGTGCGCATGCGGCGTTCTTCCATCACCACGTTGCGCTCCTTGTAGAACTCGCGCATCACCGGGTGCAGCAGCCGGTCGGACTCCAGCGCCGCCCATAGCTCGATCATGTTCGACGGCATCGAGTACATGTAGCCCGTTTCGTCGTAGTTGGTGAACGCGTTGACGCCCACTCCGCCGTGGCTCTCCACAATCTCGCCGAATTGGTTCTGCACCACGTACTTGTCGGCGTCTTTGATCGCTTGCTCCCAGGCGCTTTTCATCTGCGCCAGCTTCTGCGGATTCTGGCCCACGCGCTTGATGCGCTCGGCTTCGTACGCAGCATAGGTCTGCTCAACCTTTTCCAGCGCGGGCTTCTCGGCGGCGTAATCCTTGGTGCCGATGTCAGGCGTGCCCTTGAAGGCCATGTGCTCCATCATGTGCGCCAGGCCAGTCTCGTTGCGGGGATCCTGCGCCGAGCCGGCGTCAACCAATGTAAAGAACGAAAACACCGGGGCTTCGGGCCGTCGCCAGAGGACGACCGTCAAGCCGTTGGGCAAGGTCTTCACCGAGACGCGCTTCTCGTACGACGCCAGGTCCTGCGCCGCCAGCGGCAAAGCGGTTGCGAGCAGGAGCAGGCAAGTCAATTTGGCAAACCAACGGTTCATCGTGCCTCCAGAAGGGCGGACGTGATTATGCACAAGAAGCTATCTCATAAATCCGGGGCCTTGAAAGGGCACGGCTTCAGCCGTGCCGCAAATGGCCATTCATAGACTGGGCTTTAGCCCCTGAGGTACTTCGGTTTGGCCCGCCCCAGTATTTATGAGATGGCTTCAAGTTAGAAACTTACGCAGTTAAGGACGCGCAAGTCAAACGGAGGAGAGCAGCCGCGCCCGCTCATTCCAATAGAATCTCGCCACGATTCTCCCGCAGTTGCATACTTCCCCGCTCAACCTGCATCATTTCTGTGCAGCGCGCGAGGCAACGATGGCCAAAGAGACTGTGGTTGACATCGAGGGAAGGCACCTGAAGCTTTCGAACCTCGACAAGGTTCTGTATCCCGAAGCCGGATTCACCAAGGGGCAGGTGATCGACTACTACGTGCGCATCGCGCCAGTGCTGCTCCCGCACTTGCGCGGGCGGCCGCTGACCATGAAGCGCTACCCCAATGGCGTGAGCGGCCCATTTTTTTACGAGAAGAACTGCCCGGAGCATCGTCCCGAGTGGGTGCAGACCGCGCGCGTCTGGAGTTCCGGCAATAACAAGTGGATGAACTACTGCCTGGCCGAAGACTTGCCAACACTGGTGTGGACGGCCAACCTCGCTGACCTGGAACTGCACACTAGCTTGTCGCTAGGCAAGGACATTCTGCGGCCGACGTTCGTGGTCTTCGATCTCGATCCTGGGCCGCCCGCCAACATTGTGCAATGTTGTCAGGTCGGCCTGTGGGTGCGCGCCATCTTCGCCAAGCTACAGTTGCAAAGTTTCGCAAAGACTTCCGGGTCGAAAGGTCTGCAAATTTACGTTCCTCTGAACACCGCCGTTACTTACGACCAGACCAAACCCTTTGCTCATGAGCTGGCACGATTGTTGGAGCGGCAACATCCAGGCCTAGTCGTCTCCGACATGAAGAAGGCGCTGCGCACCGGCAAGGTGCTGGTGGATTGGAGCCAGAACGACGATCACAAGACGACGGTTTGCGTGTACTCGTTACGCGCTAAAGAGCAGCCTACAGTTTCCACGCCGGTGAAGTGGGAGGAAGTTGAGAGTTGCCTGAAGAAGGGCGATCCCAGTTTGCTGGTGTTTGAGTCGGGCGAAGTGTTGGCGCGAACGAAGAAGCACGGGGACCTGTTCGAGCCGGTGCTGAAGTTGAAGCAGAAGATGCCGGGGGTGGAGGGGCTTGCGAAGACTACAGGCCAAAGTGCAGCAAAGCGGCCAATCGTGATGAGTGCAGGAAGTATGTCCAGTCCACAGAAGGAAGCCAAGGCGGAAACGACCCCCGCCAAGAGCAGGCCCGTTGCCAAAAAGAAAGCCCCTTCGTCGCGCAAGCGCCGGTAAGTGACGATTCCCGCCTTCAGCGCGTTCCCGATCTCTTGCTCTTGCTGGTAAACTGTAGAAAGTTGGAAAGACGCCGCACAAACGATTTCTTATATCGTGGGCATTATCGTGGCGATTTCAGCGGTGTTCACTTAGCGGAGCAACTCTCAACGTGAACGGGCGCGATGGGCTGTTCAACTGTACGAGAAGTTCTTTGAAGCCGATCGATACAAGGACATTCGAGAAAGCCTCGATTCCAATCCATCTTCCGCCAGCAAGGAAGATCTGGCGAGAGTAACGGCCCTAGTCCAGGATGAGCCAGCAGCGTTTACGGACTACTTGAACTTTTTCGAACTGGTTTCCTTTCTGGCGGAAACAAGGCAGCTTTCACGGCCCGATGTTCTGAGGTTATTCGATTACTATTTAAGATGTTTGAAGCGACACGCAGAGGTCCTTAAGTATATTCAGGACAGGGAAAAAGGATTCGAGCAGTTGTCCAGTTTTCTAGAGCAAATCAAATAGTCAATTTCGCCGGTTTCGGAGGCCCTAAGGCCCCTCATGAGCGAGTATCTATTCTCGTACGGTACGTTATTGCCGGAACACGCGCCGGGAGAAATTGCTGGCGCGGTTTCCCAGCTCCGTGCGTTCGCCAAGGGGACAGTCACAGGCGTACTGTACGATTTGGGAGACTATCCGGGTGCAGTGCTCGACCCCGCCTCCGACAAGAAAATTTTTGGTACGGTTTTCCGTATTCCCAGTAATGCGACCTTCCTGGATAAGCTGGACGAATATGAGGGGTTTCATCTGTCTGCTCCGAGCACCAGCCTCTTTATACGCAAGCGTTGTCCGGTCCGACTTTCGACCGGACGTACCTTGCATTGCTGGGTGTACGAGTACAACGGAAAGCGCGCGGGTCTTCCAGTCCTCGCAAATGGCGTATACCGCGCCAGGCATACCGCAACGGGGTGAGTCGCGGACATCAAGGCCAGCCCATGACCAACAATCCATCTGATGCGGAAAAGCCACACAATCTCCCGCTCTACGTCGGCACCTCCGGTTGGGCCTATACCATCTGGAAGCCCGACTTCTATCCCAAGGACGTCTCGTCGAAAAGCTTCCTGAAGTATTACGCGACGCAGCTCACCGCTGTCGAGGTGAATTACACCTTCCGCCGCCAGTTATCGGAGAAGGCTGCCACCGGATGGATGGCGGATGTCGGTCCGAATTTCCGTTTCGCGCTGAAGGCCAACCAGTACATCACGCACATCCGCCGGCTACAGAACGTCGAAGAGGCGATCCAGCGATTCCTCCCCACGCTGCAGCCGCTGGCCACGCAACTGGGACCGGTGCTCTTCCAGTTGCCGCCCACCGCCAAGGCGGATGTCGCCGTGCTGCGCGACTTCCTGGCGCTGCTGCCCACCAACTTCAAAGCCGCATTCGAGTTCCGTCACGAGTCGTGGTTCAGCGACGAGATCTATCACGCCCTGCAAGACCGCAATGCAACGCTGTGCATCGCCGAAACCGAGAAGCTCAACACCCCCGAGGTCCGCACCGCCAGTTACATCTATTTTCGCTTCCGCCAGCCCTGTTACTCGGCCGACGATCTGAAGAAGCTGATCGATCGGGTAGGACGTTGCGTTGCCGATGGCCTGGAGACCTATGCGTTCTTCAAGCATGAGGAAGACCCGCGCAGTCCGCACAATGCGGTAGAGGTGCTGAACTCGGTGAGGAAGAAGCTGGGCGGGACGTCGTGACGATATGGGTTTCGACTGCGCTCCGTAGAAAATCATTCACCACGGAGGACACGGAGCACACGGAGTTTTGATTTCTATTGATTTTCTCTGTGTCCTCTGTGTCTCTGTGGTGAATAATGTTTTCCGTCCCGTACCTCGCTCGTTATTCCCGCAAGGCCCGCGCGGGATCATACTCATCTCGTGCAGAGTGCCGATCCCAATCTGCGGCTGCTGAACTCCTTTCTCGACTACCTCAAGGTGGAAAAAGGACTGGCGCCGCTGAGCGTGTCGGCTTACGAATCTGACTTGGAGCAGTACTCCGAGTTCCTGCTGAAGCGCAAGCGCGCGCCGCGTGAGGCACGGCGGCAGGATGTGCGCGACTTCCTTAATGAACTGCTCTCCAATGGCGTTGACGGACGCAGCGTCGCGCGCAAGCTCTCCGCACTGCGGCACTTCTACAAGTACCTGCTGCTCGACCGCTACATCACCGCCGACCCCACGCTAAACATTGATTCGCCGCGGCAATGGAAGGTCCTGCCTAAATCGCTGGCCGTCGATGAGGTTGAGAGCGTGTTGCAAGGCCCGCCTCGATCCAAGGATGATCGCCGGTCGCAAGCGCTTACGGGCCGCGATCGGGCGATGCTGGAAGTTTTCTATGCTGGTGCGCTGCGGGTGTCCGAGGTCATCAACCTGAAGCTCGAAGACCTGAAGCTGGAGCTGGGTTACGTCCTGGTGCGAGGCAAAGGTGACAAGGAGCGCATCGTTCCGCTGGGGTATGCTGCGCAGCAAATGGTGCAGCAATATTTGCAGCATGCCCGCCCAGTGCTGGCGGCGGAGAAGTCGTCTCCGTTTTTATTCATTGCGCGCGGGGCGCGGCCCATTACGCGGCAGCGGGTATGGCAGGTGGTGAATGACGCGTCGGCCCAACCGGCGCGGCATGCCAGCCCGCACATGCTGCGCCACAGTTGCGCCACTCATATGGTGGAGAACGGCGCCGACCTGCGCACGGTGCAGACTATCCTCGGCCACGCCGACATTTCGACGACGCAGATTTATACGCACCTCGCGCTCGAACGGCTGAATCGCGTGTACAGGGAGCATCATCCGCGCAGCAAGCGGCGGGCGATCGAACAGGCCGTGGAAAAGGTAGAGGGTAACGGTGCATGAAAATGTATGCAGGCTTCAGGGTAGCGCAGCCCCCTAGGCCCGTTGGGAAGCTGCGGAAAAAAGTTTGCTAGTTGTCAGTAGAATGGACCAGCCGAAAATCGAGCCCGTAGGGCGAAAGAGTTTAGCCCAGCACGGAGCCGCAGGCGGAGTGCTGGGTAAAGCAAAAGATCGATCCGAGTCCCGTAGGGACAGCACTCTTGAAGGCCATCGAATGACCAAGCGCGGAGCAACCATCGTCGAGAAAGCTGTGGCGCAATTCATTCGTTCGCTTCAGGAGCGCAATGCCTCGCCGCACACCATCAAGGCCTACCGCACCGACTTGGCGCAGTTCGCCGAATACGTTGGCCCGCAGGGCTGGCGCGACATTGACCATGTTCTGATTCGCGGCTATCTCTCCAGCCTCTACGAGCGTGGACTGAGCAAGACGTCGGTGGCGCGCGCGTTGGCGGCGTTGCGGTCGTTGTACAAGTGGCTGGCGCAGGAGGGCGAGGTCGAGCAAAATCCAGCGGCGCTGGTCGCCACACCGAGGCTGCCGAAAAAATTGCCGCGTGTGCCCACCATCGAGGAGGTAAACACCGTCCTCGATTCGGCCATGCCCGAGTGTTCGGCATTCACGGAACGCGATCAGACGATTCTGGAATTGCTCTATGGTTGCGGCATCCGCAACTCGGAACTCATCGGCGTCAACGTTGACGATATCCGGTGGTCCAACGAACTCATCCTGGTGCGCGGCAAGGGCCGCAAGGAACGATTTGTTCCGTTCGGCGACTCAGCGAAAGCAGCGGTGCAGGCGTATCTACCGGCGCGGCAGCGGGTGTTAGGCGAATGCAAACGCACGACCGAGCGAGCGTTGCTGATCAACCTGCGCGGATCGCGGCTGACCACCCGCAGCGTGGGCCGCATCGTGAAGCAGATCGCGGTGTCGCGTGGACTCTCGCCCGACGTGCATCCGCACACGCTGCGCCATGCCTTCGGCACACACATGCTGGAGGAAGGCGCCGACCTGCGCGCGATCCAGGAGATGCTCGGTCACGAGCGTCTCTCGACCACGCAGCGTTACACGCAGCTCACCGTCAAACACGTGATGGAGGTCTACGACCGGACACATCCTCACGCGAAGGGAGAGCGGGGAGGGTAAGGGTGCATCAGCATAACGTTCCGTTGCCTCTCAACAGCCATCATTGTCGTGACAGGTTCTCAAATTTCACATCAACAGTGTCCTTGTCTTTGATTCTGAAAGTGCTCCGAAACCTCTCACCTGCAAGGGACTCGTACTCCGCTCTGAATCCCTTAGTCTTGAGTTGCTCGGCAAAGAGGGCTCCGTATTGCCCATCACAAGCAACGATAACTGAGGTGTCCCCTTTCATCAGTGAGGGCCGTTGCTTAGGATTCGGGTCATCGAGTAGCCAGACTCTAATGTTGATCGCGGTACCAGAGCCTTGATTCTGTAACTTCCAGCTTAGAGCAGTTCCTTAGAAGCTATATCCGAAAGTGAGGGGAGGCAGTAGGCTGCAGATGGCGATCTCCGCAAGCCCAGCCATGCCACGACCATATT
>Ga0208587_1001128_pt1 | contig 14356 bp, 13 predicted proteins | sample NGESurdeep092012_7_FD_184472 | JGI IMG/M metagenome (GOLD analysis project Ga0208587, IMG submission 184472) | Arctic peat soil microbial communities from Barrow, Alaska - NGEE Surface sample 210 deep-092012 (SPAdes) | ecosystem: Environmental > Terrestrial > Soil > Wetlands > Peat ...
AATCCAACACCGGCTGCGCTCGGAGAAGACCCACTGAGAAGCTAGGGGACGCGGGTTCGATTCCCGCCACCTCCACTGAGGGGTGTTCACGAAAGAACACCCTGTGTGTACACGAAACCCCGCTCGGAGCGATTCCGGCGGGGTTTCGTGCTGTCGGCGGGACGGCCCTGGCCGGCGAATGGACCTTTTCGTTCGCCATCGTCAGGGGTGGCCGACCAGGACTCGACCTGCGGGCGCGCCAAGAGCGGCCTTTCGGCCGGTTTCAGCTGCTTGACCGGGTAGCCGCTAGTCGGGCGAGCCGGTTGCCTTGGCCGGGAGCACTGCGGCGGGTGTGGCAACGAGATCGCCCCAAGTTCCCCGGCGCCGCTTGGCCCTCAGTCGGGGTGCCCCGTCCCGTTCCGCCTGCTTGGCCCGGAAACTCCGTATCCGGTCCAGGTTGAATCCCGCCACCGTGAAGCCGAGAAGCACGGTCATCTTGACTTGACCGAACACCCGGAAGAACCCGCGTCCGAGGTCGACGAAAGCCCCCTTGAGGGCCGAATTCGCCGATTCGACGACCTGGCGTCGGCCCATAGAGATCCGCCACGCCGTGGTGCCGTAGGGAATGCGCTGTGAGAGGGCCAGCTCCACCGGGGCGGCGGAGAGGATTCCGGTGCAGCAGCTGTTGACGCCGTCGGGGAGCTCCACCAGCGGGGCGCGGCGCGAGCGTCGCATGGTCTTTGGCACCTGGCGGCTCCGGAGGAGGCCGGCACAGAAGGGGCAGCGCCACCGGGTCACCCCATCGGCATCCGGTCCGGCGTGGCGGACCATCCGCCAGCGGGCCCGTTGGTTGAACTTCGCCTCGTAGACGAGCTTCTCGGCCTCCGACGCCCCCCGAGGAGGTGCAGCGAGATCGCGGAGTTCGACCGGCAGGTGGGCGGAGAAGAGCTGACCATCGAGGAGGAGCGCCTCGCCGGAGAAGGGCCTACTCCCCCGCTGGTGGGTGACCGGTTGGAAGGTCTGGCCGATTCCAGCCCGATTGAGCGGGAAGACCGTGAAGGCCGGTTGGCAGAGCGAGTACCCCGGGTCCCAGACGACGTCTTCGAGTGGGGTCGAAGTGCTCTTCGAAGCGATCAGGCTGTCGACCACGGCCTTGCCCCGGTGGGTGCCGGCCGGAACCAGATTGCAGGTGGTGACCACCCCGGGGACCTCCGGCTCCAGGGTCGTGTTGTCCACGTGATTGGTCCACCGGACGTCTCGCGCCTGGACGCCCAGGTGGAGCTCATAGCCCACATAGGGACCGGCTGGCCGGCTGTTGGTGGCCGAGCGGTGCCCGGCCCGGGCGTCTGGATCGACGGTGTAGCGCTTCCGGCCGTCCGGGCCCACCCCGAGGACCCTGGCCCGGCGCTTGGGACCCCTTGCTCGGTGATGCGGGTCCACCTCAGACAGCTGGGTGCCGGCCGCCTCCCCGTCGAGCTCGACGGTGACGGCTTCACCGTGCAAGGCACCCCAGGTCTCGACGTCAGTTCCGTCGACCGCAACGGAGCTGCTGGTCAGGACCTCCTTCGGGATGGCGGCGCGGGCCAACCGGTTGGCGAACCACTTGGCGTCGACCCCTGCACGGCCGCTTTCGAGGACGACGCAGATCTTCACGAACAGCCGCTCCACCCGGGGATAGGACTCGGCTGCGTCCCAGCCGGTGATTCCCAGGGAGTGCCGCTGGGCCTCGGTGAGGGCGTTGAGGACCCGGGCCACCTCAACGAGATGGGCCTGGTGGTGCCGGTGGAGGGCGTTGACCTGACAAGCGACCAGAAAGCCGAGGAGGCTCAACTGGCGGGGGCGGCCGACGTCGGAGTCGAGGGGGGGCCCGAGGACCTCGGTGATTCCGGAGCGCTCGACCAGCTGGCGGGCCACATTGAGCTCCGCACCGCTGGTCGCTCGGCCCCCGCTGGTGTCGAGGGGCGGGCGCATCAGCGCACCGCACCTCGCAGCAGGCGCATGGCATCCCGCTCAGCCATCGGCGGAATTGCCGGGAGCAGGTCGGAGAGCACGGTGACCCCCTGCAGACCAGCGGCGGCAGCCAACTCAGGCAGCCGGGTTCCGGCGATCAGGTGCCAGAGCAGCCAGGTCGAGCGCAGCCGGGCAGCCGACAGTCGGGGGTGGCCGGGCGGCACCTCGAGACCGGAGGTCAACGCGCTGGCCCGGTTGCGGGACGACGAGTACCCGCCCACCAGGAACTGGTCCCCTGCCGTCGATGCCAGTTCGATGATCTCGGCCTCCCAGCCGGCCAGCACCGGCACCACCCGGGATGCCGGCTCTCCCACCTGGACAAGCACCACCTTGCCGTCGATGACGACGTCCTCGGCCTTCACCCTGGTGACCCAGCGACCGTCGAGCCCAGCCCCTGCACCGAGGGCGAGGAGGGCCCGGGATGCTCGAGTCCTCACGTTGGTGCTCTGACACCCAGCGTCGGCGATCAGTGTCTCAATCTCCGACGTCGTGTACGGCGCAGCCACCTGTCGTCGAGCTATGGGCACGGGACGGGGTTCCCAGGGTGCCTTCTTGGTGAGCAGAGGGCCTATTCGGCGCAGCACCGCCCGGTAGGTGGCCCGCGAGGGATCTCCCGTCAGGCCCCGGAGGACGAACCGCTCGACTGTGTCCGGATCCAGAAGCGACTCGACATTGAGGGCCAGGCCCTCTCCAAGCGCCCAAGCGGCCAACTGGCACAGCACCCGCAGGGTTCTCGTAGTGCTCGACCAGCCGCTAACCGGCAGCTCGCTGGCACAGCCAAGGACAAACGGCCTGATCATCCTCCACGTCGCTTCATTGACGCCGCGGGGACGGAAGCTGACCACCCGATCACCGGACTCGGAATTGGCACCCGCTAAGCGGGCGCGTCTCGTACCATCGGTCACGTCAGGACCTCCAAACAGGTCTTGGCCACGGCCCCGGGGTGTTTCCGCACCGCCGGGGCCATCTATTGCCATTCGACAATAGCAAGCCTATTGCCGACTGTCAATATTGTTCTACGATTGAACGATGAGCGACGATCTAGTCGGTGTCGCAGAAATCGCGAGCATTCTCGGAATCTCTCGGCAGAGGGTCAATCGGATCGTCCAAACTCACTCGGACTTCCCGTCCCCAGTCGCGGAACTCACGGCTGGGCGCATCTGGCGACGAAACGACGTCGAGCGCTGGGCAGAAGCTCACCCTCGGACGCCCAGGTCAAGACGATGATCGTTCGTCGCTGGGGACGGATGGGGTTCGAGTCCCGTTAGGTGGACCTTTGGGGACGGCTTTCAAACCCTCCTGAGACCCTAGAACTAGCTCCTGACCAGGGGTTCCTTGACGCACCAGCGGCTGGCCGAAGGGTGCAGAAGGCCGCAAGACGGCCCTCGAATCGCCCGAGAGCCGGCGATCCGAACCTTAGGGGACAGCATTCAAACCCCGGCTCCAAGGCGCTCCGTGCAGACGTCGATGGCGTCGAATCCCCCACCGCAAGTGGTGCTGCGCGACGTCCGACAAAGCCAGTCCAGCGTCGACTGACCCCTTCTGCAGTTGCAGCCGCAGCTGCCGAGTACCAGCAGGGCCGTTCGCTGGATGACCTCGCTCGGAACTTCGGTGTCCACCGCCGCACGGTGGCCGACCATCTCGAACGCCTCGGCATCGCTCGGAGGGTGAACCTCCCCAAGCTGACTCCGACAGACATCGAACGAGCCGTCAGTCAGTATCAAGCCGGTGATTCACTTGCCGCTGTGGGGAAGACCTTGAGCGTCGACGCATCAACCGTCCAGCGAGCTCTCAAGCGGGCCGGTGTCGCGATCCGGCCACGGCCCGGGTGTTGAGGGGCCTTGACACCGCTTCTCTGTGCATAGCTTGAGGCTGCAGTTGCCCCGACCGCTGTTCCGGGATACGACCTTGGTTCAGTGCCAACTGCTGCAAGCAACGGGCGCATCGCTTCCGCATAACACGACCCGGAGCCGGTGTTATGGGGCTTCCATTCCGGCGCCGTCATCGATGAGTTCCGGAGTTCCTCTCCATCACAGCTGCTAAGAAATGAAGGGCTCGACAACGGAGTGGACGTATGACCGATGACTCTGAACTGCAACCTGCCGTAGCCGCTCAGTTCCAGGCGTTAGCCGAGCTGCTTTCAAGTGCCTCTGATGCAGCGTGGAACACCGAATCGCTGTGTGATGGTTGGCGAGTTCGCGAAGTGGTGGCCCACATGACTATGCCAACCCGCTACTCAGAGGACGAATTCATGGCGGAGCTTGAACGCTGTGGATTCGACTTCACTCGGCTGTCGAATGAGATCGCCAGTAGGGATGCCGAGTTGCCAGCTGCTTGGCTTGTGACCGACCTACGTTCGGACGTACTGCATCATTGGTAGCCACCCGGAGGTGGCTACCACGGAGCCCTCAATCACGTGGTGATCCACGGTCTCGACATCACAGTGCCATTGGGTGAACCACGCCTAGCCCCTGACGAGACCATCCGGGTGATACTCGATGACCTCACCCAGGGTGGCGTTCACGAGCATTTCGGCATCGACATCGGCGGACGGGTCATAGAAGCCAGCGATATTGACTGGATATACGGTTCGGGCCAAACGCTTCGAGGAGCGGCCGAAGACTTGGCACTCGCAATGTGTGGGCGAAGAGTCCGGGTTGGACGGCTTGACGGCACTCCTCTTCAGAGAAGGGAGCCCGACCACGGGGCATGACTCTTCAACTGGTTCGCAATTCGGCCGCGTGTCGCACGCGGGTGCTTCGATCAGCAAGTCCAACCCCGCATGTGTCGATCGCCCGCGGCCAATGACCGCCCCGGTCCCGGCGGTCGGGGGCAGGTAGGGGCGCACTACTTCGGGAGGTCAGCGAGCTTCAAGCGGCTCACCGTTTTGAGAACGGGCAAGTCGGGCGCCTCTCACTCGATCTTTTTTGGCGTCGCCAACACCCGGGCCGAGAGCGAGAGGGAGCAGAACTCGTGAGTGCTTCCCACTCCGCCGTGGTGCCGGCACGAGAGTGCAGCGGTTTCCCAGCCGGCGGTCCAGCTACGCGGCCACCGGCTGGTACTCGTGGATGAGGCCACCGAGCACGTCGTGACGATGGATATTCAGGGACGGGGGAGCGATGGTCGGGCTGTCCGAGACAGGCACGTCGAGGTCGATGCCTAGGTGCGGTCGTTGTTCGTTGTAGTGCCGGACGTAGCGGCGAAGGACTCGTTCGAGGTGACCTTGGCCCACTACGAGCAGCCAGTCGAGACATTCTGTCCGCACCGTTCTCACCCAACGCTCCGCGTAAGCGTTGGCCCGAGGCGATCGAACCGGTGTCTTGATCACCCGGATGCCCTCCGAGCGGAATACCTCGTCGAAGCTGGCGCAGAACTTGGCATCGCGGTCCCGGATAAGGAACTTGACCGATCGACCGCGGTCGGCGAGATCACCGACCAGGTTGCGGGCCACCTGGGTGACGAACGCACCGGTCGGGTGGTCGGTGACACCGAGGAGGTGCACCTGCCGGGTCGAAAGCTCGATCACGAAGAGCACGTAGAGCTGCTTGAGCGACACGGTGCCCACCGTGAAGAAGTCCGTTGCCGGCATGCTCTTTGCTTGAGTGGCCAAGAACTCTCTCCAGGTCGGGCCGCTCCGTGGAGCAGGTCCGAGACCGTGTTGGCGCAGGATCCTCCGCACCGAGCTGGCCGAGACGCGGATCCCGAGCTTTCGCAGCTCGCCCTGGATGCGGACACAGCCCCAGCGCCGGTTCTCCCGACCCAGACGAACGATGAGGTCGACGAGCTCGTCACTCATCGGAGGTCGGCCAGGACCTCGCTGTCTTCTCCAGCACCGCCACTTGTGCTTGGCCGCTTCCCGGTGCCACCGCAGCACGGTCTCGGGGGTGACCAGGAAGGACCGCCACCGGGATCGAGGGAGCAGACGGCTGAGCGCGGGCGAGGATGGCTCGGTCCGACGGTCGGTACCGCACTCGTGCCTGCAGCTGGCGCTGAAGGATATAAACCTGGTGCCGGAGCACCATGATCTCGACGTCCTTGTCCGACTCGGACCGACGTGTTGACCGGACAAGGCCGAGGAGTCGGCACAGGCTGAGGTAGACGAGAGAGAAGGCCACGGTGGATGATGCCCGACCGTCGATGCGAAGTGCCAGTCCAGAGGCCCGATCGGGATTCTGGTGCCCTACAGCCTAACTCGTAGGCGCGACCTCGACGGAGACGAATATCGGCCGGTCGATCGGGACCGGCTGCCACTCCATCGGCGAGTAGCGCAGATGTCCGTAACCGCCGGCCATGTTGAGCCACTTCACCATTCCCGGCTCGACCTCATTCGATCCCTTGTGGCCCCGGAACATGAGCCCGTCCCAGCCGTTGTAGATCGTGAGGCCTCTTGGGCGCTGCGCAGGGGACGTCTTGATCGGGACGCAGTACTCGCCGACATCGTTGAAGACGCGGGCCATCGAGCCGTCCGAGAGTCCTAGCCGGGCGGCGTCGCTGGGATGCATCACGGCGTGCGGCTCACCTCTGTGAGTCCCGAGGAGGAGCGGATTGCCCATGTTCATGGAGTGGATCGACCAGCGGTTGTGGCCACTGGTCTGGCAGAAAGGCCTGTCGCCACCCATCTTCGGGGGAGACTTGTGCACGGGAAGATCCTCTCCCGCTTCCACATACCACGGGTGCTCGATCAGAAACTGCGCCCGTCGTGTGAGCGTCGGGTAAGGGTGGCCGAGCTCGACATGGTTGCGGAAGGCGACGTGGGTCTCATTCACCGGCCACGGTGACGACTGCCCTTTGTCCATCGGCGACGAGCCCCAGTCGGTGAAGCGGACCCAACCCCGGTCGCGCATCGTGTCTAGCGTCGTCCCGTCGGGCAGGTTCCCGCTGTGCACAGAATCACGCAACATCTCCTCGGCGACGTCTCCAGAGTCGAGCAGATGACCTCCGAGCGTGAACTTGGCCCAGAGCTCGTCATAGCGGCGGTCAGGGTCGGCGATGGCGTCGCCCTCGCTCCCGACTCGGAACGTCTCGAGACCTCGGGCAGCGGCGCGGTCGGCCACCGCTCGGCAGAGCAGCGCGAAGATCTCCCACTCCTCCTTGGCTTCGCCTGCTGGCTCGACCGCCTTGTCGGCCAGCGTCAGCAGCTGGGTGCCGGCACTCGCCAACGGGAAGAGGACCTTCTCGTAGTGCTGGGCGGCCGGGAGCACGATGTCGGAGTAAAAGGCGGTCGTGGACATGCGCACGTCGATCGTCAGGACCAACTGCAGTTGCGCCCAGAGAGTGGGGAAGAGAGCGCCCTGGCCACCGCGGGTCCGGCGCAGCTGGTTGCTGCCACACTCGATGAGAACCCGGGGCACTGACGTCCGGCCCGGCTTGTCGAGACCGTGCCACCATCCCTTCGCCATCGCCTCGTCGAAGTACTCATCGAAGAGGCGTGGCATGGACGCGTCATTCCACTCCGGAGTGTTCCATCGTTCCTGGAACCCGCCATGCCAGTACCAGAGGAAGAATGCCGGGAACATCACCCGGGACCCCATCGAAGACAGCTGCCGGAAGAGCTCGATCCCGGCGAGTTCGTCAGTCAGCGTCGGGTCTTGTGACTTGAAGAGGTCTTTCATCATGGCGACGCCGTTCAGCACATCCTCGGCTCCCTCAACACCGGGGCGTTGCTTGGCCATCGCCGTCATCTGCCCATCGAATAGGCCGGCGGCCCAGCAGTTGATCCCGGTCCCTTTCCGGCCCCAGTTGCCGGTCAGTGCGAGAAGCAGGTTCATTGTCCGCTGGTAGAGATCGGAGTGGTAGGTCTTGGTGGCGCTCATCCCCATGAGCACTTTCGTCCGGCCCTTCGCGACCTTGCGGGCGATCGTGCGAACCGTCTCGGGGTGGACGCTCGTGACCGGCTGCGTCTGTTCGGGCCGGTAGTCCTGCTCCAGCTGGGCGGCGAGCCGCACCATGAGGGGACGAACCTCGACCGACTCCCCGCTCGCGAACGTCACGATCGCGCTCCCTTTCAACACCGGCAAGAAGTCTGAGACGAGCGTTGCCCGGCTTGCCTCGGCGATGCCTCCGTCAGGTCGCAAGTGGTAGAAGATCTCATCCGAACCGCCGGCCTCGAGATCCGACTGCCGCAAGAAACGCTCGGTATCGCACCGCACTAGTAGCGACAGGTCGGTCTGGGTGGCGACGAAGCTCTCGTCAACGAGACCCTCGGCGATCACCACCTGGCACATCGACAGGGCGAGAGCGGGGTCGGAACCCCACTCGAGAGGCACGTGGTAGTCGGCGTGCGAGTGCGTCGGCGACACGTCTGGCGCGATGAGCACGACCTCGCCGCCCCGGTAGCGCATCTCGGGTATAGCGTGGAAAAACGGGATGTTCGTGTACGCGGGGTTGTGGTTCCAAATGATGACGACGTCGGAGTGGAAGACATCCTCGGGTGAGGCGACCGGGTAGAAGGTGCCGAAGGTCAGGTGGTGCCCGACCGCGAGGTCGTTGATCGACGCGTTGATGTCGGTTATGACGCCGCCGATCAAGCCCATGAACCGGTGTACCGACGGGATCACTGCCGCCTCCGGTGAACCCTCGTGCACGATCGACTCGCTGCCGTCGGTCTCGAGTGTGTCGATCAGCGCGTCGGCGATCGCGGCCAGTGCGTCGTCCCAGCTGAGTTGCTCCCACTGCCCGGAGCCACGTTCGCCCACGCGCCGCAGCGGGTGGAGCAGCCGATCGGGCGCGTCGAGCTGGCGTGCCCAGGCGGCTCCCTTCTGGCAGCCGAGGGGGTTCATGTCGGGCACACCCGGTTCGAGAGTAGGGAGCGTCCCCGCCACCTCCTCCCGGACGACGCGGCCGTCGCGCACATAGACGCGGTAGGGGCAGATCGCCGGCCAGCAGTCGACGCAGTGTGAGCCCCAGGTGACCTGATCGAAATCGAGCCGGTCGACCATCCCCTGCTCTGATGGCCGTCTCACTGGAGCATCCGCGCTCTCGGTGGCCCGATGTGGTTGTGGGCAAGCGGGATCGGTTGTGCCATTGCCGGAGTCTCGCGCAGCGGCCGTGGCGATGTGAGGTGCTACCGGGTCGGCCTCACAATTGTGCCGGCGTGGGCACGCCCACACTCGGCGTCTCCCCGTGAAGCTTGGCTAGCTCCTCTGTGACCAGCCGCTCGTGCTCGTCGAAGTCCCGCTTGGCGGCCTGCGGGTTCCATCGGCCACGCATGGTGAAGACAAGCAGAGCGAAGACGGCCTGGCCCCCCAGGCAGACGAGCCACCACCGTTTCCACTCGTTGGGCGATGACTTCTGCGCGGGGACGAGGAGCCAACGCAATCAGGACAAGCCCACGCCTCAGGAGAATCACCGGCAATCACCATACTGACGTCCTGGTCTTCGTTGCTGGTCACCCGAGTTTCGGTGCCAAGCCAGGCGCCGCCCTCCCGGTGACGCTCCTATTACTTGTCAAGCCCCTTTGGTAGGTCGGTGTGAAAACAGCGGGCAGAACAGTGATGAGTCACTCGACGTCGAGGACAAGCTCTTATCAGGCCGCGCGTTTCGAAGAATCGGTGTCCCGAGCTGTGGGTCGGCGAGTCACTGGAAAGTCAGCCCATGTAGGACGACAGTTCGGGGACAACCTCAGACCCACAGCCGGGGATTTAGCCGCGAGGCAAGTGGCGGTAGACCTCGCGGGCGACGTAGCGCTTCAGGATGCGGATGACCTCGGGCTTGGTGCGCCCTTCCTTCACGCGTCGTTCGAAATAGGTCGTGGTGTCGGGATCGTGGGCGATCCGGACCATCACGATGCGCCACAGAGCACTGTTGGCCTGACGGTCAGCGCCACGGTCCAACCGGTGGCGCGTCACTTTTCCCGAAGACGCCTGCAGTGGAGAGACACCACACAGGTGAGCCCAGGCGGCCTCCGAGCGGAGTCGCTCCGCGTTGTCGCCGGCGGCCACCAAGAGCGAAGCCGCGGTGTCCGGACCGACTCCGAACAGTGCGAGCAGGTCGGGTGCGGTGGCGGCCACGAGGGGGTCGATCATCTCGTCGAGCTCGGCGATCTCACGGTCCAGTGCTTGGATTCGGTGGGTCAACGAGGAGAGCGACGCCTTGGTGGCCGCGGTCACCGGGTCGGCGGACCTGGTCGGCCGGAGCTTCGCTCCTTCGGCGACCAGTGCGGGGACACTCAGTCCTTTCATGCGGCATCGGAGCTGGTCGGGAGCTGTATTGAACCAGCTCATCGATCGCCTTGCCAAGGACAGACGCAAGTTCGACCGTAACCGCCGAACGGCCGCCAAGCGATACGCCCTCGAACGCGATATCGAGGATCGTCTCGCAGCAGACCTGCGCCCATTTCAACGCTACGGCTACAACCTGGAATTCCGAGAACGCCAGCACATCTGTCAGCGCGGTGGGCGAGCAGACATTGTGGCCTTTGACCTCGACGCCAAGCAGTACGTGATCATCGAGCTGAAACGGGGGCTCGTGAGCCGCGACGCGGTCGCGCAACTTCTGGCCTACCGCGCGAGCATCGTCGACGAGTTCCCTACCCGGCGTCGACCGATCGGACTGCTCGTGGGGGATCGCCTCGACAATCAGGCTCAAGGAATGGTCGACGACGACCAGCGGCTCGCCTTTATCGCGCTGGACGACCTTCTTGAGCGGCGGGCTGGGAGTCCCAGAACCTCACCAAGACGCACTTAGGAGACCACTCGGAATTGCCGGATACCGCTTGGGTACGGGTGCCCCGGAAGTGCCGATCGGCCACGCTCGCGATCGGCAAGCACCAATTGGCTCGTCTTCGTCGATAGCCGCCGTTCATTGGTGTTGTGGGCGACCCAGAGCACCTCGTCGGTTGGACTTTCAGGGACCCCCAAATCCAAAGCGGCCGAAGGCGCCCGTTCGGGCCGCCGCCGATGACGATGGCGTCGTAGCGCCCCTCGCTCATTGGTTCGCTCCTTCCGTGTGGTCGGCTCCCTGCGGCGCTGCATCGGGCAGCCACTTCGGGCCCACCCCGAGGTTCATCGGCACCCTGTCGCCGTGCTCCATGAACCACTGGAACGGCTCCGTGGTCCACCACGGCTGCTCGCGGCACGAGAAGTCCTCGGCCACCTCGCAGGCGGCGATGTAGCCGGTCGCCAGCCACGTCGCCCCTGCGGGGTGGATGGAGTTCGACAGGTACAGGCCGGGCACGAAGCTGCGCGATCCGCCCCGTTCGATCACGCCCGGCAGCGGCCGGTTCAGGTAGTACTGCTCGGGGACGATGCTGCCGCCGGACTGGTTCCCTCGGACGGCGGAGGCGTTGTTCTGCTCCTGGTGCATGGGCGTCATCACGTGGCGCTCCAGGATGAGTGACTTGAACCCCGGCGCGAATTGCTCGTACCGGTCGGTGATGGCGTCGGCAAGCGGCTCGGCGATCTCGGGCCACGAGGCGAAGCCGTTGAGCTGCTGCGACCCCCACCGCCGGAGGCAGGGCGGCACGTCCATCCACAGGAGGCTCGTGTGGCAACCGGGCGGGGCCTGGGTGGGGTCGGCCCGGGTGGGCACGAACCAGTTCCCCATGATCTGCTCGCTCAGGACCCCCGAGACCAGCTCCGCTCCGTAGCGCCGCATCTGGTCGAGGTCCTCGCCGCCGAAGAAGCCCATCATCGCCCGCTGCACGCCCGGGTCGTAGGCCGCCGACGCGAACTCCGGGTCGGAGGAGAGCGAGTAGTACACGCCGAACAGCACCTGGTCGTCGTAGACGAACCCGGAGATCCGCCGGGCCCAGTCGTCCCCGATTACGTTTCGGCCGAGCAGACGCAGGAACGTGGGTACGAGCGTCAGGTTCGACACCACGGCCTTGGCGGTGATCTCCTCGCCCGGCAGCAGGGCGTCCGCCGACAGCCGGATCCCCTTGGCGCGTCCGTCCTCGACGAGGATCCGCTCCACCGGGCACGTGGTGAAGATCTCGCCGCCGTTGGTGACCACGGCCTTCACCAGGGCATGGGTGAGCTCGTGCGAGCCGCCCTTGGCATTGTGCACCGGCATGCCGCCCACCATCCCGGCCCACAGCATCGACGTCGACACCCGACGGTGCAGGGGGGGAGCCCCGCTGATCCAGGCGAGCGAGGCGCGCGTCGTGCGCACCTCCTCCGACTCGAAGAGCAGCTCGAGGAGGTCGAACCCGTTCACGGCGAGCAGATCCTCGCCCGAGACGGGGATCCCCATGTTCCTGGTGAAGTTGTCGACCAGGGTGGTGAGCCGGTCGAGGATCGCCGTGCTCGGAGGCGAGAAGTTCAGGAGCTGGTTGACCTTGACCATCTCGTCGGCGTTCTCCGCCAGGAAGCCGAGGGTCTTCATCATGGTGTCGTAGTCGCGCTCGGACACCCGGGCGATGCTCTCGGCCGTCGCCCCGATGTCGGTGCACTGGAGCAGGTTCCGCCCCGACAGGAACGGCTTCGCGTAGAGCACGTCGGTGCCACGGAGCTCCAGGCCCAAGCCCTCCAGGTCGAGGTCGCCCATGGCCGGGCTGATCGAGGGCACGAGCCACGTGGCGTGCAGGTTGTGCAGGAAGCCGGGGATGCCCAGCTCCACCGTGTCGCAGTGCGCGCCGCACTGGCCGCGGGCTTCGAATACGCCGACGGACAGCCCTGCTTTGGCCAGGTAGGCGGCAGTGGTCAGCCCGTTGACGCCCCCGCCGATCACGACGACGTCGTAGTCGGTCATTGCCCTTCCCTTCCCTCGATCACCGTCGGAGCTCCCCGGCCGGTCCCATGCCCGTCCGGCCTGCGCCCGGACGGGCGCGATGTCGGGTCAGCACGTCGTTTGCAGTGGCCATCGGGATGGGGGCCACGACGTCGGAAGCTGGCAGAGCCGTATTCGTCAGGCCCGGCCCCTCTGCACCGAGGAGCAGGGCCACACCGACGGGGTGACCTGAGCAGGACATCCAGGTCTTCAGCTCGCCAAGACTGACGGCAGGGACCCCGCTGGCCGCCGTCGCCTGGTGATCATCGACGAGCAGCGAACGCACCGTGTACTCGGACGTGAGGAGCCGGTCGACGGCAAGCCTCCCCTCGACCACGAAGACCGACTGATCGGCGTCCAGCCGGATCCGGCCGGCCGGGTCGTTGAGGTCCCGGTAGAGGTCGAGTCGCGGGTCGTCGGGGTCGTCCACCCCGACGAGCGGGCCCGGGGTCACGACAGGAGGGTCCTTGGGCGCGTCCGACACCCCGCCAGCCTCGCGTAACACAGGGGACGACGCGCTGAACTTTGACGGTGGCATTGCCGAACCGATTTGCACGTGTGGCAGAAGGGCCGTTGCGGGCGTAGGCAACGATCGCGAGCGCGGCCCCAGGTCTTGATCGCATTCCGCAGGCCGAAAACACCTTCGGGTTCTCTTTCAAACCCACATCTGACCAGGGGAAATGTTGCAATTTTGACAACAGCCGTGGACCTTTGGGGACGGCTTTCAAACCCTCCAGACACCCTAGAATCGCTCACTGACCAGGGGTTTCATGATTCCCCTGCAGCTGGTCAGAAGACTCGGATTGCCGCGAAACGGTCCTCCAACTCTCCCCGAGCCGGCGATCCGAACAATAGGGGACAGCTTTCAAACCCCACCAAGCCGACACATAACGAGGACAATGACGGGGTGGACTCCCCCACTACGGGTCGGTCCAGGCCACGCCTCGGGCCGCCGGTCCTGCGTCGATTGACCCGATCCGAAATCGAAGAGGTGGTGACCGGGTACCGATCTGGCCGTTCGTTGGCCGACCTCGCTCGGGAGTTTGGTATCCACCATCGAACCGTGGCCGACCATCTTGAACGGCTCGGCATCGCTCGGCGGGTGAATCTGCCCAAGATGAGTCCAGCTGACGTCTACCGCGCCGCCGCCCGCTATCGAGCTGGTGAGTCGCTTGCCACTGTGGGCGAGGCGCTGAGCGTCGACGCGTCAACCGTGCAGCGAGCTCTGAGGCGTGCCGGCGTCACGATCCGGCCACGACCCGGGTGGTGAGAGCGGTCGAATCTTCGCTCAACTACTGCTGTTCTGCTGACGCACTTGCCCGCGTTTGGATCTCACGCCGATTTCGTTGTAGTGGCAACTGGAGCAAGCGGCATGCGGATGAATCAGGAATAGCGCGACCCGGAGCCGGCGTTTAGTGTCACCCGCGCCGGCCGGCTTCGGCGCGCGTTCTGGGACACCCTTCGGCGCTCGCGCGATCCGAGCAGATCGATTACGGGCGGCTTCAACGTGGGCGGGCCAGAGAAGCTCAGGCGTCCAGATTTCCCAGATCCGTAGGCCGGCGTGGATGCTCTCATGGTGACGCCATCTCATCTGCGTAGCGGGGCGATCTCCTAGTCCCTACTCTGCGGCTGCCGCCTGTAGGGCATCTCGGGTTGGGCG
>Ga0208587_1001130_pt1 | contig 14349 bp, 9 predicted proteins | sample NGESurdeep092012_7_FD_184472 | JGI IMG/M metagenome (GOLD analysis project Ga0208587, IMG submission 184472) | Arctic peat soil microbial communities from Barrow, Alaska - NGEE Surface sample 210 deep-092012 (SPAdes) | ecosystem: Environmental > Terrestrial > Soil > Wetlands > Peat ...
GACCGGGTAGAGCCAGCCTTCAGGCTGGCGTCCATGATCGCCCCACACTATAAAGCTCAAGCGGTTCGTTGGTCCGCAGCGAACGCGGCGCTGAACCAGAATTATTCATGAGGATCTCAAAGCTACCGAAACAGATGAATAATCCAGATGAAGCGCCGCTCTATCGGAACTCGCCGGACTACACCAATTCTGAAACCGCTCTAGTGGTTATCGCGCAGCCTTGGCTGAAGGCTGATAGCTGATAGCTAACGGCTGGCAACCAGGTGGCTACTGGCTACTGCTGCCCATTCCCGCTCGCACAATCGCCCGGGCCTGTTCGGCGGATTCGAAGATGTGCGCCTCCATGCCTAGATCGCGGGCGGCTTCGACATTGTTAAGACGGTCGTCGAAGAAGAGCATCCGTCCCTCTGGGCAACCGAGAGCGTCAAGACAAGCGCGGTAGATAACCGGATCAGGCTTCACTGTGCCCAGCTCGCAGGACCAGATCTTCACCTGGAATTCGTCGAGCCAACTGAATTTGCGCACTTCGGCCAGTAAGTCGTGAGGCATATTGGAGAGGATGGCGGTCCGCATGCCGTGTGCCGTAATCTCGCGCGCCAGTTCGAGCGCCTCGGGGTTAACGCGCAGCCACATGAGCGTTTCCATCCCGGCGATGCGCTCCACCTGCGCGGGCCGAAGCTCCACGCCGGCGGTCTTGGCGAAAGCCTGCCAGTGCTGCCGGAAGTCGGCGCGGCCGCAGTCGTAGTCATGACGAGTGGCGGAGTAGATCTCGAAGAAGGGCGGCTCGGTGACGCCAACCAGCGCCGCGAATTCCTGCAACTCGGCTTCCGAAGGCGCCAGGCTCAGCACTCGGCCGTAGTCGAAGATAACAGCATCCCAGGGGCTCGATGACATCGCTTCCATTCTTACACAGGGAGAGAGGCATTATCGCTATGTTTCCTTGTCATTCGGCATCGGGGGATACCAACCGCACCAGGGACCACACCAACTCTGGAGCCGCCATAAAGTCCAGCTTAAAAATGGAACGCTTTTCCGCCGGACTGAAGTCCAACTCCCCCCTGCTGAAGCAGGGGGCTTACACCAAAAACCTGTACGAGTTTTTCACAACCTCGGAAGGCGGATTTCTAGGCAACTCTCCCATGCACACTGCTGAACCGGTGCTCCACCCGATACACCAACTCAGAATCTGCGCTACGGCGCGAAGTAGCTGGAGATGTCGAGGATCAGTTGCGTGGTCCCAGAACCAGCATAGGCATCGACCTTTCCGTTGGTGCTGGGCACGATTGCCATGTTCGAGGTGATCATGCCATCTATCGCATTCAAGGTTGAGGCCAAGGGCCGCTGCTGGCCATCTGGCCACAATGTCAGATATCCTAACGGGCCTTGCGGGACCACGGTCGCGTTCAGCACATAGGCTTGCGCCTGGCTGGATGGTGCACACGGGCCGTCCATCACATCAACCGGCGGACTCAACGTCCCGCTGAAGGGTTGACCGGTGCCGATCTTTCGCGTGTCCAGCACTCGGCAAGGTGCAAACATGTACAGCGATAGACCGCCGGTAGCCGGAGGCGCGAAATACCCGTCGATGTCGACCACCAGGTCAGTATCACTATCGGGATAGACCGCGATCTTACCATCCGTACCGGCCGGCACAATCGCTGCATTGGCCACGATAGTTCCGGTCAAATCGTTCAGCGTGGAGACCACTGGTCGCGGCTGACCCGTCTGCCACACTGTCAGATAGCCGAGAGCCTGTTTCGGCACGACCGTGAAGTTCATAGAATACGCCTGCGCGCTGGATGGAATATTGCAGGCAGTCGCCTCGAGTACAGGAAAATCCCGCTCTTGCCGGCCTTGCAGGTAAGGCCCCCCGAGATCGCCATTCGGATTTCGAGTGTCCGCCACACGGCAAGGCGCCAGAGGATAAAACGCGAGCGCCGAGGGACTTGGCGCTGCAACGAAGTAGCCGTCGATATCCAGCACGATATCGGTGGTATTCGTGGCGTAAATGTCGATGGCCTGTGCATCTCCAGTCGCCACGATGGCGGCGTTGGCCTTGATCCGGCCGTCGAGCGAGTTCAGGGTGGAGATCCGAGGCCGAGTGAGTCCGCTAGGCCATACCGTAAGGTAGCCGAGAGGGCCAGCCGGAACGGTGGTGACATTGAGCGAATAGGCGGCGGCCGAGGCAAGACTTGCACAAGGGGGATTCGCCGATTGCGCCAACTGCGGAAGGTTAAATGTCTGGGACGTGCCGCCCTGAATCGGGCCGCCGCCACCGTACCGCGGTCGGGTATCAAGCAGACGGCACGGAGTGATGGGTATGAACTGCAGAGCAACGGGAATATTGAAGATTGCCGTAACGTTACGATCGCTGGTAACGGCCAAGGTGCAACTGAAGCCGAAACTCAAGTCGCAGCCACGCCATCCGGTAAATACCGAGCCGGGCGCGGGCGTGGCCGTGAGGGTCACCAGCGTCTCATCGTAGTAGTTGTCCGAACACGCAGTTCCACAGTTGATGTATCCATCGGCGCTGGTCACCGTGCCACTGCCAGTTCCCGTCTTCGAGACCGATACCAGGTATTGCCAGTTGCCCACGATGACGAAGTCTGCGTATTCGGTATTTTCGACGTTGCCAGCGATATCCGTACTGTAAAACGAAACACTATAGCTTCCAGGCACCGTGACATAAAACGGGCCCGTGTAACTCTGCCAGGAGCCTCCGTTGATTTGGTAGACGGTGCTGACAACCCCGCTACCATAGTCATACGCCGTAAGTGTCACCAGCACTGGACCAGCGAAGTACTGGCCTTGCTGATACCCGGTGAGGATAGCGTAAGTTTGCGGTGGATAGGTGTCATAGCACACTGGCCCGTAGGTGGAATTGTAGGATGGCTGGCCGGCGTTGTCCCATGCTCGCACGTTGACGGTATGACAACCTTGACCGGGCGCGCTCGACAAGTTCACGGAGCCGTTTGTGCCATTGGGAACTTGGGGGCCGCTGTAGAAGGAATTATTGTCCCACGGGAAGCCGCCACCGGGCGTCGGTTCACTATACGGATCGCCGGGATCGGAATCCCAGATCGCAGTGAACCCCGCAACGCCATTGGGCGGGTGACCGTTCCCACTGGCGTCGGTAACAGTCCACCCAATAGTCTGGTCGGTGGTGTACCAGTGGTTCAGTAAGGGACCTGTGAAGCTGACGCTGGGGCCGCCATAATCCCCGGCAATAAAGTCATTCATCGCCCAGGCCAACTGCAGCATGTTGGCCGAGCCCCACCCCGTCACCAGGTCATAACCGGGGCCAGCGCAGAATGCGTTCAGCCCGTACTGCTGAGTGATGTCATTGTTATTGCATCCAGCGGTGATGTCATAGAAGGGATAGTGGGGCGCGAACGGCGCATGAAGGCCTTCATAGTAAAGATACCAGTTCGCATTGCCCAGCGGCGCACAAGGTGAAGACATCGAACCACCGCATGTGTCGCCCACAATGCTTTGTATGTATAGGAGATAGGCGTTCTCCTGCGCGTAAAAGCCCGCAAGCTCTGGCGCAACAATGCTGGTGCCGCCGTTCGGCTGCCAGTACCCGTTGAAGAAGATGTTTTGCGGTGTATTCGCCCAATCGGCGTTTAGGGCGATGTCCGGGACGCTCCGGCTATTGGCGCCGCAGGCAGGACTGCTCTGGTAGGCAGGGGCCCCAAAATAAGCGCTACAGCCGCCGCCGCTACCGCCATCGTTATTCGCGCAACCATAGGGTCCGCCACTCCATGCATACTCGGAACTGTAATAAGATTGGTTTGTGTAGAGCTGCGTACCCCCCGCCGAGATCACATCAGGGTCTGAGCCCGGATAACTAACCGAGAGGTGATCGGCACAATCGTCGGTCGCTCCGCCATCGAAAGAGATCCCAACCACCGTCCAGCCTTGCCCGACCATTTGGTCGAAGACGACATGGTAGCTATTCATCGTGGAGGGATCTGCCTCATAAAGCTCAGCCGCGCCCCAACTCATGCTCAGCACGCGGGCGTGGCCGTCCGTTAATATGCGGTTGAGACCGTCCAGCAGGGTGGAGAACTGGTTGTTGGCGCTTTCGTAAACGTGGATCTCTGCCGTATTCGAGGATGAACTGAAGCTATTGGCCATGGCGGTCGTCCACTCGACATCCATGGTTGTCTCAGAGTCACAGCAGGGCGGTGTCCCATCGATAAAGTACCGCTGAACGTTGTAAGCCAGATACGGATAGTTGGAGATGAACCCGGCCAGGTCAGCGTCGCTAAAATCGTCCCAGATGGAGATTGCGATAGAAGCTTCCGGTGGAGAATTATTGGGATTGTTCAAGGGATTGCAGCAGTGGCCCAGATTCTGGAGGGCCTGGTAGTCGTAGGCAGTTGAGTTGTAGAGATCCGTTGGATCATACCCGTAATACGAATACTCCGGGTCGGGACCCTTCTTGCGGGCCCTCATCGCAGCTTCCAGCTTCTTTCGATCTCCGTCTCGGCGTATGTGCGATCCTACCGCGTAAGCTGGACCGGGCGCGTAGTCGAGTTCAGGCATTGCTTTGCTGGTTCTTGAGGCGGGACGCATTACCTCCAGATTGTTAAGCCCCAGCACCGCGTGAACGACACCCACCAACTGCGCGGGAATCGCAGGATCGCGATCGTTGGAGTAGTACGAGGCGCCCCCGACTTGGTAGCGGTTGATGGCGACGTCGAGCGCTTTCTCGATGATCGCCACTGGCGCCTCGACATCCACCAACAAACGATTGGGGAAGCGTTGCGTGATGGTCAGCCCTTGACTCTGCGCCCACGCCACCACCGCCTGCTCATCCTGCGCCGACGGCGCGAAACGTTCGTTCCACTCCTTGTCGCTCAAGTACTTGTGGAACAGCGGCGAGTCTCTGTCCTGCAACTGGTTCAAGAACTGCTCTTCTTCCGCCAGGTGTGGCGGCCTCAGAGCGAAGACGAGGCGCAGCATCTGATCGGAATCGTAAGGTCCGATGAGCTGGGCGGTACCTTCTCGCACAGCGCGCGGCGTTTGCTGGAGGGAAGCTCTCTGCTGTGCCGCGGAGTACGTTGGCAAACCCGCGCAACAACAAATCAAGAGGACAACCAGCCCTACGCTCCAGTTGCGGCTGGTTGAAGAAAAAAACGAGGAAGTGTCCGCACGCAAACGATTAAGGCGCATTGGCTGCACTCCGGGGTGAGTTTCGGAGGCTAGTGTCCTGTATCGCAAGTTCCTTTAGTATGCCTCGGCCTCGCATCGGCGGCATTCGATGACCAGAGCAAACAATGACGCGGCCCGGAACCGTCGCAATAGTAAAGACAATTTGGATACGGCACACTAGAGGCGATTCCAGTCCGGTAGGGCACGAAGCTCCCGAAACACACCACAACACCATGCGATGTAGAGAGAGAAAAATGCTGTGACCCGCGTCATAAGCAGCGGTGATTGAGGCGGCGAGCCACAGTACGGTCCCGAAAATCCAAATCCGATCTTGCCTCGAGCCTCGTCTTTGGGAAACCGCAGGACGCGGTGGTTGGCGTTGTCTGACACCCAGAGGTTTCCCGCGGAATCGATCTCCGTAAGCTCTGTGCATGATATTTCCCCTTTTGATTCCGGATCGGTACGCCCGAATCGCTAACGGGGGAACGCCGACACCCAACGTCGAGGATGCCGGCGCACTATGCCCGGAGAATTTCAGAAGGGTTGCGTGGTCTCGAAGACTACACCCGCGTCATGTTGGCCGCCACGGGTTGTTGTGCCCCAGAGATTCCCGCTCGCGTCGAATACCAGGTTGGAATGCGGCTCTGCCCCATCGTTAGGGGGACCGGCAAAATCGTGCAGCGACGTGTACCACCAACGGCCGTTTGAGAAACTCAGTTTAAAAACCGCCCCTCTTCCACCATAGATATCCCCACCTTGGTAGCTGGTGCCATAGAGATTGCCAGCGCCGTCCATGAGCAGCTTGTCGACGGGTCCGAGGCCCACCCCGTTGCCAGGTAATCTGTAAAGCGTGTTGAAGGTCCAACCACCGCCACTGCCGGGCATGAGTTCGAAAGCCGTACCGCCCCCGCCATAGCCGCAGCATGAAGTGGTTCCGTAGAGATTGCCGGACGAATCTATGATCAATCCCCCGACTGGATACGCTCCATCATCTCTGCCATCGAAACCCTGGAGGGTCTGTTCTGTCCAACTCCCTCCAGATGGCGACAATTGGTAAACCGCACCCCGGCCGGCCGGACCACCTTGCTCGAACACACCGTATAGGTTCCCGGATCGGCCGAACACAACGCCACCAATGGGGTGCTCCCCTTCATTACCTACAAAGGAATAAAGGAGGGTCTCTGTCCAACCGCTTCCCGAGGGCGTCAATTTGTAAACAACGCCGCAGCCAGAGTTGCAAAGGCCGCCGTACGGGATGGTGCCATAGATACTCCCCGCTTGGTCGAAAATGAGGTCGTTTTGGGGACCCGACCCATCGCTACCATTGAAGGAATGCAGCACGGTTTCATTCCAAGGGACCAGCGCTGATCTGGGAGCTGTCGGCGATGGCGTTAAGTGGAAAACTGTGCCGCTGCCGTAGATGCCTCCTCCAGCCGTGGTGCCATACAGAGTTCCGTCTCTGCCAATGGCCACTCTGCCCCAAGGGTGACCTTCCGTCATTGCCTCCAGAAAAGCTGTGGAGTGGATTTAGGACCCAGCTAGGGCCGGAATGCTTAAGCTTAAAGACTATGCCGTAACCGGCGCCCCCTTCGGCAGTCGTTCCATAGAAATTTCCTGCAGCATCAATCGTCAAGCCCGCGCGCGAACTTGCCCCATCGCCTCCGCCAGTGAAGTTGTGAATTATGTTGAAGGTCTGGGCCCGTGCCGATAAAGTTGCGACCATCGTCAGCGCAAGCAAAATTACAATCGCCAGCGCAGCCTTTGCCGCTGGCAGACTGGTCCTGAAAGTCCAGCTTCGATGCTGTCCCGAGTTCGCCATGACTATTGTCCTTTCAAGGGCGAGAATTGTTTGCAGGCGCCGCCCTAGCTTCGCCGCTCATCTGTAGTGGTAATTTCGCCATGAGATCAGCGGCAAGCACCCCGCTCAAGGGTATGTTCTTCCAACCGCTGGCTGCTCGACTAGCTGCTCCAGCTCCGTTGGGTTCCATTTGAGTGGAAATGAGCGCCGCATAGCATCCGTCCCGCGCCAGCAGCTCCTGGTGCGAGCCTAGTTCCGCGATGGTTCCGCCCTCAAGTACTAAGATCTTGTCCGCATTGTGGATGGTACTCACAACGATGCGCAATTACGATCCGCGTGCAGGCCAGGCGGCCCAGGTTCTGTTCGACCACGCTTTCGGTCATTACATCCAGATGACTGGTTGCCTCGTCGAGCAGCAGGATGGCCGGGTCGTGGGCGAGAGCGCGGGCAAGCGAAAGCCGCTGCCTTTGGCCCCCAGACAATCCGCTGCCCCCTTCGGCTATCTTGGTTTCGTAGCCCATGGGCATCGCAGCGATATCCTCATGGATCGCTGCCATGCGCGCTGCTTCGACCACTTGCGCGAGTCCCAGGTCGGGATTACCGAAGGCGATATTCTGGCGGATCGAGCCGCTAAATAGGAACGGCTCCTGGAGAACCACACCGAACTGGCTGCGCAGTCCGCGATAGTTCAGGCGTTGCAACGGAATGCCGGCATAGAGGATCTCGCCTTCGGTCGAGATGTGAAGACCCAGGAGCAGCATGGCCAGCGTGCTCTTGCCCGAGCCCGTACGCCCGACGAGAGCGAGCTTCTGTCCGGGTTCGATGGTGAGCGAAATGTTGCGCAACACAAGGGGCGCGTTGGGATCGTAACGGAAGCTGACATTTTTCAGTTCGATGCGGCCGCTGAGCCGCGGTGCATCCTGCACGAGCTCCAGTCCCTGCTCTGGTTCGGCCTCCACCACGTCGGCGATCCGTTCGAGATGCGCGGCGACGAGTTGCACGCGCTGCGCGTTGGAAACCAGAGAAGAGAGGGGCCCGAGGAATGCGGTGGCGAGCGCGATCAGGCCCAACATGGTTCCCAGGCTCATGGCGCCATGCAGCACTTGGAATGTGCCTACCCACAGCAAGAGAAGTGGAGACAGGGTGCGTAGCGTTGTCATTGCCGTGTCCAGGATGGCCGACAAATGACCGCGACGAAGTGAGGCATTCAGCTCGTTGGCAAAGAGGCCGGACCAATGGTCGAGGGCCTGGTCCTCAGTCCCGGAGGCCTTCAGCGTCGCCATTCCGCTCAGCGCCTCGACCAGGTAGCTTTGAGATACCGACTGGGCCGCCAAGTCACGCTGTGTCAAGTCTCGAAGCCGGCGGGTGTCTCGAAGCCGGCGGGAGGTTCCCAGCAAGAGCGCCGCCTGCAGGAGTCCAACACCAAACACTACGACGCCGAAGAAGGGCGATCGCGCCAGGAGAATGGCCAGGTATCCTACGACCAGGCCGCCGTCCAGCGTGGCCGACAGCATCTGACTGGTCAGCACCTCACGAATCATCGTGTTGCTTCCCAAACGCATCAGCGGGTCGCCGCTGCTACGTTGCTGGAAAAAGCGAAAAGGCAGGCTGAGCAGATGCTCGAAAAAGCCGAGCATCATTCGCATGTCCAGGCGCCCTTGCAAATAGAGCAGCAGGGCCGCGCGCAGATAGCTGCCGACCGCCTGGGCCACAACCACGATGATGAGTCCTGTTCCCAGTATTGCCATAACGCTGACGATACGGAAGGGCAGCACGCGATCCACGATCACCTTCGTGAACAAGGGTAGCGCCAGCCCAAACAATAGCAAGCACAGTGACACTCCCACGATCTGAAGCATCAAGCCTGCGGCGCCGGGTGTGTGGAGTATGGATACCAGGTAGCTGCGCCACGTCGGCTGGACTTTCTCCCCGAGCGGTTTGAAGTGGATGCCCGGCTCAAGCGTGAGGACCACACCCGTGAAACCCGCATCGAACTCGGCTGCGCTCAAGCTCCGGCGTCCTACTGCGGGATCGACAATCTCAACCTGTTTCGGCGACCACCGCTCTACCACCACAAAGTGGTCGAATTCCCAGTGCACGATTGCGGGCAACTGCAACTGACCGAAATCGGCAGGTTCCAGCGAAAAAGATCTAACCCGAAGCCCGAAGGACCGCGCCGCTTTGGCGATGGTCTGGGCGCTGACTCCATCGCGGCCGACACCACAAGCCTCCCGGCATTCGGCCACGCGAGTCTTGCGGCCATAGTAGTTGAGAATCATGGCCAGACAAGCGGCGCCGCATTCCACTGAGTTCAACTGAAGCAAGACAGGGACGCGGCGCCGTTGCAGGCGCTCGACGAAGTGCCAAGTCGCAATTTGGCAGAAGATGCCGCTGAGGCGCGAACCCATCGTCCGCAACCACGAGCGGAAAAGCCCGAGAGACCGATGGTCGCTCATCTGCAATCCTCCGCAGGCAGACTGATCGGCGGCGGCGGCCATGGCGGTGAAGGGCGCTGCAGCCGCGAAAACACCGCCGGTCGGGTGTTGGCTGCTCCCACGAACAGCGGCCCCCGAGCAAACCAAGTCACAAAACCTCCAGCCAGGAGCAGCAGGCCCAGGAGGATCCACAGGTAGAGAAAAGTGCGCGGACAAACAAATCGCGGCAAGGACCGCTCTCTGTTGACTTTGGACATAACGTCGAACAGCATCGGCACGAAAGATGGAGCGATGGTCACCTTTCATATATCCACCTGTTCACCAGAACTCCACAGCCACCCTTCGGGTTCATCGTGCGCCTGCCACCGAGAGGACATCGCAGTCGGGCTGAGCTGCGGCAGCCTGTACGTTCGGAGGTGCAAGCGCCAACACCGAGGGGACAACAGTGGGCTCTGCGAGGCGCAACAGCTCGTACCCGATGCCGGCCAGACCCGTCATTAGTCCCGGCGACTCCACTGCCAATGGATTCCCGCACAGCCATCCGTTTTGCTCGATGCTCTCGAGGACGAGGGCGGCAATTCTATTGACCTCGGCCTCCCATCGCGGCTCACCCAGCGTCAGGCTGGCTGCGAGCAGCAGTTCCAGATTGCCGAGGTCGCCGTGACACAAGGAATGATTGCCGCCGAAGCCACGCGCCAGCGTGGCCTCGAGGGCCACCTTGATTTCCACGCGGACTTGAAGGTCACCAAGGTGGCGCAGGCAGAGCAGACGAGCCAGTCCAATGCCCGGCGCGCCATGACACCATGCCAGCATCGAAAACCTGGCACTACCGTTGTCCGCTGCTGCTGCGTCGGAGACCTCGAGTTCGCGCAGGTCGGGCCAATTGCCCTCCGCCAGAGAGAAGAGGCTGCGCTCGTACTCAATGGCGGCCAGGGCCGTGGCCCGAAAGCGTTCTTCGCCGGTCAGCCCGCTCAGTTCGAGCAGCGCCCAGGCTATGCCCGCAGCGCCGTGAGAGAAGCCGGCCAGCGGCTGCGAAGCCATACCCTTCGCAAGCCAGCCGAGTCCGCGCGGCATCGGTTGAGCGTGGGCGAGGAGGTGATCGCCGCAGCGGACGGCAGCAGCCAGCGTATGATCGGAGGGAACGCAGCGATAAAGGGCGAGCAAACTAGCAATACATCCAGCCGCACCGCCGATAACATCAAATCGCTCATCTTTTTCAATGAGTGGGAGAATGCGCTCGACCATGGCTTCGGCCTTGGTCAGCAGATCGGGTTGGTCCCACAGCCTACCGAGATGCATCAGGGCGTAAGCTACTCCTCCCCCTCCGTCAAACCCGCCAATGGACGCGATCGATGACGGCCTGCGCTCAATCTCCCGGCGGACCGTGCTGAGTGCGGCTTTTGCCAGCGTCGTATAGCGACTCTCGCCGGTGATCTCGCCTAGATATGCGAGAAATAGTGTAACCCCAGGCAGCCCATCGTAGAGATCGAGTCCTAATGGGGCTAGAGACCATTCATGCAAGTTGGCGAGTGTCAGCCCGATCCAGGAGCGGTCCTGCTCGCCCCGCAGCGCCAATTCCTCCAGCCGGTCACCCACACGACGCGCGGCTAACAAGAGGCGCTCGCGATCGGCCGGGGCGCTTGCCTCGGTCGGGAAGTGGGCTGACCGGCGAGTTCCATCGCCCGCCTTGGAAAGCGTTGCCAGCGAAGCACGGATGAACCAAAGCTGCTGGGTGCAATCGTGATCGCCCAGCTCTTGAATGCGACGTCGAACGCGGACGATCCCGGGTTCATCGAAGAAATCGGCAATCCGCTGGCGTGGGCTGGTCCACAGATCGCGCGAGTTGGGGCGACTGGTAAAGATCGGGATGTCGCCATTTTGCAGGTCTTGGTGCTCTGCCGGAATGACCTTAGCGAGATAGGGGCAGTACTCAACCGTCGCCCACAGGCGGTCAAACAGCTGGTCGCGATCCAAGGCGTCGCGCAGCACGTCTGGATGAAAACTCTCCCGCAGTAGCACCGCATAGGTTTGGGTTGGGCGCATGATCGCGCGCACTTCGTCCTCCGCGAAGCGAGCCAGGGCCCTTGGTCGGACAGCAGATCATCGCGATGTTCCAAGAGAGTTTCATAAGTGCTGGTGAACCCTGCCAGGATCGCGTTCGTGTACTCAAGCACATTGATTTCCGCTCCGTCCAAGGCCGGCCGATTGTGGTGCGGAGGCATCTCGGTGCGCTTGCGCGTGAGCCTCATCTCGTCCGTTCCCGCGTCTTCCCAGCGCGGAACCGGTCGTGGAGTCAACTGGCCCGGCAGTGCACCAAGGCCACTGACGTCGATGCCCGCCGACTCCCCATCCGACCAACTGCGATTCGGCAGGAGTCCGACCCGCAAGACGGAGTAATTGATCGTGTTGCCGGCAAGCTGCTCCGCCTGGAGTGGATCGACTCCTCCGACTCGCGGGTGGAAGAGCGCTTCCAGATCGAGCAGGACCGGGTGTTCTCCGGCCGCAATCAAGTTCTCGGAGTGGAAATCGGTGGCCTCCAGAGCGTACAGCAGCGCCAGGTAGGCGCCCTGGCGCTCGTAGAAGCGCCGTACCTCTTCCTCCGACCTGCAAGCGTGCGCCGCAACAAACTCCATCCACCCGTGATCGCCTCGATCAAGGATCTGCAAGGTCCGGAAAGGAGGATGATCGCCCCGTCCGTTAAGCCAGGCTAGTAGTTCTTGAAAATGCACATCGACGCTCAGGGTTCTCGGCTTGTAAACCATGTGCAGACCGGAACTGAACTTTGCGATCAGCACACTTCGGCCACTTTCGATGGCTGTCGCCGGCGCCTCCATACAATTCCAAGAGCACACCGGGATCGTCTCCGTGCGCGAACGTGTTGCGGAGTAATTGCCAATCGTCGGCCAGATACCGGAGGAACTCTAGACTGAAGTTGACCCAGCCCTCGATGTGAACTACGAGTTGGCGGGCCAGGACTGGATATTCTTGGAGGATGGCGAGCGCTGCATCGCGCTGGCGCAACCGCTCTACGAAACTGTGATTTTCTGGCTGTCATCCTGAGCGAGCGCAGCGAGTCGAAGGACCCCTATTGCTACAGGATCACGGTGTGGCCGCGCGGCACAGCAACAAGTCTCGATCGCTCGGCGGTTGGCAGCGACTCACGCCTCCACGCTCACCTTCACCATTTTCTTTCCCGCCCTTAACGTGAACTCCGTCCCCACCTTCACGGCGACGACCAACTCGGTCTTGAGTTCGCCGTCCACCTTTACCGCGTTCTGCTTCACTTTGCGCAAGCCGTCGGTGACGGACGTCGCCAGCCCAGTACGCGCCAGCAGCTTGTCGAGCTTCACCTGCACGCGGCCCTCAGTAGTGGAGGCATTCGGCGCGGCGACCTCTTCGAAGCGCACCGAGATCACGGGCAAATCCTCTGGCGTCTCGTCCTTCTGGAACATGCGCGACCAGTCTTGCGCGGCCTGCTCGGCCGCCGGGCGCGAGTGGAAGTCGGCGACGATGCGCTTGCCCAACTCCTGCTTCAGCTTCATGGGATGCGCTTCGCCGCTCGCCACCTGCTGCTTCATGCGCTCGATCTCGGCCAGGCTCACGTCGGTAACCAACTCGTAATAGCGCCACATCAGCTCGTCGGAAATGGACATGATCTTGCCAAATATTTCCTGCGGCGCTTCGGTGATGCCGATGTAGTTACCGTACGATTTCGACATTTTCTGTACGCCGTCGGTGCCCTCGAGCAGCGGCGTGGTCAGCACGATCTGCGGTAGCTGTCCGTAATGGCGTTGCAGCTCCCGGCCCATCAGCAGGTTGAACTTCTGGTCGGTGCCGCCGAGTTCGACGTCAGCCTCGAGCGCGACCGAATCGTAGCCCTGCGCGATGGGATACAGCAGCTCGTGCATGGCAATGGGCTTCTCCTCCTCGAAGCGCTTGTGGAAGTCCTCGCGCTCCAGCATCTGCGAGATGGTAAACCGCGCCGCCAGCTTAATGAAGCCTTCGAAGCCGAGCCTGCTCAGCCACTCGCTGTTGAAGCGCACTTCGGTCTTATCGAGATCGAGGATCTTGAACACCTGCGCTTTGTAGGTCTCGGCGTTCTGGTCGATCTGTTCGCGCGACAGCGGCGGACGCGTGGCCGAGCGGCCCGTAGGATCGCCGATGAGCCCGGTGAAGTCGCCGATAAGGAAGATGACGGTGTGGCCCATGTCCTGAAAGTGCTTCAGCTTGCGCATGAGCACGGTGTGGCCCAGATGCAGGTCTGGGGCGGTGGGATCGAAGCCGGCCTTCACGCGCATGGGCGTGCCGGTGGCGAGAGATCTCTCGATGCGCTCGCGCAGGTCGCTCTCGCGGATGATCTCCGCCGCGCCCTTGCGCAAGTAGGCGAGTTGCTCGTCAACAGGAAGGAATGAGGGCATGTGCTTGATTATAGGAGTTTCGAGTTTCAAAGCAGTTTCAAGTTTCGAGTTTCAAGTTTCGAGTCATCAAAAGCGCACCCGTAGCTGTCGATTTGGAAGGGGCGCAGATTTATCGCACGCTGCTTGTTCGTGCTCAGAGGGCGATATTTGCTGGAGGTTTTCAGACTTGAAACTTGAAACTGAAAACTAAAAACTGTTCCCAGACTTGAAACTTGAAACCAGAAACTGGAAACTGTTTCCATGTTCGTCCGCAAGATCCGAGTGGAATACGAAGAGGCTGGCCAGCGACATCCGTGTCCGTTGAAGTGGCTGGACAGCTTCAGCATGCGTAACTTTACCAACGACCAGGTGTTCGACGATACGATTCCTACCGGCAACGGCGAAATGGAGATCGGCGCGCGCGTTCCGCTGGAGCGCCTGCGAACCGCGATGGAAGACTGGTTCCGGCGCAAGAGCTATCTGCCCAAGGGCGCATCGTTGCGGGTGGAAGACGAGTGAAGCAGTAGCCAGTTCTGGGTTGTGGGCCTCGACTACTGGC
>Ga0208587_1001133_pt1 | contig 14333 bp, 12 predicted proteins | sample NGESurdeep092012_7_FD_184472 | JGI IMG/M metagenome (GOLD analysis project Ga0208587, IMG submission 184472) | Arctic peat soil microbial communities from Barrow, Alaska - NGEE Surface sample 210 deep-092012 (SPAdes) | ecosystem: Environmental > Terrestrial > Soil > Wetlands > Peat ...
CCGGGTTGAAGGCGTTGCCGACACCGAAACGCCTGGCCGTGGCGGGGATCAACTGCATCAGCCCCAGCGCGCCCTTACTGGAAATCGCGTGCGTGTTGTAGTTGCTCTCCACTTTGATTACGGAATGGATCAACTGCGGCGGAAGCGCGTGCTCGGCGGCAATGCGGCGAACGGCTTCGTCGATTCCGGAGTGTGGCGCGGCAGGCTGCGGGACGGGAGAGGCGTCCGGCACGTTCGGGGGCACGACGGCGCCGGCGACTCTGACTTCCGTGACGGGCTTAGGGGTGACCACCACGCTTCTCACCAATTTTCCAGTTCGCAGATCTGGACGTACCACGCTGGTGATCCGTTGCGGAACACCCAGGCCAGCGCCAGGCAGCACGCCGGCGGCGAAACCTGCAATCGTCAGTATAAAACAAAATTGGCGCAAAATGTTTCCCCTAATCCTAGCACTATAACTCGCCCGCGGCACGGGTCCAGCCGCGAATTCCTGGGTCTGCTGCAAGCCTAATGTTATCATTTCCTTGTGATTTGCTCGGGGTATGTGCTGGCGGGGGGGCGCAGTTCCCGGATGGGCCGGGATAAAGCCCGCCTGCCGTTTCGCGGAAGCGATCTGGTGAGCGCCGTGGCCGGTGCGGTGGCCCGCGCTGCCGGCAACGTCACCCTGGTCGGGCACTCCGAACTGCCGGCAATTCCCGATCGCTACCCTGGCGGAGGTCCGCTGGGTGGAATCCTCACGGCGCTGCATCATACTTCCGCCGATTGGAATCTCATCGTCGCCTGCGACATGCCGGAAGTGTCCGCCGCTTTTCTGACCGGACTGCTGGCCCAGGCCTGGCGGTCGCGGGCCGACGTTCTGCTTCCCCGCGGGCCGGACGGACTGCCCCAACCCCTCTGCGCGGTCTATCGCCGGCGCGCTCTGCCTGTCTTGGAAGACCATTTCGCCCGCGGTGTGCGTAAGGTGGCGGCGGCCCTCGCTGGTCTCGAAGTGGAGCCGTTGGTTGTCGCGGAACTCTCGTTTTTTCAAAACGTTAACACTCCGGAGGATTGGGCCGCATATGCCGCAAAGTGATCCCTATCCGCACTACATCGAGTTCCGGCATATCTATAAGACGTTCGACCGCCCGGTTTTAGTCGATTGCAACTTCCACGTGAACCCCGGCGAGACGGTGGCCATCATCGGGCGTAGCGGCGTCGGCAAATCCGTCACGCTGGGCAACATCATGGGATTCCTCAAGCCGGATAGCGGACGCGTCATCGTGGCCCACGAGGACGTGACCGATTTTTCCGAAACCGAGTGGCGGCGCGTGCGGCGCAAGGTGACCATGGTCTTCCAATCCGGGGCCCTCTTCGATTCGCTGACCGTCGCCGAGAACGTGCTCTTTTCGCTGGAACTCCGCCAGGATTACGACTTTCAGAATAAGGAAGACGTGGTCAACGGCCTGCTCGAGATGGTGGACATCGCCGATGCCGCGGACGCCTATCCCGCCGACCTCTCCACCGGGTACAAACGCGCCGTGGCCATCGCCCGCGCCCTCGCCGCGCAGCCCCAGTGCGTCCTCTACGACGAGCCCACCACCATGGTGGACCCCATCATGAGCGACCACCTGGGCGACCTCATGCTCCGCCTGAAGAAGCAACTGAAGCTCACCAGCGTGGTGGTGACGCACGATCTCGATCTGATGTACAAGGTGGCGGATCGCGTGGTCTTCCTGTACGACTGCGGCGTGATCTTCTTTGGCCCGGTCGCCGACCTGAAAAAAAGCGAGCACCCGCACATTCAGGAATTCCTGGAATTGGATAAGGTGCTCAGGGTATAAAAGACTGTGCTCCCCCTCCTGCTCGCCGCCCTTGCCCTCAAGCCCACCCTGGATCACCCTCCGGCCATCACCGGCAACTGCCATCCGGCGCGCGTGCATTTCACCGGACACATTTCCGCCGATGCCCCCGGCCCCGTAAAATACACCTGGGTGCGCAGCGACAAGCCCTCCACCGCCACCTTCACCCTCAACTTCACCACGCCGGGATCCCTACCGGTCACTTACGACTGGCTCCTCAAGGGGCCGGCCGAAGGCTGGGTGGTGCTCCAGGTGATCTCGCCCGAAGCCGCCAATTCCGGCAAGGTGCCGTTTCACGTGAAATGTGCCAAATAGGCCTCCGCGGCTTGGGCGCCCGAAAAAAAGGCGATACTTGGTGGACACAAAGGACGGCTGCTGGGTGTATACTCACCCCAATCTGGGACTCCAAAGTGGAAATTCTGCATGATTAGGGGCTGTTCCTCCTGCAAATAATGCGGACCGGAATATCCTCATCGTACGTTCGAAACTTGCGTATACAGGGAGGGGTGAAATGCGGCATGCAAAGGCACGAGTTCTCATTATAGGCGCCGGTTCCTTACTGGCGATCGGCACGATTGTGGTCGTTTCGTTGCGCGGGGATCAGGCGATCACCTGTAAGCCGAACGGATCCAGCCAAACGGTTTGCAGGATCGACGAACCAAACGTCAAGCAGCTCTCGACGGATTACCGGCAAGTGGCTTTCCATGCCGGCGACACTGTCACGGTGAGCGCCGGAGGCTGTGTGCAAACGGGGGGCAGCGGCGCTACATGGAAACGATATGTGAATCCGAGCGGCTCAAACTCGAACCGGATGTACTGGGGAACCATCTCCATCCCCGGAGCGACCCAGGGCGTGGTTCGAGTTTCCGATGTTGTCGGCCGCAAGTTGACCGTACCTTCCGGTATCGCCGATGCCAACCTGTTCTTGAGGCTGGGGTATATCGACGATGGCTATGGCGATAACGGCTACTATTCACACGACGACGGGACGGAGAACCAATGCAAGGGATCGGTTAACGCATTCGTGGTGCTCACCATCAACCACCCGGCGGGGACAACGACCACGTGCGGGGGCACCACGGGGAACAGCCCGCTCGACCTGGTCTGGACCGACTGCGATCCAAACGGCTTTCCGAAGAACCCCAGGTGGCGCTACCAGGTGGACCATAACGGCCAGGTGCCGCCAGCCCCGAGTGTGCTTTGCGCGTCGGGGTTCGGAGCATCGTGTACATCTTGGCCCTTGACCAACGATTCGGGCTTCTGGTGCGGGCCGCACAGGAACTGGTTCGCAGTGACGTATGAAAGCCCGATCGACTGGGAGGCAAAGTCCACAGCGGGCACGGATGACGATTACAACTACAGACTGTTCCCGCTTCATAATGAGGGCATTTTGACGCACCAGAATCTCACCACCAATGGTCTGGAGGTGGAATTCGATTCCGATGAGACCATCGATCACTTTACTTCACCTCTTTGGACTAAATTCCATAGTCTGGTGGACAGTAACAACACCGCCGCCCAGGCACAGGTCAAATCCAAGACAGCCGTGGTTACCGGACTGCTGGGGCTTGATTGCGGGCACCCGGACTGCTCCTCCGAGCTGCATCCGGCGTATGCCATGGCGGTCAACATGGACGACTCCAACCTGACTGACGACACCTGGGGCGTGTTCGCGCGCAATTGGGGCGACGAAGGTTTCTGCGGCAGCGACCAGCATAACCTGCCGCTCAACGATCTGAAGCTGCAGATTCCCTGGCTCCCTGGCGCGAGTTCCGTAATCGTGCTGCCGGCCACCCAGTTTTATGTTTTCGCGAACTCCGGGAGCAACGCCTCGGTATCAAGCCCGCAGATTACGTACGCCACCGGCCAGGGCGTCCTGATCGATTTCAGTCTGCCCGATCCTACCGCGCAACTGGGAGTCGAAGGCGAGGTTCACTTGCAGTGGACCCTCCCGGCTGGAGTGCGGCGAACAACCGTGGTGAGCCGGTCTTCGGCAACCGCCACGACAGCGGGCACAGTCGGTAAGCCGGAGACGGAAAAGCCGGAAGCGCGAATGGCTGCCCTGCTATCGCAGATGACGGCGCCTCAAACTCAAGCGTTCCGCACTCGTCTGCAAGCGACGGCGGTTTCGCGGACCGCGCTCAGCCGGCCGAAGCTGCCGTTGCGTCCGGCCACCGCGGTCGCCGCGCTGCCACGTCCGCCTCGTCTGGCCAAGCCGCTTGCGGGACAGTCGGCGCGCGATCCGCGAATGGTACAGAAGAGCGAGTCGTTGCGCGTGTCTTTGTGCGAGGCGTATAAGGATGCCGTGCCGGGCCATCCGTCGGCTTGCTTGGCGACCAACCCACGGGCGCAGTGAAGGGGGGATACAGGAACGTTGCGAAAGCGCTTCTCTGGTGACCGCTGAAACGCCAGCCCGGCAATTGATCCGGGCGGCTCTCGATGGAGATGGGCCGGGGCACAGTTTTATGCCCCGCCGCGCGCAAAACGTGTACCCTAATCTCCAGTGAAGCTGCTATCCCTTTTTCTCGTCTCCGCCGCGGCGTGGGCTTTCAACCGGCCATGCCCGCTTTCTAGCGGGCATATCCAGGCCGGAAGGCACCTCGGCGCGAATGCCGAGGTGGCCGCCTGGAAAGGCGGCTCCACGGAGCCGCTGACGTGGCGAACTCTATCATTCGGTCAAAGGCCTAGTTCGCCTTAGTAACCGTCACGTCACCGAACTTCTTCAGTGCCTCTCCGATCTTGGCGGCGTCGCCCACGACGATCACCGCGGCTTGCCCGGGAGCGAGGTACTTCTTCGCCGCCGCCAGTATCTGGTCCGGCTCCACCGAACGTACGCGCGTGGTGTAGGTTTCCAGATAATCGTTCGGCAGCCCGAGGGTCTTCATGTTGTTCAGTTGCGACGCCAGCCCATCCTGGGTTTCCAAGCGAAGCAGATACAGGCCGGCCATGTAGTTCTTGACATTGCTGAGCTCGTCGGTGGGCACGGGAGTGGTGGCCATCTTGTCCATCTCGGCCAACACTGCTTGCAGCGCGGGCTCGATCACTTCGTTGCGCACTTCCGTCACCGCCGAGATCAAGGCTGCGTCCCGGTTGGTGCCGTACTCGCTGTGGGCGTCATAAGCGTAGCCATCCCTTTCGCGAATGTCCTTAAACATGCGCGAATTGGTGCCGCCGCCCAGAATGTTATTCCCCACCGTCAGCGGGAAGTACTCGCTGGTAACACGCGTCGGCCCGAGTCTCCCCACATGGATGTCGGCCTGCACGGAGCCGGGGCGATCCACCAGCACGATCTGCCGCCGGGGCGCGGGAAGATCCATTTTGGGCGCCGCGGGAATGTCCTTCCGCGGCCATGCGCCAAACTGCTGCGCGATCGTCTGCATCAGTTCGGCGCGCGCGGGGAGTTTGCCAAGCAGGAGCAGGGTGGCATTGTTGGGGACCAGGTAGGTGTCGCGATACGTGGCAAGCGCCTTGGCATCCAGCTTCTGGATCGACTCCGCGGTGGGCCCGATATGCGCGTAGGACGACGATCCATACACTACCTGCAAAATCTTCTCTTCGGCCAGGAATGCGGGTTGCGAGCGTTCCGCCTGCAGGCTCTGCAGCCTGTTCTGCTTGTGCAGGTTGACCTCATTCTGCGGAAACGTCGCGTGGATTGAGATATCCGCCATCAGGACCAGCAGCTTGGCAAGATTCTCGGCCAGGGCGCTGCCAGTCACCGTCAGCGCATCGGGACCAGCCGAGGCGCCGAGCGAGCCGCCCAGGGCATCCGAATCTTCCGAGATCTGCCGCGCAGTACGAGTCTTGGTGCCCTCGTTGAGAAGCGAGGCCACGGCTTCGGCCAAACCGGGCATATCTTTCGGATCGAACTTCAATCCGGCCTGGAAATTCAGCCTGGCGGTGACCAGCGGGAAACGGGCATCCTCCACCAGGACCACGCTGAGGCCGTTGGGCAATTTCGTTTCATAAACCGGCGGCAATTTGAAGGCGGGGATGGGAGGCGATGCCGGCGCCTTGGTGCGATCCAGGTTCTGCGCCGCCAGCATCGAGGTGGTCAGCGCAATCACGGCAAAAGCTCTCGCCAGCATCTATTTGTCCTCCTTGGGTGCGTTCGGCGCCGGACCGCCTTGGGTGGCTGGGGCCGGCTGGATCTCCAGTACCGCCCGCTTGTCCGCGGTGAGATATTTCTTGGCCGCTGCCTGAATCTGCGCCGGCGTCACTGCCAACTCCGCGTTCAGTTCGGTATTGATCAACTCCGGATTGCCGTCCGCGATGGCATACTGCGCCAACGCCCTGGCCCGGCTCAGCGAGCTTTGCAAGTTCTTAATGACCCCCGCCCGAATCAAGGTTTTCACTCGCTCCAATTCCTTGGCGTCGACGGGCTGGTTCTGCAGCTTGGCGATTTCGTCCTGCACCTGCCCCACAATCTGGTCGCCGGTGAAGTTCGGTTTATAGAGTAGGAACATGGCGTAAGGCTCCGGATCGCGATAGTCCAGCGCGCTGGCGAAAGGCCAGCCCAACTCCGCCTCGTACTGAATCACCGATTCCTTTCCCTTCACCAGGTTCAGACGAAAACGGGAACTGTCGCCGCCGGTGAGAATCGCGTCGATCATATGCAGCGCGTAATAATCCGTCGAGCGCCGCTTGGGTCCGGGGTAGCCGATGATGATGCCCGGCACGCGAGCCAACGGGTCCTTCTGAACCTGTTTGCGAACCTCGAAGGCAGGCTCGGCGAGGTCCGGACGTTTGGGAAGGGGCTGCGAGGGAATATCGCCGAAATAGCTCTCGATCAGCTTCTTCGCCTCGGCCGGCTGAATATCCCCCACGATCGCCAAGGCCGCATTGTCGGGGGCATAGTACGTCTTGAAAAACCTGGAGACGTCCGCCACGCTGGCGCCATTCAGATCTTCGAAAGAGCCGATGAGCGAATGGGAGCTCTGCCAGTTGCGGAACATCAGGGTGGGCCAGACGTCCACCACCGCGGTGTTATAAGGTTGGTTGTCGAAGCTGAGCCGGCGCTCCTGCTTCACCGCCTCTTTCTGGTTCTTGAGGTTCTCTTCGGTGATTGCCAGGCTGCGCATCCGGTCGGATTCCAGCCAGAGCGCGGTGGCCAGTTTGTTGGAGGGCAACACCTCGAAATAGTCCGTGAAATCCGGGTGCGTGGAGCCGTTCATCGTACCGCCATTGGATTCTATGGTGGCGAAATGCGTGCCCTTGGGGGCATTCGCCGAACCTTCGAACATCATATGTTCGAAGAGATGCGCGAAGCCGGTCCGGCCTTTCTCTTCGGAGCGGGCGCCCACGTCGTAAATCACGTAAACGGTTACCACGGGAACCGCGTTGTCCTTGGAGAGAATCACCCGCAAACCGTTCTTCAGCTTGTAGGCGTCGATCGGGATGGCCACATCCGCGGCCATGGCTGGAAAAGCGCCCAAAACGAGTAGCCCGCAAGCGATTAGCTTTTTCATGCGATTTTACTTCCTACGATTGGAGTCACACGAGTATTCCAGTGTATGTTATCCAGGGTATCACCGCCGCCCTGGTGTACGCGCTCGGAATCACGGTAACGTGATGCGGCACAGCCCCGCCCTTACGGAGGAGTGCAAACGGACCTGATTGGCTGGTATACTGCGCGTGATATTGGCACTGGTTCCGCGGCAGGGCAACCGGCCGGCGCGGCAACCGCAAGGAGACTTTCGCCATGAGCGATCACGTGTTTTCCAGGCGCTACTTCTTTTACGGATCCCTGTTGGCTGGGGCTGTTCCGAGGGGAGGGTTCGGGAGTGTCCCCTCGTTGGTCGCCCTGGGGTTCAAGGCGTTCACCGAAAAACTGAACATCGCGGTGATCGGGCTCGGGACCAGGGGCCCTCAAATCCTGAGAGGGGTGAACACGACCGAGAATGTCGTGGCGCTCTGCGACGTCAACTCCGACAAGGCCGCCCCGGCATTCCAGGAATACGAGAAGGCCAAGAAGTACAAAGACTATCGCAAGATGCTGGAGACCGAGGGGAAGAACATCGACGCCGTGATGATTGCCACCCCGGACCACGGCCATACGCCCCTGGCGCTCTACTGCATGCAGCACGGCAAGCACGTTTACTGCGAGAAGCCACTTACCCGCACGGTGTGGGAATCGCGGCTGCTGGCCGAAGCGGCGGCGAAATACAAGGTCGCGACCCAGATGGGCAACCAGGGATACTCGCACGAAGGCACGCGCACGGCCGCGGAAATTCTGTGGTCCGGCGACATCGGCGCCGTCAAGGAAGTGCATGCCTGGACCGGCCTGATCTACGGCGGCGATCCGGCGCTGAAGGAGGCCCCGCCCGAGGAAACAATTCCCGAAGCGCTGGATTGGGACCTTTGGCTGAACACGGCGGCCATGCGCCCGTACAACCATTTGATGGTGAACCAGTGGCGCGCGTTCCAGGATTTCGGCACCGGCGGATCGCTGGGCGACTGGGGCGTTCACATTCTCGGTCCGGCCAACCTGGCTTTGCAGCTTGCGGCGCCCACCAGCGTGGAGGCCGTCACGGTGGAGGGCAAGAACCAGTGGAACTGGCCGGCGGCGGCGCACATCCGCTACGAGTTTCCGGCGCGCGGGAACATGCCACCGGTGGTCATCAATTTCTACCAGAACATGCGGGGTGAATGGAAGATGCCGGAAGGCATGGCGGAGAACGAGCCGCTGCTGCCTCCCAGCAACAACCTCGCGGAACGGGGCCGTCCCGCTCCGCCGGACAGCTTCGGCGGACGCGGCGGCGCGCCCGGCGGACGCGGCGGTACGGCGGGCGGCCGGGCGGGTATGCCGGGTGCTCCGGGTGCTCCGGGTGGCCCAGGCGGCGCGCGCGGCGGCCGCGGCTTCGGCCCGGGTGGACCCGGCGGTCCGGGCGGTCCGGGCGGCGGGGCACGGCGCGTTCCCGGCAACGGGGCGCTGTTCCTCGGAGACAAGGGCGCCATGGCCACCACCTCGCGCGGCGAAGGCGTCTGGCTGCTGCCCGGTTCGCGGTGGAAGGAATACGCGCTGCCGCCGCAGGTGCTGCCGCGCTCGGTAAACCATCAGCAGGATTGGGTCCGCGCCTGTAAGGGCGGCCAGCCGGGCTGCTCCCAGTTCAGCATCGCCACACCCTATATCGAGTGGCTGGTGCTGGGAGCGATTGCGCTGCGCTCTCCCGGCAAGCTGATGTGGGACGCCAAGGGCATGCGCTTCACCAATAGCGAGGAGGCGAACAAGCTGTTGAAGCCGTATGTCCGAAAAGGTTGGGAATTGAAGGTGTAACCTGAGACAGGAGCGACTCCCATGAAGAAAGCTGCGATTGGAATCTGTTTTGGCGCGGTACTCTGCGGGCTTGCCCTGTACCCGGCCGCGCCTTCCCGCATCATGCTCCTGGATGGAGAGAGCGGCGGCCCGTATCACAAATGGCAGTTGACGACACCGGTGCTGAAGAAGCAACTGGAGGAGACCGGGCTGTTCCAGGTGGACGTGGTGACCGCTCCACCGGCGAATGGCGACTTCAGCAAGTTCAAGCCCGATTTCAAGAAGTACGCGGGTGTCGTCTTCAATTACGACGCGCCGGACAACCGCTGGTCGCAGGATTTGAAGTCCTCCTTCGAGCAATACATGAAGGAGGGCGGCGGCCTGGTCATCGTACACGCCGCCGACAACGCCTTCCCCGGCTGGGAAGCGTTCAACGAGATGATCGGCATCGGCGGCTGGCGGGGACGCAACGAAAAAGCGGGCCCGTTCTGGTATTACAAGGATGGCAAGCTGGTCTCCGACACTTCGCCCGGAAACGCCGGCGCTCACGGCAACCGGGTGCCCTTCCAGATGACCGTTCGCGACGCCAATCACCCCATCGTGAAAGGCCTGCCACGGGTCTGGATGCACCAGGGAGACGAGTTGTACGGCAGAATGCGCGGGCCGGGGAAGAACATGACGGTTCTGGCGACCGGCTATTCCGACCCGGAGAACCGCGGCAGCGGGCGCGACGAGCCGATGCTGATGGTGCTGTCCTACGGAAAAGGCCGCATCTTCCACACCGCGCTGGGGCACGACATCAACGGAATGAGCGCCGTGGATTTCGTGGTAACGTTGCAGCGCGGAACGGAATGGGCCGCCACCGGGAAGGTGACGCAGAAAGTGCCGCCGGTTTACCCGGCGGCGAACACGGTGGCGTATCGCGCCGACTTCGCCGCCATGGACCCGGGCTACAAGAACGGGTTGAATCCGCTGGACAACGCGGGCGCGGCGGCAGGAAGGGGTCCGGGCAGGTGAGTGGGACAGGCGGGGTACCCTCTGGGTCCGCCTGGCAACCCTGATCGGAGCCCCGACCGGGGTACCCTCTGGGTCGGGAGGGGTTGCCCTAATCCGCGCCCGAAACGTTGTACCCTAATCTCCAATGAAGCTGCTTTCCCTTTGTCTCCTGTCCGCCACCGCTTGGGCGGCGCCGTGCATCACCGTCGCCAACTGCACCGAATGGCTGACTTTCGCGGGCGGACCCGCGCGTTCCATGATCTACCGTACCTACCCGCTCGACGTCCCCAATCCCCAGATCGCGCGCGCCCTCATCGTGATCCACGGCGCCGGCCGCGACGCCGACAACTATTTCCGCACCGCCCTCGCCGCCGCCTTCCTGGGCGGCGCCCTCGACGACACCCTGGTCATCGCACCCCGTCTCGCGTCCAACGCCGGAAGTTGCCGCGACCAGTTGGCCCCCAACGAGGTGAGCTGGAGTTGTACTGGAGACAGTTGGCGCTCCGGAGGCACGGCCACCAACCACGAGAAGTTGACTTCGTTTGATTTCACCGACGAGATCCTGCGCAAGCTGGCAAAGAAAGACGTCTTCCCCAACCTCAAGGCCATCGTCGTTTCCGGCCATTCCGCCGGCGGCCAGTACGTAGACCGCTACGCCATGGCCAACACCGTGCATGACAACCTGGGCGTGCCGGTGACCTACGTGGTCTCCAACCCCTCCAGCTACGCCTACCTCGATACCACGCGTCCCCACGCCGACGGCTCGGATTTCCGTGCCTTCACCGACGGCCGCAACTGCACCACCTACGACCAGTGGCCCTACGGGTTGGAGCATCGCACCGGCGGATACACCGCCAGGCAGACCGACGACCAGTTGAAGAAGCAACTGGCGGCGCGTCCCGTGACCTACCTGCTCGGCGAAATCGACATCCTGCCCCTGGGCGGCTTCGATGCCTCCTGCCCCGCCATGGCTCAGGGCCCCACGCGCCTCGCGCGCGGCCAGGCTTTTTCCAAATACGTGAATCAGAAATTCGGCGCCAGGCACGTCCTGACCGTGATCCCGCTCTGCGGCCACAACGCCCGCTGCATGTTCACCGCGGAGCCCGCGCTCCCCATCCTGTTCCCCAAAGAGGTTCACTAACCAGTGGCATAAGGCTCCGCCTTGGGCATCCGAACGAAGCTCGGACGGGACGTCCCGGGAAGGCGTGAATCCCCTTCGTGCCTTCCTGCCTGCCTGCCTTCCTTCCAGCCTGTCTTTGCTTTTCTCTGCGCTTCCCTCTGCGCTCTCTGCGTCTCTGCGTTGAATGCGCCCCTTCCCTGGCGGCGCTGCCTCGCTACAATCAAAGTTCCATGGTTGAAACCATCCATCCCGGCACCTCCGCGCCCGGCGCCCGCATTGCCCTCTTCGATTTCGACGGTACCGTCTCCCTCATCCGTGCCGGATGGGTCGACATCATGGTGGCCATGATGCTCGAAGTCCTCGCCGCCCTCGACACCGGTGAAAGCCAAGCGGATCTCCGCCACGCCGTCGAGCCCTTCATCTGGCGCCTCACCGGCAAGGACACCCTCTATCAGATGATCGCGCTGGCCGAACAGGTGACGCTGCGCGGCGGCACGCCGCTCGATCCGCGCGAGTACAAGCAGCAGTTCCTCAGCCGCCTGTTCGCCGTCTCCGGCCTGCGCATTCAGCAACTGCGCGACCGCCGCTGCGCGCCCGACCAGTACCTGGTCCCCGGCACCCGCGCCCTGCTCGAAGACCTGCGCTCCCGCGGTCTGCACCTCTACCTGGCCAGCGGCACCGACGAAGACCATCTCAAAGCGGAGGCCGGCCTGCTCGATATCACCCGCTATTTCGATGGCGGCGTCTACGGCGCGCTCCCCGATCCCGGCGCCTTCTCCAAACGCATGCTGATCGAGCGCATCCTCCGGCTTCCCGGCATGCGCCCCCACCATCTGATCGGCTTCGGCGATGGCCCGGTGGAGATCGAAGAATTGAAACGCGCCGGCAGCCTCGCCGTGGGCCTGGCCACCGACGAGCCCGAATGCCGCGACACCAGTCCATGGAAGCGCCGCAACCTGATCGAGGTGGGCGCCGATTACATCATCCCCAACTACCTCTGCCGGCCGGTGCTCCTGCCGATGCTATTTGCCAACCATGAGCCGATATGAACAGTTCGACCGCTCGCGCCTGCTGATCAAGCCGCTCGCCGGGCGCCAACACGATTTGCACCTGGACCGCTGGCTCTCGCTCGGCGATCCCACCCCACCGTTCGAGCATCCCGATCTGGCCACCGTCGCCGCGCGCCTCTCTACCGCCAAATCCGCCGGCGCGGCGCGCATCCTCATGATGGGCGCGCATGTCCTCCGCGCCGGCGTCAACCGCCATATCATCGACCTGCTGGAGCGCGGCAGCGTCGATCACATCGCGATGAACGGCGCCGGCGCCATACACGACTACGAACTGGCCCGCTGCGGCGCCACCACCGAAAGCGTCGACCGCTACATCCGCACGGGCGAGTTCGGTCTGTGGCGCGAGACCGGCGAATTGAACGAATGGATCCGCCAGGCCGCCGCCGAATCGCTCGGCCTCGGCGAGAACGTCGGCCGCCGCATCGATTCGAGCGCCTACCCGCACCGCGAGCTTTCGGTATTCGCCGCCGCCTGGCGCGCCGGCGTCCCGGTGACGGTGCATGTGGGCATCGGCTACGACATCATCCACGAACACCCCAATTGCGACGGCGCGGCGCTCGGCGCGGCCAGCTATCGCGATTTCCTGATTTTCGCGCGCACCGTGGAGCGCCTCGAAGGCGGCGTGCTGCTCAACTTCGGGAGCGCCATCATGGGGCCGGAGGTCTACCTGAAAGCCCTCGCCATGGCGCGCAACGTCGCCCATCAAGAAGGGCGCGCCATCCGCCACTTCACCACCGCGGTCTTCGACCTCGTCCCCATTCTGGGCGACCATCGCAAGGAACTGCCCAAGAGCGATCCCGGCTACTATTTCCGGCCCCACAAAACCATGTTGGTGCGCACCGTCGCCGATGGCGGCGAGAGCTTCTATTTCCGCGGCGAGCATCGCGCTACGCTGCCTGCCCTCTGGCGGTTGCTATGACAAATGCCGCGATCCTCGACGAATTCCCCAAGCTTCGCGTGTTGGTGGCCGGCGATGTCTGCCTGGACCGCTGGTGCCGCTACGACCCCGCGTTGGCCCTCCCGTCGCGCGAAACCGGCATCCCGCGGATCGGCGTGGTGGCTACCGTTGTCACCCCGGGAGCGGCCGGCACCATCGCCAACAACCTGGCCGCGCTGGGCGCTGGCGAGGTCGCCGTGCTCGGCATGGTGGGCGACGACGGTTTCGGCTACGAACTCCGCTGCGCGCTCGCCGCCCGCGGCATCTCGCACGAATTATTGGTGGACGCCCCCGGCGTGCCCACCTTCACCTACACCAAGCTGATCAACGCTCGGACGGACGAAGAAGATCTGCCACGAATCGATTTCGTCTATACCAATCCCCTGCCGGAATCGGTGGAGCGGGAACTGATCGCCCGCCTGGAACGCGCCGCACCCGCGTATGATTTGATCCTGCTCTCCGACCAGGCCGAAACCAGCCAGGGCGGCGTGGTCACGCCCGCCATGCGCGCTTGGCTCGCACGGCTCGCGGCCGCCCGGCCCGACAAATTGATCTGGGTGGATTCCCGCTTGCGTGCCGAGCACTTCCGCCACGCCGTGGTGAAGCCGAACCAGCAGGAGGCCGAAGCCGCCTCCATGCGCGTCCTCGGACGCGTGGATTATCCGGCGTTGCGCCGCCACATGCAGGCGCCCTGCCTGATTGTCACGCACGGTGGAAAAGGCGCACTCGTGGTGGACGCGAGCGGCGAACAGTGGGTGCCGGCGAAGGCCATCGCCCATCCGGTGGACATCTGCGGCGCGGGCGACAGCTTCAGCGCGGGCGCCGCGATGGCCCTGGTGGTGACCGGCGAGCCGCTGCAGGCCACCCGTTTCGGCAACCTGGTAGCGGGCGTTACCATCATGAAAAAGGGCACCGGCACCGCGTCCCCCGATGAGGTGCGCGCGGTGGCAGAGACACATCACGCTAAGTGAGAAGCTGTGAAGAAAAGCAGTTCGCAGGCGAAAGCGCCTGCGCCACCACTACGAGTCGCGTGTTTGCACTTGCACTGGTGGGGCAGGCGCTTCCGCCTGCCAACCCCCTCTTTACTGGGCCGGAGGCGCTGCCGGCGGCGGCACCATGT
>Ga0208587_1001134_pt1 | contig 14331 bp, 11 predicted proteins | sample NGESurdeep092012_7_FD_184472 | JGI IMG/M metagenome (GOLD analysis project Ga0208587, IMG submission 184472) | Arctic peat soil microbial communities from Barrow, Alaska - NGEE Surface sample 210 deep-092012 (SPAdes) | ecosystem: Environmental > Terrestrial > Soil > Wetlands > Peat ...
CAAGCGTCGCGTGAGCCGGGACGTGAGCGACCCCGGTCCCGGTGACCACCTCCCGCCGTGGCGCTCGGTCCTGGCCGTCGTGGCCCACCCCGAGGCCGATTCCTTCGGCCTCGGCGCGGTCCCCACCGGCTTCGCCGAAGCCGGCTGGATCCGTGCCGACCCGGCCACCTTGGCTACCGGCTTCGAGGACGTGTACGCCATCGGCGACAACACCCACATCGTGCTCGGCATCGGCGTAGGGATCCGGGGGTGTGGGCGGCGTTGGTCGACGCAGCCCCCCGCGTGCCCCGTAGACCATCCGCCTACGAACAACGAGACTTGGTTCAGAGGCGTCCGGTGATCGTTCGGCAATTGGGACGGCTGACGGTCGACAAAACACGACCGCACATGCCGATGAGCGGGCTGGTCCTTTCCGGCGCTCGGCCTCATCCAGTAGCCCCACGGACGGCTCCCGGTGGCGCCCTGGCGACCCCTGGCCCACCGTCAGGCATGTACCTGAATGAGGACAATCAATATTGTCCTTGTTCGAGGACATAATGAAATGTCCTCGAGCCGCTACAATCCGATAAGTAGCTGAACGAGGACATTGGAGAATTGGATGTTGACTAACGTGCGCGAGCTCGGCGCCGCCCTCCAGCGGCGACGTGTCGAACTTGACCTCAGCCAAGCGCAGCTCTGCAAGAGGGCAGGGGTCGCGCGCTCCTGGCTCTCAAGGCTGGAGGCCGGCAAGCACCCCGGTGCCGAGGTGCAGAAAGTCCTCGACGTCGCCGCCGCCCTCGGCATGTCCTTCGCCCTCGTCCCGGCCCCGTCAGCCCCGCCGAGCCACGACTTCGACGACGACCCCTTCGACGACCTCTTCGAGGGCCGGCCATGACGCAGTACCTCGATGTCTTCCTCGACGGCGTGCGCGCCGGGCGGCTCACCCAAGCCCCCGGCGGCGCTGTGACCTTCTCCTACGACGACGAGTACACCACCCGGCGCAGCCCCACCCCGTTGTCGCTGTCGATGCCGCTGACCAGGTCCCGCCATACCAACCGTGTCGTCACCGCCTGGCTCGAGGGCCTGCTCCCGGACAACCTCGCCGTCCGCGAGGAGTGGGGGCGGCGCTTCGAGGTCTCCGCGCGCAGCGCCTTCTCGCTGCTGCGACACGTCGGCCGCGACGCAGCCGGCGCGGTCCAGGTGCTCCCCGTGGACGTCGACCCGCCGGACGCCGCACTCCGCACCGGTGAGGTCCGGCGCCTGTCCGAGGCCGAAGTCACCGAGATGCTCGTGGCCCTGACGATGCGCGACAACGGGTGGGAGGTCGGCGAGGGCGCCGGTCGGTGGAGCCTGGCCGGGGCTCAGAACAAGGTCGCCCTACACCGTCTGGACGACGGGACCTGGGCCGTCCCGCTGGACTCAACACCTACGACGCACATCCTGAAGCCGACGCGAGCCGACACCCGCTTCGCGGATCTGCACGTCAACGAGTTCGTGTGCCTGCGGGCCGCCGGCCTGCTCGGGCTGCGCGTGGCCGAGGTCGACCTCGTCGACTTCGGCGGCGCGAAGACGCTGGTCGTCACCCGCTACGACCGTGGTCGAACCCGGGGCATGGGCAAGGCGTGGCTCCGGCTGCACCAGGAGGACCTGCTCCAGGCCATGAGCTACCGACCGGAGAAGAAGTACCAGGCCGACGGCGGCCCAAGCGTGAAGAACGTCGCCATGCTCTTCTCCACCCTGGCCCTTCCCGACCGCGAGCTCGTACGGTCGGCCTTCTTTGACGCCCTGGCCTACAACGTCTTGGTCGGCGGGACCGACGCGCACCCGAAGAACTACTCGGTGCTACTGCGCGGGCCCCGCGTAGCGCTAGCACCGCTGTACGACGTCGCCTCCTACGCTCCCTACCTCAAGCAGGGCGAGTCGCTCCGATCTTCGATGAAGGTCGGGATGCACTGGCAAGTGCGAGACGTGACCGTTGAGGACTGGACCCAGGTCGGTGCGGCACTTGGCCTGGACCAGGACGAGGCCCTCGCGCGCGTCGAACGTTTCCGTCAGGGCCTGCCCGACGCCCTCGCGGACGCGGCCGCAACCGCCCCGGGGCCCTTCCTCAAGGACGCCCAGCGGGTCGCCAAGGCCGTCGCCCGTCAGGGCCACCTGAAGGCGGTCCGCCTCACCCGCGCCTCACACAGCCAGCGGCGCTGACCCAGCCGCCCGCGCCGATGTGGCGTAAGAGCCGGGAGAAGCGCAGACGCTGTCGAACACCCGGGGTCGCAACGCACTCTCATGGCCGCATTTCGCGCGGTCGTCACGCAGGCCCCTCACCGTTGTCCTGTTGCAAGATGCTGGCCGCCAGGTGTTCCGCAACGGGATCCCCAACTCGGACGGCTGGGTCGCACTCAGGCCACACGGTGGTTCCTACCGAGTCGGCACCACCGCGCCAGCCCCGGTCTTTCACGAGGTGCCTGATTTGCGTGGTTGAGCTCATGACGGTGCTGGTCGTCATGGAATCGGTCAGTGGGTATGACGGAGGCCCGGCTGGCGCTTCCGGGTCGCGGTTCTCCGAGGGTCCTTGGTCGGTTGGGCGGGCTGATGCAAGTCGCTCAGCCGGGTGCCGGTATCGCGGCGATTTTGGCGAACGCGGTCACGATTGCTGTGGCCCATGGCCAGGTCGATGGGATCCGCAGCCGCCGGCGTCGCCCGCCGGTGGTCAGTTTGGCGGGGACATGCAGGAGTCGGTAGCGCAGTGCTTTGGGTTTGGCCTTGGCTAGCTCGGGTGTCAGCGCGAGCAGCCGCAGCCAGGCGATGAGGTCTGCGCTGATCGCTACGAGCTGGGCCCAGGCGGTGTTGATCGCGAAGTCCCGGGAGGGGAAGGCCCAGGCCTGAGTCCTTGGCGTTGCGGATCCGGTCCTCGACCCAGGCGTGGGCGCGGTGGCGGGCCTCCAGGAACGCCAGCTGCCCGACCCCGGTGTTAGTCGCCACTACCTGGTAACGGTATCCGTCGGCCTCTTCGAACAGGGACAGCTGCGCGCCGGGGTGGGGTCGTTCCCGACGAACGATCAGACGCATCCCAGCCGGCCAACCAGACAGGTCCAGCAGTGTGGTGATCTCGGCGACGTCTCCGCCCTCGCGGACGTCTCCGTCGGCGTTGACCGCGGCAGTCCACACCTTTTTGGGCAGTTTCGCGATGGCATCGCGGACCTTGCCGTTGGTGGCGAATCCGACCGAATACTCAACGGTGCGACCGCGTTTGGTGCCCTGTTCGGTGAGCCAGTCCAACAGCCCGTGGGAGGACCCGGCGCCGTCGGCACGGATCAGCATGTGTTTGCGATAGGAGCTGGGGACCTGGGCGATGGCTTGGGTCAGGACGCCGATGTGGTCGGCGACGGTGTTCGAGCCGGCGTTGCCGGGACGCATGACCACAGCGAGCATCTCCTGTGTGTTATCGCACCAGACCGCCAGCGGGTGGTACCCAAACCCACCCTTGAAAGTCGGTGCGGCATGCTCCTTCTCGCTGTGCGAGGTGACCAGGGTGGCGTCGACATCCAGGACCACGACCTTACCCAGGTCGGTGTCAGCAACCCGGGAGGCCGGCAGTTTGGGTAGCTGGGCCTACACGTGACGGCGCGTCCTGGCCCGGGCCACCTGGATCCGCTTCAACGCCGCAGGAGTCAGCTCGTCCAGGGCGCGCCACACCGTCGACGTCGACCAACACCTGGCCCCGGTCATGGACCGGGGCGAAGGAACGCCGCGCGGTGGCCTTGCCCAGCTCCTTGGTCAACCCGCTCCGGTCGGCCAGCAACCTCACCGCGATGCTCCCGGCGTGGGCCACCACACCCGTTCCGTCAGCAGATACGGACAACCCAGACGACCACGTCGTATGCTTCACCTGCGAAGTGCCTCTCTCGTTGGGTCATTTGAACTCTCGCAAGTCCAAGTTTCCCTTACGCGACAGGCACTTTCGCACATCCAGGCCCAGTGTCAGGTCACAACCCGTGAACGATCCGGGCTAGGCTCACCCCGATCGGGTTTGAGACAATTCAACAGGTCGCCCTCGCGGCGTGAGAACCGTCAAACCCGCGAGTCAACCAAAGCCGGGGCATTCCGGAACGGAACGTCCTGACCCACAACGAGACGGCGAGTTGTCGGTGCGGGCTGCGTGGGCTCGCTCGACCTCCTTGTCACTTTCGATAAACATTGGGGCAGCACAGCCTCACGGTGCTGGCTGACGCTTCCGCAAGAGATAGAGGCGAAAATGGTTTCGGCGGAGTGCCGGAGTACCCGAGTTTTCTTGAAATGTTGAGAGCCGTTTGATGCATTGTGGGTACCAATGCGCGCATCCTATCCATCGGCATATACGGATTGGTCGCGGAGATGCTGATCGCCGCGACGATGGCGCCGTTGCCATTGCGAACCGACGCGGCAACGCAACGAATTCCTAGCTCGTTCTCTTCCAGATCGAGCGTTGTGCCCTGTTGGGCATACACCTGCATTTGGCTCAGGAACTTCTCTCTTATCTCGGGGGCCGGTACAGATTCGGCATGGTCCTCGTCAAATACTTTAGCCCAGCGCTCAGGTTCATCGAGCAGCAGGGCCTTGCCAATGCCCGTTCTGCTTAACGGCATACGGTACCCAACGCGGGAGCGCATCTCTGCTCCGCGCGAACCCGAGATTTTGTCTACATAGAGAACCTTCCCGCCGTCCTCGACGGCCAGGTGAACCGTATCGTGATACTTGCCCACTAGTTGTTCGAGAATTGGCCGAGCGACGGTAGGAACAGGACTTTGATATAGGGCATGGAACCCTAGCTCGATGAGGGTCGGACCGAGGCTGTAGTCGACGCCCTGGGAGCTGCGCAGGTAACCGCGCTGGTCGAGGAGCTGCAGCAGGCGGTGAGCTGTGCTCCGACCGATCCCGGTCTCCAGGCAGACGGCCTTGAGATCGGTCGCCCCCCTCGCCACGGCACGCAATACATCAAGACCTCTGGCCAAGGTCTGTGTCCCCGGCGGCGGTACCGCGTGTCCATCCATCGCTCGAGTGTTCCGTCGTCACTGCTCAGCCCCTTTGAGTCTGTGGTCCACGATCTGATCGACTCCCGAGGCTATCCCTATATTTCGGACGTTGTTTGGATTATTGGGATGCGCCTCGCAGCCTTGAGCCTTGACTCGTGAGCCGGTCAAAAGACCTCGGTTCGCGCCAATTCAACGGGGAATCACAAGTCAAATGACGAATTGCAGGGGTGCGCGGCTCATCGCGATGGACTGGGGAACGTCTTCCTGCCGGGCGTACCTGATGGGCGAGGGCGGCGTCGTGCTCGCTCAACGCCGGCAGCCGTCGGGGACGATGGCGGTGACGCGGCGTGCGTCGGCCACCGCCACGCCCTACGGGCTCGCGTTCGAACAGAGCTTTGAAGAGATGTGTGGCGGGTGGCTCGAGACCCAGCCGGATCTTCCCGTCGTCGCCTGCGGCATGGTCGGCAGCAACCACGGCTGGGCAGAAGCCGACTATCGGCCGGTCCCGGCAGACCTTGCCGCGGAGGGCATCGTCCTGACCCGCGTGCGCACGCGCGCCGGAGTCACCGTGCACATCATCCCCGGCCTGATCGCCAACTCGGCCCTGCCGGACGTCATGCGGGGGGAGGAGACGCAGATCCTGGGCGTCCTCACCAACAGTCGCCGGGCCGGCACGCTCGACTACGCATCGGAATGCATCGTGCTACTGCCCGGCACGCATTCGAAATGGGTCCGGGTCACCGGAACAACCGTCAACGATTTCACCACTTACATGACCGGTGAGGTCTACGCGTTTCTCACCGACGACAGCATCCTGTCTCGGCTCGCCGTTCGCGCGGACCAACCCGACTGGATGGCGTTCGACCGGGGCCTGGACGTTGTGCGCTCGCCGGCTGGGCACGGTGGGGTCCTCCATACCGTTTTCTCGGCCAGGTCGCTCGTCATCACCGGCGAGCTCGCCCCGGACCAGGTCGAGGACTACATCTCTGGTCTCCTGATCGGCCATGAGCTGGCAGCGATCGATCCGGCGTGGCTTGCTGACGAGCCCAACGCGATCCTGCTGTGCGGTGACGCCAAGCTCAACGACCGCTACCGTCGCGCACTGGAACGACTCGGCTTGCACGTCGCGCTCGCGGTGCCCGGGTCCGCACCGCTCGGGATGTGGGAGATCGCCCAGGTAACCGGGCTGTTGACGTTGGTGACGCTGTGAGTACCGCCCGGAGGATCCCGTCCACGGGCCTCATCGCCATCCTTCGCGGCTTAATCGAGGCGGATGCGCCCGAGGTGGGCCGGAGCCTGTACGACGCCGGCTTCCGCACCCTGGAGGTGCCGCTGAACTCCCCTGAACCGCTGCGCACAATCTCGACCCTGCGAACCACGCTTCCCGCGGATTGCCTCGTCGGCGCCGGGACCGTCCTCTCGGTCGACCAGGTGCGGCAATGCCACGAGGCAGGCGCACAGCTCATCGTTTCGCCCAACACCAACGCGGACGTCATTAGGAAGTCCTTGCACCTCGGGATGCAGAGCTTCCCTGGCGCAGCCACCCCCAGCGAGGCTTTCGCCGCCATCGCTGCCGGGGCGGAGCACATCAAGATCTTCCCCGCAGAACAGGTGGGGATCGGCGGGCTCAAAGCCTGGACCGCCGTCATCCCGAAAGGGGTCGGCCTCATCCCGGTGGGCGGTGTGGATGCCGCCAACGTTGGGGCCTGGCTTCGTGCTGGTGCGACCGGAGTCGGGATCGGCTCGGCTCTATTCACCCCAGGAATCTCCGCCGAGATCCTTCGGCAGCGCGCCGCTTCCATATGCGCAGCCTGGGCGTCGGCCCTCTCGCCAACACGGAGATCAGCATGAGAGTGACCAAGCTCACGACCTTCTCGGTCCCGCCGCGCTGGCTATTCCTGAAGATCGAGACGGACGAAGGAATCGTCGGCTGGGGCGAACCGGTCATCGAAGGACGTGCCGCCACTGTGGCGGCCGCAGTCGAAGAGCTTTCCGACTATGTGGTCGGCAAGGACCCCCGCAACACCGAGGACATCTGGACGGTCCTTTACCGCGCCGGCTTCTACCGTGGCGGCCCCATCCTCATGAGTGCGCTTGCCGGAAGAGACCAGGCACTTTGGGATATCAAGGGCAAGGCGCTGGGTGTACCGGTGCATGAACTGCTCGGCGGCCGGGTCCGCGATCGTATCCGCGTGTACTCATGGATAGGCGGCGACCGCCCCTCCGAAACCGCTGCGGCCGCTAAGGCCGCAGTGGAGTGCGGCTTCACCGCGGTAAAGATGAACGGCACCGAAGAGATGCAGTACATCGACACCTGGGAGAAGGTCGAGCGCTCCATCGCCAACGTCTCCGCCGTGCGGGAGGCAGTAGGCGCGAATATCGACATCGGCGTCGACTTCCACGGGCGTGTGCACAAGCCCATGGCAAAGGTCCTCATCAAGGAGCTCGAACCCTACAAGCTCATGTTCATCGAAGAGCCAGTGTTGAGCGAGAACCTGGACGGGCTGCTTGACACCATGCGAAACACACCGACTCCGATCGCGCTCGGCGAGCGGCTCTTCTCCCGCTGGGACTTTAAGAACATCCTCGCGCCGGGCGCCGTTGACATCATCCAACCCGACCCGTCCCATGCCGGTGGTATCACCGAGACCCGCAAGATCGCGTTCATGGCCGAGGCCTACGACGTCGCGGTCGCCCTTGCACTGCCCGCTCGGCCCGATCGCTCTGGCCACCTGCCTCCAAATCGACGCCGGCTGCTACAACGCGTTCATCCAGGAGCAGAGCCTCGGAATTCACTACAACCAGACCAACGACTTACTCGACTACGTCGTCGATCCGTCGGTCTTTGCCTACGAGGACGGCATGGTCGCCATCCCGAGCGGTCCCGGTCTGGGCATCGACGTCAACGAGGACTACGTGATCGAGCGGTCGCAGGAAGGGCAACGCTGGCGCAACCCGGTATGGCGTCATGCCGACGGTTCGTTCGCCGAATGGTGACGACTCATTCATTTTAAACACAGATACCAATCGAGGTCATCGATGACCGACGGAAAGAACAAGGAGAACCGAATGCGCAAGAATAGCGTCACCGCAGCGCTGGCTGCCGCGAGCATGCTCCTCGCGGGATGCTCGGGGTCGGGCGCGTCGAACGTACCCGCCGCCACCAAGGCATCCGCCGTGAGTCAGGACAAGATCGATGCGGCAATGGGGACCGCAACCACGCTCAATTTCTGGACGTGGGTGCCGAAGATCCAAGACGAAATCGATCTGTTCGAGGCCAAGTACCCCAAGATCAAGGTAAACCTCTCGAACCAGGGCGGCGCCACAGCGCAGTACCAGAAGTTGCGCACCGCCATCTCGTCGGGCGCCGTTCCCGACGTCGCCCAGATCGAGTATCCGTTCTTGCCCTCGTTCATTCTAACCGGCGGGATTCTGGATCTCACACCGTACGGGTTCGCAGACCTCAAGCCGAATTTTGTCCCGGCAGCGTGGGGCCAGGTCGCTCAGCGAGGTGCGGTTTACGGGCTCCCGAGCGACGTCGGTCCCACGGGGCAACTTTTCCGCACTGACATCTTTTCGAAGGCCGGTATCCAGGCGCCGACGTCGTGGAACGATTATGCCGCCGCGGCCAAGACGATCAAGGACAAGACCGGTTCGTACATCACCGATCTTCCCGGCAACAGCATGTCGCCGATGGTGGCGTTCCTCTGGCAGGCCGGCGCGAAGCCGTTCGCCTACGACGGCAACAAGACCGTCACCATCGATCTCTCGAGCGATGCCGTGAAGAAGGTCGTCAGCTTCTGGAACGACCTCATCCAGAAGAATCTCGTCTCGACCGACAACCAGCTCGATGACAACTGGTACCAGAGCATCTCGGCGGGGAAGTACGCCTCGTGGTTAGCGGCCGCGTGGGGCCCCTCCTTCCTTCAGGGGACCGCCGCGAAAACGTCGGGGCTGTGGTCAGCCACGCCACTTCCGCAGTGGGACGGGGCGGCGGCTGCCTCGGGTAACCAGGGTGGATCGACAGACGTCGTGATGAAGGGAAGCAAGAACCCGATCGCTGCGGCACAGCTCGTAAAGTTCATCAACGATGATCCGTCCTCGACGACGATGCTGGCCACAAAGCAGTTCCAGTTCCCGGCGAGCGTTGCGACGCTGAAGCTGAGCGAGTTCACCGATCAGAAGTCGGCGTTCTATGGCGGCCAGAAGGTCAATGCCGTCTTCGCCAGCATCTCCGGAACGGTCGACCCCGCCTGGCAGTGGCTGCCCTACAACGACTACGTCAGCTCCAGCTTCAAGGAGACGCTTGGCAAAGCGATCACCGACAAGACCGACCTTTTGACCGGCCTCGCTGCCTGGGAGACGCAGATCAAGGCCTATGGCAAGCAGCAGGGATTCACCGTCAAGTAGCTCAGCCCGACTCCGGGGTGGCCGGCTCAACGAGCTAGCCACCCCGGCACAACCGAGTCACTTTCAGGAGTCGTTCGTGAGCGTCACAACAGTTCGTCACGTGAGACACGGGAGCAAGCAAAAGCAAAACCTGGTCGCGTACTCCTTCATATTGCCATTCGTCATCGTCTTCCTGGCGATGCTCCTCGTGCCGCTCGTGTACTCGGCTTACCTCAGCCTGTTCCGCACCCAACTCGTCGGTGGCCGCAATTTCGTGTGGTTCGCGAACTATGGTCGGGCACTCACCGACTCGCTGTTCCTCACCGGTGTGGGCCGCATGGCGCTGTTCCTGGTGATCCAGGTTCCCGTAATGCTCGGCCTGGCCCTGTTCTTCGCGCTGGCTCTCGACAGCGGGCATGTGCGCGGCGCCCGGTTCGCGCGGCTCGCCATCTTTGTTCCGCACGCCGTTCCTGGCGTCGTCGCCGCCCTCATGTGGGGCTACCTCTACGGGAAGAACTTCGGACCGATCGCGCAGGCGTTCACCGCGCTGGGTCTGCGGCCGCCGAACCTGTTGTCCAACGGGAACGTGATCGGCGCGACGATGAACATCGTCACGTGGGAGTGGATCGGTTACAACATGGTGATCCTCTACGCGGCGTTACGTTCGATCCCGCCGGAGTTGTATGAGGCCGCGCGCATCGATGGCGCGGGCCAGATCCGGATCGCCTGGAGCATCAAGATTCCGTCAATTCGATCCGCTTTGCTGCTCACCGTCATCTTCTCGATCATCGGGAGCTTTCAGCTTTTCAACGAGCCGAAACTGTTGTACGTGCTCGCCCCCAACGCCATCGGCTCGTCGTTCTCACCGAACCTCTATGCGTACAACCTTGCCTTCACCAACCAGGACGTGAACTACGCCGCGGCAATCGCGTTCCTGCTGGGATTCGTCATCATGATCGTGTCCTACGTCATGCAGCTGTCTGCCGAGAGAAGAGCCAGGAGAGCGGCATGACTGCCACCGACCCCCGATCACAAGTCCCGGCGATCCCGTCGTCGAGCCCGTCCCGGGCCGATCAACCGCCGACATCTTCGCGCGGTCGGAAGCGGCCAGGGAGTGCGCGGAGCACCGTCCTGACGGTCACCATCTGGACCTGCGTGGCATACTTTCTGCTGCCCCTCGTGTGGCTCGTGATCGCGTCCACGAAGAACAACAGCGACCTGTTCTCGAGCTTCGGTTTCTGGGTCGGCCGGTCGTTCAGCCTGTGGGACAACCTCGTCACGCTCTTCACCCAGCAGGACGGCGCCTTTTTGCTCTGGTCGCTCAACACCCTTGTCTACTCGTTGACGAGCGCGTTCGGCGCGGCTTTCCTGGCGACGGCGGCCGGGTACGGCTTCGCGATCTACAAGTTCCCCGGCGGCAAGGCCATCTTCAGCGGGATTCTCGGCTCGATCATGATTCCCGCGACGGCGCTCGCCATCCCGACCTATCTGCTGTTCGCGGGTGCGGGCATCACCAACACGCCGTTCGCGGTGATCCTCCCGTCGCTCGTCAGCCCGTTCGGGGTGTTCCTCATGCGGGTATACGCCGCCGATTCGATCCCGGTGAGCCTCCTCGAAGCCGCGCGGATCGACGGCGCGGGGGAGTACCGCATTTTCTTCCAGGTGTCACTGCGGCTTCTGGGCCCCGGAATCGTCACAGTGTTCCTGTTCGCGCTCGTCTCGACCTGGAACAACTACTTCCTGCCACTGATCATGCTGTCGGACCCGAAACTGTTCCCGCTGACCGTCGGGCTCGCGCAGCTTCAGGCGGCGAGCGAAGGCGGCGGCGGTGCAGAAGCGCTGTTCTCGACAGTCATCACGGGCTCGCTCGTGTCGATCGTGCCGCTCATCATCGCCTTCCTCTACCTCCAGCGTTACTGGCAGTCAGGTCTCGCAACGGGTGGCGTCAAAGAATGAACGACGGTCCGTACTACGAGCAGTTCAACCCCACGACGGGTATTCGACGCCCGCGCGCGTGGTTCATCTCCAACGCCCCGCGGCTCTCGCTCAACGGAAACTGGAAATTCCGCTACTCGACCCGCGCTGACCTCGCAGAAGACCTCGCACCGGCTCAGTTCGACGACAATGCGTGGGGCACAATTCCGGTCCCTTCGCACTGGCAGCTCAACGGCCACGGCAGCCCGATCTACACGAACACGAAGTACCCGTTCCCGGTCGACCCTCCGCGCCTGCCCGACGAGAACCCGACCGGCGACTACCGGCGCACGTTCGACGTCCCCGACGGCTGGGGCGACGCTGGCATCGTGCTGCGCTTCGACGGCGTCGACTCCTGCGCGAAAGTGTGGCTGAACGGCACCGAGCTCGGGGTCATCGCCGGGAGCCGGCTTCCCTCAGAATTTGACGTGTCCGACGTCGTGCACCGCGGCGCTCCCAACGTGCTGTCCGTCCGGGTCCACCAATGGTCGTCGGGCACTTATCTCGAGGACCAGGACATGTGGTGGCTCTCGGGGATCTTCCGGGACGTCTCCCTGCTGTCTCGACCGGCAGGAGGCGTCGACGACTACACCGTGAGCGCGAGCTTCGACCACGCGACGTCGGGCGGCACGCTGCGGGTCGAGGCGGATGTCGACGCCCGCGTCGTCGTCCCTGAGCTCGGCATCGACGCCGCCACAGGTGCCGACATCGTCCTCGACTACGTCGAGCCGTGGTCGGCCGAGAGTCCGCGCCTGTATCACGGCACCGTCGCAACCGCGGCCGAGACCATTGCGGTCGCAATCGGCTTTCGCACGGTCGCGATCGTTGACGGCGTGCTGACCGTCAACGGCGAAAGAGTGATGTTTCGCGGCGTGAATCGCCACGAGTTCGATCCCGACACCGGCCGCACGGTCACGGAGGACCTCATGCGCCGGGACATCGTCATGATGAAGCGCCACAACGTCAATGCCGTCCGCACCAGCCACTACCCGCCGCACCCGCGCTTTCTCGAGTTGTGCGACGAGTACGGCCTGTGGGTGATCGATGAGTGCGACTTCGAAACGCATGGTTTTTTCCCGTTGAAGTGGCGACCGATCTCGGTCAATCCGACCGACGACCCGCGGTGGCGTGGCGCGCTCGTCGAGCGCATGTCACGCATGGTGGAGCGCGACAAGAATCGTCCGAGCGTGATCATCTGGTCCCTCGGCAACGAGTGCGGCCCCGGGCGCAACCTCGGCGCGATGGCGGAGTGGGCGCGACAGCGCGACTCGACCCGGGTACTGCACTACGAACGCGACTGGAGCTGCCAGTACGTCGACGTCTACAGCCGCATGTACGCGAGTCACGAGGAGGTAGACGCGATCGGGCGCGGCGTGGAAGATGCCCTCGACGACCCGGCGCTCGACGCACGTCGTCGTCAGATGCCGTTCATCCTGTGCGAGTACGTGCACGCCATGGGCAACGGGCCTGGTGGGATGTGGGAGTACCAGGAGCTGTTCGAGAAGTACCCGCGTTGTCAGGGCGGATTCGTCTGGGAATGGATCGACCATGCCCTGACCGCTCACCTGCCGGACGGTACCGAGTTCTCCGCCTATGGTGGCGATTTTGGCGAGGAGATGCACGACGGCAACTTTGTCGCGGACGGACTGGTGTTTGCGAACCGCACGCCGTCACCAGGTCTCGGTGAGTTCAAGAAAGTCGTCGAGCCCGTTCGGATCACCGTCGATGGCTCGCAGGTCCTCATCAGGAACCTCTATGACCACATCGACACCGGACACCTTGACTTCGTCTGGACGCTCGAGGAGCGGGGGCGCGTCGTTGCAGGCGGCAATCTGGGCTCACTAGACGTGCCGCCCGGATCGACCGGCAGCCTTCCCCTGCCCCCGATGCCGGCAACCGAGGCTGAAACGTGGTTGACGGTGCGAGCCGTTCTTCGCGCAGAGACGATCTGGGCACAGGCAGGACATGAGGTTGCCTGGGCTCAGACGCAGACACATTCGCCGAGCTTGCCGACTCGAGTGCATGCCACTAGCACCGCGCCTCGCCGTGGCGCTCACACGGTCGAGTACGGCGATGCGGTTTTTGACGGGCACACCGGGCGTCTCATGAAGTTCCGAGATCTCGTGCTCGACGGCCCGCAGCTCGACGTGTGGCGCGCACCGATAGACAACGACCGGTCGTTCTCTTGGGATCCGCGCGAACCAGCATGGCGCGAACTCGGCCTCGACCGCGTTCAGCACCGAACCGAGTCGGTCGCACTCGATGTCGGTGGACTCGTCGTGCGGACACGGGTCGCTCCAGCGGGTTCAGAACTGGGGGTATACGCGACCTATCGTTGGCGCACAGAAGGGCGCGATTTGAAACTTGCCGTATCGGTTGAGCCCGTTGGAGCGTGGACCGTCGCTCTGCCGCGGGTTGGGCTGCGGCTGAGTCTTCGACGCGAATTCGATCTCATCGAATGGTACGGACTCGGCCCAGACGAATCGTATGCCGATAGCCAGCGAGCGGCTCGTGTGGGGCGCTTCGATGCGACGGTCGAAGAATTGCAGACCCCTTACGTGTTTCCGCAAGAGAACGGCAATCGCTTGGGGATCCGCACTCTCCAGATTCGCAATGCTCTAGGGAGCGGCCTGCGCGTGGACGGTGACCTTCCGTTCGCCTTCACTGCGCGCCGATGGACGTCCGAATCGATCGCGGCTGCCCGCCACACTGCGGAACTTGCACAAACCGAGAGGGTCTGGCTCAATCTCGACTACGCCCAGAATGGCCTCGGTTCGGGATCATGTGGGCCCGGCGTTCTTCCGGTCTATCGTCTTATGCCCGTGCTGATGGATTTTGGCTTGTCCTTCTCATTGTTACCGGCCTATCCGCGCGCGCTCTAAGCTTGCGATTAAACCTCAGCGGGCTCGTCGGAGGTTCTCTTTGAGCAGGAGTTCGGTGGCTTTTGCGGCGACCTCTCGCATCTTGGCGACGAGGGCGC
>Ga0208587_1001136_pt1 | contig 14323 bp, 14 predicted proteins | sample NGESurdeep092012_7_FD_184472 | JGI IMG/M metagenome (GOLD analysis project Ga0208587, IMG submission 184472) | Arctic peat soil microbial communities from Barrow, Alaska - NGEE Surface sample 210 deep-092012 (SPAdes) | ecosystem: Environmental > Terrestrial > Soil > Wetlands > Peat ...
GCCCTGCGTCGGCCGACCTCGCACGCGATAACCGTCGTTATCTGCGTGGTTGCCAGGAGCGGCTCTCCTTCGACGTTGCGCGTGCCGACGGATCGCTCGGGCGCGCTTGCCAACGTTCGCATTCCGGTTCTTCGGCCGTGAATAACGGATCACCTAGCCGGCGTTTAGGGCGACCCCTGCCGGCGTCTACCAAACGCAGAGGTCATCATCGGATGGTAGAGGCGGATGTTCCTCGTCGTATGGCACCATTCACGCATGACCGGTTCGACTGAAATTGATACCGGACGATTACGTCTGCGCCCTCCGATGGCGGACGACATTGAGGATCTATCACGCATCCAGCAAGATCCCGAAATGATGCGCTACATGTCTGATGGCCACCTTCCGACCGTGGAGGAAACCCAGTCATGGCTCACCTGGCACGCCGACTTGTGGAGGCAGAGAGGATTCTCGGTGTGGTCGGTGGAACTGAAACCGGAGCGAAACTTCATAGGTTGGCTCGGTATCACAGAACCCACATGGTTCCCTGAACTCATGCCCACGCCCGAGATCGGGTGGTTCATTGACCGTGACTATTGGGGTCAAGGACTTGCGACAGAAGGAGCGATTGCAGCGATTCGGTTCGCCTTTGACGAGCTAGACATCGAGCGTCTCATCGGCATTTACAACGCCCAGAATCTGGCTTCGGGGCGAGTCATGGAAAAGATCGGAATGACGTTCTGGAAGGAGACTCCACATCCACGGTTTGGGTTTCCGTTGCGAGTCTACGAGATCAACCGCTGATCGAGCGCCTGTAATTCGTCTGCGCCTTGGCTCTGACCGATGCGTGTGTCCGACTCCACCGGCCCTCCCGGCTGTCGCGTGGATCAACCAACCCGGAGAGGAGGTCACCGACTCACTAAATCGATGAAGAAACCGTCTCAAAAAGGTTGACACGCACCGGTTGGTGATGTAGTCCGGATCAAGAACGACTTCACCAGTTGAGCGCAATCTGTATTGACCTTTGGCAGCGGCCTTCCACGGTCGGAGATCTGGGGGCAGCCAGTAGGTCTCGTTATTCGGAAGATGAATGGCGAACCCGTCCTCGGTCACATCTTCGACAACCCCGTGCATCTGCTCCAGCCGATCAACCTCACCTTGTTCTACGAAGGTCAGACCGATGAGTACCCGCTTCCCGATAAGCTGGCGAGCTATATGAACGTCGAACGGTGGCGGCTCCGATGAGTCGTCCTGGTTGTCACCATTGTTCATTCCGGTCACGGTCCTGAGCCTAGAACCGTAGAACGGCATCGACCCGGCGTTCGGAGGCAGTCCAGCTGGTCACAGGACCACACCGGCGACCCCCCGTCGGACCGGGTTTACGCTTCCCCAATGGCGGACCGACAAAGGGGAATGCATCCGTTAATCGCGACAGGCACGGGACGAGATCAGACGGGGATGAAGCGCTATGCCATATGAAGAGCATCCATACCTCAATACACCGCCCGACGACACGACCATCTGGCGGTATATGACCCTCGCAAAATTACTTTCCCTCTTGGCAAGCGAGTGCCTTCACTTCAGCCGAGCCGACCAACTCGGAGACCCATTCGAAGGGTCAGCACTCCCAAACTCCACATACATGGTTGTCACAACCGATGCATCTACTGGTACGCAAACCTATCTCGAGACCCCACATGAAGCACTTCCCGAAGGGATGCGCAAGGTGGAGGCTCAAGGACGAAAAGCAATTACGAAATCAACGTACATCAGCTGCTGGTATGCACGTCCGCATGAATCAGCGGCGATGTGGACGCTCTACGGATCGACGACTGAGGGCGCTGCCATTCGATCAACGGTCGGTCGACTAAAGAGATCAATTGCGAAAAGCAAGGAAGTCGTCCGGATCGGACAAGTCCAGTATCGCGACTTCGCAGCCCTTAATACCGATTACGAACGAAACGCCTACATGGCATTTGTGCGGAAACGGATCAGCTTTGAGCACGAGCAAGAGGTACGAGCGTTGTTCACGAGGTTTGTGGATCGTGGTGAGATCCAACCTCTTGGATGGAACGTCGCGACTGACCTGTCTGTACTGGTTGAGGCTATTGTGATCGCGCCGCAAGCTGAACCGTGGTTTGCCGATGTTGTGAAGGAAGTCACGTCGCTCTACGGCGCGCCCGTCGTGCCGACCTTCTCGCCGCTTTCTGATGAACCGTATTGGGGTGAATGAATCGGCAGACACGCCCCAACGGTCCCCATTTGGACGGAGCCCTACCAGCGATAGGAGATAGGCAGTTGGCTGCTGCCAAATTGGGGAACGATTGTCCGCATGATCCGTATCCAGGAGCGTTTACCTACCCCAGACGAGTAACGGTCACTGCGATCGACAGTCGGATGGGCGATGCCTGAAGTCGGGGAATGTGGGCGGGCGCTGCTCAGTTCGCAGGCGGGCGTCTGCGGCTTGTTTGACAAGGACTTGGCCGGAATGGCGCGCCTGGTGGGCGATGGCACGTTCTACTTGTTCATCGTGGATGTCGTCGTCGATTCCGCCTACCAGCGACGGGGGGTCGGTAGGGCCATGATCGCCGCCCTGGAAGGGATCCTCTTGCGGTGATCAGCCGCCGCCGTTGAAAGAGTCTCGACATGACACCATTGCCCGTTCCCCCTACCGGGACGGCATTCGGCTGGGCGAACTTCCCTGACAGCGGGGTCTGCGATCCCTGCCGGAGGCCGATGGCAGAATTGGTTGGTCGTACGACTGTCCGAAACCAAGGAGGCTAGACGTGATCATTGCCGCGTACGCCCGCACTCGGCGTCCGGGAGTCGGCCGTGTGCCACAAATCATCGGCAAATCCGCCGACTACGCGAACCGGGCGCGAACGGAGCGCGAACGGCCTCTCGTGACTCAATCGTGACTCAATATCGCACGCGGTTCGCGGGAACGACATTACGCCGAATCGCGAACATGCAGGTCACGGCGTTCCTTGCCACTTGGTGTGACGCCCTAAACGCACTTAGCCGTTTCCCGCCTACAGGCCGACTCACCGTCACCCAGGGCTTTTGTCCCTGGGAGGCCTGTTTGTGGGCTTGTATCACTGAAGGTAGCCATTCCATGAGGAGTGGCGGCCACGTAGGATCGGATCAGGGCGCGGTGCCTGCCTCTCGACAGGTTCGTTTCCCCATCGATGATGTTGCCGACGTGCCGCCGCGAGTCCACATCGAGTGCCGGGTCGATCGACCAGGATGTGCGGGCTGTGGAGTGACCGTCCATGTGAATGACCGTCCGGTCGTCGTGCTGGTGGATTCTCCGTGTCTCGCCCGTCCGACCCATCCGGTGTGGCACAGCGGGCTGCCTTCGGGTTCACGAGATTCCGGAACTACCGGATTCGGTCACTGCTCTGCGCCGGAAATCCCAACTAGGACCTGCTCGCCGCATTCATAACCCGCCGGGACGGCAAGCCGATTTGATACGTATTGTGGGGCGACCCAGGGCCTTCGCCATGTCTGGATCGTGCGCGCCAGATCGGGCTCGGCACCGGCCGGAGAGGATTGACAGGTGGACGTTCTGTTCGGTAGGGAAGCTCGGGGACGCCCGTCCTTCCGCTCACAAAACGGGCTTCCCCTGCTGCTTATCCTCATGGTGGTCCTAGTCGTCAACTTGCCGGCGCTGTTCGGCCTGGTGACGACCAACCCGCTCGTCCTCAACGGGTTCCTCGCCCATGTTCCCCAAGGACATCTCCCGGGCCTTCCCTACATCGACCCAAATGCCGGTTACACCACCCAGGCGCTCGGACACCTGGCCGCCCTCGATTGGCTCCACGGACACGTTCCTTGGTGGAATCCGTACGAGGGCGTCGGATCGCCACTAGCTGGCGAGATGCAGAGTGGAGCGTTCTTCCCGCCGAACCTACTCCTTGCACTCCCCCAGGGAGTGCTCTTGGTTCAGGTGGCCCTCGAGGTCACCACCGGTTGGTCGACCTATTTCCTCGCCCGCCGACTCGGCGTCGGTCGCTCGTTCTCGACCACAGCGGGCGTCGCCTTCGGATTGTGCGGAACCTTTGCCTGGTTCGCGCACGCGCCGATTCGCCCGATCGCGCTCCTCCCTCTCTGCCTGATTGGCGTCGAACGTGCGATTGACGCCGCTAGAGCAGGTCGCAAAGGTGGGTGGCGCCTCCTGGCCGTCGCACTGGCACTCTCGATCCTGGCCGGGTTCCCTGAGACGACCCTCATCGACGGGGTCTTCGTCCTGTGGTGGTCGATACTCCGCTTGGCCGGTCCTGCGCGTGCCTCCTGGCGGCCGGCCGTGGCCAAATTGGCCGCAGGGGGGATTGTCGCAGTCGGTCTCTCCGCTCCGCTGCTCGTCGCCTTCGTCGACTATCTCCCCTACGCCAACACCGGCGGCCACCAGGGCGCGTTCTCCGCAGTCTCGCTCCCCACCTTCGGCCTCGCACAGGCGATCCTTCCGTACTCCCTCGGGCCGATCTTCGGGTTCACCACCGGAGGCGGCGGCTCCGAGATCGCGGGGCTGTGGGGAAGTGTCGGTGGGTACCTATCGGCCACGGTCATTGCAGCCGGCCTGGTCGGCCTCGTGGGCAGGCGACTGCGCATGCTGAGACTGGGGCTCGGTGCGTGGATCGGACTCTGCCTCCTGCGCTCATTCGGATTCTCCCCGGTTGTCCATGCCATGGCCGTGGTACCGGGCATCCGGCTCACCGCGTTCTGTCGCTACGCGGACCCGTCCTGGGAACTCGCCGCGATCCTCCTTGCCGCCCTCGGGCTCGATGACATCGCCCGACATGCCACAAGGCGGAGGGTGCTTGTGGTTGGCGGCGCGGTCACCGCCCTCCTCGCCGCCTGGGCTGCCATCACTGCCTGGCGGCTCCTTCCTCCCGCAATTTCCATGCCCTCTGCCTGGGGAACCCGTGCACGCCTCTACCCTCTGGCCAGCCTGGGGTGCGCCGTGGCCGCTCTCCTCGTGCTGTGCATTGGAGGGTTCATCGCCACCCGCAGACGCGGCGCCACTGGCCATGTGCACGGGCCGCCCATGGCACGGGCGGAGCGGACCCAGAGACGCGGAAGGCTGCTGATGGCCGGCGCCCTCTGTACCGAGTCGGTGCTCCTCGTCGGCGTCACCTACCTCTCCGCTCCGAGGCCGACAGCGCTGGAGACGGGGTCGGTTCGGTGGCTCCAGGCCAATCTCGGCACTTCCCGATTCACCACGCTCGGCCCCATCCAGCCCGAGTACGGCTCCTACTTCGGGATCGCCGAGGTCAACACCATCGACCTTCCGTCACCGAGCGCCTGGGTCGACTACATCAGCACCCGACTGGACCCCAATACGTCCCCGTTGAACTTCAGTGGTGGAATCCGCATAGATCCGGCCGGCCCCACCCCGGCCGAGGCGTTGAGCACCAATCTGTCCGCATTCGAGGCGATCGGCGTGCGCTATGTAGTCGAGAAGGCAGATGGGGCCGATCTGTTTGGGCGCACTTTTCCGGCACCAGGGTCCCCCCTCTGGCCTGCCGGTCCGCGCCTCGTCTACCGCGACGACTTCGCCGAGATCTGGCAGCTCCCGTCAGCATCTCCAGTGTTCGGGCTGGTGGTCCCGACACAGAGTGGCACGGGTTCCGGCGCCATCGCCACTGGACAGTCACAGTGTGCTGTGCACTGGTCCGGTTGGGACCAGGCGACCGTTCACTGTCCCCATCGGTCGGTACTGATCCGCCTCGACCAGTTCATGCCGGGCTGGCGTGCGACCGTCAATGGGAAATCGGAGTCAGTGGAAGTCGACGACTTCGGACCCAAGGGCCTCTTCCAGAAAATCTCACTACCCGCCGGGACCACGACGGTCGACTTCACCTTTCTCCCTCCCCACGAGGTGCTAGCGGTCGGGGCCGCGGTCCTCGCCCTTGTCGTCGTCGCCGGCTCGCTCGGCTTGGAGTGGATACGGCGCCGCCGCACCAGACCGGATGGCGAGGCACCGACGATCGACTACGCCCCGGCGCCCTCCAGCCAGGAAGTCCACCTCGGTTGATCTCCCAATGGCGACCCGTCGAGCCGGGCCTTTGCTGTCATCCGCGCTAGCCGGGCTTTCAGCACATGGGAGGTCACGGTGATTGGCTCATCGCTATGGCAATGCGCACCGGACAACGGCTCAAGTCCAATCCACGGTGAGGAAGGAGAGGTGGCGCAGCTCGGCCAACGTCCCCACGTCGACCAGTGTTCCGTCGCGAAGGACCCCCACCCGATCGCACAGTGCCTCCACTTCACCCAGGATGTGCGAAGACAGGAACACGGTCTGGCCTCGTTCGCCCGCCTCGTGGATGCAACGGCGGAAGGCTTGTTCCATCAGCGGGTCCAATCCGCCGGTGGGCTCGTCGAGAAGGAGCAGGTCCGGCCGGGTCATGAGCGCCGCGATCAAGATGAGCTTCTGCCGGTTGCCTTTGGAGTAGGTACGAACCCTTTTGGAGGCATCGAGGTCGAAGCGCTGGATCAGCTCGTCACGGTAGACGGGATCAACATTCCCCTGTACCTCGCCTAGCAGATGAAGCGTCTCACCTCCGGTAGGAGTTGGCCACAGATTGGCTTCCCCCGGCACGTAGGCAAGATGGCGATGGACCTCGACTGGTTTGCGGTGACAGTCGAACCCGAAGATCTCCGCCGTTCCTGCGCTCGGATGAATCAAGCCGAGCAGGAGGCGGATTGTTTTGGTCTTCCCCGCCCCGTTGGGGCCGAGAAAGCCGACCATCTCACCTTGAGCGACTTCGAGGTCGAGATCCTTGAGAGCGTAGAAATCCCCGTAGCGTTTGGATAGGCCAACTGACCGGATGACCGGCACTCCCATGTGCAATCTCGTTCCTGCTCTGCTCGTCTTCCTTGCTCCGATCCTGACGGCTCGTCCGATGCATGGCAGGGTCGAAAGTCCCAATGGCTTGCTCAGGAGATCCCTGGTCGGGACCTTTGGCCCTGCCATCTGCCACGCAGTCGTCATACGGTCGTAGCAGGAGGTGGTTCAAGTGGATAACGAAATTGCACTGGCCGGGGTCGTGCGGGATTGGGCGCAGCGGCAATGTCCCCACGATCCGAGCGTCGCAGAGGGCGCCGTGACTGTCGCGCTGAGCAGCTTCGCCGGTGGCGCATCGGTGAGCGAGGCGTGCGAGCGGGCCCATGCCTTCGTTGCCAGCCGGGTCTGTCATCCCGCAGGCATTCGGGAGCAGGGACGCGCACGATTCCATTTGGCCTCCTGAGCGTTGACCCGTGCGGTAGGGCGCTCGGGCAGGGTCCAATTACCAATTGTTAAGGACGAGTTGGAGGAGGTACGGAATGCCAGTTGACAAGGAAGCCTCGGTGAACCGGATCGATGAGCTCGAACGGCGGGTGGAGGCATTGGAACACCGTCTGGTCACAAGGGACGTGCTCGATGAAGAGATTCGCAGCCTCGAGCATCGGTTGACCGAGGTCAGGGAGCTGACCGAGGGCTAGGGTCTGGGCCGTTCATCGAGGGCAGGCAGAGTCCCACAGCGGCTGGCTCAACTGCAGGCGCAACGGGAGTGTCATGAGAGGATCGGTCGGTGCTCGTGGTGGTGGTGGTGCTCGCGGCGGCCTTCGCGGTGGTGAACGGCGTCCATGACGCCGGGAATGCCATTGCTGCTCCTGTCGTCACCGGTGCCATACGTCCCGGTCCGGCGGTTGTCTTTGCCGCCGTGTTGCACGTCATCGGCGCCCTTGCCGTCGGCACCGCTGTGGCTGCCACCATCGGCGGAATCGTCCTCGTCCCGGTCGATCAGATGCTGGAAGTGCTGGCCTCCGCAGTTCTTGGCGCCCTGGTATGGAGCCTGGTCACTCTGTGGTGGGGCCTCCCATGCAGTTCAGGCCATTGCCTCGTCGGAGCCTTGGCCGGGGCGGCACTGGCCGACGGCGGCCTCAGTGCCGTGCGCTGGGGAGGGCTCGATGGTCTGCGCCCCGTCGGCGTGTTCGGATCGCTCTTGTGGCTCTTCTTCTCTTCGGCGATCGTGGTACCGCTGGCCATGGTCGGCATCCGGCTTGCACGGCGGGCGCTCCGACGAGCCAGTCGGTTGGTCGAAAAGCCGGTACGTCATGGCGAACTGGTGGCCTCAGGCGGGCTGGCCTTCGCCCATGGTTCCAATGATGCGCAGAAGACCATGGGCTTGATGACAGCGGCACTGGTTGCCGGTGGCCACCTCTCGCGCTTCGCGGTGCCCTTCTGGGTGGCGCTCGCGTCTGCTCTCCTCTTGACCTTCGGGACCCTGCTTGGAGGGTGGCGCGTGGTTCGCACCCTCGGACGGCGCATTTACCGCATCCGATCATTGGACGGACTGGTCAGTCAAGGCTCGTCGGGATTGATCGTGTTGGCTGCCTCGCTGGCTGGTGCCCCGGTCAGCACCACTGACGTTGTGGCGCCCGCGGTGGTCGGCGTGGGGTCGGGAGAGCGATGGCGCCACGTACGCTGGGCGGTGGTCGGTGAGATCGGGTTGGCGTGGCTGGTCACGCTGCCTGTCAGCGGGGGGCTGGGCGCCCTGTTCCTAGTGGTGTGGAGGTGGGTCGGATGAGACGGTGGTTCCTGCCAGAGACCCCCGACCTGCTCGGGCTCTTGGCCCACCAGGGCGATGTCACCGTCAGAGGCATGGACGCGCTTTGTGCCTGGTCGAAGGGCGATTTTTCTCAGGGTGCCGCGCTTCATGCCATTGAGCACGAAGGGGACTTGGCCGCCCGCGAGGTACTTATTGCTGTGAAACATGCGTTCGTGACGCCGATCAGCCCCGAGGACATCTACGAGATCTCCGAACGGCTCGACGCGGTCCTCAATGCAGCAAAGAACCTGGTCCGCGAAGCAGAGCTCGTAAGCATGGCCCCGGATCCCCCGATGGCCGAAATGGCTGACCTGGTGGCGCTGGGGGTTCGAGACCTTGTGCAGGCCTTCCCAGGCCTCGCTTCCGATCCCGACCGGGCCACCGAATGCGCCGACGCAGCCGTTCGCCAGGAGCGAGCCCTTGAACACGTCTACCGCCGGGCTATGTCAGCCCTCCTCCAGATCCACGACATCCGTGAGGTGGCCGGCCGACGCGAGCTGTACCGGCGTTACGCCCGGATGGGCGAGGCTATCGAGGGAGTGGCTCACCGGATCTGGTACGCGGTGGTGAAAGAGGTATAGGGGTTGCGAACTGGGCTTCCACTACGTTGGCAGGTCCGGCGGTTCAGGGGGATCCGTTCAACGGGGCGCACCGGGAAACTCCACCGGCGGCCCCTCGCCGGCGATGCGGAACTGGCGTCCACTGACGTTGTCCACTCCGATGCGCACGAGGCGATTTTTCGACTCCATCCCCACCCAGGATCTGATCGGGACGGACCTTGCCAGGGTATTCCCCTCCTCGTCGCTCACCGCCGAGGCGACCCCCTGGAGCAGAACGCTCCATCCGGTGCCGCCGAGTGGTTCATACGCGTCGGCCTGAAAGGCGACCACGGCACCGATAGTGGCGGCGTCGAGCTTCGTACCGGGGATGGTTCGAAAGAGCACGGACTCCCCATGGATCGCGAAATGGACCGGGAGGATGACCGGTAGCGCGCCGATGCACGCGCCAATCCGACCGATGGAGGCCTGGGCCAAGAGCCTGAGGCACTCCGCTCGGGTGAGGATCGTCACATCAGATTGATTGTCAGCCATCACACTGAGGACGCTGACGGATCGATGTGGGGACGACTAGGGCCAAAAGTCCCAAGGTCACCGGTCGGCGACCCACCTCAATCCTCGACCCGGCTCAACCGATGGAATCGATACCCCGACCGGCAGAGTGCCCTTCGGAGCGAGCCGAGTGCCGAGCGGCTTGCTCCTCTGCACTCGCCCCCATGAGTACGAAGATGCCGATCAGCCCGAGCCAGACGTCGTAGAGGAATCCAACCGCGACCATGGCCACGCCGGTGTAACGAGCGATCCGGCCGGCGAGAAGTGTCGCGTCGAGGTTGCTCCGATGGCGCGCCAGCACGGCACGAAGCACCCTCCCACCGTCCATGGGGAGGGCGGGCAGCAGATTGAATGCCCCAAGCAGCAGGTTCAGCCAACCCGACCGAGCCCACCAGCTGCCGACGAACAGGGTCGGCGTCCACACATGTGCTCCGGCCAGCAGGCCTGCCGCAAGGAGGAGCACGCCGATGGCAAGGCTGGCCAGAGGGCCGGCGATGGCCACGGCCAATTCGTCGCCGGGCGCCTTTGGCATCGCATCGAGTCGGGACAGTCCTCCCAGGGGAAAGAGAACGATACCGAGGACACGGGCGCCACGTCGTCGGGCCACGATGCAGTGAGCGATTTCGTGGGCGACGACCGAAGTGAAGAGAGCAACAATCCAGGCAAGGCCGACCACCACAGTGGCCTCTCCCATGCTCCAATCGACGACCATGGCAAAGGCGACCAACAGGAAGAAGGTCCAATGGAGGCGGATGGGGATCCCCGCTACTCGACCGATCGGGATGCTGTGTCCGTGGCCGGCGCCGGGCGACGGGCGCGTGTGGACTTGTCCGTTTTGGACCTTCTGTTCTCGAATCGACGCCGTGCGACGTGCTGTCTTCGCTTGTCATACGTTCCACCGTGTTCGGGATCGCTGACCCGGACCAGGCCCGAATGTCCTTAATCGGCCAGGTGCGAGGGTGCCGTCACCATCCGGACCCATTGACCAGCACGGCAGCACCATTCACCCGATCGTGGGCGAGGTCGGCGAGTGCCTGATCAGCCCGTTCGAGCCCATACGCCGTTGTGGTGACGCGCACGGGAATGCGGGCGGCGATTTCGAGGAACTTGTTCCCGTCCTGACGGGTGTTTGCCGTCACGCTGCACAGTGTCCGCTCTTCGAAGAGATGCCTCGCGTAGTTGAGGGTAGGAATGTCCGTCAGGTGGATGCCGGCGATGGCCAACGTGCCGCCACGATCGAGCGCCTCCAGAGCGGGCAGCACCAGGGTGCCCACCGGTGCGAAGAGGATGGCGGCGTCGAGCGGCTCAGGGGGAGGGGCATCGGCGTCACCGGCACTGGCCGCACCCAGTTCGAGCGCAAGCTTGCGGGCTTCGGGCGCCCGGGTCATCACATGCACCCTGGCCCCTTCGGCCATGGCGATCTGGGCGGTGATGTGGGCCGAACCCCCGAATCCGTAGATTCCGAGTCGGCCCCCCTCGGGCAACTGCGAACGTCGGAGGGCTCGGTAACCGATGATCCCCGCACAGAGGAGTGGCGCCGCTTCCTCGTCGGCAAATACATCGGGAACGGGGTAGGCGAATCCTTCGTTGACCACCACGAACTCGGCATAGCCCCCGTCGACATCCCAGCCGGTGAACCGGGGGTCGGTGCACAAGTTCTCCCGACATTCGAGGCAGTATCGGCAGATTCCGCATGCGCTGGCCAGCCATGGCACACCCACCCGATCCCCCATGCCGAAGCGGGTGCATCCGGCTCCGAGCTCGTCGACAACGCCGACCACTTCATGACCGGGTATGACCAGGGGGTGTTTGGGGGTGAGGTCCCCTTCGGCTAGGTGCAGATCGGTGCGGCAGACCCCGCAGACCCGCACATGCACCCGCACCTGCCCAGGGCCCGGGATGGGGAGCCCGCGCTCGACGCGCCGCAGGGGCTTGGAGTCGATCGGCCCGGGCGCGTCCACCACCCAGGCCTTCATGGAATCGGAAGTCATGATCGACTCCGTCGCTCCAGACTCGGTCGGCTCACCTGGCCTGATCCGCTCCGAACACCGCATGTAGGCACCGTCGACTGCTTCACCATGGTTCTCCCGATCGTCCCGCAATCTGCTCTTGCCATCAACACCATGAGGATGTTGCCCTGCCTCATGGTGGGCGATGGGCTATTGCCTGTCCAGGGCCGAAGGTCCTTTCGGAATGAGGCCGGCGGGTGCATGGCTTGTGACCTTCGGCCCTACTCCCGGACCTCCCGCTCTCCTTACCCTGAATGTAGAACAGTGAAGCGTTGGTGGTCAGAAGTCGGTTCTCGAAATGATCCGTTCCATCCGAACCCACTGGTCGAACCAATAGCTGGAGGAAGACATGGCCCTTACGACAGATGCAGAAGCAACAGACAAGCCTCAAGTGGCTGCTCCCTTTGTGGCGCCCGGTCGCCCGGGCAGCGTGGTCGAGGTGAAGCCCCGCTACGAGAACTTCATTGGGGGAGCCTGGATCGCCCCAGTTGAAGGGCAGTACATGGCGAACGTCAGCCCGGTCAACGGTAAGCCCTTCTGCGAGGTGGCCAAGTCGACACCGGCAGACGTCGAGCTGGCGCTTGATGCCGCCCATCGGGCCAAGGATGGGTGGGGAGAGAGTTCGCTCACCGAGCGAGCAGCGGTCCTCAATCGCATTGCCGATGCCATCGAAGCCAACCTCGAGATGCTGGCGGTCGCGGAATCGTGGGAGAACGGGAAGCCGGTACGGGAAACTTTCGCCGCCGACATCCCCTTGGCCGTGGATCACTTCCGCTACTTCGCCGGTGCCACCCGATCGCTTGAGGGCCGCTCTACGGAGATCGACAAAGACACCGTCGCCTACCACTTCCATGAGCCACTCGGCGTGGTGGGGCAGATCATCCCGTTCAACTTCCCCCTCCTGATGGCCGCCTGGAAGATCGCCCCTGCGCTGGCCGCAGGCAACTGCACGGTGGTCAAGCCCGCGTCGCCCACCCCGTGGTCGATCCTGAAGCTGGCCGAGGTGATCGCGGACGTGGTGCCACCCGGTGTCATCAACATTGTGACCGGTCCGGGCGGTGAGATCGGCAAGGCCCTGGCTTCCAGCCCGCGCATCGCCAAGATCGGCTTCACCGGCGAGACCACCACCGGGCGGCTGATCATGCAGTACGCCGCAGAGAACATCATCCCCTCCACCGTGGAGCTCGGTGGCAAGTGTCCCAACATCTTCTTCGCCGACGTGATGGATGAGGACGACGAGTTCCTCGACAAGGCGATCGAGGGTCTGGTGTTGTACGCGTTCAACAAGGGAGAGGTCTGCACCTGTCCCTCGCGCGCGTTGATCCACGAGTCGATCTACGACCGATTCATGGAGCGAGCTCTCGACCGGATCCGATTGATCACACAGGGCAATCCGCTCGACCCGGCCACCATGATCGGACCTCAGGTCTCGAGCCAGCAGATCGAGAAGATTGCTTCCTATGTTGACATTGGCCGTCAAGAAGGCGCCGAGTGCCTGATCGGGGGGCAGCGCACCCAAGTTGGCGGCGACCTCGATGGGGGCTACTACTTCGAGCCGACGGTGTTGAAGGGCCACAACAAGATGCGGGTGTTCCAAGAGGAGATCTTCGGTCCTGTTCTCGCCGTCACGACGTTCAGAGACGAGGCGGACGCGGTGGCCATCGCCAATGACACCCTCTACGGCTTAGGCGCCGGTGTGTGGACTCGCAACGGCAATCTCGCCTATCGGATGGGCCGGGCTATCAAAGCGGGACGGGTGTGGACCAACTGCTACCACCTCTATCCCGCCGGAGCGGCTTTTGGTGGCTACAAGATCTCGGGCGTCGGCCGGGAGAATCATCAGATGATGTTGGAGCACTACTCACAGACCAAGAACCTCCTGGTCAGCTACAGTACCCAGCCGCTCGGATTCTTCTGAGTGGCAAGTCGCTGAGCATGGAAGAGGACAGGACCGTGCCGCGGGTGATCGCCACCCCTGCCGCGCTCGAAGCGATCGTGCAACTGGTGGCCAAACGGGGACCGATCATGTTCTTCCAGTCAGGTGGGTGCTGCGATGGGAGCCTTCCGATGTGCTTCGAAGACGGGGAGTTCGTGATCGGTGACCATGACGTGCTGCTAGGCGCAGTGGGCGATTGCCCCTTCTACATCGACGGGCGCCAATATGACGTGTGGAAGCACACCCAACTCATCGTCGATGTGGGCGAAGGAGCCCCGGAGGGCTTCTCGCTCCCAGCTGGCGATGACCAGCACTTCAGTATCAGGTCCCGGGTGTTCGGGTCGGACGAACTGGCCGCCTTGGGGGACTGATCTTCAAGATCTGTCGCATCGGTGGGTCAGCTGAGCAGAGGGACATTACGCCCGACCCGCCTACTGCAGGCAATCCGCCCCGCTATCGGCTGGCCAACAGGCCCGCTATCGGCCGGGGGTCCTCGCTGTCCCGAAGAGCTGCCCGCAGACCTGTGGACTATCCCCCCAGAGTTCCGCCTTCCCAGGCAACGCCGAAGGCGGCCAGGACAGGGACGATCGAATCCGCAGTGACCTGGAATAGTCCCGGACGGAGTTGGAGCGTCTCATTGCCCGATGGGCCACATGAGGGCCATGCCGCCATGGCTCGACAGGTCCATGACCCGAC
>Ga0208587_1001145_pt1 | contig 14265 bp, 11 predicted proteins | sample NGESurdeep092012_7_FD_184472 | JGI IMG/M metagenome (GOLD analysis project Ga0208587, IMG submission 184472) | Arctic peat soil microbial communities from Barrow, Alaska - NGEE Surface sample 210 deep-092012 (SPAdes) | ecosystem: Environmental > Terrestrial > Soil > Wetlands > Peat ...
TCTTGAACCCCATCGACTCGAGGGCGACGTTGCCCGTGAGAATCATAAGATCGGCCCAGGAGATTTTCCGGCCGTACTTCTGCTTGATCGGCCAGAGCAGCCGGCGCGCCTTGTCGAGGTTTACGTTGTCCGGCCAGCTGTTGAGAGGCGCAAAGCGCTGCGTGCCGGAGCCGGCGCCGCCGCGGCCGTCGCCGATCCGGTACGTGCCAGCGCTGTGCCACGCCATGCGGATGAAGAACGGCCCGTAGTGGCCAAAGTCGGCCGGCCACCACTCCTGCGAGTCCGTCATCAAGGCATTAAGGTCCTTGATCACGGCATTCAGGTCGAGGCTTCTGAATTCCTTGGCGTAGTCGAACGCCTCGCCCATCGGATTGGACAGGGTGGAGTGCCGGTGGAGAACCTGAAGGTTCAGCTGGTTCGGCCACCAGTCACGATTCGCCCTGTGCATGACCGGGCACTTGCCAGCGCTGGTGGGCGATGTGGGATTGTCAGCCATGCTTGAGGCTCCTCTCGTTTGTCATTGCCAAGCTTGTGGATCGGCAGGGAACCTTGCGCACTTTTTAGATCAGGTCTAATCTTATTGCCTGCCGCTTCCGGTAAGTTTATCTAATCGACATGATCACCTTGCGGCAGCTTCGTTATTTGACCGCGTTGGCCCGTCACCGGCATTTTGGGCGGGCGGCCGCGGACTGCGCGGTGACCCAGCCGGCGCTATCCATGCAGGTGCGCGAGCTCGAGCGGGAGATCGGCACCGAGCTGGTCGAGCGGCGGCCGGGCGACATCGCGCTCACCGACACCGGGCTCGAAGTGGCGCAGCGCGCCGAGCAGATCCTGACCGCCACCCGCGACCTCGTCGATTTCGCACGCCACCGCGACGTGCTGAGCGGGCCGCTCCGCCTTGGGATCATCCCGACGCTGGCGCCCTATGTTTTACCGCGCATGCTGCCGCGGCTGCAGGCGAAATATCCGCAGTTGCGGCTAGAAGTGCGCGAGACGCAAACCAAGACGCTGCTCGCCGAACTGATCAGCGGCGAGCTCGACACCGTGCTGCTGGCGCTGCCGGCGGACGGTGCCGACATCGAGACCGTCCGGCTGTTCGACGATCCGTTTCTGCTGGCGGTGCCTTCGGCCGACAAACTGCTAGCGCGCTGCCGCGTCGGCATCGAGGATGTCGACCAGCGCCGGCTTATTCTGCTGGAGGAGGGCCACTGCCTGCGCGACCAGGCGCTGGCGTTCTGCGCGACCAAGCGGCGCGACGCGCCCGTCGGACTCGGTGCCACGTCGCTGGCGACGGTGATGCAGCTGGTGGCGAACGGCTTTGGCGTGACGCTGCTGCCGGAAGTGGCCGTCGACGCCGAGGTGCGCGACCGCCGGGTCAAACTCTTGCGTTTCAGCGAGCCGGAGCCGGTGCGCACCATCGGACTTGCGTGGCGGCGCACTTCGCCGCGCCGACAAGATTTCGATGCGTTGGGACAGCTCATCATCGATATGATAGGTGGCAGGACACAAGTTCGACCGTCGAAGCGGACAGGATCCGGGAATTGAAGTCGCGCATGAGCAATCCGTTTTATCGACCACCGGAGCCGCGTCAGCCGCCGTCGGATCAAGGCTTCGTGCGCGACGCTGGTGCGTCGGCATGTGTTACGTATCGTCAGCGGCGGCTTGGCGCTCAGTTCGAGATGGGTCAAAAGCGGACATCCCGTGATGTCCACGTCACGGCTGCTTTGCCCCCAATAACTGACATTCGTCGGAAGATTTAGCACGGCAGTTTCGTGCCAAAAGCTGTCGTCAGCAAGCCGCTACTCGATCACCTCGTCGGCAGCGACTTGCAGCGTGAGCGGAACAGCGAGACCGAGCGCCTTTGCAGTTGATGGCCAACTCAAACGTCGTCGGCTGCTGGACCGCGAGGTCCGCCGATTTGATGCCTTTCAGGATTCGATCTTCATCGAGCGGCGAGCGCCCGTGTATGTCGACCCTGACGATTCCTTAACAAATCAGCGCGCCGTCAGCAACGTGTTCAAAGTTAGAACTCGTCTAATGACATGTGTGCAATCGAATAGCGGATCGGCCAATTGTTTCAAGAACGCAAGATCCGCACGTCGTAGGCAACGACGGGGCGATGAAACCCTTTGAGCTTGAGTTCTCCGGCCTGTTCGACATCGGCGATCGCTTCAATCGCCGTGTAGACCTTGCGATCGACCAAAATCTGTCCGGCGCCCGCTTCCCCGCACAGCCGCGCTGCGAGGTTCACAACGGAACCGATGGCGGAATAATCGAACCTGCCTTCGAATCCGATACGACCCATCGTGGCAAAGCCGTGAGAGATGCCGAGGCCAAAGCCGAGCTCATGGCCGTATTTGCGCCATTTCACCGCGAGCTTTCCCACTTCATCTCGCATTTCCACCGCCATGCGAACTGCGCGAACGGCGGGCTCCGGACATGGCAGCGGATCGTTGAAAAGAACCATGAGGCCGTCGCCCGCATATTTGTCGAGGGTGCCCTCGTACTTGTGGATGAGCAACCCGAGACACCCATGGTATTCATTCAAGACGCTCATCACTTCCTCAGGCTCCGCACTTTCCGCGAAGGATGTGAAGCCGCGCAGATCGCAAAATACAACGCTGATATCGCGACGATGACTTTCCAAAACTCGTTCGTCGCCCGAAGAGAGAATAAGCTCAGCCACTTGAGGTGCCAGAAATCTTTTTAATCGGCCGACGCGTTCGATTTCCGTTATCTGGTCGGCGACACGCTGCTCAAGCGTCTTGTTCCATGATGCGAGATCCGCAGCTTGTGCAGTGACCGTGTCGTGCAGTTCTTTAATGCGCAGCACCGATTTCACGCGGGCCACTAGTGACATCTGATCGACTGGCTTGGTCAAATATTCATCCGCACCGGCCTCAAGGCCCTGGACAACGTCCTTGCTGTCCGCTTTAGCGGTCACCAGGATAATCGGCATGAAAGGCATGCTGGCATCCGCCTTGATGCGCCGGGTTACTTCGACGCCATCGATCTTTGGCATCATCACATCGAGCAGGATGAGGTCTGGTAAGTGCCGCTTGGCAGCAGCAAGCGCTTCTTCGCCGTCGGCTGCCTGAAGCATTTCATAACCATGGGTTTCGAGACGCGTGACAAGAATATCGCGGTTCGTCTCATTGTCATCGACGACCAAAATGCGCGGTGGATTATGCATGACGTAAAGCGCCTCTGCTCTTATTTCAAGAATTCATTGATCTTCGCCAGCAATTGGCGAGGGCTGTAGGGCTTGGTTACATACGCGTCGCATCCGGCTACACGCGCCTTTTCCTCGTCACCGCTCAGCGCATAAGAGGTGACGACGATGATCGGAATTGCACGCAATGCGGGATCGGCCTTGATGCGTCGCGTCGCCTCGTAGCCGTCCATGACCGGCAGCTGAATGTCCATCAGGATCAGATCCGGCCGGTGTTTGGTTGCCTGAATAACGGCTGCTTCGCCGTCTTGGGCTTCGATCATCTCATGCCCGACACTGGCTAATAGATCGCGCAGGATCTGCCGATTGTCTTCCTGGTCTTCGACCACGAGGATGCGCTTCGTCATGCTGGCTCTGCCTGTCGCTCGACGTGAATGGGAACGGTGAATAAGAATGTCGATCCGTGTCCAAGGCTCGATTCGACCCACAATCGACCACCATGCATTTCGACAATCCGCTTCGATATAGCAAGGCCCAGGCCGGTTCCGCCCTTTTCTTTTGTGGTGGACGAATCAGCCTGCTGGAACTCCTCAAAGATTTTGAGTTTATCCTGTTCTGCGATCCCTGGGCCGGTGTCGTGCACCGATAGAGTGACGGAACCGTTTGCGGACGCCGCCTTGATCGCCACCTCGCCCTTGTCGGTGAATTTGATTGCATTGCCGACGAGATTGAGCAGGACTTGCGTAAGGCGGCGCTCGTCGCCGCGCGCGGCAGGCAGCTTGGGTGGAAGTTCGATATTGAGCGCCAGGTTTTTCGCCTTCGCCAGCGATTCAACCGAGCTGAAAACGTTGTGGACGACATCCTTGACGGAATAGTCGGCCAGCGTCAGCGTCAATTGGCCGGCTTCAATCTTCGAAAGATCGAGAACGTCATTGATCAGTCCGAGCAGATGCTTGCCATTGCTTTGAATGCGGGTCAGCACGCCGCGCATTTTTTCCGTCGGCTCGCCGTAGATGTTATCCATGATGAGCTCGGTATAACCGAGGATGGCGTTCATCGGCGTGCGCAGCTCATGACTCATATTGGCGAGGAACTGCGACTTGTGTTTGCTCGCTTCCGCGAGCTGCCGGCTCTTGTCCTGGATTTCGTTGAACAAGCGGACGTTTTCCATGGCGATGACGGCTTGGTCTGTGAAGATGGTGACCAGATCGATCTGCTTCTCAGTGAACGGGTTCACCACGTCCCGCGTTAGGCAGAAGACACCGATCGTGGTACCTCCGCGCAGCAGCGGTACGCCGAGACTGGTTCGATATCCGAATGCCTTCTGATACCCGGTCTCATGGTAGTCAGGGTCGGCCAGCACGTCGAGAATGTGAATCCGCCTCCCCTCCAGGGCAACCCGCCCGGTGACGCTGCCCGGGCCGGGCCGCAAAGGGTGCTCGCGCGCGTATTCCTCGGCCTCGCGCGAGAAGCCGTAATTGGCGGCCAGCCGGTAGACCTCGCCGTCCCAGTGGAAAATAAAGCCCTTGTCGGCCGCGCAGAGCCGGGCCGCCGAGGCGACGAGGGTATCGAGCACCGTTTGCAGGTCGAACGTGGATCGGCTGATGACCTTCAACACGTCGGCGGTGGCGGTCTGCTGCTGCAGCGATTCGCTCAGCTCTTGAGTACGCAATTCCACCTTCTGTTCCAAATCGGCATAGGATTCCTGCAAACGCCCGGCCATGTCGTTGAACTGATCGGCGAGCACCTCCAGCTCGTCGCCGGACTTGATCGAGATGCGTTGCGTGAGATCGCCGCCACCGATTCGTGCAGCTCCGGCCCGCAAAGCCTGGATCGGCACTACCATCCTGCGCGCAAGAAATACCCCGGCGAGCGCCGCGAGACAGAGTGCGCCAAACAGAACCAGAGCCGTGCGCTGTATCGAGGTAATCAGCGGTTGATAAGCCTCCTCCACCGGAAGCTCGACAAATACCGTCCAGCCGAGCGGGGCAACCGGCGCAAAGGCCGTCAGCACCCGCCGGCCCTGGATATCGGTCGCGGTTTCGATGTCGTCCGCCGAAACACCCGTCTCCTGTCGCTGCGCCGCCTGAACCTGCGCAAGACGCGTCATATCCGTGTTGCGCAGGACCAAGCTGATGTCCGGATGTGCGATCAAACGGCCCCGCGCATCCACTACATAAGCTTGGCCGTGCTCACCGACCTTGATCTTCGAAACCACGTCCCAGATCAGTTTGAGATTGACTTCCGCGATGCTCACGCCGGCATCGCGGCGCGTACCAGCGAGTGACAATGTCATGTACGGCTCAGACTCGCGGCGGAAATAAACCGGCCCGTAATAGACCTTGTTCTTCACCGCCTCAGTGAATTTTGGCTCCTTCGATAGGTCGAGACCGCTGCCGACGACGTCCATGGCCAGTCGCGACACACGCAATTGTTCCTTGCCGTTCGCATCGACCTGCGCAAGCTCGGTGATCGCAGGAACCTGACGCAACAAGCGCAGCGCATCAAAGCGGCGCTGCTCGATGGTTCCGACCGACCAGAGCAACTGCGTGGTCCAGCCTACCTGACTTTCGATTTCCTTGATGAACTGGCCGATCTTGGCCGCTGCCGACTCCGCCTGCTCATGCTGGATCTCGATCAATGCGTCTTTATGTTCTCGATAGGAAACCCATATTTCAAACAGGCCATTGGTCACTAGTGCCACGCAAACCACGGCAACGAACAGCCCGGCATATTTCAGGAACAGACGGCTACGGATCTTCCGCGGCACCGCGGCGTTAGATGTTCCTGTTTGAGCCGGTGCCGCGCGATCCGTCATTCGATCACCTCGTCGGCGAGCAGCAAGAACGATTCGCGAACCGAGAGGCCGAACGCCTTGGCCGCCTTAAGATTGACGACGAGCTCGAACTTGACGGGCGATTGCGCTGGCAAATTGGCCGGCGATTCGCCCTTGAGGATGCGGTCGACATAGGAGCTTGAACGCCGGAAGATGTCGGCGGTATCAGGCCCGTAGGACATGAGAGCCCCCTCAACGACGAATTGCCTATAGGGGGAAATGATCGGCACTCGGTGCTTCTCTGCCGATTTTAAGATCGCTGCGCGCTCAACGACGATGAAAGGGTCCGCTGAAGCGATCAAACCGCTGCCCGGCTTGCGGCCCAACTCGGCGACCGCCAATTCGACCTCGGCAACACTCCGGACATGCATTGCCTCTACCTCGACAGAGGATTGCTGCGGCAATGCCTTGAATGACCGAATGTAGACGTCGTAATAGGGCGCGGAATCCGGGTTAAACAGCAATGCGACCCGTGACAGATCGGGCTTTACGTCGCTGAGCAACTCGATCCATTTACCGACCAATTGGAACTCGATAAATGTAAACCCAGTGATGTTGCCTCCAGGATGTGCAAGACTCGAAATGAATCCTTGACTGACAGGGTCATTCACAATCGCGAATACGACTGGAATAGAGCTCGTCGCCTGATGTAGCGCAGCGATGACCGGACTGGTATTTGCGACAATGACGTCAGGCGCCAGCCTGATCAGCTCTGCCACATGCTGTTTGATCAGCTCACGATTATTGGCGGCAAACCGATATTCGATGCGAACGTTGCGCCCTTCGATCCACCCCAAATCCCGCATGCCCAGCCGGAACGCTTTGACACGATCTTTCGCTTCAGGGTCGTTTTCACCAATGCCAAGCAGCACGCCGACCCGCCGCACACGCTCGGTTTGCTGCGCGCGCGCCGCGAGCGGCCACGCCACCGCCGCGCCACCTATGAACTTAATGAATTTCCGCCGTTGCATGTGCCCCCTGAGAACACGCATTGTGTAATGCCTAAAGCCTAGCACTTTACGACCGGGCGGCGAGTGAGAAATGACACACAACTGGGAACAGATTCCGATCAGGCCCGATGTCCGAGATGGGTCATTCGCTACTGGCGCATTCCGCGCCAGTGCCGGACAATGTCCGCTTTGCGCCGAAAGCGACGATTCAAGGCATGAGTCCGAATTGACGCGATGTGCCATAAGCGGACTCATGCAGCGCAGCAAAAGCAGACATTCCGCCATTCATTCGATCACCTCGTCAGCGCGAGCGAGCAGCGACGGCGGCACGGTGAGGCCAAGTGCCTTGGCGGTCTTGAGATTGAAGATCAACTCGAACTTGGTCGGCAACATGACCGGCAAATCGGCGGGCTTTTCACCCCGGAGAACTCGCCCCACGTAGGTGCCAGCTTGTCGATAAGCGTCCGGCTGACTGGCTCCGTAACTCAAGAGACCTCCGGCTTCGACATATAGCCGCAGGTCGTACATCGTGGGGAGCCGATGTCTAGCCACGAGAGCAACCAGCTGATGGCGTCGATTATTGAAGAATGGATCGTTGACAATAAGCAGAGCGCCAGCACCGCTCGCTGCTACATTTGCAATTATCGCATCTAGATCGCCGTTGTTGGTGGTTTCGATGACTATGAGCTGTTGCCTAATACTGCGTGCGGCAGCCTGCAGGAGCCCCTTCATGAACTCACTATCGGGACTGTTCGAATTGCTGAGTATCGCAATTTGGCCCGAGGGTACGAGGTCGTGAAGTAACTGCAGCCGCTTAGCTAGGAGATCGGCCGAGATCCATGTCATGCCGGTCAGGTTGTTTCCCGGACGATTGAGGCTATCGACCAAGCGCAACCTGATCGGATCGCTACCAATCACAAATATGATTGGAGTGGTTGTAGTTGCAGATTTCGCTGCGCTGGCCGCGTAATCGGAGGCTGCCAAGATGACCGTTACCTGCCGACTAACCAACTCGCTGGCGAGCCCCGGCAAACGATCGAATTGATCTCCTGCCCAGCGGTATTCTATCGCCACGCTGCGGTCCACAACGAAGCCAGTTTCATTTAAACCTTGGTTGAATGCCGCTAAAAGATGTGCTCGTTCAACAGCCTCGCCGACGCTGAGAAATCCGATAACCGGCATTGCAGCTTGCTGCGCGCGCGCGCCGAGCGGCCATGCCGCTGCGCCGCCCAGAAGTGTGATGAACTCGCGTCGTTGCATTTGCCCCCCGTAAGGACCACGCCTTGTGCAATCCTTGAAATATAGCAGCCTTGATCCGGGCGGCGAGTGAGAAATGGCATACAACCGACATCAGATGTTGATTAGGGCCGATGCCCGCTTTGGGTCAATCGCGACCGAGTCATTTTGCTCCGGCGTCGAACAATGTCCGCTATGCGCCGAAAGCGACCAAAATGGTGCAGCGCGGAGAATGACGCGAAGTGCCAATTGCGTCATTTTACGTTGCAGAAAAGCAGCGAGCCTTTTCGCCGATCACCACTTCCGGGCTCATGCCCCGCAGCAAACACGACGGTTATTCGATCACTTCGTCGGCGCGCAGCAAGACCGATGTCGGGAGGCTCAGCCCAAGCGCCTTAGCAGTCTTGAGGTTGATGACCATCTCGAATTTTGTCGGACGCTCGACTGGGAGATCAGCGGGTCGCGAACCCTGCAAAATCTTGCCGACCATAGTTCCCGTTTGATGAAAGGTCCCAAGGAGATTCGGCCCGTAGGCCATCAAGCCTCCGGCGCGGGCAATTTCAGAAAATAATGTAACGGTCGGAATATAATGTGCGAGGGTGAGCTCCGCGATAAGCTTGGGGTTTGTCCCGAAAATCGGCGATGACAGAATGAGGATGGCATCGGGTCGTCGTTCACCCGCTGTTTCGAAGACGCGCTCCAGATCAGCAATGGCTCGAATTTCCACCACCTCTAGTTTGACCTTCAGCAATTGGCCTGCCGTTTCCACCGCGTCCAATTGTACGGGACCGGTGGCGGGGTCCCAGAGAACAATGGCGCTCGACAGCGCCGGGATGGCCTCCTTCAGCAATTCAAGCCACTTCATGCCAAAATCGGGAAAATCGGAAAACACTCCCGTGATGTTGCCACCGGGATGCGGGAGGCTTGCCACGAAGCCACTGCCGACCGGGTCGCTTTCGAGATCGTTGGCGATGATAGGAATAACCGCGGTGGTGGATTTTGCGGCTCGCACTGCCGACGGGCTCACCGCAACGATCACGTCAACCTTGCGTTCAACGAGATCGGCGGCCAACGGCGCAAGCTGTGCCGGGTCGCCCTCGGAAGAGCGCGCCAAGATTTCCACCCGGTCAGCATCGCTATAGCCGACCGCACGCAATCCTTCCCGCAGCACGGCGATCCGCGTGACCGCCGACGCAGCCACTCCCGGATATAGAAAGCCGATCTGCGGAACCCTGCTTGTCTGCTGCGCCCGCGCCACCACCGGCCACGTCGCCGCCGCGCCACCCAATAAGCCAAGAAATTCCCGCCGCTTCATGCGACCTCCTGCTCAGACGACGCCATGGTATAGGCTCAAACGACTACTTTGGTAGGGGCTGAAGTCGGCTTCGCCACTGCAACATGAGATGCTGGCCAATGTCGCAGTTGGGTCATTCGCGACCGAACCATCGCGGGCCAAAACCCACCAATGTCCGCTATGCTCCGAAAGCGACCACTCAAGGCACATAGCGTCAGTTTGTCCCGGGATGGCTCACGGTCGCTATTGGGGTAAGAGCGGACATGACGCAATGGCGCCCGCTGGCTCGTCGCCTCTAATGAATTTTTTTGGAAAGAAAAATTCGTTTTCGGTGTGCCGATCCCAGCGCTCATGGAATGAGGGACGGAATGTGGGATCGCCCCAGTTTGTTCTACTGGAAGCCCTTTAATATCAACTGACTGCGACGATAGTAGGGCGGCCACGCGGGCCGCCCTTTCGTATTCGCCTGTTGCGAAGGTTACTCGCCGGCCGCCTGCTGGCGGTCGCCGCCCTGCTTCACTTCGAGGTCCTCGCCGGTGGCCTGATCGACCGCCTTCATGGACAGCCGCACCTTGCCGCGCTCGTCCATGCCGAGGAGTTTCACCTTCACCTTGTCGCCTTCCTTGACCACATCGCTGACCTTGTTCACCCGCTGCGACGCGAGCTGGCTGATGTGCACGAGGCCGTCCTTGGCGCCGAAGAAGTTCACGAAGGCGCCGAAGTCCATCACCTTCACCACCGTACCCTCGTAGATCTTGCCGGGCTCGGGGTCGGAGGCGATCGACTTTATCCAGTTGATCGCCGCCTTGATCGACTCGGCATCGGCGGAGGCAACCTTCACCGAGCCGTCGTCCTCGATGTTTATCTTGGCGCCGGTCTTCTCGACGATCTCGCGGATCACCTTGCCGCCGGTACCGATCACTTCACGGATCTTGTCGGTCGGGATCTTGAACATCTCGATGCGCGGGGCGTGCTCACCGAGCTCGGCGCGCGCGGAGGTGAGCGCCTTCGCCATTTCGTTAAGGATGAGCAGGCGGCCTTCCTTGGCCTGGCCCAGCGCCACCTTCATGATCTCTTCGGTGATGCCGGCGATCTTGATGTCCATCTGCAGCGAGGTCACGCCTGCTTCGGTGCCGGCCACCTTGAAGTCCATGTCGCCGAGATGGTCCTCGTCGCCGAGGATGTCGGAGAGCACGGCGAAGCGCTTGTCCTCGAGGATAAGGCCCATGGCGATGCCGGCGGTCGGCCGCCTAAGCGGCACGCCCGCGTCCATCAGCGCCAGCGAGGAGCCGCAGACGGTAGCCATCGACGAGGAGCCGTTCGACTCCGTGATCTCGGAAACAAGGCGGATGGTGTAGGGGAATTCCTCCGCCTTCGGCAGCAGGGGATGAATCGCGCGCCACGCGAGTTTGCCGTGGCCGATTTCGCGACGCTTCGTCCCGCCCATGCGGCCGGTTTCGCCGACCGAGTAGGGAGGGAAGTTGTAATGCAGCAGGAAGGATTCCTTGTAGCTGCCCTGCAACGCATCAATCCATTGCTCGTCCTCGGCGGTACCGAGCGTCGCCACCACCAGCGCTTGGGTCTCGCCGCGGGTGAAGAGCGCCGAGCCGTGCGCGCGCGGCAGCACGCCCACTTCCGCCACGATTTGACGCACAGTCTTGAGATCGCGGCCGTCGATGCGCTTGCTGGTGTCGAGAATATTCCAGCGAACGATCTTGGCTTCCAGCTCCTTGAACACGCCGGCGACGCGCAGCTTGTCGTATTGCGGCTCCGCACCCTCCGGGAAGTAATGCACCATGATCTTGGCCTTGGCGGCGGCGACTGCTTCTTGCCGCAGCATCTTCTGCGGGATCGAATAGGCCGCGCGCACGTCCTTCTCGACCAAGCCGAGGATTTCCTTCTCGAGCTTGGTATTATCGACCGAAGTGAGCTCACGCGGCTCCTTTGCCGCCTTCTCGGCGAGCTTGATGATGGCTTCGATCACCGGCTGAAAATGCCGGTGGCCGAACATCACCGCGCCCAGCATGATGTCCTCGGACAGCTCTTTCGCTTCCGATTCCACCATCAGTACCGCGTCGGCGGTGCCGGCCACGACCAGATCGAGCTGGCTTTCGGCCATCTCGTCGAGCGTCGGATTGAGGACGTATTCGTTGTTGACGAAGCCGACGCGCGCGGCGCCGATCGGGCCCATGAAGGGCGCGCCCGACAGCGTCAGCGCCGCCGAGGAAGCAATCAGCGCCAGGATGTCGGGATCGTTTTCGAGATCGTGCGACAGCGTGGTGACGATAATCTGCGTTTCACAACGCCAGCCTTCGGCGAATAGCGGCCGGATCGGCCGGTCGATGAGCCGCGAAACCAGCGTTTCCTTTTCGGTCGGACGGCCTTCGCGCTTGAAGTAGCCGCCGGGAATGCGGCCCGCGGCGTAGTACTTTTCCTGGTAGTCGACCGTCAGCGGCAGGAAATCGACGCCTTCGCGTGGCTGCTTGGCGGCAACCGCAGTGGCGAGCACGGTGGTCTCGCCGTAGGTGGCGAGGACGGCGCCATCGGCTTGCCGCGCTACGCGGCCGGTCTCGAGGGTAAGCTTGCGCCCACCCCAATCGAGTTCAACTCGATGCATATCGAACATTGCGTTTTTCTCTCATGGTTTTCTGGCCAAGCCCCGAAGGCCATGAGCAAGACGGCGAGAAGCTGTCGCGCGTTCCCGTGGGAAGCGGGATGCAACAGCGTCTGGCGATCCTGCCATGGCGTTCAGAGCCTTGCCTTGTCGCAAGAGGCGAACCTTTTCGGCTCTTGCTTGTCGCCGGCAGCGCCATCGCCGCCGGATCAAATCAGCGAATGCGGTTTCGCATTCGCTCACGAAACGCGCGGGGCTTGACGCCCTGCGCGGGTACAAAATTATCGGCGGATGCCGAGTTGCTCGATCAAAGTCTTGTAGCTTCGTTCGTCGGTGCGCCGAAGGTAATCGAGCAACGTACGACGCTGGCTCACCATCTTGAGCAATCCACGGCGGGAATGGTTGTCCTTGACGTGGGCTTTGAAATGCTCGGTGAGATTATTAATGCGCTCGGACAGGATCGCCACCTGAACTTCCGGCGACCCGGTATCTCCGGGCTTCTTCGCATAGGTCTTGATCACTTCGGCCTTGCGGCCGGCGGTTACCGACATCGGTTATCCTCTCTTCGGTCCGGCTCTGCCCAGCAGGCCGGCCAGGTTGAACACACGCTTGGGGACGATTTCGCCACGATCCAATTCGGCAAGAGCCAGCAGTTGGCCCGATACCGTGACATAGACCGTTCCGCGGAAATTGGGCGCGTCCCGTCCGCGCAACAAAACGGCTTGGCCTCTCTGAAGCCTCGCCGCATCTGCCCGACTGATGGCCAGCGCCGGGATGTCGTCCAGCGCGGTCTCAACGGGCATGAGTGCGTCGGCGAGGCTACCCTCGCCGGACGCGGCTCTATGGCACATAGCCTCCAGTTGTTCCAGTAGAATCATGGTTTCTTCGCTAAACGGGCCCACTGCGGCCCGCCGCAGGGCGCTGACATGGCCGAAACAGCCGAGCGCCCGGCCGATGTCACGGGCGAGCGAGCGCACATAGGTGCCCTTGCCGCATTCGGCCTCCAGGACGGCGTGGTCGGGGTCGGGGACCTCGACCAGCTCCAAACGGCCGATATCGACCGGGCGGGCCGCCAGTTCCACGGTGGCGCCGTCGCGGGCGAGGTCGTAGGCGCGCTCGCCCTCGATCTTGATGGCCGAATAGCGCGGCGGCACCTGCTGGATGGTGCCGATATAGGCCGGCAGCTGCGCCCGGATCGCCTCGGCCGACGGCCGCTGGTCGCTGGTGGCAATAACGCGGCCCTCGGCGTCGTCGGTATCCCGTTCCTGGCCCCAGCGCACTGTAAACCGGTAGAGCTTGCGGCCGTCCATGACGAAGGGAACCGTCTTGGTGGCTTCGCCGAGCGCAATCGGTAGGCAGCCGGAGGCGAGCGGATCGAGCGTGCCGGCGTGGCCCGCGCGCTTGGCCGAGAACAGCCGCTTCACCACGCTGACCGCATGAGTCGAGGTCATGCCGATCGGCTTGTCGAGCACGACCCAGCCGTGGACGTCGCGCTTATCGCGCTTGAACTGCTTCTCCCTGCGCCCGCGAGCGGGAGCACTAGGGAGGGCAGCCGGTTGTAGTGCCGCCATTTCGTCGATCGATTCCGCTCTCGGATCGCTCGCCGATCCGGCCGCGTCCTCGATCGGAGCGATGTCCGTCACGCTCGCAAACTTATTCATCGCCACTCTCGTCTTTCGTGAGGTCGCGCTTCACTTGCGGAGAGCGCAGCAGCTTGTCGATGCGCTCGGCCTCTCCAAACCGTTCGTCGACGCGGAAGCGGATGTCGGGCGCGAATTTGAGATTGACGCGATGGGCGATTTCGCCGCGGAAGTATTTCTTGTTGCGCTCAAAGGCGGCAACCACCTCGTCGGCGTCGCGGCCGGCGAGCGGCATGATGTAGATCGTCGCCAGCCGCAGGTCGGGGGTCATGCGCACTTCCGGCACGGTGATGAGATGGCCCTCGATTACCGGATCATGCACGTCGCCGCGCGTGAGCATCTCGGCAATCGCATGGCGAACCAATTCGCCGACGCGCAACTGGCGCTGCGATCCGCCTCCGGGCGTGCTGTCGCGTTTTTGTTTGTGACGCATAACAATACTCTGTGCGGTTATTGTCTGCGCAAGCGGACGATCCAGTAATCACCGCCGCTGCGGGTTACTGGATGCCCCGCTTTCACGGGG
>Ga0208587_1001146_pt1 | contig 14264 bp, 12 predicted proteins | sample NGESurdeep092012_7_FD_184472 | JGI IMG/M metagenome (GOLD analysis project Ga0208587, IMG submission 184472) | Arctic peat soil microbial communities from Barrow, Alaska - NGEE Surface sample 210 deep-092012 (SPAdes) | ecosystem: Environmental > Terrestrial > Soil > Wetlands > Peat ...
CCAACCAAGAAGCCCGAACACCATCAACAGCGATACAACCCCCGAACCATCCTGCTGGACCGCCGACTACCCGCTTAACTAACCGGCATTGGGGTCGGTATAGTTCGTTGGGTTGTCGCCGGCGTAGGCGTAACCACCGTACAAAGCGGCTGGGTCGGGTTGGTTGAATCGGCCGGTGGTGGGGTTGTAGTAGCGGGCGCCGAGTTTGAGGTAGCCAGTGGCGGCGTCGGTGTAGCTTCCGGCGTAGTGCCAGGGGTTGCTGGTGGCCAGGCTGTCGGTGCTGGTGGTGGTGTTTCCCCAGGGGTCGTAGGCGTAGGTCGCGGCGGTCATTCGCCCAGTGTGCCGTGGAGGTAGGAACGTCCAGCATCGGCCTCTCAGGATTACGTGCATAACGCCGATGAGCGGACTTCCGCTCATCGGCACGATCGCGCGCCCACAGCGGAAGCGGACGTTCATGGGAAGCGATAACGAGCGCGTCACCGAGCTGGTCCCATCATCCGAGGCGGAGGTCCGCAGGAGGACGAAAGGTTGCCAGCAGTACCGGCGGACCCGAGAGATTCACCCCTGAACCGGCGGAGGCGTCTCTGCATTTTCATGCCGCCAGTGCTCGCCACGGTGCGCCCGCCACCACTGGTCGATGCGGTGGAAGTCACGATCGAACTGGGCAACGCCCAAAATCCCATCGGTCCTCGGTGCCCGTAGCCCCACCCGCTTACCGTGTTCGAGAATGAGCCGCACGCCCATGGAACCGCTCCCGTGGCGCACGACTGCCTGGACTTCCTGCCAGGGAACACTTCGCCGGCGGACGCCGCGCAAGATCGCGGATTCGCGCGTCAGGTCAACGCCGCGAGTCCGGCTCCATAGCCCCACTGCCACGGAGATGCAACTAAAAGTCATCAGCCAATAAGGGATGTACAAAGGCCCATGGCGCCACACATTGAGCGCGCCGAGCACGAGCCAGCCCGCACCCATTACGAACGGCAACATCCAGAAATGGCGAGGAACACGGATCTTGACATCGGCCACGACTGCACCATGCTCAAGGGTCATGACGTTGGCCGCTCTCCAAAGTTGTGTTGCCGGCCTGTCTGACGCTCAGCCAGGGCCGTGGGTTGGAACCGTCCCAATCGTCGCACTGGGCTCCACCGAATCGCCCAACGCCCCTGGGTCCCCGTCCAGAGCCGTCGCTGAGTGGGGTGGTATCTCTTGGTTACTGCGACCGCATCAGGCTCATTTTCACACCGCACTCCGAGAGGGGGCGAGTCCCGCGGACTTCCGCTCATCGGCACCTCCGGATTACGTGCATATCCCTGAAGAGCGGACGTGCGCTCATCGGCATGAGCGGACGCTTTTCCTTCGGGCTTGGGACGCGGATCGTCGCACCGCAGTCAGAGCAGAGCCCCTCTCGCGATTCAGAGGCGTGGACCGCGGAGCTGCGGGCGGCTGCTGATCAGCGGGTCCTGGGGTGAGCTCTGAGGTGAGCGTGCCCTTGTGGGAGGGGTCGGGTCGGTGTGCAGGTCCTCGACGGGCAGGTGGGCAGCGAGCCGGTAGCGCAGATCTTGGGCAGGTATCTCACCTAGGGGGGCGTCGATGAGCAGGCGGTGGGTGAGGTCTGAGACGTCGACGCCGGAGGCGTCAGCCTGCTCGAACAGGCCAGCCAGTGCAGGCCAGTCACTCTGGGTGACCAGACGCTCGTCGAGTTGTTGCCCGAGCGGGATCCAGCGTTCGGCGGCGATGCGGGCGCTCTGGGCGGCTAGTCGTCCGCGGACCTCGCTGAGCTTGCCGATCTGGTCGGCAGTCACCGCGCGCGGGTCGGTGTCCCAGCGGCGGACGGCGCCGGCGAGATTGCGGCGGACAGCGGCGACTGGGACCTGGACGTGTTGGGCGATCAGGTCGGCCGCGGTATCCCAGCGGGTGGGGTCATCGGCGGCGGCAGCCATGACGCCCTCCTTCAGAGCTTCATGCCCTGTCAGACCGTCGAGGCGTTCGCGCAGGATCTTCTCGGCCAGTGGGGTCGCTGCGGCCAGAGCGTCCCGCACTGCGGCGGTGCCGTGGTCGGCGAGAAGGGATGCTGGGTCCGACCCGCGGGGGAGGGTGACGGTTTGAGGGGCGAGTCCGTGTTGGGTGAGGAGCCAGTAGTCGCGGTGGGCTGCGACGATGCCGGCGAGGTCGGCGTCGGTCGCCACGATGGGGTTCGTGCCAAGGTGGGCGAGCTGCGAGGCCTGTGCCTCGGTCAGGGAGGTGCCCAACGGTGCCATGCCCACGTACCGGCCTTCGCCGGCGAGCGTGACGGCCAAGGCGTCCATTGGTCCTTCGACCAGGACGGGGGTGGCTCCCACGGTGAGCAATTCGGGGTGAATGGCATACAGCTGAGCACCCTTGTGGAACAGCGCAGTGTCGGCGGTGTTGAGGTACTTGGGTCCGGCGCCGTCCTTGTCCGAGAGGCCGGGGTTGCGGCGGCCGACGAATCCGAGGATCTGCCCGTCGTGTTCGATCGGGAACATCACCCGGTCGCGGAAGCGGTCAACGAGCCGGCCTGTGCGGGCCACTGTGGTCAGACCGGCGTCGCTCAGCTCCTGGTCGCCGGCCCCGAGGCCCCGCAAGTGGGTGACCAGCCCGGTCCAGCCGGCGGGGGCGTAACCCGGCCGGATGCCCGGGTCGTCCTCGAGAAGGGTGCCCAACCGGTCGCGCAGGTAGGACCCCGCCCACGCATCGTGCAGGTGAGTGGAGAAGTACCCCTGGGCCTGGGTATTGAGTTCGCTGATCCGTCTGGGACTGGTGGCGGCGGTGTCAGCCTCGTAGGCGCGGTCGAGCATGGTGGAGATTTCCCGCTCGCTGGGATCCAGCGGTCCGGCGTACTCGCGGGTCCGTGCAGCCCAGTGCAGCGTCGCGGCCACGGACATGTCGGTGTCCTCCTCCAGGATTTCCGTCGGGTCAATGTCGACGGGGTTTTCGTCGAAGGGGTCAGGTTCTGCGGGTGGCTCGGCCAAGGGAGTGAGCCAGTCCTCGTGGGTGAGTGCGTCAGAGGGAGGAGGGGTGCCTTGCCACATGTCGGCGGCGGCACTGTCGAGCTCTTGCCATGCCTCTGTCTCGTCGGGGTGCGGGGGCGGGTCGGACAGGACCGAGATGCGCCACACGAGGGCTTGGCAGGGGTCGACGTCCCCGTCGCGGGTCGGGGCCCCGGTGAGCAGGTCCTCGACTGCGGAGCCCCGTGCGAGGGCGTGGTCGACACTGGTCACCAGGGCCGGCCACCAACTGCTGGATTGGAGTTCGGCGGCACGCTCGACGCCGACTAGTTCGCTCAGGCGGGGGGTCCATGCGGTGGTCAGGGCGTGGTCGGCGTCGACCTGGGCCGCGACGGCGGGGGACAGGTGCCCGCAGATCCGCCACCACAGCGCTGCCGCGGCGTGGTCGTCGGGCAGGGCGCCTTCCGCGAGGGTGCGTCGCACCATGGTGTGGGCGTCCAGGCCAGATCGAGAGATGGCAGCGAGCCGCTCGGCCAGGTAGGGGGCGAATGCGTCCTTCCCGGTGGTGGGCGCGACCCGGTCCAGCAGCAGACTCCATTCGGCCAATGCGGGGGAGCGGTCCCGAGCGAAGCGGACGTCAAGTCCGCGCTGCCAGCGCCCGGCTGCGGTCGCCAACTGTGTCGCGCCGGTAGGGCGCCGATCGGCCGGGTCGACCTGCATAGCGGCGCGCCATACGGCGACGTCGCCGAGCAGGTCATCCCCTGGGCGGGCCTGTCCCTGACGAGCCCACATCGGGGTGGAGGCCACGAGCGTGGCCTCGCGGACGTCCTCTGCCAAGGCACGGACCCGTGAGGCTCGGGCTGCGAGGTAGGGACCCCATTCGCCGTTCTCGAAGAGGGCTTCGGGGACACCCGGAATCCATGGCAGCGGACCGGTTCCCGCGCTGCGCAGGCCGGTGTCGTCCAGGCGCCAGTCGATGACGGCGGCGACGTCGCCGGCGGTGTCGATCTCGCGTAGGCCGGCCGCGGCCCGCAGCTGCGTGAGGGGGTCGACGCCGCGCACAGCGAGCAGGATGAGGTGGGCGCGCAGGGTGGGCCACGCGGGTGCGGTGGTCAGGTCGGAGACGACGCGGTCGGCCTGATTGTCAAGAATGGCAACGCCGGAAGGGCCGAGGAGTTGCTCGGCGGCGACGTAGAGGGAGTCTAGATATCGGGCGGTGGCATGGCCGAGCAGCGTTGCCGGGTCGTCGTCCTCCCGGCGCATCGTGGTTGCCGATCGGGGGGAGTCGTCGCGAGCCAGGATGCGTTCGAGGAGATCGGTGGCGGTGAGGGGGTGGACATGGTCGGGGCGCACCACGTTGTGCACGTCGCCGTCGCCGACGACCTCGAGGTAAAGGTGGTTTTCCATGCGGCCGCGGGTGGCTGCGGTGTATGCCAGTTGGCGGCTTTCCTCGCCGGTGAGCAGAGTGTGGCCGGTGTCGGCGGTCAGTCCCTGAGCGGTGTGGATGGTGGAGGCGTAGCCGAGCTCGACAGCGGTAGCCACGTAGTCGGCCGGGAGGTGTAGGAGGCGCCCGTTCCGGGCGTGCTGGACGGTCAGCGCGCCGCGCGGTTGCAGCCTGACGATGCTCCACCGATCGCCGTTCTTGACCCAGTCGGTGGGCGACGTCCGCAGCCGCCGGTCGTTGCTGCGGGTGATGATCAGGTCACCGACGGATGCCTGGTTGCCGTCGCCTAGTGGCACGGCGGGTCCTGCCGGGCGGCCGTCGAGACGGTGGGCCCGAGCGCGTTGGTTCAGCTCGGAGACCAGGTCTCGGGTGGGGGCGAGCATGATGGCGTCCCGGCCGGCCGCGTGGTCGGCCTGCCACGCGCTGAACACGTCGTCGGTCATCGTGGCCAGATCCCCGACGTGCACCCGCTGACGGTCCAGGTAGAAGCCCAACGCCTCCGGCAGGCCATCACGCAGGGCCAGGGACGCCGCCCCCTCCGCCTGATCCGTGAAGCGCATGAGCTCGGTCAGGTGCAGGCTCCCGTGGTTGGCCTGAATGTCGCGCAGGACGCCGCCGGCGCCGATGGCGGCGAGCTGTTGGTCGTCACCGACAAGCCGCACACTCGCGCCGCGGGCGACGACGAACTCGACGACCGCATCGAGGGAGAGGGTGTCGGCCATCCCGGCCTCGTCGATGACGACCAAAGTCCTCGGCCCGATGCCTTCGGCCCAGGCTGGTAGGTCGTTGCGGGCGATGCTCCACGTGAGCTTCGCCATGGTGTCGGTCGCGGTCCGCAGTTGCTCACCGAGTATCGCCGCCGCCGCGGCGGAGGGGGCCAGACCGACGATGGTGCCGCCGCCCTCCGCCCAGGCTGCGGCCAGAGCGGCCATGGCGGTCGTCTTGCCGGCCCCGGCCGGCGCGATCGCCAACTGCACACGCGCACCTGAGGTGGCCATCTGGCAGACCAACGTGGCTTGACCGGCGTTGAGGGCTAGACCATTGGCGGCCGACTCGAGCAGGGCCAGGTCGACCGCGTGGAGCGAGACCGCCTGTCCGTCACTCTGGCCCGCGCGAGACACGATGCGCTGCTCGGCGGCGAGGATTGCGGCGCTGGTGAACAGGGCGGAGCCGGCCACGGTGTAGACACTTGAGCCATCTGCCCGACGTAGCACTTCAGGCTCGTTGATGCCGTCACCGCTGCGAGTCAGGGGCGTCGACAAGCCGCCCAGGACCTCGTCGACGAGCATGTCGACCACACGGTCGACATGCTCGGTGGGCACATCGGTGCCGCGCACCTGACGCAGCGCCTCGGCGCGCACATGCCAGGACTGCCAATGAGCCCGGCGAGACTGCACGGCATCCAGAATCCGGGTTCCGGTTTGGGCCATCCACGCGGCATCAACGTGGACGCCTGAAGCGCGCACGGGACCCGAGACGCTGGCCAGCATTGCGTGGACCTCGGGCTGACCGCCGAGCACCTCCCGGGCTTGTCGCAACCACTGTGCACGTTGATCATCCAAGGACCGTGGCTCATGCTTTGGGGCGCGTGTCTCCAAGGTGGCCTGCTGGGCGAGCTGGATGGACTCGATGGGCGTGGGTGGGCGGCCATGGTCACGCTGGAAGGTGGCAGCGAGCACTTTGCGCCGCGCCTCGATGTCCACTCTGCGCGAGGACCAGAGGGCGTTAACTCGGGGATCAACGCCGACGATTTCTCGGACCGGACGTTTGCGCGTGTCAGGGTCTGGCCGTTCGGCAAAGCGGACACCGAGAGCGTCCCCAAGACGGCGCTCAATGGCCGTGTTATACGTCTCGGACGCTGCAACGGTGGCCTTGAACATGACCCGCCCGTCGATCGCCAGCCATCGACCATCGAGGGTTTGGACCTTGTTGGCAACGGCCACGTGGGTATGAAGCAAGGGGTCCCCAGCGCGGCTGTCGCGATGTGTGAAGGCCGTGGCGATGAGTCCGCGAACGTCCACCTGCCTAACACCGTTGGTGCCGGTTCGGGTGAACAGGGCGTGCGACTCGATGAAGTCCAGGGCGTCCTTGACCGCGTCGTCGTGAGCGCGTTCGATCGCCGCAGACATGCTCGGGTCAGCAAGTGCCCACAACGTGCTGACGGACTTCACCGGCCGGAACGTCAGGTCATAGCCTGCCACCGCGGTGGTCTTGGGCCGAGAGTGTTTCGCGATCGTCGCGGCTATCTCACGAGCATCCCGTGGCGCCCGGCCGAACTCTGCGTGGAAGAACTCCGAAGCGACTTCGCTGCGCACGCGGGCACGGTCCTGGATCGACCCGGGCGTGGCAGCGGGCAGCCCCGCCTGCCTATTGAGCTCTGCAACCCGTTTGGCGACTTCGAGCCGGAAGGCACTGACGTCGTTGGCATACACCTTGTACGGCACCCCCAGACGTGAGATGAGGTCGAAGTCCTTCGCCGTAAGGCCGGGCCCCTGCAGCCGGGCCCGCATTTCCTCGGACAGCGGATGCCGTCCGCTGCCGAAAAGCGCCTTCATCTGCTCAGCCGTGACCACGTCGCCCTCGGCTAAGTCATCGAGGCCGGCCAACCCGGAGCCCACCCAGCGCCCTGGCGACTCGCCCTTCTCGGCGTAGTAGCTCGCCAGGCTCGCTGCGCCCTTCTCGGTCGCATCCTGGGCCGCGACCTGCCGGGTCAGGTAGTCGTACCCCGACCCAGCAGTCAACTTATGGATGGACATCGTCACACCTCCCTAAAGCCGCGAAGTGGCGGTGAGAGGTCAGTAGTTGAAAGAGCAACTACCGGGAATGCAAGAGTTGTGTGAGGCAGTGGATCGGTGGTTTGTGATGGGGGGACAGGGTCGGGCTACATGTTCGTCGGTCGAACCTCAGCGGGTGGGGGTTGAACGTGGTGGCGGGGATTGTCGGTGCGTGCATGTCCACTGGGAGGGGTTGGTGAGGCTTTAGGTCTTCGGGACGTGTGTCAATGGAAGGAGTTCCGATGGCGAATCAGAGCGTGCGGCAGGCGGCTCGGCGTTCGGCGCTGGATGCGCAGGCGCGGATGAGGTCCGAGCGGGCCGAGCAGGAGCGCAGGCGTAGCGGGTTAGCGGTGGCCGTGGTGACGGCGCTGGCCGAGCGGGACGCGCTCGTGCTGGCGTGTGAGAAGCGGGCCGGTGAGGCGTTGGTGAAGATGACCAGCGCGGGCGGGTTGACGTTGCGGGAAGCGGTGCGGTGGTGCGGCGAGCAGGTCACGCTGCGGGAGGCGACCCGGCTGCGGCAGGTGGCCGGGGAGGTCGGTGACACCGAGGCGGCCAAGGGCGACGAGAAGTCGGTCCCGGCTACCTTGCCGGTAGCCGTGGCGCAGGTGTCGACGGCAAGGTGATGCCCGCGTGAGTGCCAGGCGGCTGGACGAAGAAGGGTTGGCGCTGCTGGGTGCGGCGTTGCGCGACGGCGAGGTCGTGGGCCGGTACCGCGACAAGATCGTCGCTGTTCCCGGCTCGTCGTGCAGTTGGTGGCGGGGTGCGGTGTCAGGCCGTGGTCATGGGCGCTTCTGGTACGCCCCGGCCCGGGTGGTGATTGCGCACCGGTTCGCGTTCGCGCTTGTCCATGGGGTGGAGGCGGCGGCCGCCGTTCCCGTGTTGGGGCATCGGTGTGACAACCCGCTGTGTCAGCGGGTTCACCCTGAGCATGTGGTCGCGTCCTCGTATGCCTCGAACCGGCGCGAGTGGGCGATCCGCAAAGATCGGACCGGGTCGCCGCTGGGTGATCCGCGTGGGTCGCGGCGGCGGGCTCGGGAACTGCGCGACCTGGTCAGGCTTGACCCGGCGCTGGCGGCTGCCGACCTGGCTCGTCTGCGGGCGTTGTGCGGGGAGCAGCTGCCGCTGTGGTGAACCGCTCCCGGACGTGACAAGGCCCCGGCGCGGAGTCGGAGTCGCGCGCCCGGGCCTTGTGTTCGCGGGTCAGGTGCGTTCGGTCAACACGTAGACTGTCGCGCCGTCGGCGTAGTCGGCGAAGCGCTCGAGGGCTGCTGCGAGGTCGCGGGCCATTGCCGGGGTGAGCCGGGAGCCTTGACCGCACCACGCCTGCAGATGGCGGCCGGTGTCGGCGAAGGTGAAGTCGCGGCCGCGTGCGTCCATGAAGACGATCCCGTAGCCGAGACGGTCATAGACGACGCCCGGCGGCGGTTTGATCAGGTCCTCGGCGTCCTTGTCGATCAGCCACAGGTCGAGGGCATCAATCGCGTGAGTTGTCATCGGTGCTCCTTCGGCTTAGACCGGGACCAGTGCGGACCATGCAGCCTGCTTGATCCGGGCGGGCTCATCGGTGGTGAGTAGCCGGGTCGCGCGGGCCTGGGTCGTGTCGCCTTTGGTGCGCACGGGCGCGAAGTGGTCGACGTACTCGACCACGCTCTGGTAGCCGGCCCACGCGGTGCCGCGAACGCCGGCCTGGGTGTCGGCGTGGTGGAACAGGTGGGAGAGTCGGCCCGAGCGTTCACGGGCAGCGTTGCGGGCCTGAGCGGGGGCGTCCTCGGGTGTGGTGCCGAAGGACGCGGCCACGAGGTGGTGGAACTGTTCGTCGGTCATGGTCATGTTGATGAGGCGCTCGGCCTCGCGCTCGAACTCCTCGGCGTAGGCGAACGTCAGGCCGAGCGCTTCCCGTGCGGCCTGCACGGCGGCTTTGGCGTTGCGGGTGTGGCGGATGCTCCAGCTCGACACGTGGTCGCGCAGGGCGGCGTGTTGGGTGTTCGCGCAGACCACCCGAACCGGGGTGATCAGGAGCCGGAACGCACTGTTTCCGTCGTGGCTGTTCAGCGCCGCGATGTTGAGGTCGACCCGGTCGCAGCCGCCGACCATGAGGGACTTGGGCAGACGCATCGTCACGAAGACCTGCCGTCCCCCGCGAAGGGATCCCGCAGTGTCGAAGATGGCCCCCGATTCGTCTGCGAGTCGGTTGAGGAACTCGGCGTGCTCCTCGTTCTGCAAGGGCGTGTAGCCGGAGCCGACGACGCCGAGTGCTTCCGGCCGTGAGGTGAACGGGTTGGTCCGCACGGTGGCGTAGCCGGGGACGGGCATCGTGGTGACGCCGTTCTCGGTGATCTCGCTGGCGGTCAGGGGGATCTTGCGCACGTCCCATCCGCCCAGGTGACCCAGGTGCATGGCGTCCTCGGCGGTGAATGCCTCGCCCTGCACGGTTGTGCCGAGCCGGTGCCACGGGTCCTTGCGCGCGAAGAGCGCCGCTGCCTGCGAGCCGTGGGTCTCGATGTAGTGAGCCATCGTGGTTCGTCCTTTCGGGTTGTGTCTGGCTGAATAGGGCAACTCTATTCGATCTATTCGACTGTGGGAGTTGTCCACAGGGTCAACTCCCCACAGTCAAAAAGGGGGCTCAGCCGGTGACTGTCGGCGCCTCGCCGGGTTGCTCGGTGTCGGGCTGGTCGCTCGCCTGCTCAGGAACGGGCGCGGCGCTGGCGCGGGGTCGGCGGGCTGCCTTGGTCGGGACGAGCCCAGCCGCGCGCTTCTCGACTTCGGCGAGGTCGTAGCCCCATGCGGCGATGGTGCCCATGTAGAGGGCGGTGGCCGGGGACACCCGTCTCCACGAGTCGCGGCTGGTGTTCTTCTCCAGCGCGGACAGCAGCCGCGCAACCGCGATGACCTGGGCGCGCTGCTCGGTTGCCTGCTCGATGACCTTGCCCCACCCGCTGGTGATGCCGTAGACAGCGGGCTTGAGGCCGAACCATTCGGCGGCGAGGTGGTCGCCGCCCATGTCGTGGACAACCGCGCTGTGCTCGGTCAGGACGTGAGCGAGGAAGGCGGCGGCGCCCTTGGGGGCGACCTTGCGCGTGACGAACGTGGCCAGCCACTGGCGCCGGACCGGCTCGGCGGTATCCCACGCCTTGTTGGACTGGATCACGTCCTGGCGCTCGGCCTTGGCTGCCTCCCGCTGTTCGGGCGTCATGTCGCTGGCCTTGCGCTTCTCGGGGGCACGGTCCCACAAGTCCGCGTGGCCCTGTGCACGCCAGTCGGTGCAGACGTAGACCGGTTCGGCGTCGCGGATGCGGACCTGCTTGCCCTTCTCGTCTTTGTCCCAGCGCTGTTGGATGGACACGTAGGCAGCGTGGCCGGGACAGGTCGCGTGGGTGCCCTTGTTGTATGCGCGGCTCTCGGGCTTGGCTGCCAGCCGGCCCAGGTCCTTGACGGTCTTGTCGTCGTAGCCGGGGTGCTCGACGACGCGGACCCCGGTCTCGGTCAGCTTCTCGGCGACGGCTGCGCGGGCGGCGTCGTCGTCGCGGGTATCACGCAACTGTTGGGCAGCGTGCTCGAAGCCGTGGCCCTCGCGGGCGGCGACGGTGAGGGCCTTCGCGGCCTCGGGGTCGTTGTCGAACTCGGCCAAGGTTGCGGCTTGGTCAAGGGTGAGGAAGTCCCACCGCTGAGCGGCCTTCGAGGCCAGTTCGCTGCGCGCGACGGTGAGGGCGGCGTCCACCTCGTCGCGGGGGCGGGCGGTGCGACGCTTGATCTGCGCGGCGGTCAGGCCGAACGCGGCCAACTGCTTCATTCCGCCGATCCGGTCGGCGGTGTTGATCCCTTCTCGGTGGTCGTTCTCGGCCATCTGGTCGATGATCCGGTCAACGTCCTCGGGGCAGTCGATGACGTAGGCGGGGACACTGGTGCGTCCGGTCTCGACGGCTGCCAGGATGCGCCGCTGGCCGTAGAGGACAACGAAGCGGCCCTGCTCGTCGCGGTGACCGACTACGGGCACAAGCACACCGCGCTCACGGATACTGGCCACGAAGCCGGGGGAGAGGCGGGCCTCGGCTCGCACGTTGATGCCGACGACGGCCTGCGCTGGGTCGATGTGCTCGACCTGGAAAGTGCCGGTGCCGTCCTCGATGACAGCGGCGGTGGTGGTTGCGGTGCCCATGGGTGCTCCTAGAGTCGAATAGATCGAACTGATAGTGCTATTCTTTCGCTGTGACCGTCGCCGCGATACCGCGAATTGCCGCCTGTGGACAGCCACCGCGCGGGTGTGAGGCTGTGGACGGGCGCACGCATGGGCCCAGGGGATCGGCGCGTCGGCAGCGCGGCCACCGGCCGCCTCCTCGATGCTGGATCCAGAGGAAAGCGATGCGACGAGCGGACGGACCCGACCGGGAATGCAGCCGTGTGGGTGTTAGGCGTGGGGGGAGAGAGATCTGGTGAGCGGGGAACAGGTCGCGACCGGGCTGTACTGGGACCCGGATACGTGGCAGCTGGCGAGGGCGGCATACGTCGCAGACCTAGACCACGACCCGGACTGCCCTACGGGGTTCCTGTGGTGGCTCCATCGCACGATCGAGCTGCACGTCGCCCGGGGGGCCTCCGGGCGGGCCGCTCTCGGAGTCGCGCCTCAGACAGTGAGGTCGGTCGGGCGAGGATTCAATCGCCACCATCCGCTGAAGGTCTCAACCCGGGCAGCACTGGAGCAGGCCCTCCTCGATGACCGGGTCGAGCATGGTCGAGTGCTCAGCCGATCGGCTTGGGTGCACGAGGCGGTGACCGTGGCTGTCGCCAGGTCTCGGGAACGACTGGGGCGGGACTTGGACCTCGTCCCTGGTCGGTTGCCGAACCGGCCAGTCCGGTCACCTGTCGGGTGAGTTGCCTGGTTGAGCAGTGTACGAGTCGACAGATGTCCGGGGTCAGAGTTGCTTCATCTAATGCAAGTCCCGTGCTTTATTCGCCGATAACCTACCTTATGTCAACTAGTAGACTTAAGCCCTCTTGCCGACCCATAGGGACATGATACATTCACTGCATGGCACGGTACCGAGACATCGCCGAAGACCTCAAGCAACGCATCGCCGCCGGCGAGTTCTCACCAGGGGACCAACTGCCGTCGATCACCTCACTGATGGAGCATTACAAGGTGCCCGGCCTCAACACGATCAGGCAGGCCCAGCAGCTACTCGTCGACGACGGTCTCGTCCAGACACGCCAAGGCGTCGGTGCGTTCGTGCTGCGCAGCGAACCGATACCTCGGCCGGTCGACCTGCTCGCCGAACTGCGCGCGGCCCGGGCCGCTCTCAATCGCGCGATCGCCGCGCTGGAAAAGGCTGGAGCCGCGCCACACCCGCATCCCCTGTCCAGCGGTGTGCACAGAGCCGAGGTTGCCCGGTGAGTCCCAAGGACAACTGGGTCGACGAGCGGGTCGATGTCTTCCTCGCGGCGCTTGACGAGCTCGGCATGTCCGCGTCCCGCGCGGCTGCGACGGAACTGATCCACGAACGCGTGCGATGGGTGTCCTCGCAGACGGGGATCTCCCCCGCTGCCGCGCGCCACTACCTCACCAACGACGCAGTGAGGGACCTGGCCCGCACAATGGCCTTCTCTTTCGTCGACGAAACACCGGGTGCTGATGTCATCGACGCTCCTCGCACCGCCGCCGTACCCCTGACCCTCCTCGCGCGTGGCATCGCAGGCCTCGCAGAAGCGATCCAAGTCCGGCTTTGCGAACGCGACGAGGTCGAGCACCTGCGCACCACCGTGGCGCAGATGGCCCACGCACTGTCCGCCGTCGGCCAAGTCCTCTCAGACGAGCCAGCGACAGTCATTGACCATGTCGCAGTCCTCAAGTTCCCGCCAGGGCTCATCAACCGCGTCGCCCGCTACCTCGAGGCCACCGCCGCCCTGGTCAACGACGGCGTGATGCCCGACGGGTTCGACCCATCCCACGCCGGACAGCTCGCGGCAACCTTCACCGAGGACGCTGCCAACCTGCGGGCAACGACAGGCTGAACTGGTTGCCCGGAACCTGCGCCGGCACCCATCGACCCGACGGCGCCACCAGGGATTCCGGTAGTACGAGCCGAATGAACATCGGATACGGGCTGACCTGCGCTGATGCGGTGCGGTGGTTCGGTCTTCGAGAACGCGATGGCCTACGCCCACGGACTCAGCGACGCCATGGTGGCGATGGAGGACGGACGCAATCCGTTCGACTCCTTCGACCTCTAGCTAAGCTAGGACCGCCGCCGGGACGGCCACAACAGCCACTGCGGCAGCTGCCGCAGTGGCTACGGCGGCGGCCAGGCTCGACCGCACCTTCAGCGTCGACCTCTGACCACGGTCTACCCATGCTGACCTGCGTCGGGACTACTGGCTGCGAAGTTGGCCAGTCGCTATCGTGACTTTCCGTTCCGATGTTCCTCCCGCCCCGAGTCGAAGTGAAGCTCTCGGTGCACACCTGACGTTCCCAACGTCCGGGTCGGTCCGCCGGACCCAGCACGACGAGTTGCACACCCTGCCGTGACCTCCCACAAACCCCGCCGTGGCTTTCGGGTGGTGAGAGGGGGTCTTTGGCTGACCTCTTCACGAGCGAAGGAGGCGAACCGTGAGCAAGCAGAGCCCCTGGAGGGCCGACACCACCACTGGGATCCGCATGCTCCGGCACTCGGATCCACCGGCCGCGCCTGCCCAGATGTTCGGGCCGCGACGGTGAGCACCATGGTGCGCCCGCGGCCGAGCTTCCAGAGCCTCTTGGACTCCTCTCGCCACTCGGTGCGCTTGGCCCAGGGCCAGGCCGGCCGCAGTCGCTTGGCGCTGGCCCGACGGCGCGAAGACCTGACCGCCCTGCAGCAGCAGCTCCGCGCCGTAAGCATCGAGCGTTCCGCCGCCGCGGTCCTCATCGACCAGGCCGGCGATCTGCGCCGGGCGCTGCTACGCGACCACGAGCACGCCAGTAAGATCCTGCGCTGTCTGCATGTCGCAGCCCGGCTCATCGAACAGCACGTCGTCGACAACGTGCTGTTCGATCCTGGCGCAGAGAACGGCGACGAGCTGGTGACCACGGTACGCACCGCGACAGAGGCG
>Ga0208587_1001151_pt1 | contig 14239 bp, 13 predicted proteins | sample NGESurdeep092012_7_FD_184472 | JGI IMG/M metagenome (GOLD analysis project Ga0208587, IMG submission 184472) | Arctic peat soil microbial communities from Barrow, Alaska - NGEE Surface sample 210 deep-092012 (SPAdes) | ecosystem: Environmental > Terrestrial > Soil > Wetlands > Peat ...
GGGAAAGTCCCCACCTCTTCGGGTGGTCCCGACCTTCGGTCTCCCACCTCGGGGGATATCCCCTCATTTTGAAACAGGTCAAAGGAGTCGCAACATGAGCAAGGAGCAAGCCAAACCCGCCGCCGGTGGCGCCGACGCGGCCCAGGTCTTTGCCGAAGTGGCGCAGCGGTCCAGCCGCATCATGGCGGATTTTCTCAAGCGCCAGGATGAAACGAAGAACCCGGCCGTCGCCGACGAGTTCGGCATCGCCAAGGCATTCATGGACCTCTCGGCGCTGATGTTGGCCAAGCCGCAGCACTTGGCGGAAGCGCAGATGAACATGTTCTGGGACTACACGCGCCTATGGCAAAGCAGCTGGATGCAGATGATGGGACAGAAGGTGGAACCGGTCGCCGAGCCGCGCAAGGGCGACAACCGCTTTCGCCACGACGACTGGAAAAACCATTTTCTGTTCGATTACGTCAAGCAATCGTATCTGATCGCCGCGCGCCACATCCACCAGGCCGTGTCTGAGGTCGAGAACCTGCCCGACGATGAGCGCAAGAAGGTGGATTTTTTCACCCGCCAGTACATCGACGCGCTGTCGCCTTCGAATTTTGCCCTGACCAATCCGGAAGTCGTGCGCGAAACGCTCAGCTCGGGCGGCCAGAACCTGCTGCGCGGCCTGAACAATCTGCTTGCCGATATCGAGCGCGGCGACGGACAGCTCCAGATCAGCATGACCGACGCCAAGGCATTCACGCTGGGCAAGAACATCGCCACCACGCCGGGCAAGGTGGTGTTCCAGAACGATCTGATGCAGCTGATCCAGTACCAGCCGAGCACGCAGAAGGTGTACAAGCGGCCGCTGCTGATCATTCCGCCATGGATCAACAAGTACTATATCCTCGACCTGCGCGAGTCGAATTCCTTCATCAAGTGGGCGGTGGACCGGGGGCACACGGTGTTCGTGATTTCCTGGGTCAATCCGGGCAAGGAGTACGCGGGCAAGACTTTCGAGGACTACCTGCACCAGGGGCCGAACGACGCGCTCGATGCGATCGAAAAGGCCACCGGCGAGAAGCAGGCGAATGTGATCGGCTACTGCCTCGGGGGCACGTTGCTTGGCGCGGCGCTCGCGCAGATGGCGGCGAAGAAGGACAAGCGCGCCGCCAGCGCGACTTTCTTCGTGTCGCTGCTGGATTTCTCCATCCCCGGGGAACTGGGCGTGTTCATCGACGAGAAGCAGGTGCAGAACCTGGAGCGGCGCATGAAGGAGCGCGGCTACCTCGAAGGCTCGGAGATGGCCGGCACCTTCAACATGCTGCGCTCGAACGACCTCATCTGGTCGTTCGTGGTCAACAATTACCTGATGGGCAAGGACCCGTTCCCGTTCGACCTGCTCTACTGGAACTCGGATTCGACGCGCATGCCGGCGAAAATGCACAGCTTCTACCTGCGCAACATGTACCTGGCCAACAAGCTCAAGGACCCAGGCGGCATCAGCCTGGACGGCGTGCCGATCGATATCAGGAAAATCAAAATCCCGGCGTATTTCATTTCCACCGCCGAAGACCATATCGCGCCCTGGAAATCGGTGTACAAGGGAGCGCGCATTCTCTCCGGAAAGGTGCGTTTTGTGCTCGGCGGCTCCGGCCACATCGCCGGCATCGTCAACCCGCCGGCGGCGAACAAATACTGCTACTGGACCAACCCGGAGTTTCCGGAGGATCCGGATGAGTGGCTGGGGGCGGCGGCGCGCCACGAAGGTTCGTGGTGGGCCGACTGGCAGGCCTGGATGGAGGAGAACAACGGCGGCGTCAAGGTCGCGGCACGCGTGCCCGGGGACGGCAAGCTCCGGGTGATCGAGGACGCCCCCGGCGCCTATGCCAGCCTGCGCCTGGGCGCGGAGAAGGTAAAGCCGAAGCGCGATATGTAGGTGTCGCGCGCCACATCCCGAAACTAGGTCGGCCGATCGCGTGGTTTGCGCGGAGCGCGCGCAAACAGGCGGTCGTACAACCAGTTCGGCATGCGCCGCAGAAAAAAGAACACCAAGTGCATCTGCCAGGGAATGATGGCGAGGCGCCTTTTCGCCCCAATGGCGCGGGCGATGCGCCGTGCCGCCTCCGGCGCTTCGAGCAGGAACGGCATGGGATTGCGGTTGACCGCGGTCATCGGCGTGGCGATAAATCCGGGGCAAATGGTGACTACGTGCACGCCGCTGCCGTGCAACTCTATGCGCAGGGCCTCGAGCCAGACGATCGCCGCGGACTTGGAGGCGCTGTAGGCACCGGCACCGGGCAGGCCGCGAAACCCGGCGACGCTGGCGATGCCGACCAGCACGCCGCTGCCGCGTTCGCGCATCGGCGCGACGAAAGGTTGCAGCGTCGCGGCCAGGCCAACCACATTGGTGCGCATGATGTCCGCCAGTACGCCGATGTCTGCGGCCAGGTCAGCCCGGGTGCCGGCGCTGATACCGGCATTGGCGATGACGATATCGGGCACGCCATGGCGCAGGATGAACTCCTGCGCGGCTGCCGCCAGCGCGGCGCGGTCGGCCACGTCGAGCGCAAAGATGGAAACCGGCGTTGACAGGGAGGCGGCGAGCGTCTGCATTTGCGCCGCGCGCCGCGCGGCCAGGCCCAGCGTGGCGCCTCGGGCGGCGTAATGCTGCGCCAGAGCGGCGCCGATTCCGCTGGAGGCGCCGGTAATGAAAACCTTGAGCGGCGCCAGCGTTATTTCCCGCGTTCCTTGCGCGCCAGATCGACCAGTTGGTCGACCACCCGCATCAGCTCGCGTGTGCCGCCGGCCATGCGCGCCGAAGTCACGAACTTGCCGTCGACCACGATGCTGGGCACGCCCTTGATTTCGTAGTTCTGGGTCATTTCGCGCGCTGCAGCCAGCTTCGCCTGGATTTCGGGCGAGTGGTAAATGCGGACGAATTTTTCCTTGTCCAGGCCATTGTGGGACACCCAGTTGACCATTGGCGCCTCTTCATTCAATTTGACGCCGTCGAAGTGGAAATTGTCGTAGACCGGCCAGTGCAGGCGCGCCAACTGGCCCATGGCTTCCAGGGTGTAGAACAGTTTGGCGAAATTGTCCCAGTTGTCGGAGGACATCGCCGGCACGCGGCGCAGCATGATCGAAGCGGGCGCATTGAACGACCAGCGCGCGAGCGTTGGCTCCAGTTCGTAGCACACCGGGCAGCCGTAGTAGAAGAATTCGATGACCTCTATCTTGTCGCCGCTCGCCACCGGACGCGGCGGGTCGAGCCGGACGTAATCGCGGCTGAGTTGCGGCGTGGACTGCGCCTGGGCATGGACTCCCGTCGCCGCAAGCACGAGCAAAAGCGCGGCGAGCGCCGCCAAGGTTTTACTGAGGAGAATCATCGCGCTTTCCTTCCGCCAAGCTGGAATCCGGAATAATAAGCCCATCCGGCGAAGTTTGCCAAAGCGCTTGTGCCCGACCGGATCAGCCCTTATTCTCGCCGCATGCACGAGCGATGCATGAGGTGGATCCCGCCTGCCGCAGCGCATGCGCTTACGGCGCGTGCGCTGGCGTATGCGGCGCTGCGCGCAGTGGCGGCGGGATATGGCAAGGTCTATTGGTATCGCGGCGGGATCGAGGCTTGGACGGCCGCAGGCCTGCCTACTGCGAGAACGCCGGTCAGGCGCTGACGCTCGCTAACAGCGTCTTACACGCTGCTATTTCTTCTGCGCGGCGTTGCCGCCTTTCTTGCGTGATTGGTCGACCAGGTAATCGGTGACGGCGAGCAGCTGGTCGAACGACGTTATGTTATCGGTGTTGACGACGTACTTGCCGTTCACCGCCATGGAAGGCACGCCCTCGATCTTGTACACTTGGGTGAGCTGCGCGGCACGCTTCAATTTGCCTTCGACGCTGAAGGAGCGGTAGGCCGCGGCGAATTTTTTCGTGTCCACGCCCTGCTTGCCCAGCCATTCGGTCAGCGCCGCTTCGTTCGCCACCCTGAGCCTGGAGCCCGTGTGGACGGCGTCGAACAGCGCCTTGTGCAGACGCTCCGCCTCGCCGATTGCCTCGAGTGCATAGTAGGCGCGCGCGGCCTGCGCATACTCGTCGTTGAACATGGCCGGGACGCGGCGGAATTGCGCGTCCTTGGGCAATTTTTTCACCCAGGATTCGAGCGCGGGCTCGAAATTGTAGCAGTGCGGGCAGCCGTACCAGAAGAACTCGATGATCTCGATCTTGCCGGCGGTATCGGTAGGCTGCGGCGTGGAAAGCTCCCGATACTCGACGCCCGCCTTAGGCTGTGCGTGCGCCAGCCCCAAGGCGAAAAACATGGCCAACCCCACTGCAAACTGTTTCAGCACTTGATTCTCCCGAAAAAGCGCCCCGAGCTCAGTGCGAGCCGGGATCTTTGATTTTGACCAGCGTAGCCTCGATTCCGTTCTGTGCCAAAGTCTGGCGCAGGCGATTTATTTCCTCCACCTTGCTGTACGGCCCGACACGCACCCGGTACCAAGTGCCTTTTTCGGCCAGATTGATCGGTTCCACGCCCGCTTCCACTCCGAGTAACGCAAGCCGGGCTTTCAGGTTGTCGGCATCGGCGGGATTTTGAAACGAGCCGACCTGCAGCAGGTAATTTTCCACGGGCGCGCCGGGCTTGGACGCCTGCTTGATCTGTTGCTCGGTCACCGGTTCCTCGGCGCCGGGCAGGATTTTGTAAAACTCGAAGCGCGGTTTCTCCACCTGCTGCGTGGTCTTTTCGTCCGGCTTGGCCAGCGCCTTGCCCGGTTCCGCTGCAGCTTTCTCCGGCGGCTTCGCCTTGTTGAGGAATGGGATCGGGGTCTTGTTCATATACCAGGCGATGCCGACGGCGATGCCCAGGCCAAGGATGAGACCGATAAAAATCCCGAGCAGCGTGCCGCCGCCGCTTTTTTTCTTCGCTACCACCCTCGGTTTGTAGTCTTTGGCCATTTACATCTTTTCAGGAGTACTCACGCCCAGCAGCGCAAGTCCGTTTTGCAGCACTTGGCGCACGGCGACGATCAGAGCAAGCCGCGCCAGCTTGAGTTCCTCGTCGGCGACGAGTACGCGCTCGGCATTATAGTAGCTGTGGAACTCCCCTGCCAGTTCGCGCAGGTAGAACGCCACCATGTGCGGCGCGAAATCGCGCGCGGCCTCAGCCAGCATCTCCGGGAACTCTCCCAGCCGCTGCGCCAAAGCGAGTTCGCGCGGGAGCGTGAGCGGCGCGAGGCCGGCGGCGGGGAGCGCCTGCGGGTTTCCGCCCCATTGCGCCAGTACCGAGCAGATGCGCGCATGCGCGTACTGAACGTAATAGACCGGATTGTCCTCGGTTTGCGACTTTGCGAGGTCGATGTCGAACACGAACTCGCTGTCGGCTTTGCGCGAAACCAGGAAAAAACGCACTGCATCGCGCCCCACCTCGTCGATCAGGTCGCGCACGGTGACGTAGCTGCCGGCGCGCTTTGACAGCTTTACCTCCGCGCCCCCTTTCATCACCGTCACCATCTTGTGCAGGACATAGTCCGGATAGTCCCGGGGGATGCCGGCGCCTGTCACCGAACTCAAGGCCTGCAGGCCGGCGCGCACCCGCGCCACCGTGCCGTGATGGTCCGAGCCCTGGATATTGACCGCGCGCGCGAAACCGCGCTGCCACTTGGTGAGATGATAGGCGACGTCGGGCACGAAATAAGTGTGGCTGCCGTCGGACTTCCTCATCACCCGGTCCTTGTCGTCGCCGTAGTCGGTGGTCTTGAGCCACAGCGCGCCGTCCTTTTCGTAGGTCTTGCCCGACGCGGCAAGCGCGCTGACCGTCGCGTCGACCTTGCCCTCGGCGTAGAGTGAGGATTCGAGGTAATAGTTGTCGAATCTCACGCCGAACGTGTTGAGGTCCGCGTCCTGCTCGCGGCGCAGCGCGGCGACCGCGAATCTGCGCACCGCGCCGAGATCACCGGCATCGCCGCCCTGGGCGACATAGTCCGCTGCGATCTCGCGTATGTATTCGCCGTGATAGCCGGATTCGGGGAACGCCACCGTCTCGCCGCGCAGTTCGCGTGCGCGCGCCTGCACCGACAGCGCCAGATTGTCGATCTGCACGCCGGCATCGTTGTAATAGAACTCGCGCGTCACCTTCCAGCCTTGGGCTTCGAGCATGGCCGAGATCGCGTCGCCCAGCGCCGCCTGGCGGCCGTGGCCCACATGCAGCGGGCCGGTCGGATTGGCGGAAACGAATTCAACCAGGATGGGCCGACCGCGACCGGCATCGGAGCGGCCGTAGCGCGCACCGGCGGCGAGCACGATGCGCGCCGCGTCCAGCTTGGCCGCCGGTTTCAGGCGCAGATTGATGAAGCCCGGCCCGGCAAGTTCGGCCTGGTCCAGCCAGGGCGAGGCGGGCAGGACGGCGATCAGCGCCTGCGCCAGTTCGCGCGGATTGCGCTTGAGTTCCCGCGCCAACTGCATGGCGACATTGCACGCCCAGTCGCCGTGCGCGGCCTGCTTCGGACGCTCGAGCGCAATGATGGACGCCGGATACTGCGGTGCCACGCGCGCCAGCGCTTGCGTCAGCAGATCGGTCAGATGGGACTTGATTGCAGCGGACAAGGGGAGGGGATTGCAGCGAAAAAAAGTTGCGTATTATACCTTGGGAAGCTCTGATCAAGCCTCTGAGGCCATCAGAGCTTCCCTTGAAGCCAAATCCTGCCTTGACCTCGGCCGATTGGTTTTTCCGACATCAGAACTCGATCGGATCGACATCCAGATGCCAGCGCACCGCGCGCTGGGGCAGGGCATGCAGCTTCGCGCTCCAGGCCGCGAGGTACGCCTGCAGCGCCTTGCGCGATGCCGACTGGGCGAGCAGCTGCGCGCGCTCGCGCTCGGCTAGCCGCGTCACGGTCATCGGCACCGGATCGTAGAGCGTGATGCCGGGCGGGGGCGGGCCCGCCAGGACCGCCGCCTCGCGCAGGAATTCGAGCGCGGTTTTCAGTTCCCCGGCGTCGGCGCGCAGCACGGCCTCAAACACGTAAGGCGGGAAACCGGCCTGCTCGCGTTCGGCGAGCAGCGTTCGCGCGAAGCCGGCGTAATCATGCTGCGCCAGCGCCGCATACAGCGGGTGTCGCGGATACTGCGTCTGGATCAGAACTTCGCCGGCCAGGCCGGCGCGTCCGGCGCGGCCTGCGACTTGCATGAGCTGCGCGAACAGGCGCTCGGGCGCGCGATAGTCGGCGGAATACAGCGCGCTGTCGGCGTTCAGCACCGCGACCAAGGTCAGGTTGGGGAAGTCGTGCCCCTTGGCCAGGATCTGGGTGCCGACCAGGATGTCGGCGCGGCCCCCCTGTATCTGCTCCAGCATGCGCGAAAAGCTGCCCTTGTTGCGGGTGCTGTCCCGATCGACGCGCAGGATGCGCGCCTGCGGGAAGCGCGCGGCCAGCGTCGCTTCCAGCCGTTGCGTGCCGCGCCCAAAGGGGTGGATATCGGCATTGCCGCAGTTCGGGCAGTGGCGCGGGATCGACGTGCTCGCGCCGCAATGATGGCAGCGCAGCCGCTTGTCGGTCAGATGCACCACCATCCGGGTGGAGCAGCGCTTGCAGCCGCTCACCCAGTCGCAGGCCGGGCACATCAGCACCGGCGCGTAACCGCGGCGGTTCAGAAACACCAGACTCTGCTCGCCGCGTGCGAGGCGTTCCTGCAGCGCCTCCACCACCGGTGGCGCCAGCCCCTCTTCGAGCTTGTGCTTGCGCATGTCCACGGTGTGCACCAGCGGCAACTGTGCCTGCGGCACGGCGCGCTGCGATAGCTGCAGCAGCCGGTAACGGCCGGACAATGCATGCGCATAGGTTTCGAGCGCCGGCGTGGCCGAGCCGAGCACGATGGGGATTCCCGCCTGGTGCGCGCGGAATACGGCCACGTCGCGCGCCGAGTAGCGCACGCCATCCTGTTGCTTGAACGAGGCATCCTGTTCCTCGTCCACCACGATCAGCGCCAGCTTTGGCAAGGGCGCGAACACGGCGAGCCGCGTCCCGAGCACGATCGCCGCCGCGCCGCTTTGCGCCTGCAGCCAGTGCTGGGTGCGCTCGCCGTCGGCGAGGCCGCTGTGCAAGCTGACCAGGGGCGTATCGGGAAAACGCTCGCGGAACTCCTGTTCCAGCCGCGGCGTAAGACTGATCTCCGGTACCAGCACCAGCGCCTGTTTGCCCGCCGCCAAGGTGCGCGCGATCAGGCGCAGGTAGATCTCGGTCTTGCCGCTGCCGGTGATGCCGTGCAGCAGAAACACCCCGTAGCCGGGACCGGCGCGCTCGATTTCCCCCAACACCTGCCGCTGCTCGGCATTGAGCGCAACTTTCTCGACGAAACCGCCGGCACTTGCCTGCGGTGACGGTTGATAGCGCTCGATCCATCCGGCGCTGCCGAGCTCGGCGAGGATTTTTTTCGCGCTCGGGCTTTGTGCCAGCAGCAACTCCTCGGCACAATCGGATTGCGACAGGGTTTGGAGCAGCGCGCGCTTCACCTTTGCGCGAGCGGGCAATTGCGCCAGCGCCTCGCGTCCGCTGGCGCTGAGACGGTAAGCGGCTGCCTGTTTGAGTGTGAGCGGGTCACCGGGTTTGCGCAGCCGCACCGGCAGCCCGTTGAAAATGACTTCCCCCAGAGGCCGGTGATAGTAGTCGCTGCAGAATTGCACCAGTTCCAGCCAGTCGTGGCCTAGCGCCGGGGTCTCGCGCAGGATGCGCACAGCGGACTTCAATTTTTCGCTGCTGATTTCGGATGTGTCGGCGAGACCGACGATCACGCCCACCGCCTGCTTGTTGCCGAACGGCACCAGCACGCGCATGCCGATGTCGGTGTCGGCCGCGTCGGCACAACGGTAATCGAACAGGTGCGGCAGCGGCAGGTCGAGTGCGACGCGCAGTATGCTCATTCGCCGCCAGCGGAAAAAAAATCGGCCCGGGAAGCTACGCGAGCAATTTGAAGCGTTTTATCTGGAAACGGCTGCATCACCCTATTGCCAAAGGGGAACTCAGGTTGTGCACAATTTTTGTGGGTAACTTTGTGAATAAATTTGTAATCTCGCTGTAACCATCTTTGCCATAAGGAATTTCTTCGTCTGCTCAAAATTGCAGCTAGGCATTTATCTGTTTGAAAACATGCTGTTGCGCTCTCGCGCCAGAGGCGAGACTGCCTTCGCCAGTAAAATCGGGCGGGAGCACGATGTTGTGCATAAGTCAGGGTTTGCGGAACCCGCACAAATCCTTAGCTGGCGCGGGGGTTGACGCTGTTGCCGTGATAGCGCGGGCTCGACTGGTGTACGCAATCGACCAGAATTTTGACCGTTTCCGGCGGGGTGAATTGGGAAATGCCGTGGCCAAGATTGAATACATGGCCGCTGCCATGGCCGAAGGAAGCGAGGATTTTTTCCGTTTCGCGCTGCACCACTTCTGCGGGTGCAAATAACACAGCCGGATCCAGGTTGCCCTGCAGCGCAACACGATCGCCGATGCGCGCTCGCGCCTGACCGATGTCCACGCTCCAATCGAGGCCGACACCATCGCAGCCGATGGCGGCGATGTCTTCGAGCCAGTTGCCGCATCCCTTGGTGAACACGATGGCCGGAACGCGCGCGCCCGCCTGCTCGCGTTTGAGGCCGGCGATGATGCGCTGCAAGTAGGCGAGCGAGAACTCGCGATAGGCCGCATGCGACAGGTTTCCGCCCCAGGTATCGAAGATCATCACTGCTTGTGCGCCGGCCTCGATCTGGGCGTTGAGGTAATGGATCACGGCCTGTGCGTTGACTTCCAGGATGCGATGCAGCAAATCGGGACGCGCGTAGAGCATGGTCTTGATAGTGCGGAAATCGTCGCTGGCGCCGCCCTCGACCATGTAGCAGGCGAGCGTGTACGGACTGCCGGCGAAGCCGATGAGCGGCACGCTGCCGGCAAGCGCGCGCCGGATTTCGCTGACCGCGTCGAGCACATAGCGCAATTCCGCGCCCGGGTCGGGCACGGCCAAGTCGCGGATTGCCCACTCGTCGCGCAGCGGCCGTTCGAACTTCGGCCCCTCGCCTTCGGCGAAGTACAGCCCCAGGCCCATGGCGTCGGGAACGGTGAGGATGTCGGAGAACAGAATGGCGGCGTCGAGTTCGAACCGCGCCAGCGGCTGCAGCGTGACTTCGGTGGCATAGCCCGGGTTCTTGCACAGGCCAAGAAAACTGCCGGCGCGGCTGCGCGTCTGGTTGTATTCCGGCAGGTAACGGCCGGCCTGGCGCATCAGCCATACCGGCGTGTACTCGGTGGGCTGGCGCAAGAGCGCGCGGATCAGCGTGTCGTTTTTCAGCTTGGTCATGTCATTTGAGCAGTTTGGCGGTGATGAACTTCCATTCGTCCGGGTCGACCGGCGTGATGGACAGGCGGTTGCCGCGCGCCAGCAGGCGCATGCCGGCCAGCTCCTTGTGCTGGCGCAGTTCGGCCAGGCCGAGGAGCCGGTTTTTTTTCACGAACTTCACCTCCACGTTTACCCAGCGCGGGTTGTCGCGCGTGGCCTTGGCGTCGTAATACTTGCTGTTCCGGTCGAACTGGGTCTCGTCCGGATACGCCCGTGTGCAGACCTCCGCCAGGCCGGCGATTCCGGGCTGCGCGCAACTCGAATGATAGAACAGCACTCCGTCGCCGATTTGCATCTGGTCGCGCATGAAATTGCGCGCCTGGTAGTTGCGCACGCCGAACCAGGCCATGCTGTGCCGCGGCGCGCGCGCAAGGTCGTCGATGCTGAACTCGTCGGGCTCGGATTTCATCAGCCAGTAATGCATTGCGAGCAACTCTACAAACAAAAATCGCAGACACGAGGTCTGCGATTGATGAGGTATTGGATTCCCCGCAAATGCCGTCAGGCCCGCATCCTCTGAACCTGCAGTCCAGAGTGGTCGCGTTCCGGCCACCGCAGGTACATCCACAGTCGCACGAGGCGTAGGGACGCGCACAAAAGTGGCGCTATGGTCCGCAACCTCAGCACATATATTGGTTCAAGGAATATATGGCCTAAACGAGCATCGCAGGGAAACTTTTGCGGTCTGGCCCGCCCGGGCGCGATCTAGAACAGGGAATCCTGCTGCGACAGCGCTTGATCGAGCTTCGACTGCACTGAATTCATTCTACGCTTTAATTCCGCGATGTCAAAGCCAGTGCCGAGTTTGATCGAGAGCAGTTCATTGGCGATATTCAGCGCGGCCATGACGGCGATGCGCTCGGTGCCGGCGACCTTGCTCGCCGCCTTTATTTCCGTCATTTTCTTGTCGACATAGGCAACTGCGGCAAGCAGCGCTTCGCGCTCGTCGTCGGCGCAGGTGACTCGATAATTGCGGCCCATGATGTTGACCTCAAGGGCTTTGGCTTTTTCGCTCATTCTGGGATCTGGCGCAGCAGCGCCTCGAGGCGGGTCTTGGCGCCGTCTACCTTGTCTTCAAGACGCTTAACGTCGTTTTTTGCGGACGCCAACTGCAGGCCCAGTTCCCTGTTTTCGCTCTTCAGGCGTTGGCACAATTGGAGGAACTGGTCGATTTTGCCATCGAGCGTGTCGAATTCCGCATCCATCGCCACACTATAGTTTCAAAAATCGTGACAAGTCAAGTAATAACAGGCAATTCTCAATGCTCTTTCCACGATGAATAAGCCATCCTATTTGATTGACCCAGCGCAGGATTTCGGGACCGTCGATTCGTCGCCGGACTGCGCCAGAAGGCGCCCCCGATCGGGCTCCTTTCCGCATGTTCTCGCGCCTCCGCGGCTGCATATTTTTTCGTTTGCCTGCGATACTGTGTAAAATCGCTGCACTCGTTCGAGGTGTCCGCCGGCGATTCCTGCAGGCGGGTGAAACGGGAAACAGGTACAGCGCGCATGCGCGCCCAAGCCTGTGCTGCCCCCGCAACGGTATGTGAGCGCGGGTTTGTCACGATGCCACTGTAAGCAAGCGCTTGCGGGAAGGCGACAGACCCAATCCCACGAGCCCGGAGACCGGCCTTGCGCGACAGGTGGAAACACTGCGGGGATGCGGTGCGCCGGTTGCGGTTCTGATTTCCCCCCGCGTTTCCGTTGTTGTTTCAATTGTGCAGCCTGCGGGGACGCCGGCTGCGGGGGAAAAAATCATGTATTCCAAATCAGTCATTGCCGCCATCACGCTCGCCTTGGCGACGCAGGCGTTTGCCCAGGAAGACGCAGTGGTGGTCACGGCCACACGCTTTCCGGAAAAACAGCTCGAGCACCCGGTCGGGGTCACGGTCATCACCCGTGAGCAGATCGCGAGCAGCGCTGCAGCGACTCTGCCGGACCTGCTGTCGCGCTATGCCGGCATCAATACGCGCAATAACAGCGGCAGTCCGGATGTGGCGATCGACATGCGCGGCTTCGGCGTGAGCGGTGATCAGAACACGCTGGTGCTGCTCGACGGCCAGCGCCTGAACGACATCGAGCTGACCACGGTCAGATGGTCGGCGATTCCACTCGATGCGATAGAGCGCGTCGAAATCCAGCGCGGCGGCGGCGCCGTGTTGTACGGTGGAGGTGCCACGGGTGGCACCATCAATATCATCACCCGCTCGCCGATCGCGGGCGACAAGAGTGCGACGGTGAGTACCAGCTACGGCAGCTATAACACCAACGACTTGCGCGGCACGGTCAATGTTGCCGGGACCAACACCGGTTTTTCGCTGACCGCCGACCAACACAACTCGGACAACTACCGCGTCAACAACCGCCTGGAACAGGGAAACGTGCTCGGCGACCTGCGCTGGAGCGGAGACCGCGGCGGCCTGGTATTCAAGTTCGGACTGGACAACCAGAGCCTACGCTTGCCCGGAGCGCGCACCAATTTGCAGTTGGAGACTGACCGGCGCGGAGCCAGCACGCCCGGCGACTACAGTTCGCGTGATGCGAAGAACGCGGCCTTGTCGGGGCGTTACGAATTCGACAGGTTCGATGTCGCCGCCGACCTCTCCTATCGCGATACCAAGCGCGATGCATTCTTCGAAAATTTCGGCCAGCCGTTGTTCATCGATACGCACGGCAAGGTCTGGGCTTTCACGCCTCGCGCGAAAATGCCGTTCCAGCTGCTCGGGCGCGACAACACCCTGATTGTCGGTGCGGACCTGGATTACTGGAACTATCTGTCCCTGCGCGCCACCGATATCGCCACGCTGGGCACGCCCGTCGCGAATATCGCCGCCACCCAGCGCGACAGCGCGATTTACGCGCAGAACCACACCGCGCTCAGCGAGGCGACCAAGCTTACTTTAGGTGTGCGCGCCCAGCGCGTCGAGATTGCGGCCAATGACCGCGCCAATACGCTGCCTAACGCGAGCGCCGCGCAGGCCCGCGACCCGCGGTCCTGGGAGGCGGCGCTGCGGCACAACCTCAATTCGGCGACCGCGATTTACGGCAAGGTCGGCACCAGCTTCCGCATCGCTACCCTGGACGAAATGTTCAACAACTGCGGCTTTTTCGACTTGAATACCTCCACCTGCTTCTCGACTATCACCCCGCTTGAGCCGCAGACCTCGCGCGACCGCGAGATCGGCGTCGAGTACAAGCAGCAGCAGGGGCGGCTGCGGGCGAGCTACTACCGCATGGACCTGCGCAACGAAATCCACTTCAACGCACTCACTTTCCTCAACATGAACCTGTCGCCGACGCAGCGCCAGGGCGTCGAACTGGAAGGCAGTTGGAAATTAGCTTCGAGCTGGGATCTGTTCGGCAGCTACACGCACGCGCGGGCCACCTTTCGCGAAGGCATGTATGGCGGTGTGGACGTGAGCGGCAAGAACGTGCCGCTGGTGCCGCGCAATCAGGCTAAGCTGGGTGTCACCTGGGCTGCCTCGGACAAGACGCGCGTGTCCGGCGCGCTCGCGTACGTCGGCAAGCAGTACTACGACAACGACCAAGCGAATAATTTCCTCGGCGGTCAGATGCCCTCCTATCTGACGGCGGACCTGAAGCTGAGTCATGTGATCGGCCCGTGGAGATTCACCCTGGCCGGGAACAATCTGACCGACAAGAAGTACTACACTTATGCTGTCCGCGGCGGCGGGGTGACGGCCACTAACTTTAATGCCTACCCCATGGCAGGGCGCAGTTTCCTGCTCACCGCGGCATACCGCTGGCAATAGGAGGCATACGCTTGCGCCGAACGCTGCTCATTTGGCTCACTCTAGCAGGGGCCGCGCTCGCCGCATTTGCGGTTGCGCTCGCCACCGGCAGCACCCGGCTGCCGCTGCTTGAGT
>Ga0208587_1001156_pt1 | contig 14229 bp, 12 predicted proteins | sample NGESurdeep092012_7_FD_184472 | JGI IMG/M metagenome (GOLD analysis project Ga0208587, IMG submission 184472) | Arctic peat soil microbial communities from Barrow, Alaska - NGEE Surface sample 210 deep-092012 (SPAdes) | ecosystem: Environmental > Terrestrial > Soil > Wetlands > Peat ...
GAGCGGCGCTTCAGCGCCGCGTTCCCGCTGATCCTTCACCTCCGAGCCGGCTTCAGCCGGCGGCACCTAGACTACACAAATAACTAAACCGCTCTAGGGGCTAGTGGTCAGGGGTTAGTTTCCAGTTCAAGCAAGAATGTCATCCTTCGACAAAACGCGTTGTCATCCGGTGGTCCAGCTAGCGGTAGGCCTCGCGACGATGGAGGACGCGGCGGACTTCGATGGCGTCAGCGGTGGCGGCAAAAAAAAGCCTGTAATCGGCGACGCGGAGTCTGAGCTCGTCTCGTCCCCGAAGCGCCTTCACGTCACCCTCGCCGGTCTCAGCGAAGCGGTGCAGGGCGGCAAAGATACGCATGGCGGTGGGCTTGTCGAGGCGGCGGACATCGGCCTTGGCCGGTTCGGTCCAAACCATCCGCTTCATCGTGCTTTGTTATAGCGGTCGATGTCTTCCAGTGTGATGCCGAGTTCCGCCAATACCTGATCGTGGGGAATGCCCTCATTGTGTTTCAGCCACTCACGAGATTCGTCGAGTGCCTTGATTTCTTCCGCCGTAAGCGGTTCCTCATCAACCGGGGCATGGGCGATGGCGCGGGCCACCGGATCGGTCATCGCCTGAAGCAGATGAACGACGGCGTCGAGTTTTTCCTCCGGCAGTAGATCGACCAGCACGTGAGCCTGCTGGCGCTCTGGTTTGACATCAGTTCCCATGGTTGCCCTTTTTCTTATTTTAGTTCAATGTACCGGGTTTAATCCGCCGCCGCCTTTCAGTCGGTGAGCTTTGGGCCTCCCGCTACAATGGCGAGGAGATGACTGAGTATCGCACAAGCGGGCACGCGCCCTGGGCTTCGCTGTTCGCTGTTCGCTTTGCGCTATTCGCTTTGCGCCCTGCGCGAGGCCGCCGCGCCGAATCCGCCCAAGCAGCCAGTGTCAGGTGTTTTTCTTAGAAACTTCCCGGATCTGTTGCAAAAAAAAACCGTTGTAGTGCCGGTGTGGAGCGGAAGGTCGTTTCGGCGATGAGGCGGCGAAATGCGGCTGCAGCATCTATGGAACCCCGTTCCGCAGCCGCAAGCAATACCCCTAGCGTTCCAGTTGTTGTCAATCCGCGCCGCATAGCTTCGACACGTCCCTTTCGTTCGTCGATCAACAGCAGCTCGGCGTGCTCTTCCTCCGCAAGTTGAATGGCTTGCTGTTCGCCGGGATCAAGAGCCGCTAGCGCTGTATCGGGTGGAGAGGAGGTTGTCCTGACGTCAATCCACTCAGGTATACGCGAAAGCCACTGACCCACGACGGAGGGAGCGGATGGATCGCCGAGCTCCGCAAGTACTGCCGCTGGAACGATGACTCGCGTGTAGAGCTCGGGGAGGAGCGATTCACAGCCGATCTGAATGATGTAGTTGAGTGGGGAGGTGTCGGCAACGACGATCATCTGCGCAGAAGACCCTTGCTTTGGAGCTGTTGCAATGTCTCTCGATCTTGCGCCAGGTCTTGAATGTCATAAGCATGCTCACAGATGTTCCGTTCCTTCAGGAAACCGTCAAATTCAAAGCGCGAGATTCCCAGCAGTTGTCTCGCTTGGTAATGGGAAAGGGCGCCGGAACGGTAACCCTCGAGGACCAAGGCTTCCAGGGCTTCGCGACCCGGATCGGGATGCTGGGCAACGTCGTCTGGCAGCTTAACCGTGATCTCCATGGGCTGAGAATAGCACCAACTGAATGAGAAAAGTAAGTGAGTGCCCCTTCAAGGTGACACCTCAATGTTTGCTCTCCACCTCAGCAGGGGAGAACTGCCCGCTAGCGGCAGAACCGGCATTTGCCTCAGCTCCTACAGCTTCATGGCGGCTGCCAGCACGGCGGCGGTTTCGGGCCGGGCGACATCTCCGTGACTCTGGATGATTGCGTCGCCGTTCAGGTTGAATACCAGCTTACCCGAGGTCGTGAAATCATAGTTGCCACCGTCAATCGCCAGCAGAGGGGTATCCACCTTATCTACATGCTGGGCTCCGTTCGCACCCATGCCGCCAAAGAGGTCGTTTGCGTCTCCAATGCCGGCCGCATTGTCTCCGTTGAGGCGTGACGCAAGCGGATAGGCCAGGCCCACAGCGCTATCATGTTTCGAGTGCGTGATCAGAATCGGTCCGGTGACCTTGTGGTTGTCGAAGACCGCATGGAAAAAGCCGCTCTTGTTTAGCTGGTTGGAGTCGAAGCTCTTCGCTAGTCCGTTATGCGAGTAAGCCGCCTGCAGTAGAAGAAGCGTCTGGACGCGCAGGGCGTTCGGACCATCCACCGTCGCCGTGACCAGCCTGCCCCCGAAGCTATGGCCCACCAGATGGAACTTCAGCGTCTCGGGCACGCCCTTCTGTATTCCTTGCAGCAGCGGGTTTACCGCGTCGCGGCCTATCTTGCCCGCCCGGTCCTTCATCACGTTGTAGGTCGCGAAATTTAGAAGCCGAAGGGCGCCGGCCTTGATGCCGCTAAAGAAATCGCCTAGGCCAGCCGCGGCTCCCGCCCCACCCGGATGCAAAGCGGGGTTACCCGCGAGTCCGCCTACACTAGCGGCGCCACCACCACCGGGCGTTACTTTCTGCGTGATCGAGAGGCCGAACGATTTCAACACCTTTGCCCCGCCGTTGTTCTGCGCGCAACCGCTGATAGTAGCCTTACCCTCGTCTTCGCTCCGCTGCGTGGGATCGGTGTGCTGGTCCAGAATCGCGCCCATCAGCGAGACGAATTGATTCTGCTGGTTAGCGTCCTTGCTCAGTCCGGCAACCAGGGCCTTCATCTGCTCCAGCTTTTCGTCGGCCTGAGGGTCGTCGAAAACCTGCTTCATGTCCTCCAGACGCTGGAGCAGCACGCCATCCGCAACCGGGTCGTTGTCGGCCGATGCCGCGCCGCCGGGAATCAGATCGGCTTCAACGAACTTCTTTGACGGCCACAAAATACCTACGGCCAGGGTTTTGCCCGCGGCAGCCGGAGACACCTGCTCCAGCGAGCCGAAGAAGTTGCGATAGAGGGTGCGGGCCTCGTCGATATCGTTATTCCACCCGTGAGACATGACGACTACATCCGTGAAGGTGTTGCCCGGAGCGGTTAGAGCGTTGACGATGTCCTGCTGCTGCAAGGGAATGACCAGGTTCGCGTTCTTGTCTATCTGCACTTCGAAGATTGGTATGCTCATGGCGCCCTTCTGCTGCTAGTGGTTAGATGGACTGGATCGCGCGCATCAGATCGACGAGCCCGCGACCCTGAAAATAGGAGTTTCTTCCGAGATCCGTGGCGGTCGAGAGAAACAGTTCCTTCACCTTCTCCGGATTTCCAATATACTCCCGGCGGATGGACAAAAACGCCGCGATGACGCCGCATACATGCGGGGCAGCCATGCTGGTACCGCTGTCCTCGACGTAAGTATTGGTCGCGTTGACGCCGTTCTTCGTGCTCGAACAGCAGGACAGAATGCGCTCGCCCGGCGCCACCAGATCGGGTTTCATGCGGCCGTCGCCCGTCGGCCCTTTCGAGGAAAAGTAGGAGACTCCGTAGGTGTGCGGCGCGTCGCGATGCGTGGAACCAACGGTGATGGCAAGCTCGGCGTTGCCGGGATCGTTGATGGTGAGCATCATGCCGGCTCCCGTGGCGCGTTGATTCGCGCCCAGAACGCCGTAGCCGGTGTTTCCCGCAGCAACCACTACAATGACGCCCGAGCGCACCAGCCGGTCCACTTCCACGCAGACCGGACTCTGCCCACAGGCGAACCAGAGCGGGTCGAATTCATATCCGACGCTTAAGTTGACGCCGTGAATTTTGAGGCTGCGGCCGAAATCGTTGATGGTTTGAATTCGGTCGATGGCCGCAATGATGTTGCTGACATCGCCGTTGCCGTTGTCGTCGAGCACTTTGAGGCTGACCAGTTTGCAGGTTGGCGCCATCCCGGCGATCTGGGAAATCTCTTCTTCGAACGGCTCCGGCTGGTTGTCCTTTCCGAGCTTGGTGCGCGTTGCCTTCGCTGTCGGCTTAGGCTTAACGGGATCGGAAGAGGAGATGTAAGCGCCGGCGATGATGCCCGCCACGTGGGAGCCGTGGCCGAACCTGTCGACCTGCGCGCTGTTCTCGTCGCCGCCAGGGACGGTGAAGTCGCAATGCTTGATCGGCAGTGTGACATCCAAGGTGCCTTTGGTAAGGAAGTGCTCATGGTTGCGATCGATGCCAGAATCGATCACCGCCCAGACGATGTCTCTTCCTTCGGCGAGGAAGGCCCTCTGGGCAGCATCCGCTTTGACCGTGCGAACCGACTTGTCGATCAGCGGGCTGATCGGGTGGTCGTACCAGATGCGCAGGATTGCCAGATAGCGGCCCACTTGCTTGGGGAGCGTTGCGGCAGCCGGCGGGGAGGTTTCTGCGCGCTCTTTCTCCGCCTTTACCTTGTTGTGGGCATTGGTATCGTCCCGGTCGACGATATCGAGAATCTGCTGCGGCGTCAGGCTGGCTTTGTAGTAGGGGTTTTGATCGCCCCCAATCGATTGGAGTTTTGCGCCGGCAATTGTTTCGACAAGGGCCGTCACGTCTTCCACGGCCTGTTTTTTGCCGAGGTAGTAATCGTCGTTCGCCTCGATCATGACCGGAATTGGCTTCAGTAAGCCTTCAGGCTCGCCCTTAGCCTTGTCCTTCGCCTCGCGGATCTTCGTCAATAGCGGCTGTTTGATTGCCGTACGGACAAGATCGCGCCGGATTTTTTCGTAGATCTCTTGGTTGGATTCGTCAGTCATTGGCATCCGTCATTTTACGACTAAGGAAGCAACTTTAAAGCCACAGCCGCCGAAATAAAAATTCGGTCAGCGACTAAACCTCGATTGCTGCCGGAATTGGTCTTGCGACGCTTGCATCCAAGATGCCTTCAAACTTGGGCCAGCGTCGACTGTCAGGTGCCCCACCCAAGCCGGGTGCCCCACCCAAGCTTCTTTTGCTTGGGTGGGTCTTTTCCTAACGCTGCGAGCTAAAGGATCGCGGTGGTTATTTTCCCCCTAGTCCCTAGCCCCTAATCCCTAGCCCCCGCCTTTAGATTCCCAGTCCCGTTACTCTCCATCCCGCGCCATGCACCTTATGCCGGATGTTGAGTGTTATCAGCAGCGCGGTCATGGCTTCCACGATGCGCGCGTTCTCCAGCTTGCCGCCATCGATGGCGCGCACGCCGGGAATCTTCGTCGCCAGCTCCGACGCAACCTGCCGCGCGCGATCATCGTCGCTGCACACGATCACGTCGCAATCCACCGGCTGATCGCTTTGCAACACAGTTGCCGAAAGGCTGTGAAAGGCTGCCGCCACGGCAACGTTCTTGCCGACAATCTCGGCGGCCTGCTCGGCTGCCGAACCTTGCCACACTCCCAGCACGCGCGTAGGCCGCCCGCCAATGGCAGCCGCCAACGGAACGGTCGCGTCAATGAGCACTGTGCCCGTCCGGAACGACGGCTTGAGCTGTTTCAGTAATTCCGCTTGTCCGGCAAATGGTACCGTGAGTACCACAATGTCAGACATCTTCACGGCGGTGGCGTTGTCCACGCCTTCCACGCTGCCCAGAGGGCCAACCTTCTCCGCGATTTGCGCCGCTTTGCCTTTGGCACGGTCTGCGTCGCGCGAGCCGATGATCACCGACTCCCCGGCGCGCACCCAGCGCAGCGCCAGCCCCGACCCTTCCGGCCCCGTACCGCCCACGATCGCGATCATGCGCTACCGCCCATGTTCGGTCCTCAATCCGATTCCGTAGAGCTCTTATCCGTGTGGAGCACGCCTTGTAGGGTGCGAAGAAGTCTTCGCATTCCCGGGTAGCGTTCTTCCGGGTGGGAGCCCCCGCATTTATGCGGGGGAAGGAGCGCTTTAGCGCTCCGGGGAAAGTTCGCTTTGACAATGCGCTTTAGCGCCGGGGATCGAAAAACCCCCCAGGGCTAAAGCCCATTTCAAAATCGACCCCTTTTCCGCTGGACTAACGTCCAACTCCCCCTGCTGAAGCAGGAGGCTTCCACCAAAAGCCTTCCCGGAACGTTAAAGCAGCCGTGTCCCTTTTTTCAACCTATAGGCCGCCTGTAGGCGTCCTCCACCTAAGCAACAGCACCTGAGGAATCTCCGGTCGCCGGTGCAAGCGGGTAGTCGTACTGGGTGTAAAGCGTGTTGCGCTGCGCGGGAATCCGCCCCAGTTCCAGAATCCGCTCCTGGAATTCCTCGGTCGAAGTGTACTGCCCCGCAGTCGCTCCCGCCAGCCGCGAGATGTTCTCTTCGAACAACGTGCCACCGTAATCGTCGGCGCCGGCGAGCAGCGTAAGTTGCGAAACTTCGCGACCCAGTTTCACCCACGAAACCTGAATGTGATGGATGGAGCCTGCCAGCATCACGCGCGCCAGGGCATGCACTTTCAAATGTTCTTCCAGCGTCGCGCCCGTGCGAGCCAAACCCTGCGCAAACAACAGCGTGTTGTCATGGATGAATCCAAGCGGCACGAATTCCGTGAATCCGCCGGTGCGCGACTGGATCTGGCGCAACAGCAGTAATTGGTTGACCCAGTGTTCATGCGTCTCGGCGTGACCGTACATCATGGTTGACGTGCTGCGGATGCCGCACTGGTGCGCCGTCTCGATCACCTCGCACCATTGCGCGGTGCTTAGCTTGTTGGCCGATAGTATGTGGCGGACGCTGTCGTCGAGGATTTCCGCCGCGGTACCCGGCAAGGTGTCGAGCCCGTTCTCCCTCAGCATCAGGAGGTACTCGCGCAAAGGCATGCGCGTCAGTTCGACGCCATAGACCATTTCCATGGGCGAGAACGCGTGCGCATGCATCTTCGGCGTGGCCGACTTCACCGCGCGCAGGATGTCACGGTAGTAGAACGGCGGCAGGTTGCGCGGCAACCCGCCCTGGATGCAGACCTCGGTTGCGCCCCATTGTTCGGCTTCGCGACACTTTTGCGCGACCTCGTCTAGCGAAAGAAAATAGGCAGTCTCATCCCGCGGACCTACACTGAACGCGCAGAACTTGCAGCCCACGAAACAGACGTTGGTGAAGTTGATGTTGCGGGTGACAACATAGCTGACCACGTCGCCCACCAACTGCCGTCGCAGTTGGTTGGCCGCGACCACCAAACCGAACAAGTCATCGCCGCTGCAATTGGCGAGGGTGAGACATTCCTTGCGCGTGAGCACGCCGCCGTCGAGCGACGATAGAACCTTTTCCATTGCTGTTCGCGCTTGCGACGAGACGCGGTGCTGCACGTCGGTCCACGTCGCATCCTGAAGCGTTTGCCGATTGGCCCAACTGATGTCGTGCATAGTTCCCCAAGTGTCGTGAGCGAGAACAGCCGCGCTCTCCAAGTTTGTCCGCGCCAGTCATCCAGAGCGCGGCCGCTCTCTTCCATGTTTGTCATCCTGAGCGAGGAGGTCGCCGCGGCGGCCGAGTCGAAGGACCCCTATGGCTCTAACAATTTGTCATCCCGAGCGAGGTCGCCGCGGCGGCCGAGTCGAGGGACCTGCTTCTTGTGCCGTCCCTATGGGACTCCATTTCGCTTTTACGCCTTACCCAGGGCTTCCGCCCTGGGCTAACGGCAATTCCGCCCTGCGGGGCTGGATTTTGCGCGATCCGTTCCACCGTGCCCACTCAAAACGAGTTTCCACATCTGCCTTGAAGTCCCGCACTACCAAATCACGCGCACTGCCTCGCTACCGGAACAAATCCTTCTCCTTCGCCCGCACCATCTGTCGTGCGCTGCCGTTGCCGCGACGATAGGCATAACCCCAGATTATACAAGCCGGGACGCGCGAATTTTTCCCGCACACCAACCCTGCCACCGACGCCAGTTCATCGGCCACCGCTTCTTCGGTGGCATGCAGTTTGTAACCGTAGGGATCGCGCTTGCCACGATAATCGTGAATCGGCTTCATTCCGGCCACGCCGATCGCGACGTCGCATAGACCCTCGCGCCACGGACGCCCGAAGCTGTCAGCAATAATGACGGGAATGTGCAATCCGCTGCGCTTCCTTAATTCTCTGTGAATTCGCGCCGCCGAGCGGTCTGCATCGGCGGGCAGGAGCACCGCACTCTTGCCGCCGTCCACGTTGGAGACGTCCACGCCGCTGTTGGCGCACACCAACCCATGCTGCGTCTCGGTGATGAGGATGTGCTTCTTGCGCACCACGCGCTTGGCCTCGCGCAAGGCCAGCTCCACAACACGCGCATCGGCACCGTTGTTACGAGCGAAAAGTCTGGCGGCAGAGGAGGGCTTGACCGAATCGAGCGCAACCATGCGGCCCTCGGCCTTGGATACGATCTTGTGCTTGACCACGAGAATGTCCCCCTCGTGAAACCGCAATCCGCCAAGGGCCAGCGCGTCTACGACTAGGCCGGCAATGGAATCGCCGGCAAACACGTCGCGAATGCCGAGCACGGGAAGCGCGTGCAGTTCGCCGGTTTTGACAGGAGCCAGGGTTCGCATCAGACGGCTGCTTCCCATTGCGCCTCGCCGTCTGCGCCGAAGCCCCACGACCGCAGCAGCCGCTGCGCGTTGGTGCTGCCGTCGCGCTGCACCAGCAGATCGAGTTCGTGAGGATTGTCGATGTCCAGTCCGATGCCGGGCATTTCGAGGATGACCAGTTCCCTGCCGGTCTGGCGCATGGCTTCGCAGTGCGGCAGAAAGCTGTCGTTGCCGAAGCGCAGCGGGATGATGGATGCCGGCCGCCGCAGAATGCAGTTGCTGCCGCGCCGATCGTAGGCGGGCACGAAAACCGCGCCCTCGGCGGGAGCGGCGTCAAGCACGCGCTGTAGTTCGTCGCTGGCGATCAGCGGAATGTCGCCCGGCACGACGATCGTGGTGTCGTACCCCTGCTGCTCGCACCAGGCGGTCGCCATCTCGATGGCGGCGGTCTCGCTCTCGTTGCGCGTGTCCTCGATCGCCAGGAAGCCGAACTCGGCAGCCAGCGCCCGCGCCCGGGCATCGCCGGTCACCAACGCCACGTCGATCGTGCCCAACACGCCAGCGGCTGCGGTCATCACATCGCGCAACATGGCTTCCGCAAGTTGCGAGCGCCGCTCTTGATCCAAAGCCTCAGCCAGACGCTGCTTGGCAGTCGTAAGACTCTTCACCGGGATGAGCAGGATGCCACGCATGATTACCTCGGGGGCTTAAAGGATTTGTGAGAACTGTGCCGCCTCTAGCCCTCCGGCGAAATTTATCGCCCCAACGATGATCGTCGTGCCACTATAATAATTGCACCTCGAGACACTTGGGGATTTCCTTCCGATCGAGAGCATGGATTTCATGGCTGCGCAGCAAGCGTCAAAACGTTTTTCGCTGGTTCTGGTTAAGCCGTCGCACTACGACGACAACGGCTACCTTATCCAGTGGTTGCGTTCTGCCATTCCGTCGAACACGCTGGCGGTGATGAATGGCCTGGCGCTGGAGTGCAAAAAAAATCGGGTTCTCGGCGATGACGTGGACATCGAGATCTCGGCCGTGGACGAGACGAATTCGCGCGTCAAGCCGCAGCAAATTGCCAGACGGCTTCGCGGCAAGCGGGCCATGGTGGCGCTGGTCGGAGTGCAATCCAACCAGTATCCCCGCGCCCTGGACATGGCGCGCATCTTTCGCGCAGAGGGTATCCAGGTTTGCCTGGGCGGCTTTCACGTCTCGGGATGCTTGTCGATGTTGCCGGGACTGACACCGGAACTGCAAGAGGCCCTGGATCTCGGCGTCTCCCTGTTTGCCGGCGAAGCCGAAGGCCGCTTCGACACCGTTCTGCGCGACGCATGGCAAGGTACGCTCCAGCCCATTTATAACTACATGGACGATCTTCCGTCGCTGGCCGGAGCTACGATGCCCATACTGCCGGCATCGCGCATCAAGCGGACGGGCGGCAGCATGACCAGCTTCGACGCCGGCCGCGGCTGCCCGTTTCTGTGCTCGTTCTGCACCATCATCAATGTGCAAGGGCGGAAATCGCGGCGGCGATCAGCTGACGATGTGGAGCAGATTATCCGTCGCAATCTGGCGCAGGGGATCAACCGCTTCTTCATCACCGATGACAATTTTGCCCGCAACACCGGCTGGGAAAGCATCTTCGACCGCCTGATCCAGATGCGCGAGCAAGAGAAGCTCAACATCAAGTTCATCGTCCAGGTGGACACCATGTGCCACCGCTTGCCGCATTTCATCGAGAAAGCGGGCCGGGCCGGCGTGGCGCGCGTTTTTATCGGCCTGGAGAGCATCAATCCCGACAGCCTGCTCGGCGCGCGCAAGAAGCAGAACAAGATCACCGAGTACCGCAAAATGCTGCTCGCGTGGAAGCACGCCGGGGTGACCGTGTTTGCGGGATACATCCTCGGCTTCCCCAGCGACACGCCCGAATCGATCATCCGCGACATCAAAATTATCCAGCGCGAGCTGCCCATCGATTTGCTGGAGTTCCACTGCCTGACGCCGCTGCCCGGCTCCGAAGACCATCAGCGCCTGTACAAGGCAGGCGCCTACCTCGACCCGGACCTGAATAAATACGACTTGGAGCATGTGACCGCGGAGCACAGCACCATGTCCCGGACCGAATGGGAGCAGGTGTATGAGGATGCCTGGAAAACTTACTACACGCCGGAGCACATGAAGACGGTGATGCGCCGCGCGGTGGCCACCAATAGCAACCCGGGCAATATGCTGTTCCTGCTGAGCTGGTACTGGGGCTGCATCGCGCTGGAAAGGGTCCATCCCCTGCAGGGCGGATATCTGCGGCGCAAGTACCGCCGGGAGCGCCGCCCGACTCTACCGCTCGAGAGTCCGCTTGTTTTCTATCCGCGTTATGTCGTCGATTTAGTGGCCAAACACCTGAAACTATCGCGCCAGATCTGGCGCCTGGGGATATTCCGGCGGCAGTTGAAACGGGACCCGAATGCCCGCCTCTACAGCGATCTGGCGTTGATCCCCGTCGTCGCCGACGAATTCGATGCCTACGAGATGTTCTCGACTACGGAGGCGGCGAAATCGGAAGCCACGAAGATGCGCAAACCGGCCGAATCGCGCGCGACCGCTCCAAACCTGCTGGTGAACATCGAGCCGTAAACCCTGCCAACCTCTGAAACATGCGCGGACCGGACCCAAGTTTCGTCCCTCGGCGGCAACTTCGAACAAGTTGCAGAGTTGCTGTACTTGTTCAGCGACTTCGTGCCGACTGGCAAACGCAGACCACGCGCCTCCACGTTGTAAAATTAAGGTTTACCCCAAGCGCATCAAAAGACACTTATGGCCGACTCCAAAACCCAAGAGCCAAATACGAAGCCGCAATCAAGCGCCCAAACTGAAGTCGTCAACGGTGGCGTCGCCGCTCGTGCCGAGCGCTACGACCCGCAGGCGATCGAGCAGAAATGGTTCGATCGCTGGGCGCAGAATCCCGATCTCTATCGCGCCGAGCCCTCGACCAGCGCCCGCAAGAAGTATTACGTGCTGGAGATGCTGCCCTATCCCTCCGGCGTGCTGCACATGGGACACGTGCGCAACTACGCCATCGGCGATGCGCTGGCGCGCTACATGTGGATGCAGGGCCACAACGTGCTTCATCCCATGGGCTGGGACGCGTTTGGCCTTCCCGCCGAGAACGCGGCCATCCAGAACCAGACTCCGCCGCGGGAATGGACGCTGCACAACATCGCCAGCATGAAGGTGCAGATGAAGCGCCTGGGCTTTGCTTACGATTGGTCGAAAGAAATCGCCACCTGCCTGCCGGAGTACTACCGCTGGAACCAATGGTTCTTCCTGAAGTTCTTCGAGCAAGGCCTGGCGTATCGCAAGAAGAGCAAAGTCAACTGGTGTCCCGAGTGCGCGACGGTGCTGGCCAATGAACAGGTGCTGCCCAACGGTTGCTGCTGGCGGCATGAGAACACGCCGGTCGAGCAGCGCGAGCTGGAGCAATGGTTCCTGCGCACCACGAAATACGCCGACGAACTGTTGCAGGGTTTAGATACTCTGCAAGGATGGCCGGAGAAGGTGCGCACCATGCAGCGCAACTGGATCGGCCGCAGCGAAGGCGCGCTGATCGATTTCAAGCTCGACGGCGTCGCCGGACCGGCTGGCGACACGATCCCCGTGTTCACCACACGCGTGGACACGATTTACGGCGCGACCTCGTTGCAGTTGGCGCCCGAGCATCCCGTGGTGACCGACCTGATCGCCAACGATCCAAAGCTGCTCGCCAAGGTGGAAGACCTGATGGCCGAGCAGCGCAAGGCCAAGGAAGTTGGCGACCTCGGCGCCATCGAAAAGCGGGGCGTCTTCACCGAGCGCTATGCGCTGAATCCGTTCAACGGCGAGCAAGTGCCCATCTGGGTGGCGAACTACGTTCTGCTCGACTACGGCACCGGCGCCATCATGTCGGTTCCGGCGCACGACGAGCGCGACTACGAGTTCGCCAAGAAGTACGGCCTCGACATTCGCGTGGTGATCTTGCCGCGCCGCGACGGAGACGAGCGTCGTGAGCCCGATGAACCGGTCTTGCCCTTTACGGAGAAGGACAGCCTGGTGATGAACTCCGGCGAGTACAGCGGAATGCCTTGCCAGGAGGCAATCGTTAAGATGTCAAAGTTCGCGGAAGATCATGGCTTTGGCAAGACAACGGTAACGTATCGCTTGAAGGATTGGGGAGTCAGCCGCCAGCGCTATTGGGGCACGCCCATCCCCATGATCTACTGCACGGACTGCGGCATCGTGCCCGTCCCCGAGAAGGATCTGCCGGTGTTGTTGCCGGACAACGTGAACATCACCTTGGCGGGTGGATCGCCACTGGGCAAGGTGCCGGAGTTCGTCAACGTGAGCTGTCCGAAGTGCGGCGGCCCGGCGCGCCGCGAGACCGATACCATGGACACCTTCGTCGATTCGTCCTGGTATTTCTATCGCTACACCAATCCCGATCTCGACACCAAGCCGCTCGACTCCGACACTGTGGGATACTGGTTTCCCATCGATCAATACATTGGCGGAGTCGAACACGCCATCCTGCACCTCATCTATTCGCGCTTCTGGACCAAGGTAATGCGCGATATGGGCCTGGTGAAGAATTCCGAACCGGCGGAGCGCCTGTTCACCCAGGGCATGGTGATCAAGGGCGGCGCCAAGATGTCGAAGAGCCTGGGCAACGTGGTATCGCCCGACGACATGGTCGGACGCTATGGCGCGGACTCGACGCGCATGTACACCCTGTTCGCCTCGCCGCCCGACCGCGATCTCGATTGGCAGGATGCAGGCGTGGAAGGCATCAGCCGGTTCCTGTCGCGGGTGTACCGGTTCGTGGCGCGCAATGCGCAGCCAAACGGAACAGCGTCGGCGAGTCGTGATGGAGGACAGTTGTCACCCGCGTCGCGCCAGATGCAGCGCAAGTTGCACCAGACCATTCGGCGAGTGACCGAAGACTTCGGCGGAAGGTGGCACTTCAACACGTCGATTGCGGCGATCATGGAATTGCTGAACAAGATGTATTCGTACGAAGACAGCGTCCAGCGCGGTGAGCCGGATGCCCCGCCATCGCTGGTGGCCGATGCGCAACGCAAGTTGGTGCTAATGCTGGCGCCGTTCGCGCCGTATCTCGCCCACGAGTTGTGGGAGATGATGGGCGAAACTTCCGACCTGCTGCGCGCGCCCTGGCCGCAGTACGATCCCGCGCTGGCGAAGGAAGAGGAAGTTGAGATCGCCATCCAGGTGAATGGCAAGATTCGCAGCCGCATCGTGGTCCCCGCCGACGCCGAGGAGGCACAGGTACGCGAACTGGCGCTCGCCGACGCCAAGGTCAAAGCCGCCATCGCCGGCAAAGAGGTCGTGAAGGTACTCGTGGTGAAGGGCAGGCTGGTAAATATTGCGGTGAAGTGACTCGGACTGGGAATTACCATCGTCCTTGCAACGGTTCCGCAAGTGAACGTTCCGAAACGCCGTGTCGCATCAGTGTCAGGACGGCGACGCGCCAGTCCCGCCTTGCGGGACGAAAGAGCTTAGCCCAGCCTTTCAAGGCTGGGAAAGCGGCATAATGAATCCGAGTCCCGTAGGGACGACAGAAGAACATCTGAGGGATTGAGCACTCTGTCGTGCCTACGGCACTCTGGTTCCTTTGTTCGCTTACCCAGCGCTGAAGCGCTGGGCTAGACCAGTTTCAGGGTTGGCATGGACCGGGTAGAGCCAGCCTTCAGGCTGGCGTCCATGATCGCCCCACACTATAAAGCTCAAGCGGTTCGTTGGTC
>Ga0208587_1001157_pt1 | contig 14202 bp, 10 predicted proteins | sample NGESurdeep092012_7_FD_184472 | JGI IMG/M metagenome (GOLD analysis project Ga0208587, IMG submission 184472) | Arctic peat soil microbial communities from Barrow, Alaska - NGEE Surface sample 210 deep-092012 (SPAdes) | ecosystem: Environmental > Terrestrial > Soil > Wetlands > Peat ...
CCGCAGGCATCTGGTAAAGGTCGTAGCGCAAACCGTAGGTCACGGTCAGGTTGCGCATCGGCTTCCAGGAATCTTGCGCGAAGAAATTGGTGAATAGCGAATTGTAGTTGAGCGATGGGTTCCCCACCCACTGGGTGAAGCCCGAGTAGCCCGTCCGGGCCGACCCGTTCACCGCCGCCAGGTACGTGGCAATGCTGGGGAAGGTGTACTGCGCGTACGTCGCCTGCACTTGCGTATCGCGGATGGCGTGCGTGCTGACGCCGAACTTGAAGGAGTGCGATCCGCGGATATAACTGAAGTTGTCGGCCACTTCCGGCGTGGTCTCTTCGTATACGAAGCCCGCCTGGGTCGGCCCGCCGAAGTTGGCGATGCCGGATACCACGAGCGCCGGACCGGTGCCCGATCCCGCGAAGGTATCGTTATGCTGCCCGCGGTACGCCACCTGCCCACGAAGCTCGTTCACGATGTGGTCGTTAATGATGGAAACCAGTTGCACTCCGCCCGCATGCGAGCGGTCCACGAAGGCGTACGATTGCGAAGTCAGGAAGAGGCCGCCGATGGTGCTGTTGTTGTATGGCGAATCGTTGGCGTGGTGCGTGTAGCGCATGGAGAGGCGGTTCTTGGCGTTGATCTGCCAATCGCCCTTGCCCATGTAGAAATACACGCTCTGGCGGAACGGAATCGGGTCGCCGTAACTGGCGGGCAGTCCCAGCGCCGCGATGTTGGCCGCGCTCACCGTCACCACGCCCGGCAGGTCGCGCTTGACGTGCTCGAAGCCGCCGAAGAAGAAGAGCTTATCCTTGATCACGCGCCCGCCGCCATCCACCGAGTAGGAATCCACGTTGACTTCGGGAACCAGTGCCGTGCTGGATAGCAGCTTGGGCCGCGCGCTGAAATCCGTGCGGCGGAACAGGTACGCACCTTCGCCGTGGAAATCGTTGGCGCCGCTTTTCGTGACGGTGTTGAATACTGTGCCCACCGTGTTGCCGAACTCCGGCGCGAAACCGTTGGAGACCTGCTGTACTTCCGCCACGTAGATATCGGACAACGGAATCAAGCGGATGCCGGCCCGGTCGCTCTCCGTGTTATTGCTGCCATCCAACTGATAGTTGATGCGCCCGTTGAAGCCGTTGGCGTTGATCTTGCGCGGGACGCCGAATTCCGTATTGGGGCGGCCGCTCACGTTGGGTTGGAACAGAATGAAGTTGTACGGATTGCGCGAGACCAGCGGCAGATTGCGCGTCATGTTCTCGCTCAGCGTGCTGCCCAGGTCGATGCGGCTCGGCTCCGTAATCGCCGCCGACGCGGTTACATCCACCATTGTGGTGGTGCCCGCGACGTTCACCGTGATGTCCACCGTCGCCGTCGCGCCCGCGCTCAGCGCGATGCCGGTGCGGCGCGTGGCGCCGAACCCGGAAGCTTGCACTGCAATCTCATAGGTCCCCAGCGGCAGCACCGTGAAGCGGTAGAGCCCGGTGTCCCCCGTTTTCGCCGACTGCTTGAAACCGGTGTCGGTATTGCCGATCTCTACCGTCGCGCCCGAAACGGCGGCGCCGGAGGGGTCCGTCACCGTCCCCGTGATCTCTCCGTTGATGGCCGATGCCTGCCCGAAGACGTTGGCCGTCAGCGCGAGCCCAAGGCCCACTACCAATGCACTCAATTTCCAATTGTTACGCATACTCTAATCTCCCTCTAGGGCTTCGACGAAGCACCTAGTATAGATGTCACGCCTGCCGGGTCGGTTGCAACTCATTGACTCTACGTAATTCGGGAAATATCCGGCTCCACAATACCACGATCAGGATTGTTCCCACCCCGCCCGCCACTACCGCTGGCACCGTCCCCAGCCACGCCGCCGTGACCCCCGATTCGAACTGTCCCACCTCGTTCGACGCCCCGATGAACATCATGTTGACCGCGCTCACCCGCCCGCGCATCTCGTCCGGCGTCGAAATCTGTACCAGGGTATGCCGCACCACCACGCTGACCATGTCGCAGGCGCCCAGTATCACCAGCGCGGCTACACTTAACCCCACATTTCGCGACAGCCCGAACACCACCGTACACGCGCCGAACCCGGCGACGCACCACAGCATGATCGCGCCCGCATGCCGCTTGAACGGACGGTGCGCCAGCACCATCGCCATGATCACCGCGCCCGTCCCGGGTGCGCCGCGCAGAATCCCCAATCCGGTGGCGCCCACTCCCAGAATGTCCTTCGCGAACACCGGCATCAGCGCCACCGCCCCGCCCAGCAGCACCGCGAACATGTCCAGCGAGATCGCCCCCAGCGTCATTTTCGCGCGCCACAGATAGCGCAGCCCGTCCAGCAGCACTCCCGGCCGGGCGATGCCGCGCGGACGCTGCGCCGCCTGCACCCGGACCTGTCCCATCAACACCATGGCACTCAGGCACGCCGCCATCGCCCCGGCATAGACCGGTGCCGGGCTTCCCGTCAGCCCGTAGACCAAGCCGCCCACCATCGGCCCCACGATCATCGCCCCCTGAGACACACCCGATGCCAGTGCCACCGCGTTGGGAAATACCTCTTCCGGCACCACCAGCGGCAGGAACGCCTGCGTCGCCGGACCGTTGAAGGCGCGCACCACGCCGTTCAACAACAGCGCCGCGTAAACCGGCCACACCGACGTGAGCCCGCGTAGTGTCAACGCCAGAAGCAGCGCCGATACGCAAGTGAATGCCACATAGCAGCACTGCAAAATGCGCTGCCGCGGGAAACGGTCCGCCGTCTGCCCCGCCACCAGAAATAGCAGAATCCCCGGCAGGAATTGCGCCAGCCCCACCAGTCCCAGGTCCAGCGCGCGGTGCGTCAACCCGTAGATCTGCCAGCCCACCGCTACCGCCTGCATCTCGCTGGCGATGGTGGCCAGCATTCGCGCCGTCATGTAGTAGCGGAAATTCGGGTACTGAAACGCGACGCGTCCCCCTGCGCCCGTGCCGCTCAATGCTCCCACATCCTCCACACACCCTACAGTGGCATAAGGCTCCGCCTTGTGCATCCGAGCGCAGCCCGGACGTGGGGGGACTGCGCCGCATCCGTCATGGTGCGCCCGCGCCCACACCGGGAAGCTGCACTGCAAGCGCGGGCGACCTTCGCTCGCCTCCCCGCGCGCCGCCGCACCCGGCCCTTGGTGACCACACTGTGGTCATCAACCGGACGCGCTGGAAAGCGCCGATCAACGCCTATAAGACCAAGGCTGCTTATCCGCGTTCATCCGCGTTTATCGGCGGCCCGATTCGCTTCCTCAGCCACCGAGAAAGCCGCCCTCACGTCCGCGCTCACACTCGCCAGCTTGCCCGTGACCGCGTCGATGGGGCACCAAACCGTGCGCGCCTTCGCCAGCAGACACCCGTCGCTCGCCCGCAGCAATTCCGTGTGCCGCTCGAACTTGATCCGTGTGGCGGCGCCCACCCACGTCCGCGCCAGGATCGCGTCGCCCAGGCGGGCGGCCTGCCTGTAATCGATCTCGTGCCGCACAACGATCCACCGCAGCCTTTCCTGGTCCGCCGCGCTCGCCACCGCCCGCCAGTGTGCGACTGCGATATCCTGCACCCAGCGAACGTAGACTACGTTATTGACGTGACCGAGCACGTCGATATCCGCCGGCTCCACGGCAATCGCCATTTCGAAGGCTTGTTCCGCTTCACTCAACCCACACCGCCACGCCGCCCGGCGGCACACTCCGCGTTCCCAGCAGCAACGGCGTTCCGGCGCGCGCCGGAATCGCCTGCGCCGTCGACGTGAAGTTCGTCGCCACCCAGAAGCCGTCGCGCCAATCCACCAGGAAGTCCGCCTTCAAATTCGCCGGAGCCGCGCCGGCGCTCGCGTACAGCTTGCGCATCAGCGCCATTTCCAGATCGCCGTTCAGCGTATCCACGCCGATGTAAGTCACCGTCCCCTTGCCGAGCTTGCGCGTCACCGCCGCCGCTTTGCCGGCATAGAACTGGTCGGCGTACGTGGCTAGCGTGGTGGTGCCCGCTTGCGGCTCCAGCACGTCGCCCCACGCTCCCCACGCATAGCGCACGCCATCGGCCGTCACGTGCCCCTCGATGGTCCCCGGCAGCAGGTCGTAAATCGGCAGCTTGGCGCCGATCAAGCTGTAGAGCCGCTCCACCCATAGCGTCTCGGGAAATTGTCCGCGGCGATCCTTTTCGCCCGACCGCGCCGTCAGCACCAGGTTCCCGCCGTTCTCCGCATATGCCGTCCATTTGGCGATCAGCGCATGGTCCACCAGTTGGTAGGCGGGCGCCACCACGAACGGATACCGGCTCAGGTCGCGATCTTCGGTCACCACGTCCACCGGCGCCATCATGCTCTTCAGCGCGCGGTAGTATTTCATCCAGTGCTCCACCGTATCCCACCGCGTGGTCTGCTTATGGATGTCGATGTCCCAGCGATTGTCGAAGTCGATCAGGAACGCGGTGCGGCGCTTCGCGTACGCGGCCGGCTCCTTGGCGTCCGTGCGATATTTGGCGCGCAGTCTGACGATGTCGCGCATGGCCTCGGCATACTCCCGGCCGCCCGGCGACGGGGTCACGCCGTCGGTCTCCACGAGCCCCTTGTGATACTGTTCGCTGCCGATGAGGGGCTGCCGGTAGCGGTACGTGCACACCATCCGCGCGCCCGCGCCGAACGCGCGCAGAATCCACATGCGGATCGCGCCCGGCTGCGGCCACGGGTTGATCGCGCCCCAGTTGACCTGCCCCGGCTGAAGCTCCATCAGCCCGGAGATGCCGTTGATGGGCCGCATAAAATCGTGCATGAAACTCTGCACCGCGCCGCTCCCCAGACGGAAGCCGAGCGGCCCGTTCTCCGGGAAAACGTCGCCATGTACCGGGTAGTGCGTCCAAGTGAAGGCGTCCAAATCCTTGGCGGAAAGCGTCGGGTCGATATCGCCGTGCATCGCCATGAAGTTGGTGGTGATCCATTGATCCGCCCCATACTGGCGCAGCAGCCCGGCCTGCGTGCGCAGATAGCCGGCCGCCTCCTTGGCGAACCAGCGGGCGAAATCCAGTTGCGCGTGCGGATTCGGCAGCGCCGGGTGCTCCAGTTGGTTGGGAATCTCGATCTGGTCGAAATTCTGGTACACCATCGACCAGAAGGCCGTGCCCCAATCGGTGTTCAACCGGTCGATGCCGCCGTATCTCTCCCGCAGCCAGTCGCGGAACCGCAACGTGGCGGCGGGCGAGTAGGAGTACTGCTTCTCGTAGTGGCTGAGTTCGTTGTCGAGCTGCCAGCCCCACACGCGCTTGTCGTGCCCGAAGCGCTTGGCGAGTTCGGTGACGATCTTCGCCGCGTACTCGCGATACACCGGCGAGCTCCAGTCTCCCTGCTGCCGCCCGCCGTGATTCATGCGCCGTCCCGCGGCGTCCACCATTAGCGTCTCCGGATGTTTGCGCGAGAGCCACACCGGCGGCGCCGCGGTGGGCGTGCACAGAATCACTTTCATGCCGTTCTGCGCGGCCAACGCGACATTCTTCTCCAGCCAGTCGAACTGGTACTTGCCCTCCTCTGGCTCCATGAAGGCCCACGCGAAGTCGCCCATGTGGACGAACTCCATGCCAAGCTTGCGCATGTTGGCCATGTCGCGCGCCCACTGATTTTCGGGCCAGGCTTCGGGATAGTAGTAGACGCCGATGGTCATCAGATCGGCGCGCGGAAACCAATCGGGCGCGGCGGCCGGCGTGCGGCAGGGCAGCATAAGGGCAAGCGCCAACGCGGCGCGAAGCGATTTCATGCCCTTGATTGTCCGTGGTCTCACGCGCCTACGCAAGGGCACGCTAGGGGACAGACCAGACTGTCCCAAGGCGCGCCTTTTGCGCCGCATGGACAGCCCGGTCTGTCCCCGGGTTTCACCCCGGGTCTGTCCCCGGGTTTGCCTAGATGGGCCAACACTCCACGATCACTCGCCCCGAAGCCTGCCGCCCCACCGCCCTCACTTCCAAGCCTGCCTGGTGAGCCATCTCGCGCAGCTCGTCCAACGTTCGACCCCTGCCACCTCCCAGGACCATCATGAGCAGTTCCGGCGATGCGTCCTCGCCTGCTCCCGCCCCGGTGAAGACCACCACCCGGCCGGACGGGCGCGTCGCTTCCGCGCAGCGTCGCAGAATGGCCGTCGCCTCGCGATCGGGCCAATCGCCGAGGACGCTCTTCAATATATAGAGGTCGCCTCCGCCGGGCAGCGGGTCGAAAAAACTCTGCCCCACCGTCGTCACCCGATCCGCCACGCCCGCCGCCTGGAAGACCTCGACCGACCGCGCCACCGTCCGCGGCAGATCGACGAGCGTGCCGCGGACCTCGGGCCGCGCGCGCAGAATCTCCGCCAACAGCGCCCCCGTACCGCCGCCGACGTCGACCACCGTTCGCACCGATTCCCAGTCCGCGGGATCCACCAGGACATGCCAATCCGCTACGCCGTGCCCGGCCGGACCCATCAGCGCATCGAAGCCGGCGGCGATCGCCGGATGGGCATCCAGATCCTCCCAGAACCCGCGGCCGAAAGCCTCGTGATAGGCGGGCTTGCCACTGCGCACGGCGGATAGCAGGGTCCCCCAGGCGTGCGCCATGCGGCCGCCAAAGGCATCGAGATCGAGGCCCAGGCGAATGGGTTCCTCCAGCAGCCCGCGCGCGGCCTCGTTGAGCGCGAAGCGCCCGGGCGCCGGCTCCGCAAAGAGGCCCTTGCTCACCAGGTGCCGCAGCACCCTATACAGCGAGTCGCGGTCGGCGCCCGACGCGGCGGCGAGCGGCCCGATCTCCATGTCCCCCGCCACAAGGTGATCGGCGATCCCGAGCGTCGCCGCCACATGTACGCACCACGGTGTGCAGAGATCGCTTAGCGTCCAGAGACCATTCGCCGGCATGTGAACAACCTTTGGTTGCTGGGCGGGGAGATCATCCGAGACCTGCACTACGACCCCCCTTGAGAAAGAAGGCGGCTGACCGGCTTCTCCGTAACGTGATCCACGAGGACGGTGGCCCGCTTGTTCATAGCGGCTCGGCGGAGGAGCAACGCTCCTTCGACGCCACCTGCCGCAAGTTCCACCGCTTCCTCACTCAATCCCAGCGCTGAGGCCCGCCAGTTACCCACATATTTCCCAGACGAGCCACCAGAAGGTGGCGGCGGGCGAAAAGAGCCAGCGGTAAGCGCGCGGAGCTTAGAAGCCATACAGCGCTCGCGCGTTTTCGCGCAACACCATGCGCGCCAGTTCCACGGCGCGCTGGTGCGTGATGGCGCCATCGCGCATCATGCCGGTGAGGGCGCGTCCCAGGGCTTCGCGGCCGTTGTGCGCGGAGATCCAGCCGCTCTCTTCCCAGCCCAGTTCATTCGAGTAGGGATAGGCGTCGGTGGCGAACATCACTTTCTCCGGCACGTGTTCCAGCCACTGGCGGAGCGTGCCGGCCAGCGTGGCGGGCGTGAGCAAGAGCGACTGCGCCGAGAAATCGAGATACGCATTGGGCTTCTCGAGCAGCGGTGTGATCTCCCTGGTGAACGGCCAGCCGCCATGCACCATGACGAATTTCGTTTTGCGCAGCGCGGGGTCGTTGAGGACAGGTTCGAGGTTCAACGGATTGGCGCCGGCCACGTCGAAGTACCCGCCCGCGCCGGCCGCGGTGTGCAGGTGAACCGCCATGCCCAGGCGTCCGCAAACGGCCGCGATGTAGCGGAAGAGGTAATCCTGCAAGACCTTGTAATCGGCATCGGAGGGTGAACGCAAGCGGTAGACGCGATCGGCCTGTGCGGCATCGGCGGCATCGAAGGCCAGCGAGCGCAGGTAGGCGGCCTCGAACTTCTCCGCCACCGCCCCGCCCTGCTTGTGGCGTTGGAGCGTCGGCGTGACCACGCGCGCCAGGTAATCGGCGAGCGTGGCCGGCGGCGCGCTCAGACCGGCCTCGGCGAGGTAGCGGGCGCGCAGTTTGTCTTCGAGGACGAAGAAGGCTTTGCGGTCGGAGTTTTTCGCCGCGAGTTGCGAGTTGTCGAGCGGGAAGATCAGGGCATCGGCATAAGGCACCCAGCGAAAACGCGGCGGCTCGACCGTTGGTCCCATGGCGACTCGGTTGGCCAGCATGATCTCGACGCCCATCTGATCGAGCACCCAGGCCGGGTATTGATCGCCGCGCTCCCGTTTGGCGGCGGCCTTGGATTCGGCGGTGAACGGCGTCTGGAAGGCGCCGGGACGCATGGCGACGGGGTCGGACTGAGGCTCCATGCTGTCCACCGGCAGGGCGTCGAACTCGCGGTCGCCGGGCGCGGCCAGTACGGGGTGAGCGTGGTTGTCGATGGCCTTGATGCCGGCGATCTCGGCGGCGAGTTGCGGGTCCACCGGAGGCTGCTCGCGGCTGCACGCGGCGAGCAGGAGGGTGGCCGGAAGGAGTAGCGCGCGGAGAGCGGACATGTGAAACAATTCTATGTCATGGTGCTCCTTTTTTTGTTGCTTGCGTCATTAATTGCGTCAGGGGCTTCCGCCCAGGACCGGTCGCAAGCGCGCTCGATGGTGCTTTCGGATCGCGGGATTGTGGCGACGTCGCAGACGCTGGCATCGCAGGCGGGGGCGCAGGTGCTGGCGCGCGGCGGCAGCGCCATCGATGCGGCGATCGCGGCCAATGCCACGCTGGGCGTCGTGGAACCGGAACGCGGCGGCATCGGCGGCGACCTGTTCGTCATCTATTACGAGGCCAGGACCGGCAAGCTGACCGGCATCAACGCCAGCGGGTGGGCGCCCCAGGGCCTCACCATCGAACTGCTGAAATCCATGGGCAATGCCACCATGCCGCTACTGGGGATTCAGACGGTGACCGTGCCGGGGTGCGTCGATGGGTGGGCCAAGCTGCACCAGAAGTTCGGCAAGCTGCCGTGGAAAGACGTCTTCGCGCCGGCGATTTACTACGCGAAGAACGGCTATCCGGTGACGGAGATCATTCACGAGACGTGGCATGAGGAGGCGGCGAAACTCGCTAAGGATCCGAACGGGCGGCGGGTGTACCTGAAAAACGGCGAGTCTCCCAAGCTGGGGGAACTCTTCCGCAATCCGGAACTGGGGGCGGCGATGGAACTGATCGCCAACCAGGGGCCGGCGGCATTCTACAAGGGCGCCATCGCCAAGGCGATTCTGAAAACCAGCGAGCGGCTGGGCGGCAAGATGTCGGCCGCCGACTTGAGCGAGTTTTCCAGCGAATGGGTGCAGCCTATTTCCACCGAGTATCGCGGGTGGAAGGTCTACGAGTTGCCGCCCAACGGCCAGGGCGTGGGCCCGCTGGAGATGTTGAACATTCTGGCGCAATTTCCGCTGGGCAGCTACGCACAGCGCGGAGTCGAGGAACTGCACGCGCAAATCGAGGCGCAGAAGTTGACGTTCGCCGACCTCCACCGCTACCTGGCCGATCCGCGGATGGCGCACGTGCCCGTCGAAGGGTTGATTTCGCCGGCCTACGGGCGCGAGCGGGCCAAGCTGATCGATACCAATCGCGCCCGTTGCGAGGAATCGCCGGGGAAGCCGGAAACCATGGCGGGGAACACGCTGTACCTCTCCGTGGTGGACCGGGAGGGCAACATCGCATCGCTGATTCAGTCTGTGTATCAGCACTTCGGGTCGGGCGTAGTGGTGGACGATTACGGGTTCGCGCTACAGAATCGCGGGGCAATGTTCGAACTGGATGCGGCGCACCCGAATGCGCTGGCCCCGCGCAAGCGGCCGTATCACACTATCATCCCCGCCTTCATGGAGAAGGGCGACGTGCACATCGGGTTCGGCATCATGGGCGGCCTGAACCAGACTCCGGCGCACGCGCAGTTCGTCAGCAACGTGGTGGATCACGGGATGAATATCCAACTGGCGCTGGAGGCGCCGCGCTTCACCAAACTCAAGTTCGGCGGGTGCGACGTGCTGATGGAGAATCGCGTGTCGAAGGAGGTCCGCGACGCGCTGGCAGCCAAGGGGCACGAGGTGAAGGTGACCGGGGATTTCTCCAATCAGATGGGCGGCGGCCAGGCCGTGGTCTACAACTCCGCTACCGGCGTGAAGTACGGAGCCTCGGACCCGAGGAAAGATGGCGCGGCGGTACCGGAGCCGCATCCGTATTTCAAAAAGTAAATGGGGCAAACCGTGAGGCTTGCCCCGTGAGTGCAGGCGCTTAACCCAGCATTTTCCAAAGAAGAAACAGCATCCCGGCCAAGAATCCCAGACCGGCTTGGTACTCTTGGTTCTTTAGATATAACCCGGCGCGAAAAGGATTCGGATTATTTTCGCGGGCCTGGGTGATCCGTGGGGTGATCCATGGGACGAGGGCGGGAACCCGTTCGGCGTACTCGGCGTACTCCGGGAAAATCTTGCGCAGGTGCTGTTCTTCGTTCTGGATCACCGGCAGATAAACCAGCAGAAAGACCGCAATGAAGAGCACCGCGAGGCCGATACTGCACGAGGCCACCGCCAGGCCGGCCGCCACCAGCAAAGTGCCGATGTACAGCGGATTGCGCGTGTAGGCGTACGGCCCGCCGGTGGCGAGCTGCCGATTCTTCGCCAGACATCCGGCTGCCCAGGCGCGCAGGGCGAGGCCGAGCAGGGAGAGCGGAACCCCGATGGCCATGGATGGCGGCGTGGGACGCGAAAACCAGGCGAAGACGATCACGATCAGGAATCCGCTGGGGACGCGGAGTCGCGCGACGGCGTCGGCATAGGGTTTGGGGAAGGGAATCATTCGGCCAGGCTTCCCGCGGGACGGCGGCGCGCGCCGATAATTCCGCGCAGAACTTCGAAAACTTCGTCGGGAGAGATGTTCCGCATGCTGGGGTCGGTGGCGGCGCCGCGCTTGTACGTGGTGGCGGCGGCGTCCGTGCGCAGGACGCGGAGCGATTCGCCGTAGGGGCCGTTGCGCGCCGGGTCGGTGGGTCCGAAGATGGCGACGCCGGGTTTTGCGAGCGCGGCGGCGAGGTGGAGCGGGCCGCTATCCACGCCGACGATGGCGGCGGCGCGGCGTGTGGCGTGGATCAATCCGGGCAGGCTGGAGTGGTGCGGGATGGCGGCTTCGGCCGCGGTGAAATCCGCGCCCGGCGGCCCATCGAGTACCAGCGGGATGCCGAGTTCGTGGCCCAGGCGAGCGGCGAGAGAGCGGTAGTGGCCCATCGGCCACTGCTTGGATACCCATCCGGCCAGCGGAGAGGCGAGCACGAAATCGCCGGGCGGGAGATCGCCCTCGGCTCGGCCCGGGGGCAGCGGGAAGAGCCGCTGCCGCGACTGAATTCCGCTGCCGCCGCAGGCCGCGGCCAATTCCAGATTCCGGTCGACCACGTGGGCGGTGCGGCTCAACGTCTTGTGGGAGTAGAACAACCCGGCCAGGCGCTCGCGGACCTGCGACTGATGGAAGCCGAAGAACCGATCGGGATTCGCGGCGCTGCCAGCCATGGCGGATTTCAGCAGTCCCTGAAAATCCACCGCGAAATCGTAGTGCGCGGCGCGCAGTTCGCGGCGAGTTTCCACCAGACCGGCGAAGCTCTGGCGCCGCAGCAGCACCACCCGGTCCACGTACGGGTTCTCTTCGAGCAGCGGGGCCCAGCGCGGTTCCACCAGCCAGGTGAGCAGCGAACCGGGATGACTCTGTTTGAGAAACGCCACCGCGGGCAGGGTGTGGATGATATCGCCCATGGCGCCGAGCCGCACCACGAGGATGCGGCGGCTAGCTGGTTTGCCGGCGGTGAACATGCTCCATCAACTGCCGTTTGCGGATCGCCTGGGCCGCTTCCAGACGCACCAACTGCGCTGGTTCGAGCGAAGCGAGTAGCGCGTCTTTAGCGGCATCTGGGGCGGCATCGTCGGCAGTCACCACGTAGTCTACCATGCGTAGCGCGGCCACCAATTCGGCGCGCGCGCGCCGCGGCAGCAACTCTCCGGGGAGCGGCAAAACCACCACCAGAAGCGGCCGGCCGGGGTGGCTCGCGCGGATTCTCTCCAGTTCGCGAGCGTCCTCGGCAAGCAGCACGTCGAAGGCGCCGGTGACCACGGTGCAGGCGCGCGGCGCCGCCTCAGGGTTCAGGATTTTGGTCCGTGTGTCCATTGGTTTTCCGTGGGGCTGAGCAGCGGTGACGCGGCCGCGGTGACGGCCGCCGCCGCCACCCGCGTCATGCACCGGTGATCGATGGGGCATTCGCGCAACAGGCACGGGCTGCACTCGGCATGCTCGCGGACCACGCGCGCTAGCGCACCGGTGGGGCCGGTGGTCGTGTCGTCGGTGGCGCCGAATACCGCTACCGTCGGGACGCCGAGCGCGGAACTGATGTGCATCGCGCCGGAATCGTTGGTCAGAAAGAGGCGGCAGGCGGCGGCCAGATCGATGAATTCCCGCAGGCTGGTTTCGCCGGCCAGGTTCCTCACCTCAATTCCCGCCCGGCGCAACGGATCCGCCACGGTCTCGCACAGCGGGCGCTCCGCCGCCGCGCCGAACACCAGGACCGATGCCGCGAGCTGGCCGGCAAGCTGCCGCCCACTTTCCGCGAATCGCTCCGGCAGCCAGCGCTTGGCGTCGCCATAGGCCGCGCTCGGGCTGATGCCGATCACCGGGCCCGCCACTCCTAGCGCGCTGAGGTGCGCGGCGCCCGCCGCCCGCGCTTCCCCGATGCCGTCCAAGCGGATCGCGCCGCTCTCCGGGAAGCGCTCGATCAGGCCCGCGCGACGCAGCAGTTCCAGATAGTAGAAGCGCTCATGGCGCGGGATGTCGCCGGGTTCGGGCACGGGGATGGCACAGGTCAGGAGCATGCCGCGCCCGTCGCGCCGGTATCCGATACGCTCCGGGATGCCGGCCAGCCACACAATCAGCGCGGCGTCGAAGGCGTTTTGCAGCAGGATCGCGCCGTCGAAGCGCTCCGCGCGCAGGCGGGCGGCGAACTCGCGGCGGGCGCCGAATCCCTTGGGCGCGGGGTACGGAATCACCTGGTCGATGGCTGTCTCGCGCGCGTAGAGATCGGCCACCGACGGGCGCGCCAGCACGGCGAGGTGCGCGTGCGGGAAGACCTGCCGGATGGCGCGGATGGCGGGCAGCGACATCACCGCATCGCCCAGCCAGTTGGTGGCGCGCACCAACACCTTCGACATGGAGGACGGGTTGAAGGCCACGAACTCTCAGAATAGCAAGGGTGGCATAAGGCTCCGCCTTGTGCCGCGCTACTTTACCTCCCCATCGGGCTTGGCGAAGCGCGCATCCTCCACCGGTACGTTGTTTTTGGCTTCCTTGACCTGAATCGTGAAGCGCCCGTTGGGCCGGGAGAGCGTCCAGCGGAACGGACTTTTCACGCCGTCCACTTCGCGGTAATCGGCGTAGTCGATCTGCGTCGCGTTGCGGCCCACCGGCGTTTCCGCGTAGCGCACCATGCGCAGCAGCAGGCCCGAGTTCTTGTCGAAGTACAGCCGCACCGGCGGGCGTCCCGGCCGGGAGGCGTTCAGCGTCTCGCACTCCACCCCGGCAATCGTTTCGGGACGGCCGCGGCGCAATTGCGGGAAAATCTCCTTCAAGCGCAGTGCCAGCGAGAACTCGGCGTCGAGCCCCGCGGCCTCCGCCTCGGTGGCCGACATCTCGCGCGCCGGCCGCCCCGTATTGCCCATCCAGCCAGCCGTCCCGTCAAAGGCCGTGTAGCTCTGGCCGTTCGAGATCGAGACGCGCTTGTTGGGCGCCTTGGTAAACAACTCGATCGGCGTCTCACTCCCGCCCGCCAGAATCGTACCTTTCATGACGCGGCTGGTGACCTTTTTGATGGCGTCGGCGCCGCCGAGAGAGGTCACGTACTTTTCGACGATCTGGTCCGCCGTCACCGCGGCCGCGCCGGGCGCCGGGGGTGCCGCCGGCGTCGCGGGCCGCGCGGGCGCATCCCCTTCCAGCACGGGCGGCGTGTTCACCGGCCGCGCCGATCCGCGGTGGCAGGAGAAGCAGGTCACCTGCAACTGGCCCCGGAAGCTGTCCTTGTTGATGGCGGCTTGCATGGCGATCATCTCGCGGGCCGTCTTTTTCGCCCCCTTGTCATCCGCTTCCATCTTGCCCGCCACGTGACAGAAGGCGCATTCCACCCCCAGGGAGGACGACATAAACTGCATCGCGGGCCCCAACTGGTCGGCCGGCGTTCCCTTGAGCTGAACGATGTTCTTGTATACTTCCTCGGCGGTCTTGGACGCGGCGGCAGCTTGCGCGCGCACGGGCTGCGC
>Ga0208587_1001161_pt1 | contig 14152 bp, 17 predicted proteins | sample NGESurdeep092012_7_FD_184472 | JGI IMG/M metagenome (GOLD analysis project Ga0208587, IMG submission 184472) | Arctic peat soil microbial communities from Barrow, Alaska - NGEE Surface sample 210 deep-092012 (SPAdes) | ecosystem: Environmental > Terrestrial > Soil > Wetlands > Peat ...
GCGTTCATCGGCGGCTGAATATGCTTTTTCCGCAACCCGCTGCCTATCGCCCGGGAAGCGGGTAGTTCTGCGAGATCTCCGACAGCATCTGTACTTCGGAGGCGGAGAACCGGTTCTTGAAGGCTTCGCTGTTCAGCAGGGCATTCCGCCTCTCCTCGGGCATGAGCCGCAGGCGCTGGAGCACCGGTTTGAGGTCCTCGCGGCGCGCTTCGGGCAGGCTGTTGAACGCCTGCATCTGCCGCGTGACGATGGCCTGCTTCTCGGGGGACAGGCTGTTGAACGTGCTCCACATCTGGTTCAGCCGGGCGCGTTCCGCCGCCGGCAGCTTGTCGAAGCGATCCAGGCGCTGGCGGAGATTGGCCTGTTGCTGGGGAGGCAGTCTTTCGAGAACCTGCTCGCGCCTCTCCGGCGGCATGGCCATCAGGCGCTCCACCGGATTGCCGGGATTGCCTAATCGCGGCGCTCCGCCAACCTTGGGAGCTTGCGGATTCCTGGCGGCCGGGGATTTTGCCGCAGCACCCGGCCGAACCTCGTTGCGTGGCGGGGGAGGCGCCTTGGGGCCGGCAGTCTGCGCGCACATCGCCACCGCCGCCATCAGCGGCAAAACCCCTACGGCATGGCAGCGTCGACTCATGATCTAGAGCTTCGAATCCGGACTATCCGTGCGCACGTGATGGCTGAACTCGTTCAGCATCTCCATGGCGTCCAACGTGCGCTCCACCTGTTCGGGTTGCACCGAATCCACCTGCGCCATGTCATTAGGCGCCGGTGCGGGCGCAACCGCGCGGTGCTCCAGCAGGACCCCCGCCATCAACAACAGGCAAGCCGCGGCCGCGGCCCGCAGACTGCGCCACATCGTGGCTGTGCTGAAGGGTGGGCGGAAGGGGCGGAGCAGCACATCCCACCACGAAACCTGGCCTTCGATGCGCCGGTAGAGCCGACTGTCGAAGTCCGCGGACACCGGCGCTGTCTGCCAGGCATCCAGAGCTTCCCAGACCGCGCGCTGGCTGCGCGCGAATTCCCGGCAGGCGCCACAGATGGCGATATGGCGTTCCAGAGTGGCCACCGACTCCGGTTCGAGTTTACGGGTGCAGTAATCCAGCAGCAACTGCGCGTTTTCCCGAGTCTCCAAAGGGCAATTCATATAAGCCTTACCTTCACGCCATATGCGCCAGGCGCGCGCGCAGGGTTTCGTAGGCGCGGAAGAGCAGCGATTTCACCGCCGATTCCGAGCAACTCAAAACCTTGGCGATTTGCGAATACTCCATCTCTTCGTACTTGTGCATCAGTACTGCCGCTCGCTGTTTTTCCGGCAGCGCCGTAATGGCGCGCCGGACTTCATCCAGCTTGGCCTGGTACACCAGGAACTGCTCCACCGACGGCCGGCGGTCGGAAACCTGCCTGACCGGCCTCTCGCTGGTATCGTCATCCAACCTCTCCTGCAACCGCTCGTTCTTCCCGTCACGGAGCGCGTTTAGTGCCAGATGGGTCGCGATCCGGAACAGCCAGGTGGTGAACTTGGCAGTCGGCTCATAAGTACTTCGCGAACGATACACGCGCAGGAACACCTCCTGCGCCAACTCCTCGGCCACTGCGTGATTCTGCACCATCCGGTAGAGGAAGTGAACCACGGACGAGCGGTGTTTCTCGAGCAAAACACCAAAGCTCGCACCATCTCCCTCTTTGACCCGGAGCATCAGTTCCGCGTCAAAATCCAGAGCCGCCGCAGCCGTGCCTATATCCCTCTTAACCCGTTCGGCCATTCGAGGTTGCTATGAGTTCCGAAATAATTGCATCCGGAGCGCTTCTTACTCCCCTTTGAGCGACCGCTCCATCAACCGCCGGATGGCTTCCTGGGGGGAAGATCCGGCATGTAACATCTCATACATTTGCTCGGCAATGGGCATTTCGACTGCATGCCGTTTCGCCAGGTCAACGGCCGCGTCTGTCGTTTTTACCCCTTCGGCCACCATTTTCATGGAACTGACGATCTCTTCCAGTTTGCGTCCTCGCGCCAGTTCGACTCCCACCGTCCGGTTGCGGCTGAGGTCGCCCGTACAGGTCAGCACCAGGTCGCCCAAGCCCGCCAGACCGGCCAGGGTCTGCGGCTTGCCGCCCATGGCGACGGCCAACCGCGTCATCTCGGCCAGGCCGCGTGTGATCAGTGCCGCCATGGCGTTGTGTCCCAGTCCCATTCCATGTAACACGCCCGCGCCAATGGCGACTACATTTTTAATCGAGCCGCCAATTTCTACACCGATAGGATCGGAACTCGTATAGACCCGGAAGGTAGGCCCGGAGAAGGCCGCTTGGACGGTTTCGGCCAAGCCTGGCTCGATGGCCGCCGCCACCACCGCGGTTGGTTCAAAACGCGCCACTTCCCGGGCAAAAGACGGTCCGGAAATCACCGCCACCCGGGATGTCCCGACCACTTCCCGAATGACTTCCGTGATGCGTAAAAGCGAGTGGTTTTCAAGCCCCTTCGTGGCGCTCACGAACACCATGCTTTCATTAAGCCCGGGCAGCATCCGCTGGTACAGTCCCCGCGCCAGATGGGAGGGCATGACACCTAGGACGATTTCCGCGCCATCCAGGGCAGAGGCCAGATCAGACCTAATACCTACATTTGTAGGTATTAGGTGATCCGGCAAATAAATGTCATTGATCCGGGCGCTGCCCATACGCGCCGCCAGATCGCTTTCATAAACCCACAGGGTCACCCGCGCAAATCGCGGAGCGAGTACGATGGCGAGCGCGGTACCCCAGCTTCCGCCGCCGATAATTGCAAGATTCTTCAAAACTTAAACACGCTCTCCGTCCCCAGCCGAAGCCGTTGGATATTACTACTATGTCTGTAGATAACAAACGCCCCAGCGACCACTGAGGCCGCCACCGCAGGCCACGGTGCCTGCATCACCAGCCACACCGCCAGCGGCAGCGTGGCTGCCCCGACAATCGATCCCATGGAAATGTGCCGTGTCCAAACTACGACAACGACAAATATAATAACTTCGGCGGCCAACGCCCAGGGCGTCAGGCACAGAAAAGCGCCCACAAAACTCGCTACGGCTTTCCCGCCTTTGAATCCCAGGAATACCGGGTACGCGTGACCGGCCATGACGGCCAGAGCCGCCAGACTCATCCAGAGCACCTCCTGCCCGGTTAGCCGTCCGGCCGTCCACACCGCCGCGTAGCCTTTGGCGATATCGAGCAGCAGGGTCACCACGCCGGCAGCCCGTCCCGTGGTGCGCATCACGTTGGTGGCGCCGATATTGCCGCTACCCGCCGCGCGCACATCGGCGCCGGTTTTCCATTTCACCAGAAGGTAGCCGAACGGAATCGCGCCGAGCAGGTACGCGATCAGCAGAACCGCGAGCGGAATCATGATTTTGTGAGCGGGAACTCCGCAAGTTTAGTGTACACGGAACCGGTCGGCCGCAACGTGCTCTGGTAGAGAAAGAAGCTGCCTGCCGCGAATCCGCCGAACTCTAGCGTCGTCAGCCCGGCGATGGCCTGGTACAGCGCTCCCAGTTCCACCTGCCCCTTTATCCGCGCCAGCGTCAGATGGGGCGAAAAGGCACGCTGGTCGCGCGCGACCCCCAACGACGCCGTGGCCAGATCGGTGTCGGCGGCCAGGCCGGATAGCCCGGGCGCTTCAATCCCGCACCAGAAAATGCGCGGGGAGTGCGGATTGGGGAAGAAGCCCAGCCGCCCGATCCGCACCGGAATCGCGGCGCGCCCGGGCAAGCCTCCGAGGGCCGCCTTCAGTTCGCCCAAGCGCTCTCCCGGCCATTCGCCGATGAACTTGGTGGTCACGTGAAGGTTCCCGGGCGGGCTCCACTGAATCCGCGCGGCCGGCTTCAAACGGCGCAACAGCCCTTCGAGGTTGGCGACCAGATCGCCCGGCAGTTCCAGTCCTGTAAACAGTCGCATTTCGCGTTTAACATTGTACAGTGCTCTTCGGCCGCATTCTTCCGCGATCGTTCTATGCCCGTTCCACGGTGGAGGTGGCGCGCGGCCTGCTCGGCAAAGTGCTGGTGCATGGTCCCACCGCCGGCATCATCGTGGAAACCGAAGCCTACCTGGGCGGCGAAGATCTGGCGGCCCACTCCGCCCGCGGCCTGACCCAACGCACGCGCGTCATCTTCGGACCGCCGGGCCACGCCTATGTCTACTTGATTTACGGCATGTATGAGTGCCTCAATCTGGTGGCGGAACGGGACGGACGGCCGGGCTGCGTCCTGATTCGCGCGCTCCAACCCGTGTCCGGTGTCGACCTCATGCGGGCCCGGCGAGGGGCCACCCGAAAGCTGGAGCAACTCGCCAACGGCCCCGGGAAGTTGACGCTCGCCCTGGGGATCACGCGCGCTCACAACGGGGCGGACGTCACGCGCGGCGCTCTGGTGGTGCGCCAGGCGCCAGGCGCGGGCGAGATTGAGATTGCGGCCACACCGCGCATCGGGATCACGCGGTCCCTGGAACTGCCGTTGCGGTTCCTGATGGCGGGCAACGGTTTCCTCAGTGCCGGACGGTACAATGAGCCTTCCTTGAAATGACTCCCGACATCAGCCTGATTCTGCCGGCGTACAATGAGGCCCGCGTCATTCCGCTAACCATCGGCGAAGCTGTCCGCTACTTCGATAGCCGCGGCCTGCGCTACCAGGTTATCGTGGCAGCGGATGGCACCGACGGCACGCGGGAAATCGTGCGCCAGATGGCGGCAACCAATCCGGCGCTGTTCGCCACGGGCGCCGATGCGCGGCGCGGGAAGGGGCTCGGCATCCGCGAGGCGGTGGCCATCGCTACCGGTACCGTCATCGGCTATGCCGACGCGGACAACAAGGTGCCGATCGAGGATTTCGACAAGTTTCGTCCGGTGTTGGCCGCGGGCGTGGATATGGCGATCGGGTCGCGGAAGGGCGGAGCCGTCATTGAACGGGCGCAGCCGCTCTACCGGCGCGTCGGGTCGGTGGGATTCCACTGGTTCATGCAGTCGGTGGTCGGCCTCGCGGGCATACAGGACTCGCAGTGCGGGTTCAAGTTCTTCCAGCACGCGGTGGCCAAGGAGTTGTTCCGCCGCCAGAAGATCGACGGCTACATGTTCGACGTGGAGATTCTGGCGATTGCGCGGCGGCTGGGCTACCGGATCGAGCAGTTGCCGATCCGTTGGCGCGACGACGCCGACAGCCGGCTGAATCTGGTGAGCGGCAACTTGCGCAACGTGCGCGACATTTTCCGGATCGGGCTGGAGCACCGGTTCGGCGGGAGATTGCAGTGAGAGCATTCGTTACGGGGGCGGCGGGATTCATCGGCAGCAATCTGGTGGACCGCCTGTTGGCGGCAGGGCACGACGTCACCGGCTTCGACAATCTGTCCACCGGATTCCGGCGCTTTCTGGAGGGCGCGCAGGCCAATCCGCGGTTCCGCCTGGTAGAGGCCGACCTGCTGGATCTGGCGGCCGTCACGCGCGCCATGGCGGGCGCGGATTTCGTTTTCCACCTGGCGGCGAATGCCGACGTGCGCTTCGGCCCGGACCATCCGCGGCGCGATCTGGAGCAGAATACCATCGTCACCTGGAACGTGCTGGAAGCCATGCGGGCGGCGGGCGCGCGGCGCATTGCGTTCTCGTCCACCGGGAGCGTGTACGGCGAGCCGGAGATCTTTCCGACGCCGGAGACGGCGCCGTTTCCGGTGCAGACCTCGTTGTACGGCGCGTCGAAGCTGGCGGCGGAGGGGCTGATCGCGGCCTACGCAACCGCGTTCGGGTATCGGGCGTACATCTTCCGCTTCGTGTCGATTCTGGGCGAGCGGTACACGCACGGGCACGTCGTGGATTTTTACCGGCAGTTGCTGGAACATCCCGAGCGGCTCGACGTGCTGGGCAACGGGCGGCAGCGGAAGTCGTACCTGTACGTGCAGGATTGCGTGAGCGCGATCCTGCTGGCGGCGGAGCGGTGTACGGAAGCGGTGCAAATCTTCAACCTGGGAACGGACGAGTATTGCCAGGTGAACGACTCCATCGCGTGGATCGGCGGGCATCTGGGGCTTACACCGGAATTAAGGTTCGCGGGCGGCGAACGCGGATGGGTGGGCGACAGCCCGTTCATCTTCCTGGATTGCGCGCGCATGCGGGGGTTGGGCTGGAAGCCGGAGCTGACCATCCAGCAAGGCATCATCCGCACGCTGGAATTCCTGCGGGGAAACGCTTGGGTGCTGGAGGCGCGAGGATGAAACCACTGAAGACCGAGGTGGCGTTCACCACACCGTGGTTCCAGATTCTGGGCAAGACGATGCGCCAGGGCGAGGAGCCTTACTACTCGCTGAAACTGCCGGACTATGCGGCTGTGGTGGCCATCACGGACGAGGAGCAGGTGCTGATCGTGCGGCAGTACCGTCCAGCGGTGGAACATGACACGTTGGAATTGCCGAGCGGGCTGGTGGACCCAGGGGAGACGCCGGGCGAGACGGCGCGCCGCGAACTGTTGGAAGAGACGGGATACCAGGCCGGAGAGGTGGAAGTGCTCGGCGCGATGGAGCCGGACACCGGACGCTTGGGCAATCGCATCTGGAGCTGCGTGGCGAAAGGCGTGCGGCGCGTGGAAGGCCGCGCGCCGGAAGAAGGCATTGAAGTGCTGACCTGGTCGCTGGACGAACTGGCGCAGGCCATGGTGGACGGCCGCTTCGACCACGCGCTGCATGTGGCGGTGGTGATGATGGCGGTCTTGAAGGGCGGGGTCAGGCTGCCGCCGGCTTAGCCGCATGGGGCGGGAAACCTCGGAAGAATGCCCCCTTGAATGGGGTCATGGCAGCCTAAAAGGCTACGCTACGGTTCCAGGAACATCTCGCCGCAGACGGCATCCCAATCGGTGTGGGGATAGGCGGCGGCGATGTCGGTCACGGGCACTCCGCCATCGGCGAGGCTTGGGATGGACGCGCCTTCCATGGTGAGGGCGAGTTGCAGGCGCTCCAACTCGCGCATCAGCCAGGGCTTCACTTCGGCGTCGCGCAGCAGATGACGCATGTCCATGAGGCCGTCGAGCGGCTTCACGCGGAGGAAAAAGCCGCGATCGACGCCGCCGGTTTCGACCACTTCGCCATCCACGGGCGAGAGGACGCGGACGCGGGCTTCGCGCTTGTGGAAGCGGAACGCCGTACCGTTGGCCTGCACGCGCGATCCGGGCTGGGGCAGATCGACCGCGTCCGGCGTGCCCAGCAGGCGGGAGCCAAGGTCATCGAGGCCCACCGTGACCGTGCCATCGGTTTCGGGACGCGCCCAGGTATGGCCGCGATGGTACATGCGGTCGAGGGGGAACGACATGCCGAAGATTTCCTCTTCGGCTTCGGCGGCATGCACCGGCGGATGCAGCGCGATGAGCCTGGCGTGGGTCTCGCACTGGCGGCAATCGAAGGCATGCGGGCACTCACGGCTGGTGAACTCGCCGGTCAGGACGTGCCGGCAGGTGCGGTCGGCGGCGGACAGATCGTGAAAGTCCGAGTGCCAGCGGATATCTTCCACCTTGCCTTTGCTCAGGTCGCGGTTGGCGCGCCAGAGGGCGTTGACGATGGTGGTGGCGACCACGAGCAGCACGGTATAAAAAGCGCCCAGGAAAATGTAACTGGCGGCGCCAAAATGAAAACCGTAGTTCCACGGAAACATAAAATTAGAATCTCCCGGCGAGGACGGGCTCTTCTTCCTGCTGAAGCCGTACCTCAGTTTTGAGTTCGCGCTCTTCCGGGAAGATCCGGAAGTAGCGGAACGAGAACGAGTACACCAGAACACCGTAGGCGAGGACGCCGAGAAAGGTCCCGACCTCCTGCCAGCTTGGAGTGTAGGAAAGGAACTTGTCGAAAGATAAGGTGGGCAGCGCCAAGGTTTGCACGGTCTGGACGTAGCGGTTGAGCGCGACGCCGCAGCAGGCCAGCGCCGCCGCCGGAATCAGCCAGGCGCGCTGCGCCCGCAGGCGCGGCGTGAGCAGAATCAGGGCGGGCACGAGACCGCAGAGCACGATCTCGGCAAACAGAATCCAAGTGCCGAAGGGTTTCCAATCGTAGTATTGCGAGGCGGTGAAGCCGAGGGCCGGCGAAGTGCGGTTGATCCAGATCAGCGTGTCGATGGTTTTGGCGAGCACGTAGACGGAAAGCAGGATGCCGGAGATGCGGGCCAGCAGGTCGAAAACGCGGTCTTTCGCCAGGCGTTTGCCGGTGATCTTTTCCACCAGCCAGGTTGTGAAAATGAGGAAACTGGGCCCCACGGCGGCGGCGGAAATAATGAAGAGGAAAAAGGTGGAAGGCCACACGAAAATGCCTTCGCGAAAAGCGAAGGGGCGCCCGCGGAGCACGCCGTAGAGGCCGCCGAGCGAGCCCTGGTGGAAGAACGAGAGGAAGGTGCCCACGCCGGCCAGCACGTAGATCAGTTTGTGCAGTTCGAACTCGAAAACCAGGAACGAGGGGATGTCGCGCAGCTTGCGGTTCTTGAGCACGATGGGCAGGTACTCGATGAACAGCACGCAGAGGTAGCAACTGATGCAGAACGTGACCTCGGTGAGCATGGAGTGCACGTTGGGATACCAGAAGGTGAACCAGGCGCGCAGCGGTTGTCCGACATCCACCATGAGGGCGGCCATCGCGCCGCTATAGCAGACCAGCCCGATGACGACGGCGCTATTGATCACGGCTCGTAACTCCTTGAACTTCAGGATATAGAGCAGGAAGCCGGTAAAGAAGGCGCCGGCGCCGAGCGCGATGATGGTGAGATCGACGAAAATCCACAGACCGAAGGCGTAGCGGTTGTCCATATTGGTCTGGTTCAAGCCTTTGACCAGGCACAGACCGGCGCTGTAGGCGCCGAAGAGGAGCATGGCAACCCAGGGCGCGAGCCAGAGGAGGAAGCGCGGGCTGGAGCAGCGCCGGACACCGCGGGTGATAAATTCTTTATCCATTTCCTTGGCCATTTCCCTAACCACGGGCGTTCTCCTTTGCGAGTCCCGGGCGGGGGGCGCTGGAGATTTCGCGCACCCAGTTTTTCTTGGAATGGTAGTAGATCTTGGGATCGGTGCCGAGCGATTCCAACATGCGGAAACTGTCCGGATGGCGCGCGCCCTGGGCGGTTTCGGTGGCCGGATCGTTCAGCTTGCCGAAGTGGATGGCGCCAGAGGGGCAAGCTTCCACGCAGGCGGGGATGTAATCCGCGGGGTCGATCTCATTCTTGCCGTTGGCAACGGCTTTGGCCTTGGCGGCGTGCCAGCGGCCGTGGCAGAAGTTGCACTTTTCGACCACGCCGCGCATGCGCGGAGCGACGTCCGGGTTGAGGGTCTTTTCCATGCCGGCGGGCCAGGTGGGATCCCACCAGTTGAAGTAGCGGGCGTGGTAAGGGCACGCGGCCATGCAGTAGCGGCAACCGAGGCAGCGCTCGGGCATCTGGCCGACGATTCCGGTGGCGGGGTCGACATCCACCGCCTGTTGCGGGCAGACGCTGACGCAGGGGGCATCCTTGCCGCAATGCTGGCAGAGGACGGGGACGAAGGCGGAGCGCCGGCCGGAGCCCTCGGCGCCGTTATCGATTCGGAACACGCGGATCCAGGTGAGTCCGGTGCGATCGGTGGCGCCGCTGGCGGCGGGGGGAACATTGTTTTCGACGGCGCAGGCTACCATACAGGAGCCGCAACCGTTGCAGCGGTCGACATCGATGCTCATGCCGTAGCGCGCTGCCGGAGTCTTTTTGGTTTCGGCGATCATGCGGGCACCACCTTGACGCGGGCGGCGGGGCCGCACACGTCCTGAATTCCAGGGGACCCACCCACCTGTACCGCGCCCGGCGGAACGGCCGGGTCCACGGTGACCTCCACGGAGCACCTGCCGATGCGGGTTTGCAGGACGGCGCGAGCGCCATTCGGCACGTGGGCGGCGCGCGCATCGTCGGGATTGAGCGCCACGCGGTTGGGGGCCAGGCGGAGGCCCGATTCCTGGTAGAGCTTGGTCATGAGCGGGGAGACGAGCGCGGGGTTATGCGGTTCGCGGATAGCGATGAGGGGAAGATCGGCTGACGACTCGATGGGTTCCGCGGGGCGGAGTGTGGAACGGCTTGCGGCGGGCACCAAAGAAGACAGGCCGGGAGGCCTGTCCCACCTTGCTCCCTGATTCAGGGACTTCCAGAAGGCGTCGGCAGTGAGGTCTTTTACGGGGGTCTCTTTTCCGTCCGCGTAGGTGACGATGGCGCCCTCGGCGGATTGGTGGATCGCATCGGCGCGTTCGCGGAGCGCGTTGGAGACCGGCACGCCGGCGAGCGCGCCGACGAAATCCGCCGGATTCGCCAGGCCCGCGGGCGGCGTGACTACAGGAGCGACCAGCGGGACCGAGATGCGGAAGGTGGGGTGGATGGAATCCACGGCAGGGGCGATGTCGTCCGTCAATTCGGGATAGACCGCGATGGGCAGCGCGTATTGCGCATGGCGCGCGTAGCCGCCGCGCGTGGCGGCAAAGGTGACCACCAACGGGTTATCGCCAGTCAGTTTCGGTTCGATGAAGTGCCAGGGGATATAGCTTGCGGCGTTGGATTCGTCGATCAGCAGCACGCCGATGGAATGGTCGGGCACATCGGCGAGGCGGGTGATAGCGGCCGCGCTCTTCTTCCAGGGCTCGGGTACGGGCGCTTCGGACGGCGCCACGATAATCTTGCCGTAGGCGCCCAGCAGACGGTTGATTTCGGGGATCTCGGGAGCGTCGCCAAGCACGAACGAGGAGCCATCGGCGGTGAGTTCCCTGGCCACAACGGAGGTCCGCTCACCTTGGAGCGCGCCCAGGATCTCCTGCGCGAAGGCTCGCTCAGTGCCGGGCGCGAGCGGGATCCACTCGTCGGCCAACACCGCGGTGCGCGATTCGACGGCCTCGGCCTGGATCAGGCGAAAGTTCTGGCGGGCGGCGTTGACGTTGGCCGGCGTGCCCCAACCATCGAGCAGCGGAGCGCCGATGCTGAGGACGGTTTTGGCGGCGGACAGGTCGTATGCCACCGGCTGCGATTCCGGCGCAAGGTAGAGGCCCTGCAAGGACGCCATGGCGCGGCGGTAGGTCCAGGAGACGGTGCGTCCGGGATTGAGATCGAGGATTGCGATGCCATCAGGGGCGCGTTTGCGGACAGCGGCTTTGGCTTCCTCGATGGGTCCCTGCTTGAGGCGCGCCGGGTGGTAGGGCAGGTGATGGCCCGTCAGGCCGAAGGGGCAGAGTCCGCCGTGGACTCCGGCGAGCGACACAGGTTGTTCGCCGACGCAGCGGGCGCGCACGGCGCAGCCGGCGGGGCACAGGGCGCAATTGGTGAATTTGGCGCGGATCTCACCGCGCGCCGGCCGCGGAATGCCGGGCCAGTTTTCACTCCACAGCGCGGTATCCGTGATCAGGCGCCACGGGGCCGGCGTGAAGAGAGCGCCCGCCACGGCGCCGCCGGCGAATTTGAAAATGTCTCGACGTGAGTTAGTCATTTATGACAGTCCAGGCAACTATGTTCCAGGTGCGATTGGCGGTGGCAGGCGACGCAGGCGTCCATGGTCATGGCAGGCCGTCCGGCATGTCCCCATATATCGCGCGAATAGCCACTGATGCGATCCTGCTGGAAGGGCGGCAGGGTGTTGCTGGTTCCCTGATTGCCGTGGCATCGTTCGCATTTCAGGTTGGCGCGTTTGACGTGGGTGATGTGCGAGAAGTAGACATTCTCGGGTTGGCGCGCATAGACCAGCCACTCGGGCTCGCGCTGCGGCGTCACGAACCGCTCGATGAAGTTCTTTTCGGCCACGGTGGACCCCATGGCGGCGGCATGGCAGCCGGAGCATTTATCCAGGGTGGGAACGCCGGCGAAGGTGCCGTCGGCGCGAAACGCGTGGCAGTCGTCGCACTTGGATCCGGCCTTGTCGGCGTGGATCTGGTGGCTGAAATCGACCGGCTGCCGGTGCGTTTGGTAGATGACGCGCGGAAAGCCGGCCCAGCCCGCTCCCAGGGCGGCCAGCACTCCGATTGAGAAAACGATGGTTCCGCGAAGTGTCACGTGTATCTCTTTTCACTCGCATACGGCGAGAAGAATGTGTGGAACAGGGCCAGCATCTGGTCGTGATCAAGGTTCTGCGAGAGGCCGGGGGCGAATAGCCCGCCATCGGCCGCGAGCGGCCCGTGGGCGGCCGGTTGCTGCTGCAGAAACTCGTTGATGCGGTGCTGCTCCTGCTCCATCCATTGGCGCGCGGCGGCGCCCTGGAGCAGGTTTTCGGAAGTTTCCGGCGCGGGCACACCCTCGAAGAGCCAGCCGCCGGTGTAGGGTTCGGCGCTAAGGCGCGAAGGGTCGGCGCGCAGGTAGAGGTTGCAACTGGTCAGCAGGAACGGGTTGGGGAAGACGATTTCGTGATCCACGCCGTTGACCGTGACCACGGCGGTGGCGCGGTGCTGCCCGCGCTGCCAGACGTAGCTGATGCGCTCGGCCTGACCGAGGGCGCGGCTGAGAAAGGCGTCAATGCCGGCGTGACAGACGCCGTCTTCACCGATATCGAGCCACATGTGGTTGGCGGAGTAGCGGAGCCACTCGGGCAGCGGAATGCCATCCACGTCGTCGGCGGGCACGCCGGGGTGGGCCATGGAGAGGTAGAGTTCGCAGTAGCGGAAGCGGTCGCAGCCGCAGCGGGAGATCTGGCTCTCGCTATAGGGGATCATTTTGGCGACAGGCGCGGCGCCGCAGTACTGCATCAGCGACTCGCCCAGGTAGGGGCAATGGCCGGAAACGGATGGTTCGGCGGACTGCATGCGGTAGACCGGGCAGGTGAGATGTTCCTGGGAGGAACATTTGTCGTCCGCCCGGCCGGCCGCCGCGATGGGAATCAGTTTCCGGACCGAGGACGTCTGGCAATACTTGACCTGAGCTTCTTTGAGAAACGGGCAGGTCATGGCGGTTACTTCTCTTCTTTCTTGCCGAGTTCTTCGCCGCCATCGGCCATGGTGACGCCGAGTTGGGGGAGATGGAAAGTATGGCCGTCTTGGTACGAGGCAACGAGAGTGGAGACCTCGCGGTCGAGTTTGGACATGGCAGTCACTTTCTTGCGTTTCGCGGCAAATTCCTGAAATACGCCGATAGCAACGGCGACGCAGCAGATCAGGACGACCACGCCCAACGCGGCGTTGGTGATGGTCAGCCAAAGTGTAGATGGATCGCTCATCAGAGAGACTTCTCCTTCGGAAGGGAGTAATGCAAGAGAAGGGCCATGCTTAGAACAAAGGAGTTGATTATCTTAATCTGGAAAACGTGCCGGAAAAGCAGACGGATTTGTCTGGATTTCCTACGCGAAGGGCGGGCTTCGGGCGGCGGCGGACGATCTGACGGCGCACTCCGGACGGGGAGCGGAGGTGGCGGCCAATCGGTTCGCTTCGGATGTAGTAATGGGTTTTCTTTTGTGTGGGTTGGCCTGGGAAATGGGTTCGTTCGGCAAAAGCGGGTTTGGGGCGGTTCCGGGCGAGCCGGCTTGGGGAGGGGCGAGTCGCAGCCAGGCGACGGGGAGGGGACTGCCCGGAGAGGTGGCTTCGCTTCTGGACGCTCGGTATGGGACGGCCGACGGCGAAGGTGGCGGCGGTGAATCCGTGTTTGGGGGGAGCGCGGTCCGGTGGCGCGATGGGCGGCGAGCAGGGTTTCGGATGCGGAGCGTTTGAGGCGCGGCATGGGGTTACCTTCCGTCTTGAGCAATAGCACGGGGAAGGGGGCCAGTCTGAAATTGGGGGGAGGCAAGTGGTGGGACGGGAAGGAGTTATTTCTGTAAAGTGGGTGTCACGAAAACCGGCCAACTCAGGCTTTTCCGAAATGTCAGCATAAGCGATTGAGAACAAATTTGATTGGCCGCATCAGTCATTGGGTGGCCCGAGGCATTCCATATTTCCTATACGCTGGCGGTGTAGGTTTTCAAGGGACTGGCAAAGCTATCCTCAGTTTCGCGGCGAAGAAGTGCTTGTGCTTGGCTGGCGTGAGCAGACCCAAAGGACGGGAGCGGCGTTTCACGGGGCTCATCCGCAGAGCGCGCCACGAACGCCTAGGTCTGCGACCGTGTGGACGTGTTCTTTTCATGTGGGGCAGGCTGGCAGCCTAATGCCACTCGTTTTTCCACTGTCGGCAATGCTGCGGAAGTTGTGGGGCAGA
>Ga0208587_1001162_pt1 | contig 14152 bp, 14 predicted proteins | sample NGESurdeep092012_7_FD_184472 | JGI IMG/M metagenome (GOLD analysis project Ga0208587, IMG submission 184472) | Arctic peat soil microbial communities from Barrow, Alaska - NGEE Surface sample 210 deep-092012 (SPAdes) | ecosystem: Environmental > Terrestrial > Soil > Wetlands > Peat ...
GAGAAATCGGCTGAGCCGATCAGGGTCGCCCGGTCCACGCTCCGAAACGCGGCCAACCACGGCTTTCGCCGCGTTTCCACGCTCGTGGCTCCCGCATCTGATCGGCTCAGCCGATATCCCGCGATGATCAGGACCCGATCAGACCCCGGGCCGCGAAAGGATCGTTGGTGTCCCCTTCTCCGGAGCCCATCGAGCCCTGTCATCCGGCGATGCAGATCGACGACATCCGCTTCCTCTTCGCCTGCGACCAGTGGGCCAGCCGGAAGGTCCTGAATGCGGCGGGTGGCCTCGCTGAGGAACTGTGGCCCGCCGCCGAGCCGATCGGGGCGCGTCATCTCGGAGAGATCTGGTCCGCGCCCTCGGGGCGCACCAGCGCCGGCGCCACGGGCTGTCCGGCAGCGAAGAGCGGCCGCGGCCGGAGCACGAGCCGCTTGCCGACCGTGGCCGCGCTGGCCGCCGCCTGGGAGGCCGAGCGGGCCGCCCTTGACGCCTGGCTGTCGAGCGTCGACGACGTGTGGCTCGCCACGGCCGACGAGGGCATCCCGATGTGGCAGATGCTGGCCCACGTCGTGAACCACGGCACGCAGCACCGCAGTGAGGCTACCGCGCTCCTCACCGCCGCGGGCCACTCGCCGGGCGATCTCGACCTGATCTTCTTCGCCGAGGCACAGGCGGGTGGCGGCGGCTGACCGTCAGCCGGCCGCGCCGGGCGCCCGGAACCCCGCCGGATAGAGAGAGGCCCAGGCCGGCCCGCCGGGCGCTTCGATCAGCTCCACGAGGACGCCGTGGCAGCTCCGCGGGTGGAGAAACGCGACGGGCCCCTCGGCGCCGGCGCGCGGCGCCGTGTCGATGAGCTCCACGCCGTCGACCGCCAGCCGGGTCAGGGTCGCGGAGATGTCCGCGACCTCGAAGCAGACGTGGTGGAAGCCTTCACCGCGGGTCGTGAGGAAGCGTGCGACGCCGGTCGTGGTGTCGGTCGGCTCCACCAGCTCGATCCTGACCTCCCCGACGGGGAGGAAGGCGATATTGACGCGGTCCACCGGGATGGGGACCACTGGGCCGGGCGCGAGCCCCAGGATGTCCCGGTAGAAACCGAGCGCCGCGTTCATCTCGCGGACGACGACGGCGACGTGGTGGATCCGGCCAACCCGATGGATGGTCGGCGGCAGGCCGGCAAGCGGCTCGAGCATCAGGGGTTCCTCCGGATCTCGTGCCGCCGACCCGGGCAGGGGCCCGCGGACGATGATGCTGCATGCTTCGTCGCTGCCGCCTTCACACCGTCACCAGCTCGCGATGCTCGCCCCAGGCTGCGCGGAGCCGGTCCGAAATCTCGCCGACCGTCGCGTATGCGCTGACCGCTTCGATCAGCGCGGGCATCAGGTTCTCGTCGCCCCGGGCGCAGTCCCCCACCCGCCGAAGCGCCGTCTCCCACGCCACCGGATCCCGCTCCGCGCGGACGCGTCGCACCCCGTCGACCTGGCGACGCTCGCCGTCCGGGTCGATTCGCTGGAGCGCCGCCGTCCGGTGGCCCTCGTCCCGGAAGCGATTCACGCCGACCACGACCTGGCTTCCGTCCTCGATTGCGCGCTGGACCTGGTAGGAGGATTCCTGGATCTGGCGCTGCTGGAAGCCGCCTTCGATGGCCGCGAGCGTTCCACCCAGCGCGTCGATCTCGTCGAGGAGCTCCCGGGCCGCCGCCTCCAGCTGGTCCGTCAGCGTCTCGACGTAGTAGCTTCCGGCCAGCGGATCGGGTGTCTCGGTGACCCCGGCCTCGTGGGCGAGGATCTGCTGGGTCCGCAGGGCCAGCCGCGCCGCCTCGGCGGTCGGCAGCGCGAGCGCCTCGTCGCGGGAGTTCGTGTGAAGGCTCTGCGCCCCGCCCAGGACCGCCGCCAGCGCCTGGACCGTGGTTCGGACCACGTTGTTGTCGATCGACTGCGCCGTCAACGAGCTCCCGGCCGTCTGGACGTGGAAGCGGCACATCATCGAGCGCGGGTCGCGGGCGCCGAACCGGTCGCGCATGAGGCGCGCCCAGATCCGGCGAGCAGCCCGGAACTTGGCGACCTCCTCGAAGAGCTCGCTCCACGCCGCGAAGAAGAAGCTGAGCCGACCCGCGAACGCGTCGATGTCCAGCCCGCGGGCCACCGCCGCCTCCACGTACGCGATCGCGTCGGCCATCGTGAAGGCCAGCTCCTGGGCCGCCGTCGCGCCGGCCTCGCGCATGTGGTACCCGGAGATGCTGATCGTGTTCCAGCGCGGCAGCTCGCGTGCGGAGAACTCGAAGATGTCGGTCACCAGGCGCATCGACGGGCGCGGCGGGAAGATGTAGGTCCCCCGCGCGATGTATTCCTTGAGGATGTCGTTCTGGGTCGTCCCGGCCACCCGGCCGCGGGGCACGCCCTGCTTCCCGGCCGCCGCAATGTAGAGCGCCAGGACGATCGCTGCGGTCGCGTTGATCGTCATCGAGGTGCTGACCTCGCCGAGCGGGATCCCGGCGAACAGCTCTTCCATGTCGGCGAGCGAGCAGACGGGGACGCCGACCCGGCCCACCTCCCCTTCCGCCTCTGGCGCGTCGCTGTCGTAGCCCATCTGGGTCGGCAGGTCGAACGCAACGGAGAGACCGGTCTGGCCCTGGGCCAGCAGGTAGCGGAACCGCTCGTTCGTTTCTGCCGCGGTGGCGAAGCCGGCGTACTGGCGCATCGTCCAGAAGCGGCCCCGGTACATGGTGGGCTGGACGCCCCGCGTGAACGGGTACTCGCCGGGCCGCCCCAGGTCGCGGTCCTCGTCCAGGCCGGCGATGTCCGCCGGGGTGTAGAGATCCGCGATCTCGATCCCCGACGATGTCACGAATTGCGTCCGACGCTCCGGCGTCGAGCCGATCGCCTTCGCTCGGGCGGTAGCGCGCCACCGGTCGCGACCGGGATCGGGCTGCGGCGCGGGGGTCGCGGCGGGGTCGTTCGACATGGATGCTCCGCTCAATGGATCACGATCAGGAGATCACCGACCTCGATCGTATCGCCAACGGCAACCCCGACGCGCTCCACCGAGCCCTCGCGGGGCGCCCGCAGCTCGTTCTGCATCTTCATCGCCTCGACGACGAGGACCTGTTGGCCGGCCTCGACGCTGTCACCCGCGGACACCGACACGGCCACGACGCGACCCGGGATGATCGCCCGGACCTCGACGGGCCCACCCCGCGAGGCCGTTCCGGCACCGCGGCGCGCGCGCTCGCGGAGGACGGCGCGGCGCTCGAACTCCAGCTCCACCTCGATCCGCCACCCGTCCACGACTACCTCGCGAAGGCGCGTCCCGTGGGCGCGGTCGATGCGGATCGGGCCCAGCAGGACATTGGTCTGAACGGCCGGCGCCGTTGGGCCGACGGCGGCCGGCTCGATGAGGCGGGCACGGACGTCGCCGAACCGCTCGAGGCTGACCGCCGTCGCGACGCCGTCGATGAGCGGGAGATCGGGTCTCGCGGGCGCATCCTGCGGCAATCGGGTCGCCGGATCGGGCGCCGGCGACAGGGTGATCGCCGGGTCACCCTCGAGTCGCGATGACGCGGCAACCGCGACCCGGACGGCGCGCGGGTCGATCGGGCCGTCGGGGATGGTCGGCTGGCCGGCCTCCCGCGTCGGTCCGGCGATCATCGTCGGAGGTGCGAGTCGATGTTCCGTGCTCATGCCGGCCACCGGTCCGTGGCGAGCGCGCGGCCGGCGGTTCGCCAGGCTGGGACACTGCCGTCCCGGTTCGCAGGATCCGCCGCGTGGCCGGGCCCGTCCGGCCCAGCCGGCCAGGGACTGCCGCCACGTTCGCCCGGTGCAGCTTCCCCAAGCTCCGCGAGGCCAGCGGCCAGCGACGCAACCCGGACGGCCCTCGCGCGGGACGCCGGGCCGTCCCAGTGCGCATCGACCCAGGTCGTGGAGAGCCCAGTCGCGTCGAGGAACCCGGGCTCCGTGAGCATCGCTCGATGGAGCGGCAGCGTTGTCTGGATGCCGCCGATCTCCGTCTCGTCGAGCGCGCGGTGGAGGCGCCCAAGCGCTGCCGGCCGATCCGCGGCGTGGACGATGAGCTTGCAGATGAGCGGATCGTACTCCACGGGGATTCGGTCGCCCGCTTCGACCGCCGTGTCGACCCGAACGCCGGGCCCGGCCGGCATCACCCAGCGGGTGACCCGCCCGGGCGTCGGCGCGAAGACGCGGGCCGGATCCTCCGCGGAGATCCGGAGCTCGATCGCGTGGCTCGTCGGGCGGGCCGCGCGGTCTGCCGCCGCGAGGGCACCGGGCGAAAGCGGCGCCCCGCCAGCGAGGCGGAACTGCTCCTGGACGATGTCGAGGCCCGCCACCAGCTCCGTCACGGGGTGCTCCACCTGGAGCCGCGTGTTCACCTCGAGGAACCAGAAGCGGCCGTCCCGGTCGTACAGGAACTCGGCGGTCGCCGCGTTCTGCAGCCCGGCCGCGATGCCCAGGCGAACGGCCATCGCATGGAGCCGGCGCCGCTCGGTCTCCGTCAGGCCCGGCGCGGGCGCTTCCTCGATCAGCTTCTGGTGGCGTCGCTGCGTCGAGCAGTCCCGCTCGCCCAGCGCGACCACCTGCCCGGTTGAGTCGCCGAGGAGCTGGACCTCGATGTGGCGCGCGGGCATGATCTCGCGCTCCAGGTAGACGGAGCCGTCGCCGAAGGCAGCGGCAGCTTCGCGCGAGCTGGCGATCAGCGCCGCGGGCAGCTCGTCCGCCGCCACGACGCGCCGCATCCCTCGACCGCCGCCGCCGGCCGCCGCCTTGACGAGGAGCGGGAAACCGACGGCCTTCGCGGCGGCGAGCACTGCCTCCAGCTGATCCGGGCGGTCGACGGGCGCGGGATCGAGCGTCCCGGGGACGTGCGGGACGTCGGCGGCACGTGCCGTCCGTCGGGCCGCGAGCTTGTCGCCGAGCGCCGCGATAGTGGCGGCTGACGGACCCACGAAGACGAGCCCCGCGTCCTCGACGGCCCGGGCGAACCCCGCCCGTTCGGACAGGAAGCCGTACCCGGGATGGACTGCCTGGGCGCCGGATTCCAGGGCTGCGGAGACCACCGCGTCGACGCGCAGGTAGCTCTCCGCGGGCGCCGCCGGGCCCAGTCGAACCGCCGCATCCGCAGCCCGGACGTGCGCGGCGGTCACGTCCGCGTCGGAGTAGACCGCGACCGCCTGCATCCCGAGCTCATGGGCGGCCCGGATGATACGGAGCGCGATCTCACCGCGGTTCGCGACGAGGATCCGGTTGAACGGCGGGGTCACGTCCTGCCTCGTCGCGGCTCGCGAGCCGGCGTCGTGCCGGCGCGTCTTTGCGCAAAGACGCGCCGGCGATCCCTGGCGCCCTCGTCTCCCCCACTTCTCACAGCGGGATGTTGCCGTGCTTCTTGCGGGGGTTCGTGTCGCGCTTGTCGGCCAGCATCTCCAGGGCGCGGATCAGCCGCGGACGCGTGTCAGACGGGGCGATGACATCGTCGATGTAGCCGCGGGCGGCCGCGACGTATGGGTTGTTGAACTCCGCCTCGTACTCGGCCACCAGGCGACGTTGCTCCGCGGCCGGATCGGTCGAGGTGGCGATCTCGGCCTTGAAGATGATGTTGACCGCCCCGGCGGCGCCCATGACCGCGATCTCCGCGGTTGGCCATGCGAAGTTCATGTCGCCGCGGATGTGCTTGCTGCTCATGACGTCGTAGGCGCCCCCGTACGCCTTGCGCGTGATCACCGTCAACTTCGGGACGGTCGCCTCGCAGTAGGCATAGAGCAGTTTTGCGCCGTGCTTGATGATGCCGCCGTGCTCCTGGCCCACGCCGGGCAGGAAACCGGGAACGTCGACGAACGTGACGAGCGGGACGTTGAAGCAGTCGCAGGTCCGCACGAAGCGCGCAGCTTTGATCGACGCGTCGATGTCAAGCGCGCCTGCGAGGACGGCTGGCTGCTGCGCGACGATGCCGACGCTTCGTCCCCCCAGGCGCGCGAAGCCGATCAGGATGTTCGGCGCCCAGCCGGGCTGGATCTCGAAGAAGTCGGCATCGTCCACGACGTGCCGGATCACGTCGTGCATGTTGTACGGCTTCTGCGAATCGTCAGGCACGACGTGGTCCAGCTCCGGGTCTCGCCGATCCGCCGGGTCATGCGACGCGACCCGGGGTGGCTCGCCCAGGTTGTTCTGCGGAAGGTGCGCAAGGAGGCGCCGGACATGGTCCATGGCGGTTGCCTCGTCCGCCGCGGCCAGATGGGCGACTCCGGAGATCGTCGTGTGTGTCTCGGCGCCTCCGAGGTACTCCGAATCGACCTCCTCGTGTGTCACGGTCTTCACGACGTTCGGCCCGGTAACGAACATGTAGCTTGTGCCTTCGACCATGATCGTGAAGTCGGTCATCGCCGGCGAGTAGACGGCGCCGCCCGCGCACGGCCCCATGATCACGCTGACCTGCGGCACGACGCCCGAGGCGAGGACGTTGCGCAAGAAGATCTCGGCATAGCCGCCGAGCGAGGCGACGCCCTCCTGGATCCGCGCACCACCCGAATCGTTCAGCCCAACGATCGGGGCGCCAACCTTCATCGCGAGATCCATGATCTTGCAGATCTTCTCGGCATAGGCTTCCGAGAGCGAGCCGCCGAACACCGTGAAGTCCTGGCTGAAGACGAAGACGAGGCGGCCGTCGATGGTGCCGTGCCCGGTGACCACGCCGTCGCCGAGGACGTGCTGGCGATCCAGGCCGAACTCCGTCGCCCGGTGCGTCACGAACGCATCCAGCTCGACAAACGACCCCGGGTCCAGCAACAGATCCAGGCGCTCCCTCGCGGTGAGCTTGCCGAACGTGTGCTGTCGCTCGATCCGGACGGGTCCCCCGCCGAGGAGCGCCTCATTTCGCATTCGCTGCAGCTGCTCGAGCCGTTCGTCGCTCGTGGGCACGTCGACCTCCTCGCGGCGCCTCGACCTCGCGCCATCGGGCGCGCTGGGGCGACATCATACGCAGCGATACGCAATCAGGAGCGAGTCAGAGGGCTGTTATCCACACAATGGTGAACATCTCGGCGGAAGTGTGGACAACGCGCGCTCGCGGACCGGCGATGGTGGGGTAGCATTCATGGTCCGCGCCACGCCACGAGATACGCGGCCGGCTGACATGGAGAGGTGATTCCCTGGTGGCACAGGTCATCGCGATCGCAAACCAGAAGGGTGGCGTCGGCAAGACGACCACAGCGATCAACCTCGCGGGCGCGCTGGCCGAGCTGGGTTATCGAGTCCTCGCCGTGGACATGGATCCCCAGGCCAACCTGACAGTCGGCCTCGGGATCAACCTGGGCCAGGTCGAGCGGTCCATCGCCCACATCCTCGACGACGGGGACTCGAACCTCGACAGCGTCATCCTGGCGAGCCAGACGGAGCGGATCGACGTTGTCCCATCGACGCTCGAGCTCGCATCCACGGAAGTCGAGCTCTTTTCCTCGATCGGCCGCGAGTACGCGCTCCGGGAAGCGCTCGACCACGGCGTCCGGGAGCGTTACGACTACGTCCTTATCGACTGCCCGCCGACTCTTGGCCTGTTGACCATCAACGGCCTCGTCGCGGCAGGCAGCGTGATCATCCCGGTGCAGACGCAGTACTACGCGCTGAAGGGCCTGACCGCGCTGGTGAAGGTCATCAACACGATCCGGACGAAGCTGAACCGCGATCTTCGAATTCTCGGCCTGCTCCCCACGTTCTACGACGGGCGCACCATCCTCGGACGTGAAATGCTCGACGAGCTGCGAGAGCTCGGCGAGCATCACGTCTTTCACACGATCATCCGGAGCACTGTGAAGCTCGGCGAGGCGCCGCTCACCGGTCGCCCGATCACCGCCTACGCGGGCGGCTCCGAGGCCGCCCGGGCATTCCGAGAGTTCGCGAAGGAGGTCGTCGAACTTGGCCAGGCCTGACTTCCGCGCGTACGCGGCGCGTCGCCTCTCCGAGGAGCGCGAGCTCTCGCCGTCAATCGTCAGCCTCCTCTCCGCCGAGGGTGGCCGGACGACAGGCATTCGCAATGTCCCGATCGACCGGATCGAGGCCAACCCGGAGAACCCGCGCCTCGTCTTCGAAGAGTCTGCCCTCGAGGAGCTCGCCGCCTCGATCCGCGAGCATGGCGTGCTCCAGCCGGTCCTCGTCCGGCCGCATGGGCCGAACCAGTTCCAGCTCGTTGCCGGCGAGCGTCGCTGGCGGGCGGCACGGATGGCCGGGCTCGCCACAATCCCGGCGATCGTCGAAGAGCTCGACGACGACCTCGCGCTCGAGATCGCGATCATCGAGAACCTGCAGCGCGAGGATCTCTCGCCGCTGGAGGAAGCCTCGATGTACGACCGGATGATCAAGGACCACGGCTACAGCGTCCGCAAGCTTGCCCAGAAGCTCGGCAAGGACAAGGGGTACCTGGAGAACCGGCTTCGGCTCGCGGACGCGCCCGAGGAGATCCGGGACCTGGTGTCTGTGCGCAAAGACACCCTCTCGCACGCCTACGAGCTGATGAAGATCGAGGACCCGAAGAAGCGCCGGCGCCTGGCCGGCCAGGTTGCCCGCGGGGAGCTGTCGCTCGTCAAGCTGCGCGAGAAGATCGAGGGCCGGCCCGCGCGGGCCGCGGCGATGGACGATGGGCAGGGACGCGCACGCACCGGCGAGGTGGACGTGCAGGACCCCGCCGCTCCTGCGACCCCGACGGGCGACGATGCCCTCATCGTCGCGAAGGCCCAGTTCCACGACGCCCTCGCAAGCCTAATCGCCGTGCTCCAGAGCCAGGAGTTCACCGCGGCCGCCTCGCCGGTCGATCGCCAGAACCTGGCCAAGTACCTGACGATCTCGAAGCTCACGCTCGAGAACGTGATCACCGTTGTCCGCGGACCCGGGGTGCGCGACTGACGACCGGGGCGTTCCGGGCCGCGGCCGGGGATCCGTCCCCCACCCCGCAGATGCGAAGAAGCCGGCGCCCTGGCGCCGGCTTCCTGCTTGAGTCCGGTCGACGGCGGGGGCGTGCCCCGGCGGTCGAGCGACGCGCGTCAGCTCGCGGGGTGCGCCTCGCCGGACTTGCCGTGCGTCTTCGCCGATGCCGTCCCGTGGCCGTCGTTCTTCATCGCGATCGAGCGGACGTACGCGCCGTGATTCGCGAACCCGGCCGGGGTCACGGCCTTCGCCGCGGCGGAGACCAGCGCTCCATGGTTGTCGGGGTGCGTGGTGTCCGCCGCCTTCGTCGTGGCGAGATCGGGCGACTCGTTGGCTTCCGGCGCCTTGTTCGCCTGGTGTTCAGTGGCCGTGTCCGGGCTCTCCGCGCGGACCGGGACGCTCCGGCCTGACGCGTCGGCGGCCCCGGCGAGCCCGTCCTTTGCGGCGTCGGCAGGCCCCGTGCCGGCGGCCGCGAAGACGGCGGTAGCGGACAGGGCAACAGCGGCGAGTGCCGCCAGGATGCTCTTGGCTCGATGCATGGGTCATGTTCTCCGGGCGAGGGCGGCCGTTCGCCGCCTATTGACTGGAACGAAGTCTACCCGTCTTCCGTCCGGGTCAGGCCCTGGACTTCCGGCACTCGCTGGGCGGGTACCTTCGTCCGACCCTGTCAAAGGAGGCCGGCCGCGGCGAGCGAGGCCACCCAGCCGGCCGCGACGATCCCGAACCCGATCGCCTGGACCTCCCATGCACGCTGGAGGTGGCCGAGAAACCCCATCCCGACACCCGCGGCCAGCGTCGCGGCGCCGGCACAGGTCAACCACGTCCCGGGGATCGACCCGGCCAGCACGACCGCGGAGGTCGTCGCGATGCCGCCCACGACGAAGCTCAGCAGCGCACCCAGCCGGATCGATCGCGCGTGGCCGAGCGTCCTCGCAACCGTCGCCGTCCGGCTCGCTGCGTCTCGCTCCGCGTCGGCCAGCGAGTTCGCGATCGCGAGGGCCGTGCCGGCGAGCACGCCCAGGCCGGCGAGCGCGAGGATCGGCACCGGCAGGTCCCCGGTCGCACCCACCCATGCGAAGACCGGCAAGAGCGGGATACCCATCGCGTACGGGAGCCATGACCACGGCGAAGCCTTGAGTCGAAGGTCGTATGCGAGCCCGATGCCGTAGCCCGCCAGGGCGACGAGCGCGGCAGCCGGGCCGGCCAGCGCGGCAAGGACCAGCCCCACCATCCCCGCCACACCCGCGACCCCGAGGGCCACTCGGGCCGGGATGCGGCCGTCCACCAGGGGCTTGGATCGGCCGGCAACCGCGTCTGCCGGCGCGTCGAGGACGTCGTTGAAGGCCCCGATCGAGAACTGGATGGTGAGCATCGCCACCCCCAGGAGCGCGGCCCGGCCAGCCGTCGCACCGGCGACGAGCGCAAGCGCGAACGTGACCGCCGCGTCGAGCGCAGACGGGAAGGGATGGACGAGCCGGACCAGCCCAGAGAGCATTCGGTTCACGCCGGATTAGAGGTAGACGAGCTCCTCGAAGTTCTCCACGAGGTACTCGATGAGCTTCTCGCGCGGCTCCGGGAGCACGGCCCGCGTGCCGGCCACGAGGCAATGGAGCGCGATCGCCGGGACCAGGAGCCGGCCCTGCTCGTCGCGCCCGACCACCGCGGACGGACCGCCGCCGGCGGCGAACACGTTCCCGATGGCGCGGTCATCGACACCGGTCGCGGCGCGGTAGTCGTGGAGCACCGCGAGGACGCCCCGGCGGATCGAGATGTCCCGCATGGCCTCCGCGGCCCAGGCGTCGATCTGGGCATCCGGCTGCTCGCCCAGCCGAGAGCGGTACTCGTCCTGGTTCGCCGCGAGTCCCGTGGCTCCCACGTCTGGCCTGCCTCCTGTCGGCGTACGTTCGTCGGCGCGAGTATCGCAGAACGGAACGCAGCCTCGCCATCGCGAGCCATACAGAACACCTGTTCTATCGCGACGCCTCTCCCGCAACCCCGGGCAGGGCTGGCCGACGGCCGTCGGGCCAATCGTTGAAGATCTCCGTCACCCACCGACCCACCGGCCCCGGTGGCGCCTCGTCGCGCCCGTCCGACACGAGGGCGAGCAGCGCGGTTCGGACCTCCTCGGTGAGCGCGTCGACGGCGTCGCGGGTCGGCCGGCCTACCGGGGCGATCGGCGCGCCCACCCGGACCCGGATCGTCTTGCCGAGGCGCAGCCAACCGGTTCCCGTGAGGCCAACCGGGACGATCGGGACGCCCGCGCGCAGCGCGAAGAACGCCACGCCCTCGTTGATCGGCAGGAGCGCGCGCTCGCCGACGTGGATCCGGCCCTCCGGCGCGATCGCGAGGTGCGCCCCGCTCGCGAGCACGGCCTCCACGCGGCGGGTCGCTTCCAGGAGGTTCGTTCGCTCGGGATTGAAGGGCACGGCCCGACCGGACCAGGTGATCAGCCGGTTGCGCGCGCCCGCGGACATGTCGACCTCCTTCGGGCCGAAGAACCAGAGATCCGGGCGTGCCGGCAGGGCCGCGACCGCGACGAACGGGTCCGCCCAATTCTGGTGGCTGAAGCAGAGGATCGCCGGGCCCGGCGGCAACGGCTGGCCCTCGACGCGGACCCGGAGGTACGCACGAACGAGCACGCGGATCCCGAGCGTCGTGAACCAGTAGGGCACGCGCCCCGGCCGCCGGATCGCCACCGACGGGGCCATCAGCCCGGCAGCCGCCGCGGGTCGAGGTCGGCGAGTCGCGCGATCACGTGGTCCGCGGCCTCCGCGGCTCCCTCCCCCGGCGGGACGCTCGCGTTCGGGACGAGGATCACCGTCATCCCCGCCGCGCGGCCGGCCAGTACGCCGTTGAGCGAGTCCTCCACGACGAGGCAGTGGTCGGCGGGGATGCCGAGGCGGCGTGCCGCTTCCAGGTAGACGTCGGGCGCGGGCTTGCCCACAGCGACTTCGTCCGACGAGACCACCGCGCGGAAGCACCCGACCAGCCCGACGGCGCCCAGCGCGGCCTCGATCACGGCCGGGTGGGCCGACGACGCAATCGCCGAGGGAAACGCGGCCACGATCCGTCTGACGGCCTTCACGGCGCCGGGCACGCGCGGCACCGGTTCGCGGGCGTACTTCTCGACCAGCGCGTTCACCACGGCACGCTCGATCTCCGGGGTCGTGAGGTCCAGGCCCAGACGCTCCTGCATGATCCCGGCCCAATCCCGCGAGTTGCGTCCCATGCACGCGCGATTGTCGGCCTCGGTCCAGGTCAGGCCACGCGCGGCCGCCCACTGAACGCGGACGGCATGCCACCACGGCTCCGAGTCGACGATGACACCGTCGAGGTCGAAGAGCACGGCCTCGATCGTGGAAGGCCGCTCGGCGTCAGGCGTCATGCCTCGGCGGTGACGGACGGAGGAGACGCCACGTGGGCGGGCAGCGGGCGCCCGTCGATCGCCGCAAGGAGCACCTGGAGGAAGGAACCGACAGCGTCAGCATCCGCATCCACGCCGCGCAGGACCACGCCCTCCAGCGTGGCGCTGATGATCCGGTGCGCGCCCTGGACCTCCACCGCGATCTCGCCGAGCTGGACCCGGCTCCAGCGGACCAGCTTCCCGGCTGCCCGCGGGCCCTCCTGCGGCACGTTGACCCGGACGTGGGCCATGACGAGGCCGGCGGGGGTGGGGGCGAGGAGTACCCAGCGGACCCCGGGGTCGTCACCCCAGCTGACCCAGCAGTCCGAATCGGGTGTCGCTCCCAGCGTCGCGAGCACCGCCTCAGCGACGGCGAGAACCCTGGTCCCGGCCGCTTCCCGGTTCGGCGCCGCGGCGCTCCATTCGCTGAGCCGCATGCTGGGCCGCTCCTCCCGCTGCTCGAACGCGCGTGGCGCGTGGACGGTCCGAAGGCTACCACGGGCCCCCACTGGAGGGGCCGTCCGGCCGTTCACGATCGGCCCTGCCGAACCGTATCCTCGCCCGCCTAGGGAGGTCTCTTCTCGTATGTCCGTCGATCGTCGCCTCGTCAATCTGGGCGTCTTCCTGCTGATCCTGGGCGCCATCCCGCTGGCGGTCAGCCAGGGCTGGATCGCGCGCGAGACCATCTCCCACGCGTGGGAGCTGTGGCCGCTCATCCTCATCGGCATCGGGATCGGGCTGATCCTGCGGCGCACGCCGTTCCACTTCGTGGGAGGCCTGCTCGTCGCCGCGACGTTCGGGACCATGTTCGGCGCGCTCCTCGCGGGCGGCCTCAGCCTGGGCGCGGTGGGCTGCGGGAACGCGACCGCCGCCACCGACCCGTTGGTCCTCGACGAGCACGGCACCTTCGTGGGTGGAACCACGAGCGTCGTCCTGCGCGCGACCTGCGCGAGCCTGTCGGTCGTGCCGGCCTCCGGCGCCGCCTGGGGCGTCACGGTTGCCGGGACGGCCGGCGCGCGACCCATGCTGGACCAGGCGGCGGACCGCCTGGAGGTTCGGTCGCCCGACCAGACGGTCGTCCTCCCGTTCGCGGACGGACGGCGCTCCCAGTGGAATGTCACGCTCGGGACCGACGTCGTCTATACGCTCGACGTCAACCTCAACGCCGGCGAGGCGAACATCGATCTCGCGGCCCTCCGGGTCGACGCGCTCACCGCACAGGGCAATGCCGTCGGCAACTCGCGGCTGCTCCTGCACGACGCGACCATCGGCCGCCTCGACGTGCAGATCAACGCCGGCGACTTGAAGATCGGGCTGCCCGCGGCGGCCGATCTCGCGGGCCGGATCCAGGCCAACGCGGCCTCCGTCACGCTGTGCGCCGATCCCGGCACCGGGCTCCGCCTGCGGAATACGTCGAGCCTGACGGGCGACAACTTTGCCACCGCCGGCCTGGTCCGCTCCGGCACGACATGGGAGTCGCCGGGCATCGGCTCGGCAGCGCACGTCGTCGACCTCACCCTCGCCGGCGCGGCCGCCAACTTCACGCTCAATCCTTCGGAGGGATGTCAGTGAACGACCGTCTGTACCGCTCCATCGACGACCGCGTCCTCGCCGGCGTCTGCGCGGGTCTGGCTGATCGACTCGACCTTGACCCGGCACTCGTCCGGATCGGGTACGCGATCCTCGCGCTGCTGAGCGGCATCGTCCCGCTGCTGGTCCTCTACGTCATCATGGTCGTCGTGATCCCCGAAGGGCCGAGCTGGACGGGCGTGCGGCCCGTTGGCCCGCAACCCACGGGCCCGGGCTGGACGGTTGCCGGCACGCCTGCTTC
>Ga0208587_1001164_pt1 | contig 14146 bp, 7 predicted proteins | sample NGESurdeep092012_7_FD_184472 | JGI IMG/M metagenome (GOLD analysis project Ga0208587, IMG submission 184472) | Arctic peat soil microbial communities from Barrow, Alaska - NGEE Surface sample 210 deep-092012 (SPAdes) | ecosystem: Environmental > Terrestrial > Soil > Wetlands > Peat ...
GCGCTCCGGGAAAACATCGGCCTGGATCACGCGCTTTAGCGCCGGGCATCGAAAACCCAGGGCTGAAGCCCACTTCAAGATCGACCCCTTATCCGCTGGACTAAAGTCCAGCTCCCCCCTGCTGAAGCAGGGGGCTCCCACCAAAAGTGTTGTCCAGAGTTTTTCAGCAACCTCTGAAGGCGTGCTCCACCCATCGCTTATACACCAGATGTGAAACGGCTATAAGGGAGGCTTATTCGATTTGCACCAACTGGCCAGCATCCACCGACGGCTGCGGAGTCTGCAGGGTTTGCGGCGCACGCCAGTAATCCATATACGACACCTGATGGACGCACGAGACGGTGCAGTGTGGGGCGCAACTCTTTTCCGTTAGGAATTCGCGGCGGATGTCCGCAACAGAATAGTGCTCAAGCGGAATGGCGGGATAGCCGCGCTGCTGCGAACAGTAGTGCACCAAACCGTCCTCGCAAATGTAGAGATAGCGCGCTCCAGCGCGGCAGCGCCACTGGTTTGGCTTGCCATTGGCGATGTTATTCTGGTACCAGTTGAAGCGCGCGTAGTGGTGCTTCTCGAGCGCTTTCATCTTCAGGAACACGTCGCGCTCGACCTCGCTTAGCGGCTGGAGTTGTCCATCGCCATCGTGGATAATGCCGATGGTGGAAGTGAAGCCGAGCTGCACGGCGCGCCTGCCCACGACCAGTGCATCGTGTGGATTGTGGGTGCCCGCGCCGACCACCGAGTTGATGTTGACGTGAAAGTCAGCGTGTTCGGCGAGCAGTTGCAACTTCTTATCCAGCACCTTCAGGGACTTTTTCGAGACCTCATCCGGCATCACGTTATCGATGCTGATCTGCAGATGGTCAAGGCCAGCGCGGTTCAGGCGCTGAATGCGGTCCGCCGTGAGCAGATAACCGTTGGTGATCAAGCCCGTCAGCATGGGATAAGTGCGCATGTGCGCGATGATCTCGTCGAGTTGCGGGTGCAACAAAGGCTCGCCGCCGCTGAGCGTGACAATGCTCGTTCCCAGGCGCGCCAGTTGATCGACGCGGTGCTTCATGGTGTCCAGAGCGACGGGCTTGGAAAAATCGTCGTACTCGTTGCAATACTCACAGGCGAGATTGCAGCGGCGAATCGGGATGATATGCGCCATGACCGGGTGGTCGGTGGAGGCCAGCCCTTTGGCGATCATCTTTAATTCGCGCAAGCGGCGTTTGTAGGCTACGACACGCCGCCGCACCCCTGATGACGATTTCGGCATACTAAGCTCTTTCTATTACAACATATCCGATACCGGGCTTGGGAAGCGGTTGCACTTGTTCGGGGAATTTCAGCAGCGAGTGGGGTCAGATGGCATCCAGGCGGTTGCCGGCCAGCTCGTTTCGGCGCTAAGTGGCTGAAGCGGAAGCGTCCTAACAGGGAGCTGCTGGCCTAAAACCCAGCCGATAAAACCTCAGCTTCATACTGCTCCAACGCGGCAAAGTGTTTTTCCGTCGGGAGCGCAGATTCTGAGGCCGCACAATGAAGCGATCAGCCGTACTGCTGGCTAGAGTTCTAGGGTTGATTTCAACGGCCGAGCTAAATCCACACGGCGCCGTGTCGCTGCATAAACTTGCCGATGGACTTGCGTTTTGAGATCTGTGGCAATGCGTTCTTCAATGGTTAGCGCTTTGGCGGTGCGGTGTTGTACTTTCTAATAATCGTTTCCTCCTCTCCCGATTCTGGAGGAGTTTTCCGATCAAGAAAAGAACAGCGAAGAATCCAAACGTCCCGAGCAAAGGCCCAGCGGTATTCATAATTCGTTCCTACCTTCCAAGATGATACCCCTGTTAGGACACCACCGCTGCAAGCCGGTAACCTGCGCCTCGCATCCGCGCTGGTATAATGAAGAGATTCAGCTATCCACTCTGGAGTTACTAAAGCATGATTCGATTTCTGCAAACGCCCGGACCGATCAAGAAAATTGTGCTGGGCGGCATCCTTCTCGTCATCTGCGTGATGATGGTAATCACCCTTATCCCCGGCGGCGGCTTCCTCAACGACATGTTCGGCGGCGGCGTCACTCAGAGCGGGGTGTTGGCAAAAGTTGGCAATCAGGAGGTCAGCCTGCAAGAGGTATCGCAGCAGGCCCGCCTCATCGGCCGCCAGCAATTCAAGGGGCAAACCGTGCCTCCCGCGCTCATGCCCTATCTGATGCAGCGGGCTGCGCAAGGCTTGATCACACAGAGGGCGCTGGTGTATGAAGCCGACCGCATGGGGCTGGGCGTCAGCGATGACGAACTCCGGGTTTATCTGCACCAGGGGCAAATGGGGCAGGCGATATTTCCGGGGGGAAACTTCATTGGTCAGCGGGCCTACGAAGATTTCATTCAGAACCAGTTCAGTATGGGCGTGCAGCAGTTCGAGCAAGAGGTGAAATCGGAGATTGCACAGCGGAAACTCTTGGCTCTTATCGGCGGCGCAGTCTCCGTCAGCGACAAAGATGTCACCGAGCAGGTGCAGAAGCAAGGTGTGAAGGTGAAGTTCGAGTACGCCGTGCTGACGCTGGACGACGTCAAGAAGCAGATCAAGCCGACCGACGCCGAACTGAAGGCATTTTACGAGCAGAACAAGCAGCAGTACGCGAATTCCATTCCGGAGAAGCGCAAGGCGCGCTACATCCTGATCGACACCGCCAGACTGGCGGACAAGGTTTCGGTCAGCCAAGCCCAGTTGCAGCAGTACTACAGCCAGCACCAGGACGAGTACCGCCTTCCGGAGACGGTGACGGTCCGCCACATCCTGATCAAGACCCCGACGCCCGATGCTGACGGCAAGGTCGATCAGAAGGGCGTGGATGCGGCGCGGACGAAGGCGGACGACATTGAGAAGCAGTTGAAGAGCGGAGCCAACTTCGCCGATCTGGCCAAGAAGAACTCTGAAGACCCGGGTAGCGCGCAGAACGGTGGTCTGCTGCCGCCGATCACGCGCGGCCGCACGGTTCCGGAGTTCGAGCAGGCTGCCTTCAATACCCCAGTTGGCCAGACCACCGACGTCATCCGTACCAGCTACGGCTTTCATATCATCCGTGTTGAAGCTAAACAGCAGGCGCGGTTGAAGCCGCTCGACGAAGTGAAGTCGCAGATTGAGCCGTTGATTAAGCAGCAACAAGTCTCCAGCCAGGCGCAAAACTTGGCCAATACTGTGCAGACACTGGCCCGCACGGCCGGTCTGGACAAGGCTGCCAGCCAAAAGGGACTGACCATTATCGGCACGGATTTCATTGCGCAGACCGATCCTCTCCCGGGCGTTGGCAACTCGAAGGACCTGGTCAGCGCGTTGTTCGAAGCGAAAAAGAACGACCCTCCTGGCACGGCCCAGACCTCGCAGGGATATGCAATCTACCAGGTGACCGACATTCAGCCGCCGCAAACGCCGACGTTCGAGCAGATCAAGGCGCAAGTGGAGGAGCAGTTTAAGCAGCAACGTGCGCAAGCCCTGCTGGCGCAAAAGACGCAGGAGCTTTCGGACCGTGCCCATGCCAGTCACGATCTAAAAAAGGCGGCCAAGGATCTGGGCGCCACGGTCAAGACCAGCGATTTGGTTGACGCCAATGCGCAGGTCCCTGAAATCGGCCCCATGAACGGCGCCGCCGCCGTCGCTTTCAGCATGAAACCAGGCGAGATCAGCGGCCCTCTTCAGGGCGGCCCGAACGGGGTGGTGCTAAACGTGCTGGAAATCCAGCAGCCCTCGCCGGAAGAAGTGAAGCAGAACTGGGACAAGGCGAAGGAAGCGTTGCTGGAACAGAAGCGCTCCGAGTTTGAAGGGCTCTACATACAGAGCCTGCGCGATCAACTGGAGAAAGAAGGGAAGATCAAAATCAATAAGACGGAGATGCAGCGTCTGTCCAGTCTTTCCGAAGGAACGTAGCGCAGCGAGGGGTTCCGATTTTTTGGCCAGCGGAGAAAGTCTGCTGGCCTGCTTTTTCTTGATTGGCCGCAACCGAATGAATGCCAGATGCTGGCGACTATTGTTTATCTCCGTCCGTCTAACTATCGCTCATGCTTTCACAACGCTCATCCGGTATTCTCCTGCACCCCACCTCGCTCCCCTCGCGCGGTGGTATCGGTGATTTGGGCCCCACGGCGTATGAGTTTGTAGACTGGCTTGCCGCCGCCAAGCAGACCTTGTGGCAAATTCTTCCGCTAGGTCCGGTGGGATATGGCAACTCGCCGTATTCGTGTACTTCCGCATTCGCCGCAAACGTCCTGATGATCAGCCTGGAACGTCTCGCCGATCGTGGCCTCATCGATCATGAGCGAGTCGGGGCGGCGCCCGACCCGGATTCTCCGGTTGATTTTGACAGCGTGCGCCAGCACAAGCTTCCCCTCTTGCGGGAGGCGGGCAGGAACTTCTTGCGGTCGGCGCCGAGTGTGGCGCGGGAGCGCTACGACCGCTTCTGCCGCGACAATCATTGGTGGCTGGAAGATTATGTGCTGTTTAGTGGCCTGCGGGAACGCTACGGCGATCAGCCCTGGAATAGCTGGCCGGAGGAAATCGTTCGCCGGCGCCCCGATGCCATGGCCAAACTGCACACTAAGTTGCGCGAGCAACTCGACCAGGAGCGCTTCCTGCAGTTCGCGTTCTTCGAGCAGTGGGCGGCTTTGCGTTCCTATTGCCGCGAGCGCGGCATTCGCGTTATCGGCGATGTCGCAATTTTCGTCAGCTACGACTGCGCCGACGTGTGGACTCATCCCGAAATTTTCCGCTTGAAGGAAGACCTCTCACCCGAGGTGGTGGCCGGCGTGCCTCCTGATGCCTTCAGCGAAACTGGGCAGCGCTGGGGGAATCCGTTGTACGACTGGGATGCGCTGCGGTCTCGCGGCTACAGTTGGTGGATCAAGCGAATGCGCTGGGCGATTGAGACTTGCGATATCGTCCGCCTCGACCACTTCCGTGGCTTTGAAGCGTGCTGGGAAATTCCCGCCGACGAGCCGACAGCGATCCATGGCCGTTGGGCGGTGGGACCGAACGCCAACTTATTCAAAGCCCTCAAGAGCGCGTTGGGCACCTTACCGTTCATTGCCGAAGATCTCGGCCACATTACCCACGAGGTGCGCGATCTGCGTAAGAACCTGGAGATGCCGGGTATGAAGGTCCTGCAGTTCGGCTTCTCGAATCGCGGCGCCCACGTGTACCTGCCCCATCAGTTCGAGCCCGATGCAGTGGTGTACACCGGCACGCATGACAACGACACCACCGTGGGCTGGTGGAACTCGGGTGCAACCGAAGAGGAGAAGGCGGCGGCGTCAGCCTACCTGGGAATTGGAGCAGATGGAGTAAATTGGGCGCTCATTCGAGCGGCGCTGACTTCCGTGGCGAACCTTAGCGTGATACCCGTGCAAGACGTGCTGGGGCTCGACAGCGATGCGCGCATGAATGTTCCCAGCCAGACGGCCGGCAACTGGTCATGGCGATTGCGACCCGGCGCGTTGACCGCGCCGCTTGCAGAAAAGCTGGCTGCCCTGGTCGAAGTCACGGACCGCGACGAATGCGTGAAACAGCCGTCAGCGCACGGCGAAAAGAGCGACGGGAAAGTGAGCGAAGATTTCGCGGCATAGCGGGGCGCGCTCTGCCACATTGAGCACTTCGCCAGTAAAGATGTTGTGCCACTGAGCACCCCTCACCTCCGGCGGCAACACCAACTCCGAATCATTCCAGGCCGCAGCCAGTGGCGGTTCCTCCTTTCCCTTCATCAGGGTGTAACTCAGCCGCGAAGCCGCTACAATCGCGGCTTCTCCCTGGCGCACCCGCGCGAAGGCCACGACGTGGTCTTCTTTGCCGCGGTTGGCCTGTAGCGGAATATACTTGCCGGCCTGGAAGAGCTCCGGGTGTTCGCGCCGGAAGTTCAACGTCTGCATGGTGACCCAGAGCTTGATTCGTCCATCGTGGTAGTCACGGAGGATTTGCTGGCAAAGTCCTACTAAATCGCCCGATTGCGAACTTTCGATTAACTGTTCGAGAGCACGCTCGCGCAAATCGAAATCAACTGGACGCCGGTTGTCGGGATCGACCAGGCTGAAATCCCAAAGTTCCTGACCCTGGTAAATGTCGGGGACGCCTGGACAGGTCAGCTTCAGCAGAGTCTGTGTCAACGAGTTGATGGCGCCAAAGTACTGCACTGCCGGTAGAAACTTCTGCATCGAATCCCAAAAAAAGTTCAACCTCCCCCGGCACGTCGGCGACAGGATGGTCTCGATGAACCGGTGGAGACCCGCGACATACTCAGGGTTCGGGCTCAGCCAGCTCACGTTGATTTTAGCTTCGTGAAGGGCCTTTTCCATGTACTGCTGCATGCGGCGTACGAAGTTGAGCCGTTCTTCCTCGCTGTCCATCTGTAGAGGCCACGCGCCCACCAGCGTTTGGTACAGCAAGTACTCTTCATTGTTGTCGGGCACAATGCGTTCATCGGACATCTCGAGCTTGCGATTGCGGTTGATACGCCGCCACTTCATCACCAGCGCGGCCCAATTGCGCGGCATCTCGGAGAGCACATCAAGACGCGCCCGCACGTCTTCGCTGCGCTTGCTATCGTGAGTCGACGTCCCCAGCATGGAGTTCGGCCAGTACTCGTTACGCAGTTGGTTAGCGTGATGGAACTCCGCTATGGGAACTCCGAACTTGCTCGGTGAACCACCCACCTCATTCACCGAAACGAAGCGCGTGTAAACGTAGCAGGCGGTGTCTTCCAGTCCTTTTGCCATCACCGGCCCGGTGAACTGCTGAAACTTGAGCGTGAAGTACAGTTGCTTGCTGTAGCCATACATCGTCTCGCCGCTATCATTGCCCTTTAGCAGCAAAATGCTCTGCAGGAAATCGAAGACCGTGGGAGCCATGGTTTCGTTGCGCCGTTTGGCGCGAGCGATCGCCTGTTGGACATAGCGGCAGTCACGCTCACTCACGTTTCCGCGCTCGTCAACGTAGGTACGGTATACCGGGAAGCAGGCGATGGTCTCACGAATGGCATCGCGCAGGACGCTGTGCGTAAAGTCGCGGGCGCGCCGATCCTGGCCGGAGATCTCACTGAGCAAGTCCGTGAGCACATGAACTTCGCTCGCCAGGGCCCGGTGCATGATGCGCTTCTTGCTCTCGTAGATCAGCTGGTCGACGGCAACGCTGCCTCCAATTACGCGATGGTAGAGATTGGTGAAGTGGCGCTCGTTGCGGTGGTCAATCAGAATTCCATTCACCAGGTTGGCGAAGTCGTAGCCAACCGTGCCATCCACTGGCCAGTTGTCGGGCAGAGTTTCACCGGGCTCAAGAATTTTCTCGACCAGCACGTAAAGAGGGGCTTGTTGGTTCATCCAGTCGTGTTGTCCGAAGGCAGTGTGAATGTTCGCTTCGATGGCGGCCTCGGCGAGCGGAGATATTGGATCGGCGCCCAGGCACTGGCTGGCAGCATAGAGCATCTGCAGCCGGACGAAGTACTGTGCAGGATTCAGCAGTCCGTCGGGATGATCGACGCGCAGCCCTGAGATGAGACCCTCGCCCAGCAGCTTGCGGATCAGCTTGTGGGTTTCCGCGAAGACCAGCGGGTTTTCCATGCGCAGGCCAACCAGGTCGTTGATGTCGAAGAAGCGGCGATAGTTGATTTCCTCTCCCGACACGCGCCAGAAAGCCAGCCGGTACACCTGCGCCTCCAGCAAGTTATGAAGAGTGTCGAAGCTCTGGCTATCACCCGGCGTTCCGTTCAGCGCGCGCAGGACTTCCACAATCGCACCACGAACCACGCTGGAGTCCTGGGCGAGTTTCTGCAAGCGCTCCAGCAATGGCGGAATCTGGCCCTGGCGGCGTGCAATTCGCTCCGATTCGGTCGCATCGTTTGCGGGAAGCTGCCGGAACGCTTCGAGGAGGGAGCTTAGCTCCGTTGGTGCGGCGTCGCCTTCGTGGTTGTGCGGGTGTCGATCTTCGCCCGCTTCGAAGATTGCGGGAATTGTCCGCGGATCGACCGGCAGCACCTGCTCGAAGTACTTCACCACAAAGCGGCCCTCCTCGAACGCCGCCTGTATGTTCCCTTGATCGAGATCTTCACCGTACGGGCTTCCGAGTATCGGGGTGAGGACTTTGTTACGCAGCTCAAATTTGAGCGGCTCCCAGTCAATGTCGAAAAAGTCAGCGTAGGCTGAAGTACGCCCGTTCTGAAGCACGTCCTGCCACCACGGATTCGTGCCACTCCCAACGCCCATATGATTGGGCACGATATCGAGAATCAGGCCCATGCCGCGGGCCCTCAGCTCGGAGGCGAAGTTCCGGAACTCCTCCGCGCTCCCGATCTCCGGGTTGAGCTGGCTGTGGTCGATGATGTCGTAGCCGTGTTCGCTGCCCGCACGCGCCTTCAGAAGCGGCGAGGCATAACAATGGCTAACACCCAGTCGCCAGAGATACGGCGCCAGCTTGCGTGCATCCTCGAAGTGAAAGTTCTGGCTGAATTGCAGCCGATAGGTGGAGAGCGGGCTGAGTTCGCGCTTCCTGGCGGCTAAGCGTTCAAAGCACTCGGAGAGTTCGGATGCGGGCTCGATCAGGATTGGCAAACTTGTGCGCATGCAATGTTGCTCAGGTTGGGCACATAAATGTTATATCAGCGGCAACGCCTCGCGAAGCTTAGATGCATGCGGCGGGAATTGGGCTGTGCCCGCAGGGTCCGCTGGGTGGGCCTCCTTTACTTAATCGCGGGTGGCGACGAGAATAAGAGCTTGCCCGTTCTTTGCCGTTGAAGGGGCGCACCTTTAGGTGCGCCGTTGAAAGTCCTTTAGATCCGTGCCGCTGCGTTTGGCAACATCGCTAACCGGACTAAAGCGCATCATTCCTCCGCTTTGTTACCTGCTCTCGAAAGGATTGGTATGGCCGCCACTGGTGAACTGATTCGCATGATGAACTTTGTGGACGATATTGCGGCGACGCTGCGCCGCATCAACAGCAGCTTTTATCTGCTCAGCGGTGAAGAGAAGAAGCGCTTGGCCGAATATATGCGCAAGGCCGATCCCAATTTCCTGAACATCATCGAGCTACTGGAAAAGGGAGAGTAGCCCGATGGCCGAGGTCCGCACCATCGCCGTGATTGGCGCCGGCATTATGGGCCGCGGTATCGCTCACGCCGCGGCGTTAGGCGGCTATCGCACCATCCTGGAAGATATTCTCCCTACCGCATTGCGCAAGGCCGAGACGGAGATTCGTGCCAACCTAGATCAAGCTGTTGAAATCGGGAAAGTCACGAAGGATGCAGCCGACGAAGCTTTTGACCGCCTGGAATACGCCTCGTCGGTCGAGCAGGCTGCGCGCGAAGCGGACTTGGTGATCGAAGCGGTGCCGGAAGAAATGGAATCGAAGATCGAGATATTTACGCTGCTCGATAAAGTCAGCCGGCCAGGCACCATCCTCGCCTCCAACACATCGTCGCTCAGCGTTACGGAAATTTCTTCGGTGACTTATCGCGCCCCGAAATGCGTGGGCATGCACTTCTTCAATCCAGTGCACAAAATGAAGCTGCTGGAGGTTGTACATGCACTGGAAACCGATGACGACACGCTGGCCGCTGCCGTCGATGTGGGCAAGCACATGGGCAAAGAGGTTGTCGTCATCAAGGAATCGCCAGGTTTCATCACCAGCCGCATCAATGCCATGATCGGCAACGAAGCGTTTTACATGTTGCAGGAAGGCATTGCTTCCGCACAGGACATCGACAAAGCCCTCAAGCTTGGCTTGAATCATCCCATGGGCCCATTTGAGATGGTCGATCTGGTCGGGCTAGATACTCGTCTGCACATCCTCGAATATCTGCATAAAAGCCTGGGCGAAAAGTTTCGTCCCGCGCCGCTCCTGGTGCAGTACGTCAAGGCCGGACGCCTGGGCCGCAAAGCCGGACGGGGAGTGTATGAGTACCCCGAGCAGAAGGCCGAGATAAGAAGGTAGATGACCAGAGCGGGCCGCCTTCTGCCGCAGCCTTTTCAGCCATGCCGTTATAAGCGCGGAGAATTGGCTTCAGGGCGTGTGTGAAAACGAGTTTGGCATTCACCAGCGGAATGTACTGGCGGAAAATCCAGCGCCGTAGGCGCGGCACAGTTTAGCCCAGCACGGAGCCGAAGGCGGAGTGCTGGGTAAAGTGGGGAATGGATCCGAGTCCCTTCAGGGACGCCACAGTTCTCACGCAACCTCTTCAGCGCTGCGTTGCAGCGAATCTTAAAAAACGAGCCGGCTTTCGGCGGCGACACAGCTGTTCCATGCCGGCTACACCAATGCCTAAACTGCTGCCGCCAATCAATGAAAATCGTGCGACCGGACATCCGCGTCCGTCACATCGACCGTCTCAACGGCATACGCTTCGCGCATGGGCGCAAGCCGGTTGACCTTCACAGAAATCACGCCCTCCTGATTTTGCAGCACGCCTTCCAGCAGTAGAAACTTCTCCGACTGAATCAAAAGCCGGTTCTGCTCCATCACATCGGGCGAGATGATTGCATTGCTGATTCCGGTTTCATCTTCCAGGCTGAGGAAGACGAAGCCCTTGGCTGTACCCGGTCTCTGTCGCGCGATCACACACCCGGCAGTTCGTACATAACGACCGTGTACAACCTGCGTCAATTCCTGCGCGGAGAGCACTCGTGCTCGGCGTAAAGCGGCCCTGCGATACGCCATGGGATGAGGACCGACGGTGAGCCCGGCGCCGTGGAAGTCGGCAACCAGGCGCTCCTCGGATGTCATGGGTGCAAGTGGCGAAGCCGTATCGCGCTCCGGAATCCCTTCCAGTAGCGGCCCAGCAAAACGCACAGCGCGCTCCACCTGCCACAGCGCATCGCGGCGATGCAGTCGTTGCCTGGAACTAGCTTTGCGCGCTGGATCAAGATTCGCGAGCAAGTCTTCTTCTCGAGCGCAGCCAATGGAATTGAGCGCGCCAATCGAGGCCAGCAGCACCAGTTCCTTGCGGCGCAACTCGGGCACGCGATGTGCAAGGTCCACGATGGATTCAAATAGCTGCTTACCGCGCTCACGCACAATGGCTTGTGCCGTCTCCTCACGCAATCCTTTTGCATAACGGAATCCCATGCGCAGCGCGAGGCCAGCATGAGTTTGAAGGGGCGCGCCTTCAGGCGCGCCACAAGTCCGCTCTTCGCCAAGTGGCTTTAGCCACGGAGGGGCTTTGCTGTTCGATGAAATGCGAGTTCCCTCAGCGGCTAAAGCCGTACTTACTGTGAGTTGTGTACGGCGCGGCTGAAGCCGCGCCCCTTCAAAAACCGAAATAGGGGATTGTTCTGCTGCCTTATCAACTGTGCAACAACGGTCTCCAACTTGACCATTAACCTTCAACGAACATGGGGGTCCGTTCACTACATCCGACATTGTGGTACTTTCTTCCGGCTCCAGCGTACACAGCCACTCCGACCGCGTAATGTCCACGGGCTTCACCCTCAGCCCGTGCCGCTGCGCGTCTTTCACGATGGTTGAAGGGTGATAGAACCCCATGGGCTGATTGTTCAGCAACGCTGCCGTAAAAGCCGCCAGATAATGGCACTTGAGATAGGCGCTGGCATACGCGATCAGAGCGAAGCTGGCGGCGTGCGATTCGGGAAATCCGTAGAGCGCGAACGAAGTAATCGAAAGGATGATCTGCTCCTGCGCTTCCGGCGGGATGCCGTTACGCTCCATACCCGCGCGAAGTTTGACCTCGATATCGCGCATGCGCATCTCGCTGCGCTTGAAGCCGAAGGCGCGGCGCAGTTCCTCGGCTTCGCCACCACTGAAGCCGGCGGCAATCATCGCCATGCGCAGGAGTTGCTCCTGAAAGAGCGGCACCCCCAGCGTGCGTTCCAGTACTGGCTGCAACGAGGGATGCGGATAGACAATGGCCTGCCGTCCCTGCCGGCGTCGCAGAAAAGGGTTAACCATCTGGCCGACGATGGGCCCCGGACGGATGATTGCGACTTGTACCACAATGTCGTAGAAGCGCGTGGGATGCAGGCGCGGCAGGCACGACATCTGCGCCCGGCTCTCGATCTGGAACATGCCCACCGTGTCGGCCTTCTGTAGCGCGTCATAGACAACTGGATCGTCAGGCGGCAACTTTCCCAGATCAACCTCTTCTTCATAATGATTGCGGATCAACCCGATGGAATCTTCCAGCACAGCCATCATCCCCAGTCCCAGCAAGTCAACTTTGACGATGCCCAGGTCGGCACAATCTTCCTTGTCCCACTGCACCACGACCCGGCCGGGCATGGTTGCGGGTTCCAGCGGAACCACGGCATCAAGCTGACCCTGGCAAATCACCATGCCGCCGGAGTGTTGCCCCAAATGCCGGGGCAGGTCTTGTACCGTCACGCAAAGCTCGAAAAATTTGCGCATGCGCGGATGCCGCAGGTCGAAGCCGGCATCGCAAAACTGCCGTTCCAGCGTGTCATCCGGGTCCTTGTATTCCCAGGAACTCACCAGCCCGGAGAGGCGGTCCAGGGATTCGCCATCGAACCCGAGCGCCTTGCCAACTTCGCGCGCCGCCGAACGTCCGCGATAGGTGATAACGTTGGCCGTCATGGCAGCGCCGAGTTTGCCATAACGTTGATAAACGTACTGTATGGCGCGCTCGCGCTGATCGCCGCTGGGAAGGTCGAGATCGATGTCGGGCCATTCGCCGCGCTCCTCCGACAGAAAGCGCTCGAATAGCAGGTCCATGCCAACCGGATCGACTGCGGTGATGCCGAGGGAATAACAAACCGCGCTGTTCGCCGCCGATCCTCGACCCTGCACCAGGATGCCGTGCTCGCGGCAGAAGCGCACAATGTCCCAAACGATGAGGAAGTAACCGGCCAGATCGAGCTTCTCGATGAGCGCGAGTTCACGCTCGATCTGGCGTTGCGCGCGCTGCCACAATTCGCTTTGCCCGGGGCGCAGATAGCGGTCGCGGGCGCCTTCCATGGTTCGCGTCCGCAGAAACGAATTCATAGTTTCACCTTCGGGCACGGGATAGCGCGGAAACTGATAGCCCAAATCGTTCAGCGTGAATTCAAGACGCGAGGACAGCTCCAGAGTATTTGCGGTGGCTTCCGGCAGGTCGGCGAAGAGACGCAGCATCTCTTGCGGCGTCTTGATATAACGCTCGCTGTTGCGCGCCAGCAGGCGTCCGGCCGTATCGAGCGTGCGATGGTTACGAATGCAGGTGAAGACGTCCAGGATCTGGCGCTCTTCCAACTTGGCATATTGCGCACCTTGCGTGGCCAGCAACGGCAAGCCCAGGCTGCGCGCCAGTTCAATCGCCACATGGTTGCGGGCCTCTTGCGCGCGGTTGTAGTGGCGTTGCAGTTCGACGTAAACATTCTCGCGCCCGTAGATCGCGATCAACTGTTCGAGTGTGCTGCGGCCAGCCTCCATGCCGCCGATGGCCAGCGCATGCGCCAGCGGACCTTCGTCGCCGCCGGTCAGACAAATCAATCCAGTCGCATATTCACTGAGGTCGGCCACGGAAGCGATGGCTTTTGAACCAAGAACCAGCTCATCATCCAAAGCTGCCTTCGCGCGGCGAGGCAGCGCAGCCGGATACTTTGGCGCACGCAACTTCATGCGAGTCACCAGGCGGCAGAGGTTCTGGTAGCCTTCCCGCGAGGCGCACAATAATGGCACGCGCGAGATCACAGGTTCGCCGGTCTTAGGGCAGGGTGACAGCAGGGAAGTGATCTCTGCTCCAATGTGTGCCTTGATGTCAAACTTCTTCATTGCCAGATGAAAGCGCGGCGCGCCGTACACTCCATCGCGATCGAGCAATGCCATTGCCGGCATCTTGAGCGCGGCGCACACCTCGGCGAGTTCTTCGGGAACCGAAGCTCCTTCGAGAAAGCTGAAGGCAGAGCGAGCGTGAAGTTCGATGTACATAAGCAGTTGTCAGTAGTCAGTAGTCAGTTGCCAGTTGCGGCCCAGATTCGATCAATGTGATTCCTCTCTACAGCCATCTCATAAATGGCGTAGGCTGCGATTCGTATCAGGGCACGGCTTTTAGCCGTGCCGAAGAGGTCCCTTCTCGATTGGGCTTTAGGCCAGTTTCAGAGTTGATGTAGACCGGGTAGAGCCAGCCTTCAGGCTGGCGTCCAAGATCGCCCCACCTTACAAGGCTTATCCGCAGCGGACGCGG
>Ga0208587_1001170_pt1 | contig 14112 bp, 9 predicted proteins | sample NGESurdeep092012_7_FD_184472 | JGI IMG/M metagenome (GOLD analysis project Ga0208587, IMG submission 184472) | Arctic peat soil microbial communities from Barrow, Alaska - NGEE Surface sample 210 deep-092012 (SPAdes) | ecosystem: Environmental > Terrestrial > Soil > Wetlands > Peat ...
GAATATGGTCGTGGCATGGCTGGGCTTGCGGAGATCGCCATCTGCAGCCTACTGCCTCCCCTCACTTTCGGATATAGCTTCTAAGGAACTGCTCTAGAGTGAGTGAGAACTGTGCCGTCCCTGAAGGGACTCGGATATATCCGACTCTACCCAGGGCTTACGCCCTGGGCTAACATCAGTTCCGCCCCTGCGGGGCTGGATTTTGCGCCAACGTTCCACTGTGCCAACTCAGGACGAGTTCTCACGCACGCTCTTTAAGTCGGTTTTATCCGTAGTCATTTTGGTATGCCAACCCATTCGCAACTCATGTCCCCGGTGAACAGCGACGAAATCGTTACCACGGCGCCATGCCGCGCCGATCTTGCCGGCGGGACACTCGACATCTGGCCGCTCTACCTTTTCCATCCAGGCGCGGTGAGTGTCAACGTTGCTGTCAACATCCTGACCAGTTGCAAAATCACTCCGCGAAGTGGACGGGACATCGTTCTGCGATCGCAAGACACCGGGCGGCACGAGAGCTTTGCCGGGCTTGACGAATTGCTGGCGACGAACACCTATCAGCATCCGCTGGCGGCTTATCTGGTTCGATTCTTCAAGCCGGCTGCCGGCTTCACGCTGGAGACACATTCGGAATCGCCAGCCGGTGCGGGCATCTCTGGTTCTTCGGCCCTGATGATTGCGACCACTGCGGCCCTGGCGCGATTTGTAGGGCGCATGATCGATATCGAACAGATTCGCGTCCTTGCGCAGAATGTCGAAGCTCAACTGATCCGCGTACCCACCGGCTGCCAGGACTATTACCCGGCGATGTACGGCGGGGTGAGCGCGGTGCATCTCGAGCCTGACGGAATCCGCTGGGAGCAGGTGCCAGTTCCACTCGACGAAATCGATCAGCGCTTCGTTCTCTTCTACACGGGAGCGCCGCGGCAGTCGGGCATCAACAACTGGGAGGTGTTCAAGCAGCACATCGACGGCAACCAGCAGGTGGTCCGTAACTTCGCGGAAATCTCGCGCATCGCCCAGGCCATGCACCGCGCGCTGACGGAAGCGCAATGGGACGACGTGGAGCGCCTGCTGCGGGAGGAGTGGAAGCTGCGGCGAACCAATGCTCCCGGCATCGCCACTCCCCTGATCGACAAGCTGATCGCTGTCGCCATGCGACAAGGCGCGCGAGCCGCCAAAGTTTGCGGCGCCGGAGGTGGAGGCTGCGTGATCGTTTTCATTGAAAAGGGGTCACGCCCGCGAGTCGAGGACGCGATTCGCGAGCATGGTGGCCAACCGTTGGATTTTTCAGTAGCACGCCAGGGATTGGCGTTTCACTCGGCGCCGGAGCGGGAAACGGCCAAGGTTTAGCTATGTTCACGACAAGTACGGGCCGCCTTCATCCGGTGTGGGCGTTCGTGGTGTCAGCTTTGTTTTCGGTACTGGCGTTTCTGGTAGCGGGCTACGCTGCCGGGGCGATAGCCGGCGATCGCGTCCTCCTCTTCGAGGCGATCTTCCGTCCTCTGTTGGCGTTGCTGCTGCTGGCCCCGTTCGCCTGGTTGCTGACCGCCGCCGACCACATCGAAGATCATCGTGTCGATGCCTTGGGATTGCCGCGCGCAAAAGGCTGGCTCAAGCAATTCGCCATCGGCTGCCTCGTCGGATTGGTGCTGACGGTCTTGGCCATTGTGCCAATTGCGATTTGGGGGCATACCAGCACCAGATTTCGTGTGAGTCTGCACAGCTTGCCGAGGGTCGGAGTCGTACTGCTCATTCTTCTCCTCGGGGCCCTGGCCGAAGAATTGATGTTTCGCGGCTATCCCTTTCAACACCTGGAACAGGGCATCGGAGCAATCGGCGCGATCACGGTCTTCTCGGTGCTGTTTGGGGCGGTACACCTGGCGAATCCTGGCGCCAGCCTTTGGGGACTGATCAATACCATCCTGATTGGTGTGCTTCTCTCCATCGCCTACCTGCGAACGCGGGCTTTATGGCTGCCATGGGGCATTCACTTCGGGTGGAATTTCGCTCTCGGATTCCTCTTTGGCCTGCCAGTGAGCGGCCTTAGGCTTTTCAACGTCATGGTGCGGACCACGGTGAGCGGACCGCAGTGGCTCACCGGCGGTAGTTACGGATTGGAGGCCAGCGCGACGGCTGTTGTCGTCATCCTGATAGGAATCGTGATGGTTTGGAAGCTGCCGTTGGCGCGACTCGCGCAACCGCCGTCGCCAACGCCGCCGACGCCATACCGCGATAGCGTTTCGGGCATTCAACCCTGAGTGTGTCCCCGCCTGCGGAATGAGCATATAATTTGAAACAATCTGGGTGTTTCCATGGGCCGCCATTGTTTCCCGCTATTCGCTACGGCATTTCTGCTGCTGCTGGCGATGTCCGCATTCGCCGATGACGCCAAGGCGCCGGCCAAGCTACCGTCGGGAAAAATGACACCCCAGACGCGCATGCTGGTGATGCGCGATCTGACGGCCGAGCACGTTTTTGCGCGCCGCTTATTTCCCGTGGGTGAAAAGGGATTGCAGATCAAGAATGGAGTGGTGACTCCCGACGATAAGCAGGTTGCCCGATTAATCGGGGAACACGGAGTTGCGGCCCGGCCCGGCGATCGCATCGTCATTTCCAACGTGGTCATCAGAGAGAACTCAATTGTCCTCGAGGTCAACGGCGGATCGAAGAAGAAGGAGAAGTGGTATCGGCACATTCAGGTAGGCGGCGCCAACGGTACGATCCCGGTGGGCGGAGCCCAACAGGGCCTGGACGCGAAAGGCTCGCAGGTGACGCTGGCGTTCGATAAGTACGTGCCCGAGCTGACCGGCGAGCAAGTTCGCGATTTGCTGTCGCCGGTCTTCGATTTCAAGGCGCTCAATCAGGCTGAGGCCTACGAGAAGACTTTGCCGCCCAAGGTGCAGGACGCAATTAAGAACCACAAGGTCCTGGTGGGTATGGATCGCGACATGGTGATCTACGCCAAAGGACGTCCGCCCAGGAAGATCCGCGACAAGGACGACAAGGGCCAGGACTACGAGGAATGGATCTACGGCGATCCGCCGGAGGAAGTGGACTTCGTGCGCTTCCAGGGTACGGTGGTCTCGCGACTAGAGATCATGACTGTGGACGGAGAGAAGATTGTCCGCACCGAAAAGGAAGTGGACCTGAAGGCAGCCGGGACGGAAGTTGCCCAGAAGAAGCCGGCCGAGCGACCGGCGAACGCTCCCACCTTGCGCCGTCCGGGGGAGCAACCGGAATATCCGCAGGACAACCGGACGCACCCCAACGCGCCGTATCCTGTCCCTGGCACCGGCGGACCCAATACGACCCCGGGCACGCCGCCGTATCCTGCCCCCGGCACCGGCGGACCGGATCCTACCCCGGGCATGCCGCCGCAGTCGCTGGCGGGCGCTTCATGATGTGCCCTCAATTTGGCGCACGCGTGGGTGCCCCTTTACACTGTTAAAGTGAGGATTGCACTCGGCCAAATCAACCCCACCGTCGGCGATTTTCCGGGCAATTCCGCGAAGATCATCGCTTATGCGCGACGGGCCAAAAGCGCCGGCGTCGATCTCATTCTTTTTCCCGAGCTGAGCGTTTGCGGCTATCCGCCGCGCGATCTGGTGGAGCGCTCGTGGTTTGTGGAGCGCAACCGGCAAGCTGCGGAAGCGATTGCCGTGGAGACCCAGGGCATTGCCGTGATCTGCGGTCTGGTCACTCCCGCCAATTCCGCTACCGGCAAGTCGGTGTTGAACTCGGCGGCGCTGCTGCGCGACGGAAAGATCGCCGCCATCCAATCCAAACGCCTGCTGCCCAGCTACGATGTTTTCGACGAGATGCGCAACTTCGCCCCCGCCGATCGCCAGCAACTGCTGGCCTTTGACGGCAAGCAACTCGCGCTCACGGTTTGCGAGGACGCATGGAACGACAAGAATTTCTGGGACCGTCAGCTCTACGGGGTCGATCCCGTGGAAGACTTGATTGGCGCGGGTGGACAAATCCTTCTGAATATCTCGGCATCTCCGTTCTATCTTCACAAACGCGAGCTGCGTCGTGACATGCTGGCCACCATCGCTAGGCACTACCGCATTCCCGTCGCCCTGGTGAACCAGGTTGGCGGAAACGACAGCCTGGTGTTTGACGGATCGAGCTTCGCGCTGGGGCCCGATGGGCGTGTGATCGCGCAAGCCAAGTCCTTCGAGGAGGACCTGGTTTGCTTTGACAGCGAGTCGCTTACCGGTGACCTTCACCCGGGTGAGGAAGGGGTGGAGTCGAGTGCTTATTCCGCGCTGGTTCTGGGTACACGCGATTACGTGCACAAGTGCGGCTTCCGGCAGGCCGTGCTGGGACTGAGCGGCGGTATCGATTCGGCGATCACCGCCTGCATTGCGGTGGACGCGCTGGGTCGCGAGAACGTCATCGGGGTGGGCATGCCGGGGCCGTATTCTTCCCCCGGCAGCATTGAGGACTCTGTGGCGCTGGCCCGCAACCTGGGCATTTCGTTTGACCTGGTGCCGATTGGCGGGATCTTCGATTCGTACTTGCAAGCCCTGAAGCCCATGTTCGCTGGCCGCCCGCCGGACGTGACCGAAGAAAATATTCAGGCGCGTATTCGCGGCTCGTTACTGATGGCGTTGTCCAACAAGTTCGGCGCGCTGCTGCTGACCACCGGAAATAAGTCGGAGATCGGGGTGGGCTACTGCACCCTCTACGGCGACATGTGCGGAGGACTGGCGGTCATCTCCGACGTGCCCAAAACGCTGGTTTACCGCCTGGCGCGCTACGTGAATTCGCGTTCGCCGGTGATTCCCGCGTCCACCATAGAAAAACCTCCTTCCGCGGAATTGCGGCCTGACCAGAAGGACAGCGATTCGCTGCCGCCCTATGACGTTCTCGATACCATCCTGGAAGACTACGTGGAAGACAACCAGTCTCCCGACGCAATTGCCGCGCAGCATGGCTACGATCCCGAACTGGTTCGAAAAGTAGTTCGCATGGTGGACAAGAGCGAATACAAGCGCCAGCAAGCCGCTCCCGGCTTGAAAATTTCCGAGAAGGCATTCGGCTTTGGACGCCGTTATCCCATCGCCGCCAAGGCGGAGATGTAACCGCACCCGCAAGTTAAATTTTGCACTCTTGCTGCAAGACAAGAAAGGAACCATGAACCGTTGCACTGTCGTATTGATGACCGCCAGTCTGGCCTTTGCCAGTCTTTACTCCAACGCGCAGCAAACGCCCAAGCCGACTGCTCCCGGGAAGACCGTTTCCGCCGCATCCACCAACTCGGCATCGCTTCCCAGCGAAGCCACCTTCAACGATTTTCTCAAGCACATGTTCGGCTGGAACCAGGACCTCACCTGGAAAGTGGTGGAGATCAAACCGTCGGAGGCGACCGGGCTTTCTGAAGCGACCGTCATCTTCAACACGCCGAAGGGTCAGCAGGTAACGCGAGTCTATGTGACCGCCGATCAGAAGTATGCCTTCACCGGCGAACTCGTGCCGTTCGGCTCCGATCCGTTTGCCGAAGCACGCCAGCAACTGAAGAGCGTCGATGGTCCGTCAGAAGGACCGAAGGATGCAGTCCTAACCATCGTAGAATTTGGCGATCTGGAATGTCCGGCGTGCAAGGCCGCGCAGCCAAACATCATCAAGCTGATGCAAGAGGAGCCCAAGGTCCGGCTGGTGTTTGAGAACTTTCCCCTGACGCAGATTCATAAGTGGGCGCTGACTGGGGCGAAGTACCTGGATTGCCTGGGTCGGGCGAACAACGACGCCGTGTGGAAGTTCATCGCTACGGTTTACGACCACCAGGCGGAAGTGAACGAGCAAAACGTCGATCAGAAGTTAAAAGGTTACGTGAAGGATGCCGGCGGCGACCCGGATGCCATCGTGGCTTGCGTCGCCAAACCGGAGACGGCGAAGCGGGTAGCGGATACCCAGGCCCTGGGCGAAAAAGTCAATATCGCCAGCACGCCAACCTTCTTCATCAACGGACGCAGAATCGTGGGCTTCAGTGCAAACATTCCCTATGACGCGGTGAAGTCGATGGTCGACTTCGAAATAGCCAACGCAGGAAAGTAGGACTATTGGCAGCATGAGAAAGGCGCTCCGGGACGGGCTGAAGCCCGCTCGGGATGACAACAATAAAGAATCTGGACGTGGGTCCTTCGACTGCGCTCTCCAGAAACCAAATATGTGACTCGTTCGGTCTCTGTTGTCGCTGACGCTCCGAAAGGATCGTCACCGGTTTAGGCAGGCTTTCGTCACGATTGCGAGGAGGGGAAGCTGCAACCTTCAGCCCGCAGGGCGACACAATCGTAGCCCAGGACGTAAGTCCTGGGTATGCGTCTCAACCCGAAATCGCCTTCCCATCGAACGCGGCGCGGCCCGTGTGCCGTCCCCGCGGGCTCGTCATCCTGCAATGACATCGAACCCAGCACTCACGTGCTGGGCTACAATTGTTTCGCCCTGCGGGCTCTCCAGAGATGAAACAAGTCACGATTATCCCCTTGACTCAAACAGAAGATGGGCGCAAAATCTCCTTGTCGGGCTGTTCCCGACAGCCCGGAGGTCGCCATCAACCTATCGTTCTCTGACAAATTGGCGATTGGGGCACTTGTGCTCACAATCGTGTTGCTTGTACTCGACAAGGCGGGCAAGTTGAAAGGTCCAGCCTTGCTTGCGCTATTGGGTGTAGCTGCTTTTATGGCTGTGCCTCTAGCATTGAGTAATTCGTGGGTAGCTGGAGCACCGTCAGGCATGATGAGGTTTGGCAGGGCGATGCTTCTGATAAGCGCAATTGGTGCTATCTACGCGGTAATTGCAATCTGGATCGCGCCCGATTCTGTTGCGGTGATCCCAACTCAGACGGAAAGCGCAACACCGTCTGAGCAAACTGCCGTCATCGCGCCGCCACCCCCTTCGCTAATGGCTATGGCGTATGACGCTTCCTACCCGGCTAAAACGGAAATAGGGGGGATTTTATGGAATTCAAAGTATTACGACGTGCGCGTCATTGTCAGCAATCACACAGACGATGACTATCTTGACGTTGATCTCACGACCCGCACGAACGGCGCTATCGCCAAAGTTGGAGAGGTAACGCGAAGCGGCTGTCGGCTAATGTTCGCCGATCCAGTAGACGAGGATTTGCATCTCGAATCAGTCAATCAGCGCGATGGAACTAGGACGGCTAATCCCTTGACCCTAATAGCATTTGAGGGAAAACGGAGAATTAGGTGCAATATACTGGAACGCCGCAGTCGCATTGAACTTGTTATGGCGGCAGTCAGCATCGATATGAACAGCCTAAGGGCGCTGCCCAATCATGGAACCCTCGAAGAAAACTATGTCTTGCGGGTTCCGATGGCCGATAACTCGGTAGCTTGGTATGCACACAAACGGCCCGACGAAAAAACGGCCATCTTATTCGGTCGCAGAACGCCAGTGGTTACCCAAGTACAGGTTTCTGGATCATATCGCGTGGGAGACAAAACCTTTCCCGTATCGCAAATACTTGAGGTTAACGACCTCGTAAAGGAAGGAATAAAGAAAATTCCACGCAACTAAGCAGCCTGTGTGAGCTTCTTGTATTCGAGGTGCTCCGCTTCAAGCATCTTTAGAAGCGTGTCACGGAATAGATAGCGGTTCTTGCGATTGTCGAAACGGAAGCACATCTCGTCGAGGTAGGCTTGCAAGTGTTTCGCGCTGATCTTATGCCACGTACCGATAATGCCGCGCTTGAGCAGCGAGAAACCGGATTCAATGCTGTTCGTGTAAATGTCACCAATTGCGTAGATGCCATCCTTGTACTTGATGGTCTTGTGCTCACAGAGGACGCCAGCATCATGCAGGGCCTTCGGGTAGCCGTTAAATTCATCCGTCATAATCACGTCAACATCGTGGGCGATGTTTTCCTTAATGTACTTCGCCAGCGTGCCGGACTTTACGTCTTCGGCATGGAAAAAGCGCAGAGCGCCGCCGCGTTGCCGAATGCCGATCACTACTTGCTTCTTGCACTCAGGATGACCTACCTTGTGCTGATGGCCGCGTTGCTTTCCGCCTACGAAGGTTTCGTCAACCTCTACCGTACCGCCCAGCTTAGGACGATCTTGTGCGGCAGCCATGGCAGCGCGAATGCGATGGCACAAATACCATGCCGTCTTATAGCTTTTCTTCCCAAGCATCCGATAGACCTGAGAGGCGGAGATGCCTTTCTTCGATTCGGTCATCAGGTAAGTAACAAAGAACCATTTAGTCAGCGGCAAGTGAGAGTCATGGAACATAGTTCCCACGGTCGCAGAGAATTGGTAGTGGCATGAATTACAGTCATACACCTTGCGCTCGTTTACTGGCGTCACTTTATCGTGACCGCAGCGCAAGCACTTTATGCCTTTCGGCCAGCGCAGATGCGTCAAGGCTTCACGGCACTTATCATCGGTTCCGAACTGCTCTACTAGCGTCATTAGGTCAACGGGAGCGGAGGTCATAGCGTCACCATGCCAAAGAGTAAGAAGCACCCAATCGAGATGACGAGCGACGAACTGGCGGCGCATGTATTCCATCCGAAACTCTTACGTGCCGCAAAGAAGCACATCGAGCGGTTGAACGCGCCGAAATCGCCAGTAAAATCAACCCGAAAGCGTGCCAAATGATTCATCTAGCACAATGTAGCATGGAAGGGAATTTGAGTCAAGTAGATAATCTTGAAAACAAGTCACCCGTTCAGTTCTTGTCACCATTCACTCTTCGCAGAATCATCGCTGGCACGGTATACGCTCCGAAAATCTGCACTGCCCGAACGAGCCGGATACACCAATCGCAGACTACGCCGTCGCTGCCGTAAGCCGTGCCGGCTCTTCGTGGAAGCGCACCGACACCAGCTTGGACACTCCTGGTTCCTGCATGGTGACACCGTACAGAACGGGCGCCATGCCCATCGTTCGCTTGCTGTGGGTGATGATGATGAACTGGGTTTGCGAGCTCATCTCGCGAATCAGTTCGGTGAAGCGGCCGATGTTGGCTTCGTCGAGCGGCGCGTCCACCTCATCGAGAATGCAGAACGGGCTGGGCTGATATTGGAAGATGCCGACCAGCAGCGCCAGCGCGGTCAGCGCCTTCTCGCCGCCGGAGAGCAGCAGCACATTTTGCAGCTTCTTGCCCGGAGGCGAGGCCACCACGTCAATGCCGCTCTCCGCCGAGTTCTCGATGTCGGTGAGGCGCATGAAGCCCTGGCCTCCGCCGAAGAGCTTGCTGAAGGTGCGCGAGAAGTTTTCGTTGATGATCTTGAACGCCTCTTCAAACTTCTGTCGCGAGATTATGTCAATCTCTTTGATCGTGTTCTGCGTGTTCTCGATGGCCTGCAACAAATCCAATCGCTGCGTTTCCAGGAACTCGTGACGCTGCGCGATTTCCTTGTACTCCTCCAGCGCCATCATGTTTACCGGACCCATGTTGTCGAGCCGCGTGCGCATTTCGCGATACGCTTCTTCCTCGCTGGCGAGCGCCTCGGCGGCGACGCGGGGCAGGGAATCGTCGGCCATCAACTCATGCGGTTGCTGGCTCAGTTCCTGCACGCAGGTTTCTGACATGTGCTGCACATCGGATTGCACGCGCGCCTGCGCCGCCGAAAGTTCGCCGCGCCGATCGCGCGCGGCGTCGAGGGCTTCACGGGCCGCCTTGAGGGCCTCTTCCAGTTCAACCAGGCGTACCCGGACGGTCTGCAACTCGGCTTGCAGTTCAAGATCGCGTGTGTGCGCCAGTCCGCGCTCGGCGGTCCAACCAACCACCTGCTCCGCCAGGCGAACGTTCTCCGCTTCGCGTTGCTGCTTCTCCGCCGCAGCCGACTCAAGTTGCGACTTAAGCTTTGCTAGCTGCGCCGCAACCTCCGACACCATCGCCTCGATGCGCTGCACCGCGGTAACCGCTCCGCGGCGGCGTTCTTCCAAGGTCGCGACGTGCGCCCGAACTTCGCTGGCAAGTTGGGCCGCTTCGTCACGGCGCAAGCGCAGGCCTTCGAGACTGCTCTGGGCAGCCTGTATTTCCAGATCAAGCTGGCGTCGCTTTTCTTCCTGCGCCGACAGTTCGCCACTTTGTTCCGCAATGAACGTGTCTTGTTGGGTGCGTTCCTCTGCGACGCGGCCGAGTTCCCGCTCGTAGGTGGAGAGCCGCTCGCGCACGCGGACCATCTCGGCTTCCAGTTGGCGCAGCGTGTGGCCGGAGGTCATGGCCTGGCGTTCGCCTTCGCGCTTGTCGTCCTCCAAGCGGTGCAGCAGTCCGGTCAGTTCGTAGATTTCGCGGCCCAGCGCCGCCACGCGCATCTCTTCTTCGGCCATGGCGCGCTCCATCTCGCCCATCTGCTGCAAGACCTCGCGCAGTTCGCGCTTCATGGAGAGCGGCCCCTGACTGCGCTGCTTGCCGCCGGTCACGGTGACGTTGTGGAAACACTCGCCGGACCTGGAAAGGAAGAAGGCGTCGGGATTTTCCAATGCAAGATCGCGGCCGGCACCGGCATCGGGCACGATGTAGCCGTTGCCCAGCTTGGGCAGAATTACCTCGAGCGATTTGCCGAAACCGTTGAGCACGCGAATGCAATGCTTGAGCGGAACTACACTTTCTCCGTGCGCCACTTGGTGCGTGGACTCGTCGAAGAGGAACGAGAACTTTGCCTGCGAGTCTTCGGGATGGACCAGGAACGTGGCGCGGCCGTCCACGTCGCTGCGCAGCAGCCGCAGACCTTCGTCGGCTGCGTCCCACGACTTCACCACGATGTAGTTCAACTCGTCGCGCAGAAAATCGTCGACCACGTGCTCATAGCGGTCTTCCACCTCCAGAAAATCGGCGAGAACGCCGACGGGCGCAAGACCTTCCTTCATCGCGCCCGAGGTGAAGAGCTTGCGCACCGATTCGGTGGTGTAGCCATGGTCGGTGATGACGGCTTCCAGCGAGCCTTTCTTTCCCATCGCGCTGGCATACTCGCCACGCAGCGAATCCAGATGCCGCTTGCTGGTGGTCTCCGCAGTGCGCTTCTCGTCAAGCTTCTGGCGGGTCTCGCCGATCTGCGCAGCGAGCGCGAGCACGCGCTGCGAGGCGGATTCAAACTCCAACCCAAGTTGACCTTGTTGCCCGCCGAAGGTTTCCAGTTGCAGAATGGCGGCGGCGGTTTCGTCTTGCAGCCGCTGCGCTTCGCGATCGAGTGCGGCAATGCGTTCTTCCGCTTGCCCGATGCGGTTGCGCACCGCGGAGGTCGCGGAGACCGCGTGCAGAATCGCGTCGCGACGCTGCTCCTGCTGGCGCTCGACTTCGAGCAGCGATGCCGCCGCGGCCGAAGCTTCCTGCTGTTTCGCTTGCGACTCCTGCTGAGCCAGCGCGACGTCCACGTTGGCAGACTCGAGCGTAGCGCGATTGGTTTCCATTTCCTTCTGCAACCGCGCGAACTGAGCTTCGGTGTTCGCGGATTCTGCCTGCGCAGCCGCGGTGCGCGCATCGAGATCGGAGCAGCGTTCGTCGTTGGTGCGGCGACGAGCGGCGGCGCGGTCGATCTCCAGCGAAAGCGTGTTGAGCTGCTCGCGGTTCTCCTGCGACTCGCGCTCGATGGCGTAGCCACGCTGGGTGCGTTCGCCATGCTCGCCTTCCATTTGCTGCACGGCCTCGCCCTGCGCGTGCATCGCTTCGCCGATTTCCGTAAGTTGACGATCGAGCAGGGAAGCCTCGGCATCAAGTTGCGCGAATTTACTGGCCAGCAGCACACGCAGCTTGGCGCGCATCTGGTCGCGCAGTTTGGCGTAACGCTCGGCCTTCGATGCTTGGCGCTTCAGCGAGTTCATCTGGCGCGTGACTTCGTCGAAGATGTCGTTGATGCGGGCGAGATTTTGCTTCGCATCTTCCAAGCGCGCTTCGGCCAGGCGCTTGCGCGTTTTGAACTTGGTGATGCCTGCGGCCTCTTCGATGATGGCGCGGCGGTCGGTGGGCTTGCTGCTGAGAATCTGACCGATACGGCCCTGCTCGATTATGGCGTAGGACTCCGGGCCGAGACCGGTGCCCATGAAGATGTCCTGGATGTCGCGCAGGCGACAGAGCTTACCGTTGAGCAGATACTCGCTCTCGCCGGAACGGAATAGGCGGCGCGTGATCGTGATCTCGCCGGCCTTGAAGGTGCGCTTGAATTTGCGGCGCCGAATTTTCAGCACGACGTGCGGAGCGGTGGCATCGTGAGCAGCTTCGGTCGCGGTCGGTGGTGCGTCTTCGTCATCGCCCTGGCCGGGATGCACTTCCTCGGAGTAGCGCTCAACGTCTTCAGCCTTAGCAGCGCGCACGGAGGATTCGTCCCAGTCGTCGTCGGGGAGATCGTCCTGAATGTCGATCTCGGGCTCGATCACGTCGCCGTAAATTTCGGGGTCGACCAGCGTGAGCGAGACCTCGGCCATGCCAGTCGGCTTGCGCTCGCGCGTGCCCGCGAAGATGACGTCCTGCATGTTGACGCCGCGTAGCAGCCGCGCCGATTGCTCGCCCAGCACCCACGAGATGGCGTCGGAGATGTTCGACTTGCCGCAGCCGTTCGGACCAACGATGGCGGCAATGCCGTCGCCCTGAAAGCGAAGGTCAGTGCGATCACAGAACGATTTGAATCCGAGGATTTGCAGCTTTTTCAGTTTGAGCAAATGCGTACTCCGTTCGGATAGCGCCGTTTGGACTGCAGCAGTCTCGGGTCAGCGTTATCTGCGATTTTCTCTCGACACGACGAGCAATGCCAAGCCAACTGTACTTTCGAAGGCAAGGAGGGGTCAAGACGAAAAACCCCATATTTGGGGTCACCCCTGTGGAAACCACACTATATTGCACCACCCATGCAGCAAACGATGGGTTTTTGAGTGCAAAAGTGAGGTGGAGGCGGGAAAATCGCTGAGCAGTTTCAAGTCTAGACAGCGGGTTGATCGGATTCAAGGCCAAAAGCCGGGGAGTATCTCAAGGGTTACAGGTGGTGACCGCTAACGCCTTGCGCCTCGATTTTCTTCGCCCAGTCATTATTGGCCCCATTCCATGCTAAGAGAGTGGGCATAATAGAGCGCCCCAACGCCGCGCAACTCAGTTTATGGCAACGCATACCGCGGGGTTGCATTCACGGGGTGAATCGCTGCGCACCTGGTGCGGCGTGCTGTTCGCCCTGTTCGCCTTTCTATTTATCGCCTGATCTTCGGCGGCTTCTCCGCCCATCAGTCAATCGCTCAGGCCGTGGCTCGGGAGGGCGCGATTTGGGCGGCTGCCGCTGCACTGGTGCTGTTTATCCTCCGGGTGGAGAAGCTGCCGCTCACCTCGGTCGGCATTGGCGGCAGCCCGTGGCGCAAGCCGCTGCTGTGGAGTTCGGTGCTGTCGGGGATCTGTGGCGCTGTGGCTGTGGCCATCATCGCCGCCACGAAATATCACGGTGGCCCCGGATCGGCTGCGATAGAGCGATTCCCTCTATGGCTCGTCACCTTGATCGTGATTCGCGCCGGTTTTATCGAAGAACCGTTCTACCGTGGTTATGCCATCGAGCGCCTTCAGACGCTCGGAATGCCACGGCTGATTTCGGCGGGGATCCCGCTAGCAATCTTCTCGCTGATGCACCTCAGCGGCGGTCAGGTGGGAGTGTTACTAGCTTTTGCCCTGGGCGGAATCCTAACCGCTTTTTATCTATGGCGCCATGACTTGGTGGCGAACATCCTGGCGCATTTCTTGGTGGACTTCATTGGCAACGTCGTGCCGCGACTCGCGAAATAAAGCCTGGGGCGCGATGGCTGAGCGCCCCGATAATTGAGTGACAATCGTTGTAGCTGATACAGGGACGTCTCACGCGCGCGCGGCGATGCCTATAGCAGTTTCACATCTGGTGTATAGGCGACGGGTGGGCGCGCCTTCAGAGGCTGCTGAAAAAGTCGGTTTCATCGGGCGTTTTGAAGGGGCGCACCTTTAGAGCCTGCCCTGAGCCTGCCGAAGGGTGCGCCGTTAAGCTCTTTATTTTTGTCATCACGAGCGGGCTAAAGCCGAATATCACTTACTTTACAACAGGGTGTCGGTGATATAGACGGCGCAAAGTGAGCATCTTGGTTCATTCTGGAGGGGCTCTGGAGTTTTCCGCACAGAATCGCA
>Ga0208587_1001173_pt1 | contig 14091 bp, 13 predicted proteins | sample NGESurdeep092012_7_FD_184472 | JGI IMG/M metagenome (GOLD analysis project Ga0208587, IMG submission 184472) | Arctic peat soil microbial communities from Barrow, Alaska - NGEE Surface sample 210 deep-092012 (SPAdes) | ecosystem: Environmental > Terrestrial > Soil > Wetlands > Peat ...
CTCCCAGCGTCCTACCATCGGCGCATGCGGAGACACACAGAGCATCCATAGAATGCCACTTTTCACGACTGGAAATGTTTATGAGACTGGTACTAGGTCCCACTCGAGTGGGCAACCCGCTTCCCAGTATGGGAATCGTAAACCGAGGTGCCAAATGGTGAATTTGTGTTCAGCATTCTGAACAATGTTCTTGCCTTCGAATCCGGAGCCCGCTATGGTTTGTACAGCCTGCGGAATTAGTGTTTAGTATGTTGAACACTCTAGCAGCCCGTGACCGGCAGACGGCACTCAACTGTGGTCGTTAGACCCTACTCTTAATCCGAACCACGAGAGGAGATCACGAATATGGCGGCGCATCAAACTGCTGCTGAACTTGCAAAATCCTGGAAGACCGATCCGCGCTGGAACGGGGTCACCCGGCCTTATTCCGCGGAAGATGTTGTGCGCTTGCGCGGCACCCTTCCCATCGAATACACGCTAGCCCACGTAGGCGCCGAGCGCCTGTGGGAGCTGCTGAACAGCGAGAAGTACGTCGCCGCCCTGGGCGCCATGAGCGGCAACCAGGCCGTGCAGATGGTTTCGGCCGGGCTGAAAGCTATTTACGTGAGCGGCTGGCAGGTCGCCGCCGACGCCAACAACGCCGGCCAGATGTATCCCGACCAGAGCCTCTACCCTGCCGACTCGGTACCCAATCTGGTGCGCCGTCTGAACAACGCGCTCACCCGCGCCGATCAGATCCATCATTCCGAGGGAAAGAACGGGATGAACTGGTTTGCGCCGCTCATCGCCGACGCCGAAGCCGGTTTCGGCGGCACGCTGAACGCCTTCGAGTTGATGAAGTCGATGATCGAAGCCGGCGCTGCCTGCGTTCACTTCGAGGACCAGTTGTCGTCCGCCAAGAAGTGCGGTCACCTCGGTGGCAAGGTGCTGGTTCCGACCACGGAGGCTGTGCAGAAGCTGGTGGCTGCCCGTCTTGCGGCCGACGTGTTGGGCGTTCCGACCCTGATCCTGGCTCGCACCGATGCCAACAGCGCACATTTGCTGACCAGCGATATCGATCCCTACGATCGCATCTTCCTGAACGGCGAGCGCACCTCGGAAGGCTTCTTCGGCATCCATGGCGGTCTCGACTCGGCCATCGCGCGCGGACTGGCGTATGCGCCGTACTCCGATTTAGTCTGGTGCGAAACTTCCGAACCGAACTTGAAAGAAGCTGAGCGCTTCGCCGACCAGATCCACGCCAAGTACCCTGGAAAGATGCTGGCTTACAACTGCTCGCCTTCGTTCAACTGGAAGAAGAAACTCGACGACGCCACCATCGCGCGCTTCCAGCCCGCGCTGGCCGAGATGGGTTACAAGTTCCAGTTCATTACGCTGGCCGGCTTCCACGTGCTAAATCTTGCCATGTTCGAACTGGCGCGCGCCTACAAAGATACGGGCATGACCGCTTACTCGCGCGTGCAGGAGAAGGAATTCTCCCGCGAATACAGCCACGGATATTCCGCGGTCAAGCACCAGCGCTTCGTCGGCACGGGCTACTTCGACGAGGTCACGCAGGTCATCGCCAGCGGCAAGTCGTCGCTGTCGGCGCTGAAGCACTCGACCGAAGCGGAGCAGTTCGCGGAGATCAAGGTCCCGGGCCAGATGATCGAGGTGGGACAGGACCCATCCTGCCGCCCGATCCTGGGCGAATGTCCGCTGACGTGCGAGCACGAACACGAGCACGTGCGCCGCGACAACGTCTCGGCCAACGACTAGAAGTTTCTCTCCTGGGCAGCAAGAGCGTCGGACACGCGTACAGGCACGGGACTTACCCATCCCGTGCCTGATTTTTTGCGCCCTGCTAAATTGATGGCATGAGCTCAACCGCCGCCAACGAGTCATGGGTCACGAAGGTCCGCCAGCATCCCGAGCGTGCTGTTCCCGACCGCGCGCAGGAGTTTCTGGCGCAGGGTTACGTCGCGCATGTTGGCATTGAGCAGGACGGGCGGCCGTATGTCATCCCAATGCTGTATCACTACGCCGCCGAACATCCCGACCGCCTCTACCTGCATGGAGGCCTATCCAGCCGCATGCTGGGACATCTGGCCGCTGGTGTGCCGATTTGCGCGACGGTCACGCAACTCGACGGCCTCGTCTATTCGCGCGATGCCAAGGATCACTCAGCCAATTATCGGTGCGTGATGTGCTTTGGCCGCGGACGACTGCTGGAAGATGACGAACAGAAGCGGGAGATGTTCGAAGCGATGACGTTGCGCTATTTCCCCGGCCGCACCGCTGGCCACGATTACACGACCGCCCCGGCAGCGCACCTGGCTACCACCGCCGTGATTGAGGTGCTGATCGAAGAGATCAGCGCCAAAATGCGTGAAGGCGGTCCCAAGGGCCCCAATGACGCCGATAACGATGCTCCCGGCACGTGCGGCGTGGTTGACTTACGCAGCGGCGGGTAATGAGCGCGAGGTGACAGGGCGGTAGTGTCTGAAAAGTGCGTTGATTGACGGGAAGGCGCGGGCAGCGGCGAGGAATCGCGGGGCACGGCTCATTCTCCCTTGAATATGCCGTTGACAAACCCAAAACTAATGCCTTCGGCAAACAGGCAGGATCGACAGCACGACGCTGATGATTCCCAAAGCAAGGCTGAGACCGCCTAAGATCAGGGTCAGTCTTACGGGAAGACTGTAACGGATATCGCTCGCTGTGATCGCCCATCGAATCTGACCTCCAAAGCCAGCGGGTTTCAAAGCGAACTCGTATGTGTGATTGCGATGTATTCCGAGTTTCTTGCGTGTCCTGTAGTCAATCGCCACGCTCGCTTCATTCACGTTAGTATTGCGAAGGATGACAAAGACCCGTTTCCCAGTATCGACGCAGCGAAGTGAATAAACGATTCCTGCGGGAAGGCGCTTGCCATTAAGGTCTTTTCGATACTCGGACGCGATGCGGGCGTAGTCTTGATAAACTTCATCCGCCGATAGCTGATGAACTGAGAGTTTCATTTATCGCAATAATATCTCTGGCTGACCACGTTTAGCGAGTCTGAGTTAGGAGCATCCAGATAACGAAACAACTGAGTCCAAGGAAAACAAATCCTGCCATGCGGATGACTGGAAGTGGAGCACGGCTCATCAAGCTGCGTCCACTCGGCTTCTGTATTCTCTCTGGCCTAAAGATGAATACAAAGGCAGCTAACAGCAGCATCGCTGCTATGAAAATTAGTCTTAAGAGTATGCGTGAATTCACTTACGCCCCTCTCGGCTCCATCTCAGGCTTAGGGCTTGGCAGGGCCTGTTTCGGGTTCCGGTTCTCCCGGCCATTCAAGAATCCTCCGGTCGCGCAATCTATCGATCATCAATATGCATTCGTCTGCATTCGGTTCTATGGGGTCAGTTGTGCGGAGGAGTACCCCGTGGCATTTATCGCAGTGGGTTCGATTCTTTTGGAATACTTTCAGGTCTTCGCCGCTGGGCTGAGATTTGTTGTCCAGCCTGTTAAGCGGCGCATTTCCATAGAAAAGCTCACACTGTTGATTTTTGCAGATACCGTAATCGGCCATAAAAGTGGCTCCTAGATCAAAACCCATCGGGATTATCTCACGGGCTGGACCCAGGAAAGGCGCTAAACTGAAAAAAGGGGATCGCATGGCGAAATCGCATGGCGGGATTCATCCGATCAAAGGGACAAGCGCATCATATCGCCCCGGCCGCATCTGTTGCGTATGTGGGGAAGATGATGCACAGCATTTCTGCGATGAAAACAAGGAATATATTCATGCGCGTTGCGCGCTAAAGTACCTGCAAACGGAACAGGGAAAGATCATTATCGAGCACGGGCACACGGTGCGCTTGGATTTCAGGGCAGAGCAATCCTAATGTCTGGAGTATAATGGTGGGAAAATCAGGCCAAACGTGAAACAGCCCGGGCTTTCGTTTTCAGAACACCCCTATTGTACTCAGGCGGGTTAGTCGGATTCCTTGCGGGGTCTGCCGCCGCCGTGCGGCCAGCTTGCGGAAGTAATCGCCACCACGCTTAGCCATCACAGCGCCGCCGTTGCGCCCCATGACGCTTGCGGCTGACAGTTTGGATTGGGAGATCAGATCATCGGTCAGGGCGAGTGCCGCCTTAAGCAATTCGCGGGAGCGAGCAGTGCGGTTCTGTGGCAGTTCCGTGGTAGCTAGGACGAGATCGATTTCGGAAAGCAGATTCTTCAGGGCAATGAGTTCTGTACGATTGGATGCCATGCCGTCAGAGTAAGACGACAGTCGGCGAAAAGCAATCGCTCGCTGTTATTTATCAACGCACATTTCAGACACTACCGACAGGGCTCTGCGCCAGTCTTTCGCCATCCCAAAATTCCATCTATACTTTTACGGCTTCTGTTCTTTCGCCCCGGAGGACGTTTTGATACGCACACTGATCTCGCTCTTATGCGCTACCGCTTTCGGCTTGCCGGCCTTCGCGCAAACCCAGCCCGATCGCAGTTGGATCGCCACCAGCAACCGCTACGCCAACATGCTGATCGAAGTCGTCTTCAAGTACCATCCCGAGGCGGGCACGCAGCAGGGGTTGAGCCAGTTCGACACCAAAGCTTCGCAGCCCACGCTGGCCAATGAAGACCAGGAGCGGCACGAGACCGAGGCGGTGCTGTCCAAGCTGAAGAGCGCGACGGCGGAAAAGCAACAGCAGGACGTCGCGGAGGACCTGCAGATCATGATCCGCAGGGTCAACCTCAATTTCAAGCGCCAGGATTTTCAGCGCGCCAACGAAGTGCCGTTCTACAACGCAAGCCAGATGGTCTTCGGCGGCTTGCAGGTTTTGCTCGACGAGCAAACACCCTCCGAGCGCCGGCCTGCTGCCGTGGTGCGCATCCGCGAATACGCCGGACTGGAGCCCGGCTACACCGCGCTCACCGAGATCCTGAAGCAGCGCGTCACCGAGCAGATGGCCAAGGCGGGCGTGATCTATCCCGCGCGGGTTGAGATTGAAACCGAGATGGCGCGCAATTCCAACTATCTGGATGGAATCGCCACGCTCACGCAGAAGTACAAACTCGCCGGATGGGAAGAGCCATTTGCCAAGCTCAAGACGCAACTCGCCGACTATGACGCGTGGGTGCGAGCGACGGTGCTGCCCAAGGCGCGCAACGATTTTCGCCTCCCGCCCCAGCACTATGCGCTCGACATGGAGAACTACGGCATCGACATTCCGCCGGAACAGCTCGCCACCATGGCACATCAGGCGTTCATCGAGATCCAGGGAGAGATGAAGGCGATTGCCCTGAAGATTGCCAAGCAGCGCAAACTGCCATCAAGCGATTATCGCGATGTGATCCGCGAGTTGAAGAAACAGCAACTCGTGGGCGACGCCATTCTCCCGTTTTACCAGGAGCGGCTAAAGCAGATCGAGAAGATCATCGTCGACCAGCAAATCGTGTCGCTGCCCGACCGGCCGGCCCGCATTCGCATCGCTACGGCGGCGGAGACCGCGCAGCAGCCTGCACCGCACATGGTGCCTCCGCCGTTCATCCACAACACCGGGCAGAAGGGCGAGTTCGTTCTGCCGCTGAACATACCGGCCGGCCCGGGACAGACCTCGACCGAGAAGTACGACGACTTCACCTACGATGCAGCCGCCTGGACGCTCACCGCGCACGAGGCGCGCCCGGGACATGAGTTGGAATTCGACTCTATGCTGGAGCACGGGGTCTCGCTGGCGCGGGTCCGCTACGCCTTCAACAGCACTAACGTCGAAGGCTGGGGATTGTATTCGGAATATCTGATCAAGCCGTACATGCCGCTGGAAGGCCAGTTGGTCTCTCTGGACCTGAGGCTACAGCGTGCCGCGCGCGCGTTTCTCGACCCCGAGTTGCAGGCCGGCAAGATCACGCCCGCAGGTGCTTTTCGTGTGCTGGAGCAGGATGTAGTGCTGTCACATGCCTTTGCCGAGGAGGAGGTCGAACGCTTTACCTATCGCGCGCCCGGACAGGCGAACAGCTATTTCTATGGATTCACCAAGCTGATCGATCTGCGTGAGGATACGGAAAAGGCGTTGGGACCTAAGTTCAACCAGAAGAAGTTCCACGACTTCATTCTGGCGCAAGGCCTGCTGCCGCCAGATTTGATGCGCAAAGCGGTGATGGAAGATTTCGTTCCCGCACAGAAGGCAAGCGCGAAGCAATAATCGGAACTCCGACCAAGTCGACGTTCAGGTTGCAGGTCAAGACAGGAACGCCTCACCGAAATCCGAGCACAATTGCCCCTATGTTTACTACGAAAACTTTTCCCTGGAAAGCCAAAGTCTTTCCAGCCTTTTTTTGCTCTGCAATGACTTTAGCTGCCTGAGTATCGTCATCCGCTGCTACGAGGTGAAGCGGACCGGGTTGCTGGCCGATCGGGACGTCCTCCAGCGTTGCTTCATTATTAGTAGTTCCGAAGATCTCCGCATAGCCGGTCACCTTAGCGAACAATGTCAGCTCCATTTCATTAAGGGCTCGTTCCTGTTCAACCAGGGTCTGTCCTCCAGCTACCAGATGTTTGTGAATTGCCATTTCGATATCCTCCTGTCGATTGTCGGGGCCTTCATTTAATCAGGCCGGCCTTCTTTGCTTCCTCGTCAAATTTCTTCTTCAAAACTGGATCATCAAATGCCCGGTTCGCCAAATCCCGGTACGCCGCTTCCACTTTGGCCTTATCGGTCGGATCGTCGACCGTAACGCCCATTGCTTTTAAGAAGGCCACAGTCTTATCCAGTTTGTTAGCTGCAAATTCTGCCGCTATCGTTTCGTTTAGCTTCTTTGCATTTTCCACATCTTGTACTGTGACATCGGTAAGTGCCTTGCGCTCATCTTTAGCACTCGCTGCGGCCGTCTGATTCAGTTGCTGTAATGCCCCCGGAAGCGTACCGGCAAAAAAATAAGTAGCCAGGTCAGATCTCGCTGCCTGAAACGGATAGCTACTTGCAGTCTCGTTGTTAAGGCGCCTGATGATTAGGGCCTTTGTTCGATCACGGCCAGCCTGCATACTACTGATCAGAGACTGAACCGTCTGTTGCCGGAAGAAGTTCTTATCGATCGAGAGGCTCGTTCCGGTAACCCCTGTGAGAACCGCACTCAGCACCGTTTTTGAACGCTCGCCGTTGGTGATTGTCGATGCCATTCCAAGTCCAAGTTGGAGAACGTCTGTGGCAACTTTGAACGAGCCTTCGTTCATGAACAAAGATATTTCATAGTTGTGATATACATAATCAATCTCCGCCAACACGCCGTAAACCATCTTGTTCCTCAGCGCTGTCGCGGTCTTCAGGTCAATCTCTGTCGGAACAGGGTTCTTGATCGCCCTTGTATAGTCTCCGAAGTCGGCATTGAATAAATCCAAGGTGTAAGTGCCATTGGTTTTGCCACCTGGCGCGGGATCGATAAACACATCGGGTAAACGAGGTTTTTCCAAACGACTGGCGCAACCCGACAGGGCGACAGTCAGGGCGAGAAGAGAAATTGTGAAGAAACGATGACTCAAAGATATCGTCATGTGCACCCACGATCTCAACAGTTCAAGAACAAATAATGCGTATCTCAATTTAAAACCGAAAGCCCTCCAGCACTAGAAGGGTCGTGCCAAACAGCGGCGGGTGGCCGCCCAACCTGCTTTCAGTACAACAGTCCTGGTGTCGTGCTATGAGTCCACACTGCTATAAGCGGGGGCAGGCGCTAGTAAGACGACCTGGCTGCCCCTGAAAACATTACTGATGGGGCGTTTGTGAAAACTATATCCCCGCTTACAGGAAGAAAAGATGAGCGACATTACGATTAGTTCGACACGAAGTCAATAGCGCGGAGGTGGTAGAACGGCCGAATATTCTTGTAGGCCAACGGTCGACGGATAGAGAAACTTGTTGCTGGATAGTTAACGGCTGCCATCAGTGGTCAGTAGCCAGCCGTTTCACGCTCCACTCTGGCAGAATGCTTCGCGGTCGACCGCAGTTCCCTCAGCTCGCTCTGAAGCCCTCGGTCGGGATGACAACAAAACGAGGAAATAGCGAAAAGCGAACGGCGAAGAGCGAACCGCGGGGGTCGCCCCTCACTCCGATTCCAGCACCAGCAAGGTCAAGACTCCCGAGCGCTCGATCTGCAGCACGATCGGTTGTCCCGGTTTAATCTGGCGCAAGTGTTGCTTTAATTCCGTCAGGTTTTGAATGGGAGCGCCGTTGACCGCGTGGACGACGTCGCCCGGCTGCGGGCCTTCGCCCAACAAGGCGCTGGTAGGAGTCCTCGCCGCGACGAGCACGCCGCCCGGAATGCGCAGGTCGCCACCGAGTAGTTCTTTCAGTTCGCCGGTGAGGTTGATGGCCACGATGCCGAGCCGGTTAACCAGGTTATCCGGGCCGCTGACCAGATCGGCAAAGCGCGTCGGATCGTCGGGCCGCTCGATCACCGGCACCGAGAACGTTGTTTCCTTGCCATTGCGCAACACCCCGATCTCCGCCTTCTGCCCAATCCTGTAGGCATACAGGTCGAGGGCGAACTGACGCAAGTTGTCCACTGGCTTGCCGCCGACGCTGGTGACAATGTCGCCAACTTTCAGGCCAGCCTTGTCCGCCGGAGAACCGGGGTTCACATCTTCCAGCAGCACGCCACGGTTGACCGGAAGATGCAATCCCTCGACCAGCTCGGGAGTGATGGTGCGAAGATAGACGCCAATCTGGCCGCGATGCACGTGGCCTTCGGTGCGAATCTGATCGTAGACGGTGCGCACCACGTCGCTGGGAATGGCGAAACCGAGTCCTTCATTGCCGCCCGACTGCGACAGGATGAAGGTGTTGATGCCAACCACGTGGCCATCCACGTCGACCAGCGGCCCGCCGCTATTGCCCGGATTGATGGGAGCGTCCGTCTGGATGTAGATGGAAGGATTGCCGGGATCGATTTGCCGCGCGGTCGAGCTGACCACGCCCATGGTGACCGAGTTCTCCAGTCCCAGCGGGCTGCCGAAAGCGAAGACGACTTGTCCCTGTTTCAGGTCGTTGGAGTTGGCGAGCTCAAGCGCCGGCAAGCCGCTCATGTCAATTTTCAGCACCGCGAGGTCGGTTTGGCGGTCCACGCCAACGAGCTTCGCCTCGATGGGGCCGAGTGGTTCAGACAGCGGAGTGGAAGAGTGCTTCTCCAAGCCGGGCAGGCGCACGCGGATTTTCCGGGCGCCTTGCACGACGTGCGCGTTGGTCACGATCAAACCATCGGGCGACAAGATCACTCCCGCGCCGATGCCGTGCTCCGGAGCGAGATACGCCGTGTCCGTCTTTTGGTTCTCGCCGCTCAGCGCATAGCCGCTGGTCAGGACTTGCACCACGGACTTGGTTACGCGGGCCGACAGCGCCTGCACTGACTCGCTGAACACATGGAGCGGATCGCTCTTGAGGGCCTTTGCCGCCTCGGCCGAGCGAGTCGGCTGCTTGGTCTGCGCCGCACCGTAAATGGGCCCCATTGCCAATGCAATGCCGAGGATCGCGAAGAACCGGGCGCGGACGAGCATGGGTATCATTCTACGGGAACCCCGTGCCGGAGCGCCGCAGTTTGATGCCCCCATAAAGAGACTTCCTGAGCGGCGCGGAATGCCGTTCCCTTATTTCCTGCTCTGCCAGCGCACACCAACGCGAGCCAGGATCGGCTGGCCCAAAGTTGCTACTGGTGTACGTCCAATCTCGTACTGGTTGTTGGTCAGGTTCTCGCCCTGGAAGAACACGTCGAAGCCCTTTGGCAGCGGATGGGACACCGTTGCGCTGAGCACGAAGTAGGCGCCGAGCGGCAACAGGTTCTGATCGTCATCGAACTCGTTGCTGGCGGTGCGGCCTTGTATGGCGACGAAGAAGTTCTTGGGCGGCGCCCATGTGCCCCGGAAGGTAAATTCGTTTTGCGGCACCAGGGGAATCATGTTGCCCACCAAGGCAGGATTCGCAGGGAAACTAACTACGGTTGAATCGATAAACTGATAGGTGCCGGCCAGCGAAATGCGATTGGTAATCCTGACATCCGCTCCGGCCTGGAGGCCCCAGGATCGCGTCCGGCCCAGGTTCTCTCGCATGCGCACGATGAGCTGCGGAGTCGAACTGAGCGTCACGTTGGCAACGGGATCGGTAATGTAACCCCAGCACAGGTTCCCATGCAGCGAGAGGCGCTCGTTCCACATGGTGGCGCGCGCGCCACCTTCTCCGCCGGTAAAGTGTTCGGCGCGCAGGTAGGCGTTGGCCAGCGTCTGCACGTTGCCCACTCGAAAACTGCGATAGAGTTCGTTCAGCGTAGGGGCGCGAAACGAGCGGTACCCCGAGGCATACAGCACCACCCGCTCGCCGACGCGGTAAGAAGTGGTCATGCGCGGGTTAAACGAGTTCTGTCCCCGTGCCGGGTAGATAGTCTGTGTCGCTTTTCCTATGACCGGAATCCGGGTGGAGCTCGCATCGAAGTTGCTCCATAGGTCTTCCCTGCCCGCCAGCGTCAACGAGAAGCGAGATGTGATCTGCACGACGCCTTCCACCAGTGCGCCCAGCGATTGCTGCGTGCCGCCATTCGACAATTGCGCCGTCGGCTTGCCGCCCGAATACGTGGTCTCGTTGCTGAACCCCTGCACGTCCAGGCCGTCGAGTCCCGCCAGCAACGTTAGCCGGCTCGCCACTTGCTTCGACCATTGCGCCAGCAGACCCATTTGCTGCGAAGGAACGTACTGAATGTTGGTCAGCGATTCGCTGTTGCGGTTGGCCGCAATCGAGGAGAATGTCTGATGATAGTTTTCCGTTCCACCGTACAGCCGGAGCGTAAATAATCCGGCCGCGGAGCTATCGTAGTCCGTGCCAAATGCCAACTGCCGTATGGTCGTGTCGTTGATCTGCAAGGGCGTGCCATTCAGCCGGTCCTCGCCGTACAGCGAGCCACTCAGGAAGACGCGTCCGCGATTGCCGAACATGCGTTCCACGCGCAAGGTTCCGCTGCCATACTGCGATGCCACGGGCTTGTCCACTGAGCCGCGCACGTCCTTCGACACAGCGGTGTATCCGTCGGTGCGGAAGCCTTCTCCGCTGGCCACCACCGCCCATTGCCCGAAGCCCATCGCGCCCCAGCCCGAGCCGAATGGCGAACTCTCATTTCCATACGTTCCTTCGACGAGAGCATCGGTTTGCACCGCATGACGCGTCTCCAGATTGATCACCCCGCCGAGCGCATCGTTCCCATAAAGCGCAGAGACGCCACCGGGGACAAGCTGCACCTGGTCCAACGAAGTTTGCGGAATGCGCGCCCAGTAGATCCAGCCGCCAAAGGGATCGTTGAGCGGAATACCATCCGCCAGCACCAACGCCCGGCTCGCGCCACTCGCGCCCAGCCCGCGCAACGACACACCCTGCGAGGTGGGATTGGCGGTCTGGCTGCCTGATCGCCGCAACAGCGAAAAGCCGACCACGTTCCGCAATTTGTCATCCGTGGCGAGCGCGCCCCACTGTTGCAACTGCGTTGAGCTGACTGCGACGGCGTCGGGTTGTGTCTCCACGTCATCCACGCCGGTCGGCAGGATGGAGGTGCGAGTCGCGGTCACGTCGAGACTCTGTTGCACCGCCGCCAGAGCCAGCGTGATGGAGAGCTGGTTCGCTCCCGCTTGCCACGCGGTTGTGCTAGTCGCAAAACCGGATGCGTTCACCACCAGAGTCCCGCTGGTAGCGGTTATTCCCGTGAATACGAAACTGCCGTCGGCTTGGGTCGTCCGGCTGATCTCCTGCCCCTCAGCCCGCAGCAGGACCTGGGCTTTGACAATCACGGCCCCACTGCGATCTTTAACGACGCCGCGCAATTCTTGCGGCGGCACCGCCCAAACGCGTGCCTGTGTCACCAGGAACAGGAATGCGATAACCGCGGCAATCGTAAGACGTCGCGAGCGCAACATCCGTGTATCTTCGCACACCGAAGCCACAGTTGTTGAGCTACAGCAGCTTCAGGGTTGGGCGGACCTTCAAAGCCCGCCCTGAGCGCAGCCGAAAAGTCGGCGTCTACGTCATTTATTTTTGTCATCCCGAACGGGCGAACCGGGGTCCCCAAGCGAGCGCCGTTCTTGCGCTTGTTGGGGTGAAGTTCAGGCCGCGAGGGACTCTCCTTTTCTGACCGTCTCCGCAACCCGCATAGCCAATAAAAACACGCGCGCTTGCAGTACCACCGTTATACTGAAGGTGTTCGTCCCCAGGAGAAACGCAATGATTAGCTCCGATAACAGAACTGCCATTTTAGAAGAAACTTCCATTCATCCTCCCATGCGGCTGTTGTTTGGCCCTGGACCAAGTCAGGTCCATCCCCGGGTCTACCAGGCAATGGCCCAACCCGTTGTCGGCCATCTCGATGCCTATTTCTTCAAGATCTCTTCCAATATTCAACGGCTTCTTCGCGCCGTGTTCGGAACCAAGAACGAGTTGACCTTCGTCGTCTCCGCCACCGGCAGCGGCGGAATGGAAGCTGCCATCTCCAACTTTGTTTTGCCGGGGATGAAAGTGGTGTCGTTCGCCAACGGTTTCTTCTGCGACCGCATGTCGGAAATGGCGCGCCGCCAGGGCGCTGAACTGGTGCGCTTCGAGAAACCCTGGGGCGAAGTCTTCGGCGACCAGGAAGCGGCTGAGTTTATCCGCCTTGAGAAACCCAAAGTCGTGATGTACGTGCAAGCCGAAACTTCCGCGGGAGCTTTTCAACGTGGCGATGCCATCTGCGCGGCAGCCCATGAAGTTGGCGCTCTGGTGATTGCCGACTGCGTGACCTCGCTCGGCGCCATGCCCGTCGAAGTGGACAAGACCGGCATTGACATCGCGTACAGTTGCACCCAGAAAGGTTTGAGCTGCCCTCCCGGACTGTCGCCCATCACGGTTTCACCCCGCGCGGCCGAGTGGCTAAACGCGCGCGCGACCCCAAATCGCTCCTGGTATTTCGACCTGAAGCTGATTGCCGACTACTTGACGGTGTCGCATCGCTATCATCACACCGCGTCGGCGACCATGTTCTATGCCCTGCATGAAGGTCTCACGCTCATCGAAGAGGAAGGCTTGCAGAATCGCTGGGAGCGCCATCGCCGGGCGCACCTGGAGTTCGTCAAGACGTTGGAAGCCATGGGACTGCAAATGCTGGTGGCGCCCGAACATCGCATCTGGAACTTGAACACGCCGAAAGTCCCGCAAGGGGTGGACGACGCCAAGGTGCGGACCACGCTGCTCAAAGAGCACGGCATCGAAATCGCTGGTGGCTTCGGTCCACTCGCCGGAAAAATCTTCCGCATCGGCATAATGGGCCCGCTGGCAACGACGGACCACGTCCACGACTTTGCAGACCACTTCGCAGCAGCGTTGCGCGGTGCGGGCTACAAGCGCTGACGTAGTCGCTCATCTATGAACTGCCCCGCCCTAGCCAAAAGAAGGCTAGAACGGGGCACCCCAGATTGAGGTTTCAAGTGTCTCTACTACGCTTGGCCGGGCACCCGGCCACTTCAGCCAGGCGTATGATAGCTTCATGGATTTTCAGTTCACCGCCGTTTTTCGCCGAGTCCCCGAAGGCTACATCGCATTCGTTGAGGAATTGCCGGGGGCCAATACCCAAGGCGTAACGCTCGACGAAGCCCGCACCAACCTGCACGAAGCCGTTATCCTTGTGCTTGAGGCGAACAGAACACTCGCTCAGGAAGCCGCCTCAGGAAAAGACGTGATTCGGGAACCGCTGAAAGTCAGTGCGTGAAGCGGCGGGAACTCGTTCGACACCTCGAACGGCACGGGTGCGAACTGTTGCGCGAAGGAGCCAACCATTCGATCTACGTTAATCGGGCCGCAGGTAAGACTTCGGCGGTTCCTCGGCACTCCGAAATCAACGACGACCTGGCGAAGAAAATCTGCAAGGACTTGAACGTTCCATCCCAGTAATCCCAACTCCTGAGTGAGAGTGACCCCGGACGTTCAGCCAAATCACCCAGATGATCTGCGTCCTCTGGTTGCCTAGAGCGTTTCCAGCGATAGTGTAGACTGTTGGTGGCGATTCTCTGCTCCACCCGATGGCACGACCCTACGCGAATGATTTGCGGCGAAAGTTTTTGC
>Ga0208587_1001175_pt1 | contig 14065 bp, 16 predicted proteins | sample NGESurdeep092012_7_FD_184472 | JGI IMG/M metagenome (GOLD analysis project Ga0208587, IMG submission 184472) | Arctic peat soil microbial communities from Barrow, Alaska - NGEE Surface sample 210 deep-092012 (SPAdes) | ecosystem: Environmental > Terrestrial > Soil > Wetlands > Peat ...
GCACGAAATCCCGATCGCCGAGGACCGGCTCGGCTTTGTCGTGCTGCATCCAACGCCCGCCGCGGCCACCCGCATCGAGCTGAGCTTTCGGGGAACCATCGAGCAGCGCATCATGGCCGCTGTCAGCGTCCTGGCATGGCTCGCCTGCCTGTTCGCACTCTTCCGGACAAGGTACGCCTGATGCGCCGGGACTACGCCAAAACCTTGGGCTGCGCGGCCCTCCTGTTCGCGCTCAACGCGTGCATCACGCCGCACCTGTTCGTCACCGCCTACACGAATCAGATGGGCTCGATCGAGGCGGCCTTCATCGGTCTGGCGCGCTATGCCTCCCAACACTGGAACGACATGGGTTGGTTCCCGCTGTGGTACGGCGGCATTCCTTACCCGGACTCGTACCCGCCCCTGCTGCACTGGATCTGCGGCATGGTGATTGCGCTGGCCGGCGTCTCCCCTGGCCTCGCGTACCACTTCGTCACCGCGACGGTTTACTCACTGGGTCCGGTCACGCTGTTCTGGATGGCGTGGCGGCTCTCGGGGAGTCGCGCGTGCGCGCTGGTTGCGGGCATCGGCTACTCGCTGATTTCGCCCACTTGCCTGCTGGTGAAGTCGGCCCGCTTGGATTCAGACGGGTTCTGGGGTCCGCGCCGGCTGATCACGCTGGTGGTCTGGGGTGAAGGCCCCCACCTGGCTTCCATGTGCCTGCTTCCGCTGGCCATTGGTCTGCTCCACTTGGCCCTGGAGAAACGCAAACCGTGGTATTGGGTGGCGGCCGCGCTGTCGATCGCCGCTGTGCCTATGAGCAACTGGTTGGGCGGCATGGCCCTCGCCATCGGCATCGCGGCCTATCTGTTCGCCGGGCTGCCCGCGGGGCGCAAGACCGTTTCCACGTTGCTCCGCACCGGCGCGCTCGGCATCTACGCGTACGCCATCGCCGTGCCGTGGCTGTCGCCGGCTACCATCGCCGTCATCCGCGCCAACGCCCCGCGCGTAGCCAACAACTTCCAGGCCGATTTGACGCAGCGCAAGTTCGCTCTCGCCGTGGCGGCGGCATTCCTGCTCGCCGCGTGGGCCATGGCGCGCTGGAAACTCGCGCGCCACACCCGCTTCGCGTTGCTGGTCTCGCTGCTGCTCGCCCCTACGGCGCTGGGCGCGATGTGGTTCAAGCTGTCGCTGCTGCCGCAGCCCGATCGATACCACCTGGAGATGGACATGTTCCTCTGGGTGGCGGCAATATTCGCGGTGTGGCCGCTGGTGCGCCTCATCCCCCGGCGCCCGGCGTTGGCCGTGGCCGTGGTGTTGGTCATCGCCTGCGTGCCCATCGTCAGGAAACAGCGCCGCTCGGCGCGCTGGATCGAAAGGCCCATCGACATCCGGACCACCATCGAGTACAAGACCGCCAAATGGCTGGACGCCCACCTGTCCGGCGCGCGCGTCTTCGCGCCCGGCTCCATCGGCTTCTGGCTGAACGCTTTCAGCGACGCGCCGCAACTCACCGGCGGCTTCGACAACGGCATCCGCAACCCCTTTGTGCCGAGTATCATCCTTCAGGTGTACGCGGGGGACCAGCAACAATTCATGGTCGACCTGCTGCGGGCCTACGGATGCGACGCTATGATCGGCGGCGGCAAGGACAGCGCCGAGGTGTATCACCCGATTTCCCATCCCGAGAAACTGCGCGGGCTCACCGGGTTGTGGCGCGATGGAGGCGACGCCGTCTACGACATTCCGCGGCGCTCGCGCTCTCTCGCCCACGTGATGCGCCCTGGCGACGTGATGCAGCGCCCGCTTGCGCTCTACGGGTTTTCGGCGCTTGACCCCTACCTGGCGGCGTTGGACGCTCCCGGCTATCCGGCCGCCCAGTTCCGCTGGCGCGCTCCCAGCGTGGCCAGCGTGACCGCCGATCTGAAGCCGGACCAGGTCCTGAGCGTGCAGATCGCTTGGGACAAGGGGTGGAACGCGTCGGTTGGCGGGCGGCCGGTTTCGACGTGGAGCGATAAACTGGGGCAGATGGTGGTGGAGCCAAAGTGCAGCGGACCCTGCACCGTCGAGCTCATTTACGATGGCGGCACGGAAGGCATCTATGCGCGGGCGGTCGACGCCAGCGCGCTGGCCGGCGGGGGACTGTGGATTCTGGTGGCGATCTTATGGCGCAAGCGTTCGGGTTTGACCAAGACGAATTGAAGATGCTGCTGGTGGCCGTGCGCCAGATGCGGCGCACCTTCGCGGCGGCGCGCAAGACGGCCCCGGAGCCGCAGCCGGCGGTGGACGCGTATGCCCGCCTGTATGACGGTCTCTACGCCAAACTGCTCGACATGGCGGGTCCGCTGCCGCCCACCATCGAAGACACTATGTAGCGTAGCCTATCAGGCTGCCATGGCCCCATTCGTGGGGGCATTCTTAACCGCCGCCGCCGCGCTCCTACAGCGTCACTTTTTCGCCGCTGCGGCACGAGCGGTAGATGGCGTCGACGATTTCCATGGCCTGCACGCCTTCCTCGCCGGCCACCATTGGTTTGCGGCCTTTGGCGATGGCGTCGCCGAAATCCAGGAACTGGCGCTCGAAGGGTTCGAGCGAAATCGCCATGGGGTCGCTCGAGCCCGAGGCGACTACGCTCGCCACCGGCGCCGGGTCGCCGGCATCGTTCTCCACGTCCCAGGTGGTCAGCTTGTCGCCGGAGATGATGGCGGTCCCCTTGGTGCCGTGGAATTCGGTGCGCTCGGTGTACCCTGGCCAGAAGGCCGTGGAGGCCTGGATCACGCCCGTCGCGCCGCTGGCGAATTTCATCACGGTATTGACGACGTCCTCGGATTCAATCTTGTGGAGGGCGCCCAGTTGCCAGACGCCGAAGAGTTCCTTCACGGGGCCGGCGAGCCAGCGTAGGATATCGACGCCGTGGATCGCCTGATTGATCAGCGCGCCGCCGCCTTCGGTTTGCCAACTGCCCTTGATGGGGCGCGAGTAATACTCGGGCGAGCGGTACCACTTGACGTAGCAATCGGCCTGTAGCAGTTTGCCGAGGCGTCCGCCCGCGATGGCCTTGGCGAGGAACAGGCTGGCGTCGTCGAAGCGGTGCTGGCTGACCACGCCCAGCAGAATGCCCGCCTGGCGCGCGGTCTCCACCATCAGGCGCGCGGTTTCGAGGTTGGTGGAGATGGGTTTCTGCACTTGCACGTGCTTGCCCGTTTCGGCGCAGACGGCGATCGGCTGCATGCGGAAATCCGGAAAGGTGCAGACGTCGACGTAGTCCACCTTGGGGTGGCGGCACACCTCTTCATAGGTGGCGACGAACTCGGCGCCGTACTGTTCGGCGAAACGCCGTCCGCCCGCCTGGTTGATGTCCGTGCACACGGTCAACTGGAACCCGATGTTTTTATAGGCCTGGGCGTGCTTGTGCGAGATCGCGCCCGTGCCAATCATTCCGACTCTCATGGATACCGTCTATTCTAGCCGGATTGGGCGTGCCAACCGGGGACAGACAGGCCTGACAGCGAATTTCCGGCAAAGAGCGCCGGAAATTCATGTCAGGCTTGTCTGTCCCCCCGCGTTGCCCACCCAGACCTTGCCGGCGGCTCCGCGTTCCAGGCGCACCGTGCGGCCGGCGATACGCAGTTCGATCTCCGCGTCCGCCGCCGACACCTCTACTTCCACGCCCGGCCGAATTCCCGCGCCATCCAGATACTCCAGCAGCTTGCGATCGCGCTCGAAGACGCTGACCACCACCAGCCGGTCGCCCGGCCGCGCTTCTCCCAACGGCTTGAGTCCGCGCCGGCGGCGGTGGCTCGGCGAATCCATCCCCACCTGGTTGCCGTGTGGGCACACGCTTGCCGTACCTAGCTTATCGATCAGCTTGCGCTCGAAGTCGGCGGATACGGCGTGCTCGAGCTGCTCCGCCTCGTCGTGAACTTTGTACCATTCGAGGTCGAAGATCTCGGTCAGCATGCGCTCGATCAGGTGATGACGGTTCAACAGGCGGTTGGTGATTTCGCGGCCGGCGGCGGTCAGAGAGATCTGGCCTTCCTCGCCCACCTGGATCAACGCGTCGCGGCGCAGCCGCCTGATCGCCATGGTGACCGCCGGCGCGGATACGCCGAGCCAGCGCACCAGCGTCACGGCTTTGACGGTTTCGCCCTCGCTCTCGGCCTCGGCGATGGCCTTCAGGTAATTCTCTTTGGAAATGGTGATGCGCAGGGGCAAGCGATTGGCCTAGAGTTCCTCGAAGGTCTTGCCGTCGAACCAGTAAGTGCGCTCGTCGATCTTGCCTGCCTGCCCGGCGGCACTCTCGCCCTCCAGGCGGACGCGGTAGGCGCCCGGTATCAGCATGACCAGTTTGGTGCGCGCGGTCAGCGGGCTCCCGGCCTGGGGGGGCTTCGGGTTGGGTAGCGCCGATTGTCCCAGCGCCCGTTCGCCTTCGTACTTGCCGGTGGCGCGCGCGTAGCCGTCGAGAGAGACCCAATTGACGGTCACCTTGCGGTAACTCCGATCCACGCGGAAGCGGATGGCGTACTGTCCTTGGGCCGCCGCCAACCGCTTGACCATTTCCGGCTCCGCGCGGACCTTGCCTTGCAGATACTTTTCGTCCATGTTCGGAATGTACACAGCCTGCGACGCGGTGACGGCGACCGCGGCCGATTGGCTGCTTGCCAGGTTGCGGACCTCCTGGTCGAGTTCCGCTTCCTCGGAGTAAGCCCCGTAGATGCCGGGTTTCAAGACGCCCTGCATGAGCTTGGCCAGCAGTTGTTTGGCCGCTGCCGCGCTTTCCGCGGCCACGGTGACGCGGTGGACGCCGTGCAGCCCCGCGGGCGCCATCACTGCCCAGGTTAAGGGCGCCGCCGACACCATCATTCCGGCATGCTCCCAGGTAGTTATGGGCCTCATCGAAGTCTCTGTCCCCAGCGCCCGCGCCAGGTCGTGGCGCGTTGCGTAGATGTCGCCCGCCACCTCATGCAGCGGTGGTTCTTCCTTGAACTCGAGCGGCATGGCGGCCTCCAGGCGGCCGGCCAGATCCAACATCCAACTCTTCACCAGACGGCTGGCGATCCCTTGGGTGGGGCGCTTGAGCGTGACCGTGGTCTGCCCGTTGGCCGGCTCGAAAAACACCCACATGTCGTGCCATACCTCGAAATGGCAGTGCGGCGCGATTTCCGGAAACGCCACGGGCAGTTTTCGACCCACCTGCTCGTCGTAGTAGCTTTCCAGCCGTGCCATGGCGGCTTCATAGGAGAGGGGCGTCAGAAACCGCGTGGACAGCACCGCATCCGGCCCCGGCGGGCTGACCAGCGGCTGTGCCCGGCCGGCCGCGCCCCAACTTCCCAGCACCAACGCCAAGACCAACGCGCGCTTCGCTTGGCTCATGCGGTTCTCCTTTGGCTACTTCCTCGCCACCAGCACGCGCGAGGGATAAAATGTTTGCCGGACCATACGGTCCTGCAGAATCTCAAACCGTGCCGATTCGATCAGTTCCGGAACGCGCTGCTCCACCTGGCGGCCCCAGAATGCCGGCGCCAGCTTGCCCAAAACTTTATATACCGCGTTGAACGATGGCGTGTTCTGCCCGATCAGTACCAGCGTCAGGTTGCCGCGATCGCGCAAGATCCGCCGGAACTCGCCCAGCGTGCCCACAATATCGTCCGCCGAAAGCAGTTCCAGCAGGTAGCAGCAGAAGATGGCGTCGAAGGCTTCGTTGCGGAAGGGCATGTGACGCGCATCCACCGCCTGGCAGTGCGCCTTCGCCGCCGGGTACTTGTGGCGTGCGGTGCGCTGCGTGCGCGCCGCCATGTTGGGCGAAAGATCCACTCCCAGCGTGGTGCCCATGCTGTTGGCGCGCACCAGGCGGCGGAACATCTCTCCGCTGCCCGTGGCCACTTCCAACACCCTCATCCCGTCGCGCAGCCCGCTTGCCCCCAGCGCACAGCCATGCGCCCGCGAGTGAAAGAACATCGTCGATACCGGGTATACCGCCGCCAGCCGGTCATACACGCGCCGCGTCCGCTCCGCCAGCGTATGGGGCATTCCGTTTACGGGCCAGGCGATCGCGGTTTCTTCCAGTCTATTCAAAATCGCTCCTTAGGCTGCCGGCGCACTCTCTAACTCCGGCACTTCGATCTGGATGCGCGCGCCCTTGCCCGGCTCGCTGTCGATCCACATGCGGTACTCGCTGCCGAACAGCACTTTCAGCCGTTCGTGCACGTTGTTGACGCCGATTCCCCGGTCCAACAGCGTGGCCAGTTTCTCTTCCGGGATGCCGACCCCGTCGTCCTCCACCAGCAGATGCAACTTGCTGGCCGTGCGATAGGCCCGAATCCGGATTGTACCGCCCTCCACCTTACTCCTTAAACCGTGCTTGATGGAATTCTCCACCAGCGGTTGCAGCAGCATGCTGGGAACCAGCATATCCAGGGTATCCTCCGCCACGTCCCGTTCAAAGCGGAGTTTGTCGCCGAAGCGCACCACCTCGATCGCCAGGTAGTCCTCAATGAAGCTCAATTCGTCGCGCAGCGTGCTGAAATTCTCGTGTTTGCGGAGCAAGCGGCGGAGCACTTTGCTGAGCCGCATCACCATGACGCGCGCCTGGCTCGGGTCCGTGCGGATTAGCGAAGACACCGAGTTCAGCGTGTTGAACAGAAAATGAGGGTTGATCTGGCTGGTCAGCGCGGCCAACCGCGCTTCCACCAGCAGCCGCTCCTGTTCCTCCAGTTTCTTCTCGTTGCGCGTGTTGTTCCAGATTTTTAGCGGGATGGCGACGGCGAACAGCGAGGATGCGTAGATCGCCGCCCAGGTTAAGGCCGGCCGAGGGCTGCCGGGCGGATTCATGGAGAAAACCCTCCAGCCATCCAGCAACTGGCGCAGGAACTCCGCCACCAGAATCCCCGCGGTGAATTCCAGGTGAAATGCGGTGCGCCGGTGATTCCGGCTCTCTTTGAAGAAACGGTAGACGTTCAGATCGAAGAACGGAGTGAATCGCCAGATCTCGTCCGTATCCGGCGCCAGATCGCGCAGCACCCCCCCGAGCACGCCTACCGCCGCCAGCAGGGGCATGGTCATCTGTTCGCCACCCGAAGGATTGAGCATGGCCGGCAGCGAAATCAGAACGCCCGACGCCAGTCCGGTGACATATCCCCCGAGGATGCCCGCGATCAGGCTTCCTTCCAGCCCCAGGTCGGCCGCCGGATAGCTCTTGCTGAACACGCGGATCGCCACGCTCACCCCGAAGGCGCTGGCCAGCCACAGGGAAAGCGCCACCCGCTGGTTCAGCGTCCGCGTCTCCCCCATGAGCAGGCTCTTGAAGCTGTTGGACCGCGCCAGCACGCTCGCGATCGAGGCCATGGCGGCGAGTTTGACCAACAGCGGGAAGTAGCTTTCCAGCATTCAGTGCCGTAAGCTATTATAATAAAAGCAATAAGGTTCCCCATAGCCAGCATGAGTAAATCCCCGTCGCCAGAGCTCACGAAAGTGGCCGAAGCGGACTTTCCCACAGAGCTCGGCGTGTTCCGGATCTTCGGCTTTGAAGCCCCCGCCGGCACCGAGATCGAGGAAGCTGTCGTGCTCAAAATGGGCGACTTCACCGATGGCGCGCCCCCGCTGGTGCGCATCCACTCGCAGTGCCTCACCGGTGACGTCTTCCACAGCCTGCGCTGCGATTGCCGGGCGCAACTCGAAATCGCCCTTACCCACATCGCCCAGGAAGGCCGCGGCCTGCTGATCTACGAACTCCAGGAGGGCCGCGGCATCGGCCTGCTCAACAAACTGCGCGCCTACGAACTGCAGGACCACGGCGCCGACACCATCGAAGCCAACCAGCAGCTCGGCTTCGATAGCGACCTGCGCAATTACGAACTTCCCGGCGCGATCCTCCAGTTCTTCGGCCTGAAAGCGGTCCGCCTGATGTCCAACAACCCCGAAAAAGTGGAAGCCGTGGAAAAGGCCGGCGTGCAGGTAGTGGAACGCGTTCCCTGTCTGGCCGACGTGCTCGACACCCGCCTCGCCTATCTCCGCACCAAGCGGGAAAAGATGGGCCACCTGCTGGAATTCGACGACCTGTGAGGGCTCGACGCAGCGTATTCCCTTGATTCTATATTCCCTGTGGGCTATATTCGTCTTATGGCCGACACGAGTGGCGCCACTAAAACTCTTTACGACACCGACTTCGCCGAATGGTCGGACCGGACTGCCGAACTGTTGCGCACTGGGCGCTTCAGCGAACTGGACATTGCAAACTTGGCCGAGGAGGTCGAAGACTTGGGCAGATCCGTCCGCAGCGCCGTCCGGTCGCAATTGCAGCGGCTCATGATGCACAAGATCAAGCAGCAACTCCAGCCGGAGCGCGACGGCACAAGCTGGCAAGCGTCGATGGACGGCGCACGGGCTAAGATCCTGGACGAGATGACCGACGCTCCCAGTCTGAAAGGGCATCTGCGGGAAAACATGGAGCGCGTTTATCGGCTGGCGGTCGCGCAGGCGTTGCGCGAGACGGGCAAGTCGGGAAAGGGCCTTTCCGCGAAGTGTCCATGGCGCCTGGATAGTTTGTTGGAAGGATAATCGCTCGTGGCCAGGAACTTCAAAGAGCTGCGGGCGAAGATGTCCCCCGAAGCCCGAGCGCGGAGCGAGGCCATCGCCCGCGAGACACTCGCCAACATGCCCCTCGACGAACTCCGCGCGGCGCGGAGTCTGACCCAGGAGCATCTGGCCGCTTTGCTGCACATCAAGCAGGCGAGCGTTTCGAAAATGGAGCGGCGCACGGACATGTATATCGGCACGCTGTCTAAGTTCATCGAGGCCATGGGCGGCCAGTTGGAAATTCGCGCGATCTTCCCGGACGGTTCCGTGCGCATCACCCAATTCAGCCGGGACCAATAGTGTCGATGGTGCAGCCGCGAGAAGTCAGTACTTCAATCCGTAGCCGTAGGCGAACAGCGGATCAACGGTGCCCTTTCCGACAGCCTTTGGCCAGGTGAAGGAGAGTTTCCCGGTCGGCTTGTAATCGCCGAATAACACGTCCGCCACGCCTTGGCCTTCGGTGCCCGGCAGCCAGGCGGCCACCACGGCGCTGGCAGTACCGAGCACGTCGCCCAGAATCAGGGGACGTCCGGACACCAGGACCACCACCACCGGGATCCCCGCCGCCTTCATCGTCTTCACGGCCGCGATATCTTCCGGCGCCAGCGCGAGATCGGCGCGGTCACCGCGCATTTCCGCGTAGGGCGTTTCGCCAATCACCACCACGCCCACGGTCGCGCCCGCCGCGCCCGAGCCATCCTTGGAGAAGGTCACCTTGGTCGCCTTGGACACCGTGTTCTTGATCGCCGTGAGGATGGTGGTGCCGCCGGTGGTGACGTCGCCGCTCTTGCCCTGCCAGTCGATGGTCCAGCCGCCGCACTGGTTGCCGATATCGTCGGCGTTCTTGCCGGCGATGTGCAGGCGCGCGGCCTTCTTGGAAAGCGGCAGCGCCTTGCCTTCGTTCTTGAGCAGCACCAGCGACTCGCGCACCGCCTGCCGCGCCACGGCGCGATGCTCGGGCGAACCGAAGGTCTTCTGCAAGCCCCGGTCGGCCAACTGGTTGCGTTTGGGATCCATCAACCCCATGGCGAATTTGACACGCAGAATGCGCAATACCGCGTCATCGATGCGCGACATCGGCACCTTGCCTTCGTTGACCAGCGCTTTGAGGTCGTCGAAGTACTCGCGGTAGCGCGCCGGCACCATCGCCATGTCCATGCCGGCGTTGATCGAAATGCCGACGGCCTCCTTGAAGTCCTTGGCGATCTGGTCGATGGCGTTGTAGTCCGAAATCAGGAAGCCCTGGAAACCCAGTTCGTTTTTGAGGATGTCGGTGAGCAGCCGCTTGCTGGCCGAGCACTTGACGCCGTTCCAAGTGCTGTAAGAGGGCATGATGGAGCCCACGCCCGCCTCGATGGCCGCCAGGTAACCCGGCAGGTGAATGCGGCGCAGTGTGGCCTCATCGACCCGCGTATCGCCCTGATCGAGACCGGTCTTGGTGGAGCCGAACGTGGTGCCGCCATCGCCCACGAAGTGCTTGGCGCAGGCCAGCACGCCCAGCGGATCGCCCAGGCCGGCGCCCTGGAAGCCGCGCACCGCCGGACCGGCAAGTTCGCGCACCAGCTTGGGGTCTTCGGAGAAGCCTTCATAGGTGCGGCCCCAGCGGATATCCTGCGGGACGGTGACGCAGGGACCGAAGGCCCACTGAATTCCCGTGGCGCGGACTTCCTCGGCGGTGACGTGGTGTACCTGCTCGATCAGCTTGGGATTGCGCGTGCAGCCCAGCCCGATATTGTGCGGGAAGATGACCGCGTTGAGCACGTTGTTGTGCCCGTGCACGGCGTCGATGCCGTAGAGGATGGGGATCTTGAGCCGCGTATTCCGGGTGCGCGCCTGCAAGCGGTCGTAGAGGTCGGTCCACGCCTTCAGGCTGTTGCCTTCCTTGGGGTCGCTACTGCCGCCGGAGAGCAGCGAACCGACGAAGTATTTCTCGACGTCGGCCGGGTCCTTCAGCTCGTTCTGCTCGGGCTCGGTCATCTGGCCGATCTTTTCATCGAGGGTCATCCGGGCCAGCAGGGCCTTGGCTTCCGGATCGTAGGAGGAGAGCGGTTTCGGTTTGGAGGCGGCCCAGCATAGACAGGCGGCCGCAATCAGGCCCGGCACAAGGGCGAGGCGAAAGGTATAAGACGGTTTCATCCTATTTCCAGCATACTGGATTGCGGCGGGCGTGGGCTGCGGCGCGGCGCGGGAAATCGAGCGCCGCACGGCTGGGTTGACATGTGCTACACATGTTTGTATGCTAAACACATGTCAAAGATGATCCAGGTCAGAGACGTTCCAGAAGACGTGCACAGCACGCTGAAGGCGCGTGCCGCCCGCGAGGGCATAAGCCTCTCCGATTACATTAAGAGGGAATTGGAGCATACCGCGGAGCGCCCGAGCATGCGAGAGTGGTTGGACCTCACACAGAAAATGAAGCCGATCCCGTCGAAGCGGAGCGGCGCGCAATTGGTGCGCGAATTGCGCGACGCACGATGATTGTTCTGGATGCCTCCGTGGTGGTGGAACTCCTCACGAACGGCGCATTGGCCGATTCCCTGAGACGCGATCTGGTTGGGCGCAGCGATTCACTTATTGCTCCGCATCTGCTTGACGTAGAAGTGGTGAGTGCCCTTCGAAATCTGGTTGCGGGCCAGCGTATCGATGCGCACCGCGGCGAGCAGCTTCTCGCGGCACTTGCGGCGCTTCCCGCGGTGCGTTGCCCGCACAGTCCTTTGCTGGGCCGCATTTGGGAGCTGCGGCACAATTTTACCGCTTATGACGCCGCCTACATCGCACTGGCGGAAGCCACCGGCTCCGTCCTGTACACCAGTGACGAGAAAATGTGCAAAGGCCACCGAGCGCGGGTCGTGCTGTTCACCCACTGATCGCGCCTCAGGCGCCTTCGATTTCGGACGTGCGGGGCGTTAATATGGCGGTATGCTGTGCGCACGCGTATTATTACTCTGCCTTCTGGCGACTGCCCTGCTACCGGCCCAGTCCGTGGATCTCCTGCCCGACGAGTCTCTGAAAGGCTGGACCCGCATCCCCATTCCGCCGACGGATGGGTTGAAGCCCAAGCTGCAATGGCGCGTCGATTCCGCGCAAAAAACCCTGATCTGCACGGGCGACGGCCAGCACGAGTGGCTGCGCTCCGACCAGGTGTTCGGCGATTACATTCTCGAAGTGGACTTCCGCTTCACCCCCAAGGGCGCCCAAGTCAAGTACAACAGCGGGATCGGCATCCGGCTCTCGCCGGCGGGCGAATTGTGGACCCAGGCGCAGACCGGTCCCACCGGAGGATACCTGTTCGGCGTCAACCTGGTGGAGGGCGCTTTGCAGCGCTTCAATCTCATGAAGGAGATGAAAGAGAACCGCATCAAGCCGGCGGGCGAGTGGAACCACTACGAGATTCGCGTGCAGGGGGACAAGATCACGCTCTCCGTGAATGGCGCCGCCGTCAACGAGATCCCGGGAATCGCCTTGCGCAAGGGCTATATAGGGCTCGAAGCCGAAGGGCACGAGATCGCGTTCCGCAATATCAAACTGACGGTGCTGCCGTAGGGGGCGGGCAACGCGAAGCCCAGGCGGAGATGCCCCCTGGAAAGGGTGCGGCCCAAAGGGCACCCCGCCTGAAAGGCTACGCTACTCTACGGTAACGTGCGTGCCTTTGGACTCCTCGCGCGCGAGGTGGGCGATGCGTTCGTCGAGCAGACAGCGCAGCCCCTTGAGAAACTCGACACGCGAGCTGCGGAAGTGGTCGCGTGTGGCTCCGCTCACCAGGTTCTCCAGCATCGGCATCGCGGTGGTGCAGAAGAAGCAGCCCCCGGCGTGAGAGTGAGTTCCGGCAGCGGCGTTTTTTTCTTCCATCTTAGGTCTCCTTCATTTCGACGGTCAGTATCTTATTCTCCAACTTTGCGCGCCCGGGCGAAAGGCTCGCCATCGAGGCCGGCAAGCCGATGTGACGGCGCAGGGTACCGATCTCGACCACCAGTTCGTCGCCCTTCTTGAACAGGCCGATCTCGCCCTTGGCGGCAAAGGGGAGTTGCAGGCGCACCTCGTAGCGGCCGTCCGCGGACTTCGTGAAGGCGTACGGCGCTTCGGTGCGGGTGACGGCCGCGGGGTCCTCCTTGCCGTCGTAGAGGCTGCGTGCGAGTTCCTCCAGGCGTTCGCGGCCCAGCACTTCGTGAGTAAACAGGGGGACGCGCTTGACCGGCACCGGGGCGAAATACCGGTCGATCTCTTCCAGGATGCGGCCCTGCGAGACGCGCCACTCCTGAAAGTACTGGTCGGTGACTTCCGCGGGCAGGACGCGGTTGACGATCACGCCATCCACCGCCAGGCCGTGCAGCGAGAAGTAAACGAAGGCGCGCTGAGTCTCGCGCAGCACCATGCGTTCCGGATTGGTGACCAGCCGCACGCTGGTGATCTTGGGATCTTCCAGCAGGTCGCCGATGCCGTCCAGGCGGCCGAACAGGTCTTTGACGTTGGCGAAATAACTGTCGGTGGGGAGTTCCACCGGAGAGACACGGTTGGCCAGCGGACGCACCGCCTTCAACAAGTTGCGCTGGAAGGGGAAGATGTGTTTCATGTACCACTCCAGCGTGGTCGGCATGCTGACAAAGCGCATGGATTCGGCGGTCGGGGCGCAATCCAGCACGATCACGTCGTAGCGGTCCTCGCGGCGGAACTGGTTGACGTACATCAGGGCGCTGAGCTCTTCCATACCGGGCAGGATGGCGAGTTCTTCGGCCTCCACGTCGTTGATGCCGGTGGTGCGCAGGACGCTGATGACGTAAGCCGAGATCTCGCGCCAGTGGCGTTTGATTTCCTTTTGGATGTTGACCTCGTGGATGGCGAGTTTCTTGTCAATGGGGTAGGGGTCGCCGGTCTTTTCGTGGAAGAGGTTGGTTTCGAGGTCGAACGCGTCGGCCAGGCTGTGCGCCGGATCGACACTCATGACCAGCGTGCGATAGCCCAGACGCGAGAGTTCCAGGCCGGTGGCGGCCGCAAGACTGGTTTTTCCGACGCCTCCTTTGCCGCTGAAGAGAAGGATGCGCATGATTCGATCTTACCGCTCCCTTAATGCGAGGGTGGAACCAGCCGGAGATGATTTTTCAACGCAGAGACGCAGAGGGCGCAGAGATAAGCGCAGAGAAAACGGAGGGGAAGAGAGAAAGAGTCCGAGCTTCGCTCGGATGGGCAAGCTGAAGCGTGCCCCACCAAGGCAGGCCGAGCGGAGCCTTATGCCACGTTTTGGGGGCGAGTGAGAGAGTCATTGCTCGAACATTTAGAAAATTATTCGGAATGATATCAACTACTTGACTGGATTGAAAGGGCGGTAAGGGGAGGCGGGTAAGTTATTGTCGGCATAGAGGGGCTGGTTAGCGAAACCGCCAGCCGATTCAGTCAAAAACATGAACTTCAATAGAACCGCGCTGGGGTGTGTTTGCGTGGCGGCGGCGATGATTGGCGCGGCCCGCGGACAGACGCAGATCGATCTGCGCACCCAAGGAAAGAACATCGATTTTTC
>Ga0208587_1001177_pt1 | contig 14045 bp, 9 predicted proteins | sample NGESurdeep092012_7_FD_184472 | JGI IMG/M metagenome (GOLD analysis project Ga0208587, IMG submission 184472) | Arctic peat soil microbial communities from Barrow, Alaska - NGEE Surface sample 210 deep-092012 (SPAdes) | ecosystem: Environmental > Terrestrial > Soil > Wetlands > Peat ...
AGGCCGGGGACGGTCAGCGTCAGGGTCCGCCCGGCACCGAGCTTGGCTGTGGGTGCGCCGAGCCCGATCCGGGTGTCCAGGACCCGGACCGGGGTCACCCCGGTGAACCCCCCCATCAGGGGCACCGGAGCCTGCGGCTTGGCTGACGCCTCGTTGGACTTCGGTGAGGCGCCGACCTTGTTGACCGCGGCGACCTCGTAGAAGTACGTGACACCGTTCGTCCGTCCGGTGTCGGTGAAGCTCGTCAATGCCACGTTCGTGGCTATGGGAGTGGCGCTCTCGCCGCCGGTGGTGCTGCCCCGGTAGATGTTGTAGCCGGTGATCCCCGAACCTCCATCAGAGACCGGCGCCGTCCAGGACAAGGCCACGGAACCGTCGCCCCCCGAAGCCACCAGCCCCCACGGTGCCGACGGCACCGTGGCCCGCGGCGTGGCTGACGCCTCGTTCGATGGTTGCGAGATTCCGACCGCGTTGACCGCGGCAACCTTGTAGTAGTAGGCGCTGCCGGTGACTTCGCCGGCGTCGGTGAAGCTTGTCCCGCGCACGTTCGTCGCTAGGGGAGTGGCGCCCTCGCCGCCGGAGGTGCTGCCCCGGTAGATGTTGTACCCGGTGACAGGCGAACCACCGTCAGAGGTCGGGGCGGCCCAGGACAACCCCACCGACCCCTGACCCGCCACCGCGGTCAGCCCCGACGGCGCCGACGGCACCGTCGCCTGAGTGGCCTGCGGGGTCGCGAACGCCTCGTTCGACGGCGGAGATGCTCCGACGCCGTTCACGGCCGCAACCGTGTAGTAGTACGTCGTCCCGTTGACCCGGTTGGTGTCGGTGTAGTTGTCCGTCGTGACGTTCGTGGCCACCGGCGTCGCGGACTCGGTGCCGGAAGATGTCCCCCGGTAGACGTTGTACCCGGTGACGGCCGAACCTCCATCCGTGGCGGGGGAAGCCCAGGTCAGGCTCACCGACCCGTTTCCCGGCACGGCTGCCAGGCTGCGCGGCGCAGAAGGTGCCGTGGCCGAACCCGTCCCGAGCTGGACCCAGGGGTGCGACTCGTCCATGCGGCTGCTCACGAAGGTTCCGTTGAGGCAGTGGCCAGAGTCGGCTCCGCCCCCGTTGAGGACCTGACCTGAGTCGAGATACTCGGTAGAGGAACCCGCGATGGTGATCTGCACGTTTGGGATTGCCCCGGAGTTGACGCACGAGGCGGTGAGTCCACCGTTGTAGTCGTTGGGTGAGAAGTCCGAGCCGTCGAAGTTCTCCGAGTTCTGGCCCCCGGTCTCGGTGAGGATCAGCGTCCCGTGCGCCTTCAAGGTCAGGTTTGTCCCCCACAGGTTGTAGGTGCTTGACCCGATGGTGACCACGGGGTGGACCCCGGTGATATCCACGCTGCCGGGGTTGTCAAGGCGGAGAGCTGATGCGTCCCAGCACGTGGTGCTGTTGGGGAACTTCGCGCAGGGCGAACCGATGTAGCTCGTCGGGTCCGTGAGCGGCCAGGGACTTGGTTGTTTGGAACTTGACGGGAGGGTGTGGGTGTCCATGTACCCCACGAAGACGTTCAATGGGGTGGCGGAATGTGCGGTCGTGACCATCACCAGTGCTGACTGAACGGTCAGGGCGACAACCGCGGTCACCACCATCACGACGCTGCGCCTGACCCACTGGCGGGAAGCCCGGGCAACGCGCAAGCCGGGGAGTCCGCGCGCAACCCCGTAAGATCTGCCACGCCCCAGTGCATTCATGACCTCTCCTTGGTGACCACACCTTCCGCGCTACCTCACCCTGACGGTGTCCGAGGCGGTGCCCGTCTTGCCGATCGTGTCGGTCGCCGTGACCCTGATCGTGTAGGTTCCGGCGCTCGTGTACCGGCAGGTCGCCCGGGAGGCTGATCCGGGACCGAACACCACGCCGTTACCGCAGTCGATCACGTACGACGCGATGGGCGTTTTGTCCGGGTCGGAGGAGCCCGACGCGTTGACCAGCACCGGCTGGTCGATCCGGACCTGGCTGCTGATGGAGCCCAGAACCACCGTTGGTGCCACGTCGGCTTTGCTCGTCATGGTCCTGCTGACGGTCGAGGTGGCCCCGCGATCGTCGGTCACCGTCGCCCTCGCGGTGAAGGTGCCAACCGTCGGATAGGTGCAGGTGGTCGTTGCCTGGGGGACCGCCGGCGTGCCGTTGCCGCAGGTCAGCGAGTAGGTCAGCGGCCCGCCTTCGGGGTCGGTGGACCCGGAGGCATCCAGGGTGACCGAGGCCGGCGCGTAGTCCGCCGACGGCGTGACCGTCAGCGCTGCCACCGGCGTCAGGTTGGCCCTAGCCGTGATGGTCCTCGTGACCGTGTTGGTTAGTCCCGAGGGGTCCCTGACGGTCGCTCTGGCGTAGAACCTGGTCACCGTGTTGTAGACGCACGTGCGGGTCGGAGCTGTCACCACGGCACTGCCGTCTCCGCAGTCGAGCACGTAGGTCAGCGGGCCAACCTCGCGGTCATACGAGCCGGAGCCATCAAGCAGGACGGTCAGAGGCGCCGTCCCGCTGGTCGGGGTCGCGGTCAGCGAGGCCACCGGGGCCGTGTTGACCATCGCCGTCACTGTTGCCGTCGCCTGGTCGCTGACAACGTTGACATCCAGGGCGGTGACGGTGACGGTGAAGACACCAGCCGAGGTGTAGCGGCAGGTCGTCGTGGCGGAGGCTTGTGGGCCGGCCACTGTGCCGTTACCGCAGTTGAACGCGTAGCTGACGATCGCCCCGTCCAGACCGACCGAGCTTGAGGCGTCCGCCGTGACTGTCAGCGGCAGGGTGCCCCTGGCCGGTGTGACGGACAGTACCGCCGCTGCTCCGTCGTACTCCAGGGCACCGCGGTCGGCGAAGGTCGGCGTCCCTGCCCCCGTATTGGCGACGCGGGGGTGGTCAACCGGGTCGCGACCGTCGTGGTCCGTGGCAACGGCGCCCGGGATGGTCAGGTCGGCGTTGTCGATCGCCGGCGAGCCGCCCTGGATCCGCAGGTCGCCTGCCGCGCGGTTCCGGAAGAGCGGGTCGGCACCGATGCCGTGGGGCGACTGTCCGCTAGCCGTCTCGAACTGTGCCTCGGTGGTATACCTGCCCCCGTTCCATTCGTAGAGAGTGCCGCCGTTGGTCATGAACACCACGTTGCGGTCCACGGTCGAGCCTACGTACGATACCGAGTCCAGCCGGATGTCGGCGACCGTGCGGGTGCTGCCCGCCGCGTTGTCGCTACTGATGTTGTTGGCCACCACCGAGCCTGAGCACCCTCCCTCGAGGTTGATCCCGGCGGTGGCGTTCCCCACCACCGTGTTGCCCACGACGGTGTCACCCAGGGACCTGTAACAGTCCAGGCCGTGGTCGCCGTTGTCATAGCTGACGTTGCGGCGGACGATGGCGTTGCCCGAGTCGCTGTAGATCTGGATACCCGAGTCCTGGTTGCCGTAAGTCGTGTTCCGCTCGACGGTGACCCCGGTCGAGCCCAGGCTCACGTCGATGCCTGTCGCGACGCGCTGAACGGGCTGGGCGTTGCGGTAGGCCTCGTTCCCGGCCACGACGTTGTCCGCGCTTCCCTGCAGGCTGATGCCGTGATACAGGTTGTCGTGGGCCGAGCTGTTGGAGATCGCACTCCCGCTCGTGCTGCCGAACCGGATGCCGATTGACCCGTTGTTCAGCGCCGTCGCATTGCTCACGGTGACCGTGCTGGAACGGTCGAACGAGATGCCGTAGGAGGACGCCAGCTCGGCTGTCACACCGGAGACAGTCATCCGCGTCGAGTCCTGGACACTCACACCGGGGCCGTTCTGACCCCACGTCGCGATCCCATCCAACAGGACGTCATGGGTGTTCCAGAGCTTGAACCCATAGGTTCGGGTACTGGCCTCGATGACGTGTCCGATCGCCGGGTTCGGGCCCCCGGCATCCACGTAGAGCTGGCCGGCCGTGGAGTCGTAGTAGAAGGATCCGGCCGTCATCGTTCCGGTCCCGGTCGCCGCGGCCAGCCGCAGGCCGTCAGAGAGGACCTGCGCGGCCGGGGACGGCGCGGCGAGCGGCCGGCTCCACGCGGTGGTCGCGGTCGGGGCCCACCCGGCTGCGTCAGACAGGTTGGACGTTCCGAAGACCCGAACCCCTGGCGCCGTGGCACGGAAGGCCAGCGGCGCACCGTTCATGCCCACGTGGGAAGGGGTGACCTGCTCGCGGTAGGTGCCCGGGTGGATCCAGACCGTGTCGCCTGCCAGCGCGGCGGCGGCCGCCGGGGCGATGCTGCAGAACGGCGTGGAGGTGCCGCCCGCCGTGTCGCTGCATGACGGGTCAGCATTGTCCACCTGATAGTTCACCAGCGGACGAGCGTTGAGTGTCACGACCTGACGAGCGCTGGTCGTGGCTCCGCCAGTGTCGGAAACGGTCACCGTGACGGTCCGCACGCCTGTCGTGGTGTAGTCGTGCTGTGCCGTGCTGGCGGGCTGTGGCCCGACGACGGTGCCGTCACCGAAGTCGAACGTGTAGCTCGCAATGCCGGTCGCATCGGCGTCGCTGGACCCGGTCGCATCGGCTGTCACCAGTGCGGCCGGCGGGACCTGGCCGTTGGTGGTGGAAAGGACCAGAGCCGCGTGCGGGGGCGCGTCCGCCGGGTCGGCTGGCAGCGGGGTCCGCTCGTACGCCCCCCGGTCGGCGTACGCCGGGGTGCCACTGCCGGTGTCGCGCACGTTCGGGTCGTCCACGGCCATTGTTCCCTCACGGTCTGTGGCCTCGAAACCCATGAAGGAGGCATCGGCGGCGTCGATGGCCGGCGAGTTGGCCGACAGCGCGAAGTTGCCGCTTGCGGCATCCACGAAGTTGGGGTCCTGACCACGGCCATTGGCCTCCTGCCCGGTCGCGGCGGCATGGGCGGCCAGCGTCGGGTACGCCGCGTAGCCGATCTTGACGGCAGTCTGGGGCGCGCTGTTCCACGCGACGTCGCTGTCGGCGGTGAAGCCGGTGTTCGAGGTGGCCTCGACGTTGATGTCGAACTCGTTGGTCGACAGCCCGTTGTCCACCGAGATGTTGTTCCGCAGGGTGGCGCCGGTGGACTTTCCCTCAACCGAGATGCCGTCCTTGCGGTTGCCGTAGGAGGTGCTGGACAGGTAGGTCACGTTGGTCGAGCCATAGGTGTCGAGCCCGTGGTCGCCGTTGCTATAGCTGATGTTGCGGATCACCAGTGCCCGATGTGAGCCGCTGTAGATCTGAACCCCGGAGTCCTGGTTGCCGTGGGTGAGGTTGCCCCTCACGACGTTGTCGACGGAGGCATTGACGTCGATGCCCGCGGCGGTGCTCGTGCCGGTAGGCACCCTGTTGTCCGCGCTCTCGTTGCCTTGGATGGTGTTGTTCGAGGAGGCTGTTGTCAGGGAGATGCCATGGAAGTTGTTGGCACGGCTGATGTTCCGGGTGATCCGGGATCCGGTGGTGGCCGACAGTTTGATACCCGCCGAGGCCGCACCCGACACCGTGGAGCCCGTGACTGTCGCGTTGCTTGTCGAGCTCTCGAGCAGGATGCCGTTGACTCCGGCCTCCGTCGACGTGACATTCTGCACCGTGTCCGCGCTGGAGGCCGACAACCGGACCCCCGCGTTGTTTTGGCGTTTGAGAGTGAAACCGTCCACGACCACGTTGCTGCGCCCGACCAGGTTGAATCCGTAGGTCTGCGCGCCGGCGGCGATCGTGTGTCCCTCTGCGGGGTTGGCACCACCGACGTCGACGTACAGCATCTTCGCGACGGTGTCGTAGAAGAACTGGCCTGCCGTCAGGGCTGCGAGCGACGCGGCTGCCGGAAGCCGGACGTCATCGCGGAAGACCTGCCGAGGCGCGCTTGGCGGTGAGTACGCCCGACTCCACGCCGTGGCTCCGGGTGCGGGTGCCGTCCAACCGGCCGCATCCGAGAGGTCACGGGTCCCCAGCAGGACGACCCCGGGAGCAGCGGCCGTGAAGGTGATAGGGCTCCCGGCCGCACCCGAGGCGGCGACGGTGACCTGCTCGGCATACGTGCCGGGTCGGACCATCACCTGGTCACCGGCGTTGACTGCCTTCGTGGCCGCCTTGCTGATGGTGCACAGCGGAGTGTCCGAGGTGCCAGGCCCGGTGTCGCTGCACAAGGGCGAGGTGTTGTCGACCCACCACACGTTGGCGGCGAACGCCGTGGGCGCCTGCACCGTGGCTGCGCCGAGGATGAGGATGAGGGCGCCGAAGAAGCCGATCACGCGACGGTGACTGTGATGTCGAGAGTGGCATGAGCCTGCTCCGATCGGTTTCAGTGAAGAACGGCCATCGGACGCATGCGCGCGATGGGGCGGACGATTTCGTGGCCGGTGAGGACTGACATCGCGGCGTTGACGCCGGTGTCATCCAGGTGCGCGACCCGGGCGGGTGCAGCGTCGGAGTAGCGGAATCGCAGGGTCGAACGCCCCAGCGGGTCGGCCTGGGATGCGCCTGACTGTTCGAACTGGTCGATCACCGTGCCTGCGCCATGGCACGCCGAGTGCAGGCTGTGAGCGCTGCCCGCCCCTGCGACCGCGAGGTAGGACGATGTCCGATGGGTACCAGGCAACAGGACGGCCTGGCCTGTGGCCGCGAAGGTCGTGCCGGCCGGCAGGCGATCTGCCGGGTAGGCGCGACAAGAGTTGTGCCTGTGCACGACCGCCCGCCGCCCGCCGACTTCCTCCTCGTACACAGAATTGTGCGGGGAGTCCACGATCAGCTTTCCTGGCTCGCCGCCGAATGTACGGACGGCCAGAGTCTGCAGGGCTGCGTACGTCGCCATCCGGAAGGCGTACCCATAGTTCATCGCCGCCGCATTCGCCAGCATCAGGCGTTGGCCGTCCTCGCTGTCGAGCTCAACCGGCGGGCAGGCATGGGTGAAGAACAGACGCATGCGTTCACGCAGCTGAGCCGCCGACCGCGCACTGCCGAGGTGGTACATCGGCTTCTGGATGGCCATGGCTGCACGCATGATCCGGGCCCCCTCCTGACGGCGCTGGAAGAGATGCCCGATCTCGCCGGTGAGGACACCTCCGCCGGCGTGGTACTGGATCGTCATCTGTCCTTCGCTGATGCCAAGCTGTGCGGCCGCGTCCGCGTCGAAGATCTCCTCGACCTGCTGCAGTTCCACAAAGTGGTTCGTGGGGCCGACCGTGCCAAAACGCAACCGGGCCAACTGCCAGGTCAGGGCTGGTATCTCCTTGAGCAGCCGGGCACCCCCTCCCCAGCGGTCGAGATCCAGGCGACCGCCCTCCTCGACCCGCTCAAGCTCCTCGGCCTTGACGCCATAGCGATCGACCGCGAACTCGCCGCCCTGGACTGCAGCATCCTTGACCTCACGGTAGGACAGGTCCCGGCGCCCTTTGGTGGGGTAGGGATAGCGCTCGCGGACAGCTCGGAAGAAGGACTCGATGCCATCCTCGGTGGGGCGTTCGCAGTCGAGGGCGATCAGGGCCATGCCGCAGTTGACCGACGAGCTGGTGAAGGTCGGACGGATCGTGCCCAAGGTGGCCACCGCGATGCTCGACGGCATCTCCATGTTGGATTTGTGATGGAAGTCCGGCAGTACGACCGGCGGGGCCGCAAGGTCGAGCTCAGCTACACCCATCGTCAGCGCCCGTAACACTTCTGGGTCAGCCGGGGACTCCGCACAGTCGAAGACCCGCGGCGCCAGAAGCCCACCCGCTGAGAGGGCGGTCTGGCGTGAAGTCACCGACGAATTGCCCGATATGACGCGAAGTTCCACGATGTCCATCCCTTGTCTGCGATGCGCTCACCGGTGAGGTGGGCTCAGTAGTCGTCCGGATATGGCGCGGCAATCGAAAGATCCGGGATGCCGTTCGAGCAGCTGTAGTTCGGCAACAGCCGAGACATGATCTGCCAGACGTCCTTTGGCGCGTTGTGATCCGCAGCCTTGTAGAGACCGGCCAGCAGCTCGTCGAAGCCGTTGGGGAACTCTGCCTGTTCGGTGCAGTAGATCCGGGGGTGCTCGGTGGAAACGCGAAGCTCGGCCTCGCTGAACAGCGCCTCGTGCAGCTTCTCGCCGGGTCGAAGGCCGGTGTAGCGAACGTTGACGTCCCCGAGCATCATCTGGTGGGCGAAGTTCGTGACGAGGTCGACGATGCGCACGGGCTTGCCCATGTCCAGCACGAAGGTCTCACCGCCCGTCGCCATCCTCGCGGCCTCGAGCACCAGGCCCACAGCCTCCTCGATGGTCATGAAGTAGCGGGTGACATCGGGATGTGTGACCGTGACGGCCTCACCGTTGCGCAGCTGCTCGCTCAGAACGCTGAGCAACGAGCCGCGGCTGCCCAGCACATTGCCGAAGCGCACTGCCGAGACGATGGCTGAGGTTCCGGCGGAGGACTTCACGACGAGCTCGGCGAGCTGCTTGGTCGCTCCGAGGACGGAGGTCGGGTCGGCGGCCTTGTCGGTGGAGATGAGGACGAACCGTTTCACCCCGTGGTCGAGGGCAGCCTGGACGACGTTCGCGGTGCCCTTGACGTTGGACTTCACGCCTTCACACGGAAAGCGCTCCAGCATCGGCAGGTGCTTCAACGCGGCGGCGTGGAAGACGATCTCGGGCTGGCGGTCACGCATGATCTGGTTCATCCGCTCGCGATCGCGCACATCGGCCACGATGATGTCCGCCGTGTCCAGCATCGCCTCGCCGGACAGCTCGAGCAGCAGCCGCTGCAGGTTCGACTCGTCGTGGTCGAGCATCAACAGCTCACTCGGTTCGAAGCCTTGGACCTGCCGGCAGAGCTCGCTGCCGATGGAGCCACCTGCTCCGGTCACCAGGACTCGCCTGCCCTGCAGGGTCGCGAGTACGCCGGGTGAGACGACATGCATCTCGTGGCGGCCGATCAGGGATCCAGCCTGCAGGTCGTGCATGTCCGTACCGACCACATCGCGCTGCAGCAGCGATACGAAAGATGGAAGGTGACGGACACTGGCTCCCACCCTCGAGGCGGCGGTCGCCATGCTGTGGACGGTTGACCATGGCAGACCGGGGATGGCCAGGACCACCACTTCGATGCGCTGGGCGGTAGCGACCGCAACCAGGTCGTGCAGGGTTCCAAGGACCGGGAGTCGACGAACCACCTGCTTGGACTCGTCGTCGTCCAGGAAACCGATGGGCGCCAGCCCGAAGGAGTCGACGTGTTTCAGATCCCGCGCCAACGCGCGGCCCGCCTCGCCTGCCCCCACGATCAGCGTCCGCAGACCTGGCTGGGTTGTCGTTATGTACCCGATGTCCGAGGGACTCCAGTCGAACGCGATCGCGGTGCTCATCGCGACCCTCCAATCTCCGCCAGTGTGGCGCACACGGTGTCGACGTCCTCATCGGTGAGGACCTGGTCCATGGGTAGGGACAGCGTCTGGGCAAACACGCTCTCAGCTCCGGGGAAGCCGCCGGGAGCGTGTTCACAGACGTGGCTGAACCAGGTGAGTCGATGAACCGGAATGAAATGCACGGAAGTGCCAATCCCTCGCTCGTCCAGCGCGGTGATCAGGGCGTCGCGACTGACTCCGAAGTCTGGACGTACGCGGACGGCGTAAAGGTGCCAGGCGTGCGTGCCCGACGTGGGCCGGGGGGGCCTGGTCAGTCCGGGGATTTCCGCGATGCGCGAGTCGTATCGCGCGGCCACGTCCGCGCGTCGTGCCTGGGTCGACTCGAACTGCCGGAGCTGGGCCCGACCGATGGCCGCCTGGACATCGGTCATGTTGGCCTTGAGCCCGTCCTCCTTGACGTCGTAGCGCCAGCCGCCACCGGGCAGGTACCGCTTCCAGGCGTCCCTGGACATCCCGTGCAGCCGAACTCTGTCCACCTCGTCCGCAAGCCCGTGGTCATCGGTGGTCAGCATGCCGCCCTCACCGATGGCGAGGTTCTTGGTCGCGTAGAAGCTGAAGCACGTCGCACGCGAGATGGTGCCGACGACTCGGTCGCCGACGACCGTGCCCAGCGCGTGGGCGGCGTCCTCAACCACGTGGTCCAAAGTGATTCCCGCAGCTTCAGCCATCTCGCCCACGTCGGTTGGCAGCCCACCGAGGTGAACCACGACCATGGCCTGGACCCCCTTGACGGCCCTGGCTGCGGCGGCCACGGTCTGTGTCGACGGCATCGCCGTGATGGGGTCGACGTCGACCAGCACCGGCTGCAGTCCCGCGTGGACGATGGCCGAAGCAGCGCCACAGAAGGTGACAGTGGACATCAGGACCCGGGACCCGACCGGCAGGTGCAAGGCGCGAAGGGCGAGCTCCAGCGCCGCGGTGCAGGAACTGACGGCGACGGCGCGTCGTGCTCCGACGTGCTCGGCGAACTCCCTCTCGAACTCGATGACCTGCTGGCCGCTGGTGACCCAGCCCGAGGCCAGTACCTGCTGAACGGCCTGGCAGGCTTCGTTGCAGATCTGAGTACGGACAAAGGGAACACGAGTCACAGGCATCGAATGATGACGTGCTCGTGGCCTGGTTGCGATCTGCACCATGCTGATCTGCTCTCTGCGTAGTCGTGCCGGAGTTAGGAAGATCTGACGAGGGGTGAACCCCTTGCCCGGACGAAGCGAGGTGGGTCATTCGGGAGAATCACCTCGTCCTCCCGGACCTGCTCCACTCCCGCCCGGCGAGCGAACGCCACTGCTGTGAGGGCGGAGTGGACGTTGAGCTTGTGCAAGATGCTCTGGATGTGGGTGCGGACGGTGTTCGGCGAGATATGCAGCAGTGCACCAATCTCGTTGCGGGCCCTTCCGTCCATCAGACAGCGCAACACGTCGAGCTCTCGCGCCGTCAGGAGTGCAATAGCTTCGGCCTCGGGCATCCACCTCCCCCGCTCCGACAGGGAGGCCAGGACTCGGGTCACCAAAGCCGCCGGCAGGTGGGTCTCTCCGCGGGCCGCCCCCCGAACCGCGATGAGCAACGCCTCAACGGCGCCCTGCTTGGCCACCCACCCCCGGACTCCCATCTGCACTGCCTCGCAGACCCGGTTGTCATCGGCCACACCCGTGACGACCAAGATCCCGAGGTCGGGCCACTGGTCCAACAACTGGCGTCCGAGCGTCAACCCGTCTTCACCCGCGACGACCAGTTCAACGGTCACAACGTCAATCTCATGGTGCGAGAAGAGCTCCAGGGCCTCCGCAGATGACCCAGCCGTCCCGACGACCTCGAGGTCGGGCTCAGCGGAAAGTCGGGTGGCCAAAGCTTCGGCAAACACCCCATGGTCATCAACCACAGCGATTCGGATGCGCTCTTGTTTCACCCTGAAAGCCTCGCGCCTGCTGCGTCGCGGCGGAGCCGTCAGAAGCCGGAGTTGTCTCTACATCAGAGGCTGAGCAGTTTCTACGTCAGATGTACGAGATCGCCGCGTCAGCGCGTCGAAGGTGCACCGGCCAGGTCTCCTCTGTCGCGTTGGCAGTCATCAGCGCGGCTGCCTGCAGGCGCGAGTGCACCCCGAGCTTGGTGAGCAGATTCTGCACGTGCGTACGAGCCGTACACCCGTGCACGCCAAGTCTCCCCGCTATCTGATCGGTGCTCAGCCCATCCATGATGCAGCGCAACACTTCCCATTCGCGCTCGGTCAGAAACTTCAGCACCCACAGCGGGTCATCATTCTGATTGCGCGGTCGCAGGGCTTCCCGCAGCACGAGCGGATCCACCGCCAAGTAGCCTTCAAATGCCATCTGCAGCATCTCGATGAGGACCCTAAGGGGCTTCTCCTTGCCTACGTATCCCGCAGCGCCCTGCGCAATGGCGTCCGCCACCATCTTCGGGCAGGACGAACCCGACAGGATTATCACTTTGGTGTTCGGGCTCACTTCGTGGATCCGACCGATGGTGCAGATTCCGTTGCCGTCAGGAAAGTACACGTCGAGCAGGCACGCATCCGGCTGGTGTTGGCGCGCGGCCTCGACCGCTTCGTCGGGATGAAGCGCTGTAGCGACAACGGTGTGCCCGTTTTCACCAAGCGCCAAGCTCAGCCCTTCGACCAGCACTTTGTGGTCGTCACAGATCAGGAGTCTCATGAGGCCGCCGCCTCGGAAGGTGGGTCCCGCAGAACGAGCCGTGGCAGAACGATCTGCGCAACCACGCCGCCAAGGTTGCCACTCTTGAGCTCGAACCCGCCGCCGCAGGCGGAGACAAGGGCGCGAGTGATGGTCAGCCCAAGCGAGTTGTGGGCGGGCACCTGCCCGAGCCCAGGGCCGTCATCGATGATCCGGATCGTGACCTCCTGGCCGGTGTCGGTCACTTCGACGGTGACGTGCCCGCCGGGACCGGATGCTCGCATCGCGTTGTCCAGCAAGCAGCTGGTGGCACGGCTGAGCGCAACTGGAGCGGCAACCGCCATAGCTCGGTCAACGCCGGTGAGCCCGATCTTGGTTTCGGCGGTGTGTTGCGCTCGGCACACACAACGCCAGGCCAGATCGACGACGTCCACCATTTCGGGTTGGTCGTCGGCAGCGCCACCGACCACGCATTCCACCAGCTGGGACAACCACTGGGCTTGATCAAGGATCCCGTCCAACCGATGTCGAACGTCGCCGCTGTCCGCCCCCACCAGCAGCAGGATAGCCGCCAACGGCTGCCGAAGATCGTGACACAGGGCACGCACGGTGTCCAGACTCTTCGGCGCCACGTCACGCACAAGTGCTGTTGCCATGGATCTGTCCTCCCCAATCGCTTCGGACAAGACCCGACATCCCCCGGGTTGCCTTGACCAAATTCTGACCAAACCAATACCACTTCTTTACCATTCAAAAAGTGTAGGACATTTGCGCTACGCCGACAAGAGCAGATCCTCCTGTATGTGGACAACAGGAAGACAAATGGGCGGGGGCTTCGAAACAACGCGATGAATAGGTAAGTTATCGCGAATAGGTAAGTTGTCGCGAATAGGCAAGTTATCGCGAATAGGCAAGCTGTCCCGAATAGGCACGTTGTCCCGAATAGGCACGTTTATCCAAGTATCCTAGGCCGTTCACCGCTCAGGCAGGCTCCTCACGGGGTCCGATCATCAGGGGAAGTCCCGTGAACGAGTGACGGTCCTCTAGTCCTCTTGCGTGATGTGATCATGCGGATCACGCGGTTTGCTGGGGTGATCCGGGCTTCGTGGCGGAGCCCGCAGTGATCGTAGGGAGTTGTCATGAGCAAGGACGCCGCTCCCATCGCGCAGGAGTACATCGCCCGTGAGGACATCGAGGCCCGTCTTGACACCCGCGAGGTCTTCGACGCCAACGGCGAACGCTACGGCTACGTGCTCTATGACGTGGGCACAAGTCCCGTCGGCCTGACCCCGGTACGCGATTGTCGGCACTGCGCGTGGGCTGACGCCAAGTCCCTTGTCTATGCCACCGGTTCCAAGGCACTTGAGTACCACCCTTGGGTCCGTTTGGAGGCGCAATCATGACTACCCGGACACTGCCAGCAGCAGGGAAGCACTCAAGGTCGCCCGACCTGATCAGCCGGCTGGCTGACCGATGGTCCCAGTTGGCCGCGGATGTGCCCCGAGCATCCAAAAAGAGTCCCTCACCAACAGACTGTTTCAAGGATTCGATCAAGACGAAGGAGGAGGAGTTATGACACAGCAGAAGATCTTCGACGAACAGGAGCAGTACGACAAGATCGCGGCTAACTTGCTGGATGGCGAAGAAATACTGGCGGTCTACGACGCCTTCGTCGACGCAGCGAAAGACGGCTTCATCGGGTTGACCAACAAAAGGTTGATCCTCCAACACAAACCACGCATGGACGACGACGAGAAGTGGGTGGCTTTGACGAGCATTCCGTACTCCAAGGTGTTTGCGATCAGCATCAGCGTTGCTGGCCAAGAGGATTACGAGGTCACCTACCGAGGAACCGGAGACGACAGGGCAAATCATGCTCACAGCGTCGTCTCTTTGAGATCTCCGAATGAGCCGGGGCGCTATGGGGGAGCATTCAGCGAGTGCCCATGTTCAGAGTGATCGATATGATCGCGCTTCTTGTGGTTGATCGCCAGGATCTCAATGAACATTCCAATACAATCACTACGAGGAGTTGAGTCA
>Ga0208587_1001179_pt1 | contig 14034 bp, 14 predicted proteins | sample NGESurdeep092012_7_FD_184472 | JGI IMG/M metagenome (GOLD analysis project Ga0208587, IMG submission 184472) | Arctic peat soil microbial communities from Barrow, Alaska - NGEE Surface sample 210 deep-092012 (SPAdes) | ecosystem: Environmental > Terrestrial > Soil > Wetlands > Peat ...
GAGCAGGCGTTGAAAATTACTTTTTCAACGGGACACGACACTAGCGGATTTCGTAAACCTTCGCTTCGTAGCCGTCAAACTGGTCCTCGAAAGTTTTGCCATCCTTAATTTCAATTTTTACCATTCCGCGGCGGACCGTCACCGATCGCGCGGGGGATTGCAGGACGAACCGGGCCGGCGCGGCAACGCTGCCATGATTGTACGCAATCACATAACGGGCGCCGTCCGGCCCGGTTTTCTCGCGTGTGACGATGTCCTGAGATGGCTTGGCGGTCAGGATCTGCGTATCGGGCCGCAGCAGTACCGGCTCGAGATCCTTGATCTCTGTGGTCACGTTGATCAGCTCATGGTAAAGCGCCGCCTTTTCCACCGGATTCTTCACCCACCCGAGCGCACGCGTCCCGTGCGACCAGTAGAAAACTCCGGATGCGCCCTCTGCGATCGCCATCCAGCTCATATCATGCAGCTGCTGTTCCGTCGGCCAGGAGGATATGGCGTCCGCCTGGAAAAACTGGATGACCGTCCAGACCGGTCTGGAAGCATGGACCGCCTGCACCGCCATCCTGGTCCAATCGCCCACTTCAGCGACGTAGTTTCCGACGGGTAGCCACAGCGGATAGGGGTCAACGCCCAAGACATCCACCGAGTCCTTCCAGAACGGGAGGTCAAGCGGGGTGTCGAGCACCGCCAGATTGAAGCCCGAGAGATCGGCCGCTTTGATCACTGAATATTGGTGGAACGTTTCCGGCTGCCGGCTGATCGCGGGCTCGTCGCCAACGTAGTATCCCACCACGCCGGGGTCGGAAGACAATGCCGCCACGTAATCGGAAATCAGCGTGTCCTGATTCTCGGTTCCAAACTCTTTGGCGACACCGGCCGGGAAATTGTGGTTGTTGGTATAGAAAAAGCCCACGTCCGGCAGAAACGTCATCCCGAACTGCTTCATCGCAGTGGTGTATGCTGCAACCGCCTGCGTCGACGCATTGGTAATATAGTAGTTGATGATCATGTTGATCGGCGCCTGCGCGATCTTGGCAAGCTCCGGCACGTAGTAAGCCGGGCTGAGCGAATACTGGGTCGTGTCGTAAATTCCGAGCACGAAGTGAGGGTTGCCATCGATGAAATGCGCGAGGTTTGCCTGGTCGATCCACGCCTTCAAAAAGGCGCCGGCCTCTGAATTAACCTTCACGACCCGATAGGGCGGCTGCTCGAAAAGAACCTTTCCATTCCTGCCCAAAAGCCTTCCGCGCACCTGGTAAACGCCGGCGGGCAGCGGGCCAAAATCCAGCGTTGCCGTGAAATCATCGGCGGGTGACTTGTAGGTATGATCGGTTTTTGCTCCTGAATCGGTGCTCACCGCCTCGAGCTGAAAGACAAGATCTTCGCGGCGCAAGTCAGGGCCGGGATTGAGCGTCACTGCCGCTTCCACTTCCTGAGCCTGGTCAGCAAAGAGGTATCCGCGATAATTCGGATACAGCAAGAAAGTCTGGAAGAGAGGGGCGATTTCCCTTCGCACGTACATGTTGGCGAACCAGGCGGACCCGGATGTTTCGCCATTGATTGCGATCCGAAAGGGAGCATGGGTGCCAGGCGCAACGATACAGTGCTTGCCGACGAACTCTTGCCAGTCGGTGGTGCCGTTCACCAATTCTGTCTCGCAGGCCGTGAACAAATCCATTTGCGCTCCGACGATCGGCCTCTTCCGGTCGTTCAGATCCGGGATTTTGATCTCCCCTCCAATGGAATAAACGCCGGGCGGAGCCACGAACTCGTTCACCGCCAGCTTCGCGCCCGGCCCGCACGAGTCGGGGTTCTCTATCTTCAGGCTTGGTCTTCCGTTGGAAGCGCGAGTTGACGAGTCTGGCTGGAAACAGCGCGCCGAAGTACTCCAACCCTCCAACCCCTTGGAGAAGTCTCCATTGACGAGCAGGTTTTCCCCTAAGGTCCATCCGGTTTCGGGAGCTTCAAGCCCGCCCGCCGAAATGTTCGCGTTCTTGCGCTGGCTGAGATTCTCGAAATTAGGTGATGCTTCCTGTGCGGGATACTCTCCGCTCCGTTCGTTCGAGGCCTTGAGCGGCGCGTTTGTGCCCGACGAACATCCTGCCAGCAGCAATGATACAAATATGCCGATTCCGGCAACCCGAAAGATGCCTCGCTTGCGCCAGTGCATCGGCGATTATTCCTCTGTCGGATTCGGATGCGGCGGATGTGGCGGCGGCGTCGGATGCGGATGCGGCGTGGGTTTGCATTCGCCGTGGTGGCGGTCGCGGTATCGGTCGCAGTCTCGGTGGCAGTCGCGGTCTCGGTCGCGGTCTCGGTCGCGGTCACAGCCTCGGACGCAGTCTCGGTCGCCGTTGCAGTTTCGGCGGCACTCTCGGTCGCGGTCGCGGTCTCGGTCGTGGTCTCGGTCGCAGTCTCGGTCGCAGTCGCAGGGCCTTGGATATTTTCGTTTGTGCCACAGAGGCGGGTTATCACCCGCCACCGTCCCCGAACTTCCCGCCTCAACGTCAACGCCGCTGTTGGCCGCCGCAGCCTGCGCCAAGCTGACAGTGCCGTCGAGCACGTCCACCTCCGTGTAGTGGGAGATTCCGGGGAGGTTGCCGAGTTGAGGCGAGCTTTCGGTGTAGGAGGTGTAAAAATCCGTGCCGCGCGCTGTCACGATCGCGTTGGGCGTACGCACCTGGAAGTTGGCCGGAACTCCGCGGTCCCTTTCACAACCGATTTCAATATGCCGGAAGCCAGGCTGACCCGCGTCGGCGTGGCGCCGCCAGCGGTGTACTGGTCGAGCGTGATCGTGGTCGAAGGCCTGAGTTCGAGCTTGCTCCGGTCGGTCAGGATGATGACGCCGTGCCCATCCGCGCCGGAAACTATCTGATCGCCCTGGTTAACCGGCCTGCCCGGTGTGGCAGCTAAAATGGCGCCGCTACGCTGGATCTGAACCTGTCCGCTTGCGCTGGAGACGGTCCCGGCGGCGCTCTGCGCTCGGGCCGTGCGCGCGCCGACCATCGCACAGACGGCAATTAGAAACAGTCCCGCGCGAATTATCCCATCAAGGCGGTGACGGTTTGAGCGCATAGGATGGCACTCTTTTCGCCGACGGCAATCTCTCCGCGATTTCCGCTTTGACTTTCCGAAAATGCGGCTTTTAGCAGGAATTTCCGTCTTGAATCTCCAATCTACGCTTCTCTATAGACCCGACGGCCCTTGGAGAGCAACGTTCCGCGCCGGTTTTGTTCAAACGGCGTTCCCAGCGGCACCGCAAGGAGTGCGAAAGCCGGTTTCGCATCCGTGCGGGCGCACAGTTGGCGTCGCAAGAACGCATCGCCGATTAGTTTCTTATCTTTTTCTTTGCCCGCTCTTTTTTTTGCGTCATCCCGACCGAAGCGGAGGGACCCCGGATCTTTTTCTTCGCCGCGTGCCCATGGCACCGCCCTGTCAGGGCGGGCCGACGCGAGTCATCGAGCATCGGGAGCGGGTCCAAATTCCAAGTTCCTCTCGATCCCAATCCCCGTCTCACTCCGTCATCCCGACCGCAGTGGAGGGACCCCGGCTCTTTTTCTCTGCTTAGCCTTTTATTTTTCCTCGCCCTGTTAGGGCGAGGATGAAGGTGAGGGTCCGATAATAGCGCACATCTTCCGTGCGCGATTCAGGATTCTGCGTCCGCATTTTTTTCCCGCCCGCTTCTTATCTTTGCGTCATCTCGACCCAAGCGCAGCGACTCCGGATCCTCGACCTCCCGAGCTAGTAATGTTCCGGATGAGCGCGAGTGCCTAACCTTCTGGAAGACTAACGGCTCGGTTTCGGCTTCTTCTTGTTGGGTGCGGCTTTCTTCTTGGCCAGCGCGATCTTCTTATTCGCCACCGCCATGGCGACCAATTCTCGCAGGGGCAATTCAGACGCGGAGCCATAGCGGGCGATTATGTCGTCGCAGACCGCGATGGCCTCCTCGCGTCGTCCGAGCTGGCCGAGCGCGACCCCCTTGGCGACCAGCGCTTTGGCGACCTGTTCTCGCAGGCCCAATTCGGACGCAGAGCCGAGCCCGCATCTTTATCTTAATACTAAGGTGCAGGGGTCACCCCCTGATCATCCCTGCCATCGCGTAGTCGTGAAAAGATGCGCTGCGCAGATTTTCACGTCTTGTCACTGCGGGTGCAGGGGCCGCAGCCCCTGCCCAAGGATGCGCGGAACCCACGGCGGGTTTCGCTCCCTCACCGACTTCGCCAGGGCGCGCGGCTTAATCTTCTAGAATTTTGTGGATCGATTCGAGGTCGCGGCGGACCTCATTGAGCACGCGGCGGGCTTGACCGTCGATTCCGGCAGGCCGCTGAGCCGCGCGCTCCGATGACGCCGGGGCCGGCTTCGCCACCGGCTTGCCCCTCATCAAAGCGTCGATGCCAAATTCCTTGATGTGCTTGTTCGCGCCAACGATCGTGAAGCCCTCGTCGTGCAGGAGGCGCTTGATGAGGCGCAGCACGTCGAGATCCTTTTCCTGGTAGAAGCGATGCTTGGTGCGCGTGTGTTTGGGTTTCAGGAACGGGAACTGGGTTTCCCAAAAGCGCAGCACGTAGGTCTCGACGCCCAGCTCGCGCGCCGCTTCGCCGATCTTCAGCCCGCGCTCGGGGAACAAGGACATCGTGGCGCGCGCATCCGGCTTGGGTTTTTGCCGGCGAACTGATGGCTGCCGTGGCATCGGCGTCATACCGCCGGCTTGGAGCCGTTGTTAACCCGCTCCTTCAACACCTGGCTGGGCTTGAAGGAGAGGACGCGGCGCGAGTCGATGGTGATCGGCGCGCCGGTCTGCGGGTTGCGCCCCCGGCGCGCATGTTTTTGATTGACGAGGAAGGTGCCGAAGCCGGAAATTTTCACTTTCTGACCATGGCGCAACGAGTCCCTGATGATCGCAAATACCGCTTCGACCACTTCACAGGCTTCCTTCTTCGAGGAGCCTACCCGCTCGTAGATCAGATCTACAAGATCGGCTTTAGTCATGCCCTGCGGCGTAACGATCCCCACCCGCTCGCGTTAGGCACGCTTACTGCCGCAACTCCGCCCCTAATCGCATCCGCGCCTGCTCCACCAACACGGCATGAATGCGGTTAACCTCCTCATCGGTCAGCGTGCGATCCTTTGCACGGTAACGACAAGCCAACGCCATACTCTTCTTCCCGGCCGCCACCGCCGTCCCCTCGTACACGTCGAAGACCTCGACGCCTTCCAGCAGCGAGGCGCCGCATTCCCAAATGACTTTGATTACCATATCCGCCGGGAAATTTCGATCCATCACCAGCGCCAAATCGCGCCTGATCGCGGGATATTTTGGCGGCGGCTGGAAAGTTTTGCGCGGCGAGAAACCATAGGCAATGAGACTACTCAAGTCAAGTTCACACACCGCGCAGGGATCGTTGAGGTCCAGGCGCATCGCCTCCGCCGGATGCAACTCGCCAATCAAACCGATCGCCGCGCCGTCGAGCGTAACGATAGCGCTGCGGCCCGGATGCAGAAATGGAAGAAATGGCGCATCGCCGCTGTCGAGAGCTTTGAACGCCACGCGCGGCGAAATTCCGATCGCTTCCAAATACGTCTCGAGGATTCCCTTGATCGAAAAAAATCCCGCCGTGACGCTGTGCTCGCCGATTGCAGAGAGCGCGTAAACTCCGTAGCTGACGGCAGCGAGATGATGGTGCTCGGTCGCGGCGTCGCTGTCCATGCGGAAGGTCTTGCCGATTTCAAACGCATGAAAGGCGCGGGCCTCGCGGTTCAAATTGAATCTGAGCGAGGTGACGAGGCCCGGCATCAGGCTCACGCGCAGCTCGCTGAGTTCCGCAGACAGCGGGTTGGTTACTTTGACCGGCCGCGTCGCGGCTTGAATCCCCGAAAAGCGCGCGTTGTCTGCCGGCGCGATGAACGCGATGGTGGCGGCCTCGGTCAGGCCGCATCCCAGCATCACTTCGCGCGTGCCCTTCAAGAACTCGCGCTCGCGATTGACGGGAGCCAGCGCAGTGACGCGCTCAGGCAGCAGGGCCGGAATGTCCTCGAGGCCGCCCAGGCGCGCGACTTCCTCGATCAGGTCGGCCTGCTCGACCAGATCGGAGCGGAACGACGGAGGCACCACCGCGAGCACACCCTTGGCTCGAGTGCTCACTTGCGCGCCCAGCGATTTGAGACGGCTCCTGGCGACGGCCGGCGGTATCGCGGCGCCAAGCAACGATTCCATCGCGCCGAGGTCGAGCGCAATCTCGCGCGGCTCGGCTTTGCGCGGCTCGAAGTCGGCGATCGGCGACGCCTCGCGTCCGCGCGCGATCCTGCGGATCAATTCGGCGGCGCGAATCAGCGCGCCGACTTGTCCCGCTCGATCGATGCCGCGCTCGAAGCGGTAACTTGCCTCGCTGCGCAAACCCAGGCGCCGCGCCGTGCGCGCTATGGTCATCGGCTCGAAGTACGCGCTCTCGAGCAAAATAGTCCCGGTCGAATCGCCGACCTCGGAGTTGAGGCCGCCCATCACGCCCGCGATTGCGAGCGGCTTGTCGCTGTCGGCGATCAGCAGATCGTTCGGATCGAGCGTGCGCGGGATGTTGTCGAGCGTGACGAAGTCGCGCGTGTCGCCGGCGCGGCGGACGATGATCTTTCCGCCTGCGATTTTGCCGAAGTCGAACGCATGCAAGGGCTGGCCGAGTTCGAGCATCACGTAGTTGGTCGCATCGACGACGTTGTTCAGCGCGCGCATGCCGCATAGTTCCAGCCGGCGCTTGAGCCACGCCGGCGAAGGACCGATCTTGATTCCGGCCATCGCGAGCGCGGCGTAACGCGGGCATAGATCGGGCGCATCGATCGAAACCGAAACCGTAAACCGTGCTCCGTCGGCCGAGCCGGCCGAATGCGCCGCGCGGAGCCTGGGCGCGCGCAGCCGGGCGGCGAACAATGCTCCGACCTCGCGCGCCAGGCCGAGAACCGACAGGCAATCGCCCCGATTCGGCGTGATTTCGACATCGAGCACGGTGTCGTCGAGGTGCAAATACGCGGCCACGTCCCCGCCAAGCGGCGCATCCGCGCCGAGCGCAAGGATTCCAGCCTGATCCTGCGAGAGTCCGAGCTCGCGCTCCGAGCAGAGCATGCCCTCGGAGCGCACACCGCGAATGACGGCTGCCTCCAGCGGCGGCTGCTTGCCAAGCTGCGCGCCGACCAGAGCGAGCGGCGCCATCATGCCGGCCTTGACGTTGGGCGCGCCGCACACGACTTTGAATCGGCCTTTTTGGCCCGCGTCCACGTCGCAAAGATTCAGCCGGTCCGCGTTGGGATGCTTTTCGACGTTGAGCACCCGGGCGGCGAACACGCCTGCGAATCCGGGCGCGAGTTTCTCGACATTCTCGACAACCAGTCCCGCGTAACTGAGGCGCCGCGAGATTTCCTCGACCGGCGCGTCGATGCTGACGAAGTCGCGCATCCAACTGAGCGGAAGCTTCATCGCACCCCTCCGCTCAGCGCCGGGAACTGGCTCAAAAAGCGAAGGTCGTTCTCGAAAAACAGACGCATGTCGTCAACGCCGAGCTTCAGCAGACCCGTGCGCTCGACGCCCATGCCGAAGGCGAAGCCCTGGTACTCGTCGGGATCGTACTCGACCGCGCGCATCACGTTGGGGTGGATCATTCCGCAGCCGAGCACTTCGGTCCATCCGGAATGCTTGCAGACCGGGCATCCGGCGCCGTCGCAGAGGATGCAATGCATGTCGAGTTCGGCGCTCGGCTCGGTGAATGGAAAATAGCTGGCGCGAAAACGGACCGCAGTCGTGCCGAAAAACGCGCGCGCGAATTCGGTCAGCACGCCCTTGAGATGCGCCATCGTGATGCGCCCGCGCTTATCGACCATGAAACCCTCGATCTGCGTGAACATCGGCGAGGCGCGCACCGACAGGTCGTCGCGCCGATAGCATCGCCCGGGACAAACGACCGCCAGCGGAGGCCGGCGTTTTTCCATCACGCGGATCTGGCCGTTCGAGGTATGCGTTCGCAGTAGCATCCCGCCTTCGAGGTAGAAGGTGTCCTGCATGTCGCGCGCGGGATGATGCGGCGTGAAGTTGAGCGCCGCGAAGTTGTGAAAGTCGTCCTCGATATCCTGGGTCATCGCGACTTCGAAGCCCATCGACTCGAAAATCTGCAGCATTTTTTCGAGAATGTCGGTGATTGGATGGAGGTGGCCGCGCGCAATGCGCATGCCGGGCAGCGTCACGTCGAGGCGTTTTTCATTAAGCGATTTCGTCAGCGCCGCGGCTTTGAGCTTCTCGCTCAGAGTCTCGATGCGCGCTTCGACTTCGCCCTTGATCTGATTGATGAGCTGGCCGATGGCGGGGCGCTCAGCGTTGGGGACCTCGCGCATCCCGCGCATGATTTCCGTAAGCTCGCCCGAGCGGCCGAGCACGCGCACGCGAACCGCGTCGATTTGCGCTTCGCCGGCGTCGTCGCCGAGTTCCGCCATCGCGCGGCGCCTGATTTCTTCGAGTTGTTCTCTCATCATGATCTTCCCTGCAATGTTGCACGCACTGAAAAACCAAAAACAAAAAACCACGTGGGCGAACGACCCACATGGTTTCCTGATGCGCGGCCCCGGAACGGCGCGGCTCTATGCTGCTTGCAAGCCGAGCGCGCTCTTCGCGGTGCGCACCAGCTCGGTAAACAATCCGTCGCGCTCCTGCGCGAGCTTCGCGAGCATCTTGCGATCGACCTCGACGCCCGCTTTCTTGAGCCCGTTCATCAGGCTGCTGTACGAGATTCCGCTTTCGCGGGCGAGCGCGTTGATACGCGCAATCCAGAGCGTGCGGAAATCGCGCTTTTTAGCCTTGCGATCGCGATAGGCGTAGGTGAGGCCCTTTTCGAGCGTCGAGCGGGCCTGCCGGTAAAGTTTGCGCCCACCGACGAAGCCGGAGGCGAGCTTGAGTTGACGCTTATGACGGCGGCGCGTCTTGGGTCCGCCTTTGGCGCGAGGCATCGGAGTTGAATCCTTCCTTGGTAGATATCGGGTAAGTTAATTTTTAGTTGGCCGAACTCACGCGTACGGCATCATTATCTTAACTTTTTCGGCGTCGGCCTTTCCCAAAATACCGGTCCTGCGCAGGCGCGCCTTCTGTTTCGGGTTCTTGGCCGAGAACATGTGGCGGGCATACGCGTGTTTGAACTTGACCTTGCCGCTCTTGGTCACTGAAAAGCGCTTGGCGGCGGTACGGCTGGTTCTGATTTTCGGCATACGATGGTCGCTTCGCTTCTTTCCTGAAATTTTCTTTTCCCGCCTATCGCGGCGTCAGCAGCAGGGACATGTTGCGTCCTTCCATCCGGGGCGTGCCTTCCGCCTGCGCGATGTCCGTAACCTGCGCGACGATTCTCTCGATCAGCGCCCGTCCGAGTTCCGGATGGGTAATCGCGCGGCCACGGAACGAAACGGTGAGCTTAACACGATGACCTTCACCGATAAAGCGCTTGATGTGATTAACTTTGAAGTCCACATCATGCTTCCCGGTCGCCGACCCCATCTTCACTTCCTTGATCATGCTGATGGTGTGCTTCTTGGAGTCGTGCGTCTTTTTCTTCTGTGAGTACCGGTACTTGTCGAAGTCGGTGACCCGGCACACCGGAGGCGTCGCCGTCGATGAGACCTCGACCAGGTCCAGACCGCGGCTCTCCGCCACTTTGATCGCCTCACGCAGGGGCAGGATTCCGACCTGTGTGCCGTCGGCGTCGATTACACGGACTTCTTGAGCGCGAATCAGGTTATTAACGCGAATCGCGGGCTCCCTTGAGGGCGGGGTTCTGAAATCTCTTCGGATATAGCACCTCCTCCGGCTTGGTGGCCGGATGAACTTCCTAAGCCGGGATCGGCTCCTTCTTCAATAGCTCGACCAGCGCCGCAAGCGGCATCGCATTGCTTTTCTCGCCGCGCAGCAGCCGGATCGACACCGATCGATCGGCGGCCTCGCGCTCGCCGACCACGATCATATACGGCACCTTGGCGAGTTCGGCCTCGCGAACCTTGAAACCGAGCTTCTCGTTGCGGATGTCGGCATGGGCGCGGAATCCCTCGCGCTTGAGCAGCCCGGTGACTTCGCCCGCGTAGGTCTCGACCTTTTCGCTAAGCGACAGCACCCGCACCTGCTCTGGCGCGAGCCAAAAGGGCAGCACGCCGCCGGTATGCTCGATCAGCACGCCGATAAAGCGCTCGAGCGAGCCCAGGATCGCGCGATGAATCATCACGGGACGTTCTTCGGCGCCGGCGCTGTTGGTGTAGCTCAGGTCGAAGCGCTCGGGCATGTTGGAATCGAGCTGTATCGTCGCGACCTGCCACTTGCGCTTGAGCGCGTCGGACACGTAAATCTCGATTTTGGGGCCGTAGAAGGCGCCCTCCTTCGGATTTATCTCGTACGCGATTTCGTTGCGCTTCATTGCGTTGCCGAGCTTTGCCTCGCTCATCTGCCATTGCTCTGCGGTGCCGAGATGGTGCTCCGGCATGGTCGCGAGCTTGAACTCGACGCGCTGGAAACCCAGCGCGCCGTAAACGTCGCGAACCATTTGGAGATTCAGCGCGATTTCGTCCTCGATCTGATCCTCGCGGCAGAAGATATGCGCGTCGTCTTGCGACATCGCGCGCACCCGCATCAGCCCGTGCAGCGTGCCCGAGCGTTCGGCGCGATGCAGCCGGCTGAACTCCGCCAAGCGCAGCGGAAGATCGCGGTACGAGCGCTTCTCGGCGCGGTACACGAAGGTATGGCCGGGGCAATTCATGGGCTTGAGCCCATAGCCCTGATGCCATCCGTCGGGGCCGGTATCGATAGTATTCGTCTCGCTGTCGGGATCCGGCGAGAGGAACATATTCTCGCGGAAATTTTCCCAATGCCCCGAGGTATTGAAAAGCTCGTTCTTGAAAATCAGCGGCGTGACCACCTCGTCGTAGCCGTAGCGCCGGTACAGTCGCCTCATGTAGTCGACGAGCGCGTTGAAGATGATGACGCCCTTGGGCAGGTAGAACGGCGAGCCCGGCGAGATTGAATCGAAAATGTACAGGCCCATCTCGCGGCCCAGCTTGCGATGGTCGCGCTGGCGGGCGAGCTCGACGAGTTTCAGATGTTCCTCGAGCGCTTCCTTGCCCGCAAACGCGGTGCCGTAGATGCGCGACAGCATCGCGTTGTGCTCGTCGCCGCGCCAATACGCGCCGGCGACGCTGGTGAGTTTGAATGCCTTCAAATAGCGCGTCGAGGGGACGTGCGGTCCGCGGCAGAGATCCGTCCAGTCGCCCTGGCTGTAGATCGACACGTGATCGTCCGGGATGCCCTGGATTATCTCGACCTTGTACTTCTCGCCCATCGCCGAGAATTTGCGGATAGCGTCCTCGCGCGAGACTTCGGTCCGCTGGATCTTGTGGTCGGCCTTCACCAGCTCGCGCATCCTGGCTTCAATCTTTGGCAGATCCTCGACCGTGAACGGCGCCGCGGGCGCAAAGTCATAGAAAAAGCCGTCCTCGATAACCGGGCCGATCGTCACCTGCGTGCCGGGATAGAGCGATTGCACCGCCATCGCCATCAGATGTGCGGTGGAATGTCGGATTATCTCGAGACCGTCGGGCGAGTCGGCCAGCACCGGCTCGACGGAGGCGTCGTGCTCGAGCTTGCCCGTGAGATCGACAACCTTCCCGTTGACGCGCGCGGCCACCAGCTCGCGGCTTGGAATCCCGCTCAGTACGTCGCGAACGATGGTGCCAACCGGCACGACGCGGGATTCTCCGCTCAACGTTACGGTTACTTCGGAACTCATCAAGCGAAGATTCTAATCATTGCGGGAAACTGGCGGGGCGGAAATTCGCGCGCGCGGCTGTAGGCACGGACCTGGTAGGCACGGGCGGGATTGAACCGCCGACCTCTTCCGTGTCAAGGAAGCGCTCTCCCACTGAGCTACGTGCCTTCACGGGCGAGGGGTATTGACTGGATACGTCAAGCAAACGCAAACGGTAACTGATATTGGGCTCGCGGGCAACCGAAGCATCGCGCGTCCCGATTCACCGTCAGCCGGCAGGCGACCGCAGCGGGGGCATCTGCTAGGATTTCGCGCCAAGTATCGCGAGCGCACCCAGGGACGCCAGGCCTTACGAAAATGGAACGCGAACGCATAGTGCAGCTTTTCTTCTTCGGCTTTCTGGCCGTGATGGCCTACGAGCTGTACGAACTGCTGTTGCCGTTCCTCACGCCGCTGGTGTGGGGAATCCTGCTCGCATTCATGGCGCATCCCGCGCTGATCGAAGTCGAAAAGTACGTCAAGCGCCGATCGCTGTCGACGGCGATCATCAGCGTCGTCATCGGACTTGGCGTCGTTCTGCCGGCAATCTGGGCCTCGGACCGCCTCGTGGTCGAGGCGCAGGCGCTTTACGCGCAGGCCACGCAATCGGTCAATGCCGGGGGCGTGACGAAGCTGCACGACTGGGCGGTCAATACCGAATTCGGCGCATGGCTCGCCAAAAAAATGGGCGAACGCGGTTACAAGCTCGACGAGGAGCTGCCCAAGCTCACGCTGCAAGCGGCGCAGATGACCAGCGATTACGTGACCAGGAATGCGACCCACGCCGCGAAAAACCTCCTCTCGTTCATCATCGACTTCGGTATCGCGCTGCTCGCGTTCTTCTACATGCTGCGCGACGGCGACTACTACTACCGCAGCCTGCGCGACCTGACCCCGCTGCATGAAGATGACAAGAAAGCGATCTTCGATACGCTGCGCACGACGCTTTCGTCGGTGATGCGCGGCCTGATGCTGACCGCCGTGCTGCAGGGCGTGACCACGGGACTGGGCATGCTGATCTTCGGCGTGCCGTACTGGCTGTTTCTGGCGATCGCATCGGCTGCAGCGGGACTGATGCCGATCGGCGGCACTGCACTGGTATGGATTCCCGCGGCGCTCTACCTGGGCTTTGCGTCGGGCTGGTCGGCGGCGGTCGGCCTGGTCATCTGGTGTTCGATCGCGCTCGCGGTCATCGACAATTTCATCAAGCCGCTGGCGATGAAGCACGGCACGGGCCTGCCCACTATCGCGCTGTTTCTCGGGATTCTCGGCGGCCTGGAAGCGTACGGGCCGCTCGGCCTGTTCCTGGGCCCCGCGATAATGTCGGTGTTTGCGTCTCTGCTGCGCGTCTATAGAAAGGAATACTCGGGCACCAGCAAGAAAGCAGCCTGAACGCCCGGCAGCACGCAGTTCGCCGCGGAGAAAAAATCAGTGAAATACGCAATCGTGACCGGAGGAGCGCGCGGACTCGGACTTGGGATCGTCAACGCGCCGCTGGAAGAAAAAGTGGTCGAGAGAGTCGCCGTCATCGATCGCGATCTGGCGCCGCCACCCGCCGCGATCGCCGCCCAGGTTCAGGGTTTCGCCGCCGACGTCACCGACGAGAAGCAGGTGCATGGCGCGGTCGAGGAGATCGTCTCCCGCTTGGGCGCTCATCCCGACGTGCTATGCAACAACGCCGGCGGCGGTGATCGGGCATGGTTCGAGAGTGGGAATCAACCCGGGTGGGACAGCGTCGAGACTTGGCGCCGCTATGTCGATCTCAACCTGAACTCGGTCTATTTAGTGTCGCGCGAGGTTGCGCCGCGGATGAAGAATGGCGCCGCGATCTGCAACACGTCATCGGTTGCCGGCCTGCAGGCGTCTCCGATGCTGGCCGCATACGCCGCGGCCAAGGCCGGCGTGATCTCGTACAGCAAAACGCTCGCGCTGCAGCTTGCTCCGGCCGGAATTCGCGTCAACGCGGTTGCCCCGGGGCTCATCTACACCAAAGTATGGCAGGACTTGGGCGCGGTGCTCGGCGGTGGCGATGCGAACGCGCGCGTGGTCTTCGACTCTGTCGTGCGCCAGCTCGTTCCGCTCGGCCGCGAACAGACCGCTGAGGACATCGGCCGCGCGGTGGCGTGGCTCTGCTCCGACAAGGCGCTTAACGTGACCGGTCAAGTGATCGCCGTCGATGGCGGAATCCTGCTGGGGCAATCGCGCCTGGGCGAGGGCTAGGTCGCTG
>Ga0208587_1001180_pt1 | contig 14022 bp, 17 predicted proteins | sample NGESurdeep092012_7_FD_184472 | JGI IMG/M metagenome (GOLD analysis project Ga0208587, IMG submission 184472) | Arctic peat soil microbial communities from Barrow, Alaska - NGEE Surface sample 210 deep-092012 (SPAdes) | ecosystem: Environmental > Terrestrial > Soil > Wetlands > Peat ...
CAGGACCAGGGCCCAGAAGAACCAGCGGCGAATGCCATAGGCCTTTTTCTGGACGCTCTCGAATTGCAGGAGCGTGCCCGATCGCGCCACCACATACAGGAATGCCGCCGCGATTATCGCGATCCCAATCAGCGTAACACTCCAGACAAGGCGCTGCGTGTCCATCTCTCTCTCCATTTAACATGTATGTCAGCTACATGTTATACGCGCCGCCGGGGCGGGCGTCAATGGAAATGCGGCCCAGGCTGTAGTCGATGTTTCCGCTCATGGGCATATTCCGACTTGGCTTCGCCGGACGTTCTCTTAGACGCTTGTCTTCTTCAGCGCCGCGCCCTTATGCATCGCGACATGGTCGGTCTTGTCGCTCTTGATCTCGTACTGTGGATCATCCGGGCTCGCGTGATGCGTGTATCCTTTGTAATCGGCATCTTTTGTATGCACCTTGATGATCTTACCGCTGACATGGCCGGCCTCCGAGTTCCAGGTCACGTGATCGCCAACTTTGAATTTTGCGGCCATGATGGGGTGTCCTCAATTATCGCAGGCTTCCACAACTCGACAGCGGGCGTCAGGCATTCTTGACTCCCGCGGCCACAAGCTGTCGACCAGGATTCGGGTGCCGTCCCCCGCAGCGGCAGGCTCGCTTGAGCCCGACATTGTTCGCTGCGATTCTTGCGCTCATCCGCTGCCCGTTTCTTGATTTTCATCGTACTTGCGCCTACATTATGCAGGCACTGACCGTCCTTGTCCGGAGAGAGCATCATGAGCGATGCGGCACAAACCGGGAGCGAACCGGAAGAATCGCCGCTGTCGCCGTGGTGGATACGCTCGGTAATGCTCGTAATGGTAGTCGGCCTTACCGGCCTGATCGCTATCACCCTGCTGGCCTATCGCAATGCTCCGCCGATTCCGGCGCGAATCGTCGACGCGAGCGGCACCAGCGTGTTCACCGGCGACGACATCAGCAACGGGCAAGCCTTGTTCCTGCGCTACGGTCTGATGGACAACGGCACCATCTGGGGCCATGGCGCCTACCTCGGGCCGGACTATTCCGCCGAAGCGTTGCACCGCATCGGTGAGAACACCGCCGCGGCGCTGGCGCAGCGGCAATACGGCCAGCCGCTGGCGGCGCTGACGCCGATGCAAATGGCGGCAATACGCAGCGAAGTCGCGGTGACGCTGAAAACCAACCGCTACGACGCAGCCAGCGACACGCTTCATTTGACGGAGCCGGAAGCCCAGGCCTATCGCAGTCAGATCGGCTACTGGACCCGCTACTTCCACGACCCGGTCGGCAATGGCGGCCTCAAGCCCGACCTGATCACCGACCCTGCGGAGTTGCATCAGCTCACCGCGTTCATCACCTGGGCGGCGTGGGTTTCGGTCGCCAACCGTCCGGGCGACGACTTCTCCTATACCAACAACTTCCCGTACGATCCAGACGTTGGCAATCGGCCGACTCCCGGCGCATTGCTGTGGAGCGCTCTGAGCCTGCTCGTGTTGCTCGCCGGCATTGCCGCCGTGCTGCTGGCGTTCGGCAAATTCGATAATCTGGGCTGGGTCACGCGCGGCCAGCACGTCCATCCGCAAATGATTCCGGGGCAGGCGAGCGCCGGGCAGCGCGCACTGGTGAAATTTTTCGTCGTCGTGGCCCTGTTGTTCCTCGCACAGGCCCTGGTCGGTAGCGGGGTCGCCCACTTTCGCGCCGATCCCAGCAGTTTCTACGGCTTCCAGCTGGAAAACATCTTTCCCAGCAACCTGCTGCGTACCTGGCATCTGCAGACCGCGATCTTCTGGATCGCCACCGCGTACGTGGCGGCCGCCTTGTTCCTGGCACGTTCACTGCGCGCCGACGAGCCGCGTTGGCTTGCGACCGCGGTCCATCTGCTGTTCGTGGCGTTCGCGCTGGTCATCGGTGCCAGCCTGCTCGGAGAATGGTTGGGCATGACCGGTCTGCTCGGCGACTGGTGGTTCTGGTTCGGCAACCAGGGCTGGGAATTCCTGGAGATCGGTCGCTTCTGGCAGTATCTGTTGGTGGCCGGTTTGCTGGCCTGGTTCGCGATTCTGTGGTGGCTGGCGCGGCCAAGCGCGGTGGCCGACCCGCAGGCGCGCCCGCTGGCCCGCATGTTCCTGTATGCGTCGCTGGCGATTCCGGTGTTCTACCTGCCGGCGCTGTTCTTCGGCGCCAAGACCAATTTCACCGTCGTCGACACCTGGCGTTTCTGGATCATCCACCTGTGGGTGGAAGGCTACTTTGAATTCTTCGCCACCACTGTCGTTGCGCTGCTGTTCTTTCAACTCGGCCTGACGCGTCGCAATACCGCGCTGCGGGTGATTTACCTGGATGCCATCCTGTACTTCCTCGGCGGCCTCATCGGGACCGGCCACCACTGGTATTTCACCGGTCAAACCCAGTTCAACATGGCGATGTCGGCGATGTTCTCGGTACTGGAAGTGGTGCCGCTGACGCTGCTCACGCTGGATGCCTGGCACTTCGTGCGCACTACCCGCGGCCAGTGCGACGTGTGCGGCAAGCCGATCGCCGTTCCGCACAAGTGGGCGTTCTATTTCCTGATGTCGGTGGGCTTCTGGAACTTCGTCGGTGCCGGCATGTTCGGCTTCCTGATCAACCTGCCGATCGTGAGCTACTACGAAGTCGGCACCATTCTCACCCCCAACCATGGCCACGCCGCGCTGATGGGTGTGTTCGGCATGCTGGCTCTCGCGATGCTGGTGTTCGTGCTGCGCCAGACAACCGACGAGACCCGCTGGGCGAGCATGGAAAAATACGTCAAGGTCGGCTTCTGGGGCACCAACGTCGGGTTGTTGATGATGGTCGCGATGAACCTGTTCCCCGGTGGCGTGCTGCAGGTATGGGATGTGGTCCAGCACGGCTACTGGCACGCCCGCAGCTTGGCGTACACGGGCTCCGCAACCGCGCGATTGATCGAATGGCTGCGCCTTCCGGGCGATCTGGTATTCATCATCTTCGGCGCCGTGCCGCTCGCGATCGCGGCAATCAAGGGTTACATCGGCGTGCGCGCGATGCGAAGCGGCGCCTGACCTCATGAATTGCCCTGTCGAGAGCTACGGACAGGGGCAACGCGAAGCTTGGCAAACCGGTGGTTCATCGGGTGAGCTTCAGTCCGCGGGCTGCTGACGCCGACACGAGCCAGTTCGATGCGGCTCTCCACGCTCGTCACTTCTCCTCCCCGAGCGCAGCCGGACCGGACGCCCGCCCCACCTCGCCGGCCGCCTCCAGTCGGGCGAGCAGCAAGTGATAATACAGCATGCCTCGCTGTGCTCCGAGCGCCTCCAGCGTTGCCGCGACGTCGAAGGGCATGGCCCGTGAGACGAGCGTGAGATTGCGCACGACGCTGCTGTCATTCATCGGGAACACGTCCAGCCGGCCGAGTCCGCGCAACAGGATAACCGTCGCCGTCCACGGGCCGATGCCTTTGATCTGCCGGAGCAGCGCCGCGGCGTCAGGACTGGCGCGCTCCTCCAGCATCGCCTCGTCGAGCGCACCCGACGCGAGCGCCTCGCCCACGCGCCGCAACGTCGCCAGCTTGCTCGCGCTAAGGCCGGCCGCACGTCCTATGTCTTCCTTCGTCTCCAGTACGCGCTCGACGCTCGGGAACTGGTACAACGTCAAGCCCTTGCGCTCGAACGGCGCCGCGAGCGCAAGCAGCAGGCGACGCATGATCGCGCTGGCCGCGAAGAGACTTACCTGTTGAAACACGATCGCGTTGACGCACGCCTCCCAGAGCGTCGGATAGCGTGGCGGCTTTACGCCGAGCATGCGATTCGCCAGTGGCGCCAGCCACGGGATCCGCATCGCCGCTCGATTGAAGGATGTGAGGTCGCGATCCACGCCGAGCATCCGCCGCACCAGCGCGAGTGCCTGCGCGTGCTCGCTCGGGCTCCCATCGAGTATGACCGTTAACACCTTGGGTGTCGTCTGCGCGACGCGCACGAACACCGGCGCACGCGCGCCGCCGAGCACGCGAACGTATGCTCCGTCCGCGGTAAGCACATCCACCATGTTGGTGGACAGGCGCCGGAGCGCGCTCACGGTGAGGTCCAGCCGAAACGGCGCCACAACGGCAAGCTCGTGTCGCGCCTGCACCATACCTGAGCGCGAGTCTGCGGGCGACGCGGGTTCGGCCGGTGATTGCCGCATGCTATCAGCGAGCCATGAGGGCGACAGTTGCTATGACGACGCGAGAATTTGAGCGCAGAGTCGCGGGAAGCCAGTCAACGGCCATGCGCAGACGCCTTGGCGTTCATACCTGCGGGCGTACGGGTGCGAAGGCGAACGAACAATACAAGCAGCAAGGCGAACGCACTGCTCCAGGCCGTCGCTGCAATCACGAGCAGCACTTGAGGATCAAATACCGCCAGACCCGCCAGCGCGCGCGTCAGCGCCGCCGCACCGATGAGGATCGTCGCCCCGACCCGCACGCGGGCACGCGACGGATCCTGCCGCGCCTTGAGTGTCCACGTCATGGCCATCACGTTGAGCGTGAGCGTGCCGAGGGCACCCACCATAATGATGTGCAGCGCAGTGGTCTGGTAACGGCCCGCCGCGAGCGCGGCGCCGTACAGCAACAAGCCGATGGCGAGCCAGCCGTAACCAGCCGCGAGGCAGAGCAGATCTGGCCTGCCGCGCAGCACCCAAAGGCGCCAGCGCAGCAGGCGCACCGTCGAGAGCGCTCCGGCGACGGCCGTTGCAGCGGCCGCCAACAGGGCGAACGGCGACCAGCTGGCGAACAGCGACGCCGCGGCGGCGACCGCCATGGCGACCAGCAGCCCGCCTTCGATGCGCGGTTGCACGCGGGCGTCGAGCTTGCCGCCTTGCCGATAGAACTGGCCGGCGACCGTCGGCGCGATGAGCCGTCCGCCCATGAACAGCAGCAGCAGCGCAAAAAGTAAAACTGCAACTATGAGTATGGTGTGCCCGGCGGCAGCGAACCCGGCATGCTGGGCAAGTTGAAATGCGATGCCGCTGGCGCAAATCGCCGTCAGCACTAACGGCAGCGCCTGGTTGCGCCACTTTTTTGCGGCCCCGAATAACCGCGGCGCAAGCTGCGCCGCAAGCAGCGCGGCGAATGCGATATTCGCCGCGGTGGCCGCTATGCTTTGCGGGGCACAGAGAAACGTTGCGCGCGCGATCACCCAGAGCCCGGCCAACAGAGCGAGGCGCAGCATGGGGATGGGGCCGAGCTGATTGCCGGCCACCACGGCCAAGGCAAAACCGAACAGCATCTCGTGTGCGTGTCCGGTGGTGGATGCCAGCGCCGGGAATGCGCCCGTGAGCCCGAGCATCGCGAACACGGACGCGGGCAAAACGAAGATCGCGTAGACCGTCGCCATCGGAAAAAAGATCGAATCACCAGCAATCGCTCGACGCGGGCGCGCGCTGTTCGGATGCCCTTCAGGCTGCGGGAGGTGATCGGTTTCCGTCATAATCGTCACTGAATCTCTGTTCCAGGATCTCCATGCGGGAGGTCGTGGCGGACCGTTCCGCGAATGGTGATGGAAGATTTGCAGATCTTCCGCTCGCTCGCCTCGGAGTTAGGCGGAGATCCTATGGGCAAATTGCGCAAAGTCGCAGCGAGAGCGGTATTTTCGTCCATGCAGACAAGTGTGGCGACGCAGCGTCCTGCACCCTCGCGGGGCGAAGCGCCCGTGGGGTCAGTCTCAGCCGAGCACTTCGCGCATCATCGTGGCCGCATCCGCCAGGGCCCGCTGCCCGTCGCCGACGAACGTCGAGCCGTGCATTGCTGCCAAGACCTTCGGCTTCAGCTGCGCGAGCCGCGCCAGCGTGGCGCCGGTGCGAGTGGTATAGGGCAGATAGCCGGGCACCGGGCTTTCGCGGTTGTCGATCAGTGTCTGGCGGAAGCGACCGACGACGTCGTTGCCGGTGACCGCCTCGACGTCTCCGTTCTGATGAAACAGATCCGAGCAAAACAGCACGCTCTGCGTTTCCTCGAACAGCAGGCCCGCGTCCCAGCCATGCGGAACCTGCGGCGTGTCGAGGAAGCGAAATCGATGACGACCTGTGGCGAGAATCTCGCCGTCGGTCATCGCCCGGGCCGGGCGCAGCGCGATGAAGTCGTCCACCCCGATGCGTTTGCCGATGACGCTACAGAGCGCCGTGGATGCGGGTGCGAGCTGCTGCCATTCGGCGAGCCCGCCGCATTCGTCGGCTTCCATGTGGCTGAAGCCGATCCAGCGCAGGGATGCTGGATCGATCAGCGTCGCCACCGCCTCGCGCACTTGGGAAAACAGCCGTTTGTGGCCGGTGTGGAACAGCAGCGGCTGCTCGTCGCGCACCAGGAACTGATTGAACTGGATGTTGCTTTCCCGAACGTAGGTCGAGATCCGGAAGACGTCGCTCGCAATTTCAGTGATGGAGGTCATCGGCGCACTCATTCGGTAACTATACAGCGGGAAGCGCGCAAAGACGCGTCGGCGACGCGGGATGTCATACCGTCTGCGCCGCCTTCGGCTGATAGCTTCCCGTCTCCGAGCGGAACGGGATCGCGAGGCGGTTCCAGCCGTTGATCCCGACGATCGCGAGCGTGAGGTCGACAAGCGCCTTCTCGTCGAAATGACGCCGGACTTCGGCGTAAAGCTCATCCGGCACGCCGTTCGTGGAGATCTGCGTGACCGCCTCGGCCCAGACGAGTGCGGCGCGCTCACGGACCGAGTAGCAGGGCGCCTCCCGCCATGCCGGCAGCAGGTGCAGCCGCTGCTCGGTTTCGCCAGCGGCGCGCGCTTCCTTGGTGTGCATGTCGAGGCAATGTGCGCAGCCGTTGATTTGCGAGACACGCGTCTTCACGAGTTCCAACAGCGAGTGCTCCAACCCCGAGCCTCGCACGTAGGTTTCGATGCCCAGCATCGCCTTGTATGCCTCGGGCGCCACTTTCTTGTAATCGATGCGTTGCGTCATTGTCATTCTCCTTGGAAAAAGGATGGTTCCCGCAGGACTCATCAACCCCTTCGCAGCCACCGCGTCATCTGCTCGAGCGTCGTGTTGCCAAGCGCGTCCACAGTCATCTCTGGTGATTTCCGACCGTGGGTGATCGGGTCCGACGCCTGAGGCTCCATGACCGGCTGCGCGGCGTACTCCTGGTGGCGGTCTTGATGCAGCTCGCGTGTGTCGAACTCGTGGGCCCGCACGTGGGCGCCGCGCTTCAGGCGATAGCGCGTCCCGCAGTATGGACACATCGCTTCGCTTTCATTGACGACGTCGAGGAAGATTCGCGGGTGCGATGCCCACAGCGGCATCGACGGGTTAGGGCAAAACGCGGGGAGCTCGCTCGCGGAGAGTTCGACCACTGGCGCGGCAACCGGCAACGCGCTCAAGGCGCGCCCCGCTTAGTCACTTGCGTGCCCCGCGCGGCGCCATGAATCTGCGGAAATAGTCCATCGTGCTCTCGATCTTGTACATATTGATCGCGTGGGCCGGATCGACCTGTTTGGGGCAGACGACAGAGCAATAGCCGATCGCGGTACAGCCCCACACCCCGTCCGCCTCGTTGACCGGCCCCATGCGCTGTTTGCGTCCGCCGTCGCATGATGTTCGCGCGACAGGGGAATCAATGCCTGGCTGCGTTTCATGGGACGCGCACCCATCGCACCAGCTGGTCCGGCTTGTCCTTGACCCGAGCCCATCCGCCGGCGTCGGGCAATGCAGGTTTCTTCCCCACCTCGTGAACTCCTTGGATCACGCTGGCCTGGATGGTTCGTCGCTGGCCAGCGTCCCCAGAGTCTGGCGCGCGCGCGCCTGCAGCGCGCGGTAGGTTCGCTCCCATTCGTCCTTGCGCGGCGTCGTGTTCGCAAGCTGGCGAACCAGCGCGGCCAGAGCCTCTGCCCGCTGGCGCGCGAGCGCCAGCTGCGTGAGCACCTCGTCGTGGTCGGAGGCGTACACGAAATCCGTCTTGCGGTCCTGGCAAATCCCGACACAAGGTTGCGCACCCTCGATCCGCCCGCAGCCGATGCACTGCCATGCTGTTATGCGCTCGGTCATCGCATCGCTTCACGCACCGGGTTTGGCTTTCGCCTGATTCATTGCGTCGATCGCGAGGAGCGAATGCGCGTAGGCACCGCCGGCCCGCATCTCGGCGGCAACCCAAATCGCCTCCATGATCTCCTGTTCGGTCGCGCCCTTGTTCAATGCGAGTTCGGTGTGGCCACGAATGCAATAGGGGCACTGGGTCACATGCGCCACCGCGACCGCGATGAGTTCCTTGGTTTTCGACGGCAGTGCGCCGTCGGCAAACACGCGCTGGCCGAACGCGCGGAAAGCGCCGTAGATTTCCGGCGCAAGCTCGCGCCGTTTTTGCGCCAGATCTTTCGAAACATCGGGATACATGTGTTGTTCCATGGCAAGCACTCCTTTCAGTTTGACCGCGTCTTGTTCATCCAGCCGTATTCGCTATAGCGCGCGATGCGGCGCTATCAATAGTCTCCAGCACCTATCGCGCGAGCTTGGCACCGGCGCGCAATTGCGCTTCCGCCTCCGCGCTTATCCGGGCAACGAGCGCGGATGCGCTCTCCACGCTCTTGATCAGGTCGACGACCTCGCCGGCCCAGACCACCGCCGTATCGTAATCGCCGTCGCGGGCAGCCGCTTGATACCCGGCACGTTCGGTTTCCACTGCGTCCGCCAGATCGCTCTCGCGGCCGTGCCAGCGCTCCATGAAGCCGTTACGAATTGCGCGCCCGGGATAGATCGGGGGCCACGCGTAACCGCGTATCAGGTCAAAAACGCGTGTGCGCGCAGTTTCGTTGCCGCGCGCAGCCACGATGCGCTGTTTCGCCCGGTCCTGGCCGAGGGCTTCGGCGCTCGCGTAGAAGCGCGTTCCGATCAGCGCTCCGTGGGCGCCCAGCATCAGCGCGGCCGCCAGGCCGCGACCATCGGCGATGCCGCCGGCTGCCACCACCGGTGTCGGTGCCACCGCATCCACCACCGCCGGCACCAAGGGCAGCGTGGCGCGGCCACCGCCGTGGCCTCCGGCTTCGGTGCCCTGGGCCACGATGATGTCGGCCCCCGCTTCCTGCGCCAGCCGCACTTCATCAAGGCCCTGCACCTGGCAAATCAGTTTGCATCCTGCCGCCTTGATGGCAGCAACGTAGGGCCTCGGATCGCCGAAAGACAGCATGACGGCGTGGGGCCGGTAACCCAGCACCAGATCAACCACGCTGGGATTCGCCGCCCAGGTGATCAACCCGACCCCCCAAGGCCGCCGCGTCGCTTCCTTCATGCGCGACAACTCCGTTCGCAGCCAGGCAGGGTCGCCGTAACCGCCGCCGACCAGCCCCAGGCCGCCGGCGTTGGAAACGGTTGCCGCCAGGTGGCCACCCGATACACCGCCCATGGGTCCCAGTATGATCGGGTGCTGCAGTCCAAACATCTCAGTCAATGCGGTCGCGATCATGATTCATGCCCTTTCATTTATTGCCGGTGTCCGGGGCCGTTCCCCAGTGTCCCGAAACGCCTGTATGCGCTAGTTGATTTCCACCAAGAAATTCGGATCGAATAGCGGATTCTCGTTCGCTCCGTCCTTTGCATAACCGCGCGGATTGCACACCACCCGCGTTCCGTTCAGCAAATAGTCGAAGCTGTCGTGGGTATGTCCGTGTACCCATAGGCGGGCGCGGCCTCCGTCGATCAGGCGCTCGGCATCGGAAACGAAGCACGCGTTCAGGAGCGAGCCGGCAAACCTCGGATGGATGCTGTTTCGCGACGGAGCATGGTGGGTGATCACCACGGTCGGCCCGGCATGCGGTTCGGACAGCTTGCTTTCGAGCCATCCAGCCTGGATGTTGAACAGCGCGGCCGAAGCGGCAGGGGTGAATGGCGCTTCCGCTGCTTCGCCAGCGCGAATCCTGCTGAAATCGCGCATCAAACGCACGGCGTGCCGCATCGCCGCCGTGCGTTTCTCACCCTCGCCGAACAGCATGAAATCCGTCCACAGCGTGGTCCCCAGAAAACGCACCCCTTGGATGATGACTTCGTCATTGTCGAGCACGCGTATGTTGGTTCCGGCGCACAGTTGTTTGAGTTCATCCGCGGCGCCCACGATGCTGCCGCCGTAGAACTCGTGGTTCCCGGGAACGTAAAGCACCGGTTTGGAAAAACCGGATGCCCAGGAAGCCGCCTCCCTCGGGCGCGCGATGTCCCCCGCCAGGATTACCGCATCGGCGTCATTCCGCGGTATCTCCAATGCGCCGAGGCTGAGATGCAGGTCAGACAGAATATTGAGTTTCACAAGTTCTGGATGCGTTGCGAAAACGCCGGCATGTTCGCCGGCAATCCGATCCCGTTTTCAGGCCGACGCACGCTCTGCGACACGCAACGGATACGCCCGAAGAGATAACAGACCGCGCCACGTTTCCCCCAAATTTGTACAATTATATCATAATATGATATATTAGAACCATGGAAAAAAAGCACGCGAAAATATCTGAGCGCAGGATGTCAAAAGCCGAATTCGAAGCGCTCGCTCAATTCCGCTATCAACTGCGCCGTTTTCTCCGTTTCAGCGAAGAGGCGACGCGCAAGAAGGGGGTAACCCCGCTGCAGTATCAGTTAATGCTCCAGATAAAGGGCTTTCCCGGCCGGGAGTGGGCGACGGTGGTGGAGCTCGCCGAACGCTTGCAGGCAAAGCATCACGGGGTCGTGGCGCTGATTTCCAGGTGCGAGAAAGCTGGCTTGGTGGTGCGCAACGTCAGCCGCAGCGATATGCGTCTGGTGGAGGTGCAATTGACAGGAAAAGGCGAACATTGCCTGGAGCAACTGGCGCGCCTTCATCGTGCCGAGCACCTGTCATTGCAGGGTACATTTTCCATACCCGCTTTCAACGCGGACAGCCCGGAACCGGCCCCGCGGTAATCCGGGCGTCTCTTCTTCTTGCAAACAGCCAGAAAAGGGAATCAGGATGCCACCGGCCCACGAGTTCGAGAATGCCGATTTCAATTTGTTTCAGGCCATCGTGGAGCAGGCTCCGGATGCCATCATCTTCGCGGATCGCGAAGGGGCGATCCGAGGCTGGAACCGCGGTGCCGAGGTCGTCTTCGGCTATGCCGCCGCTGAAGTCCTGGGCAACAGCCTCGACGTGATCATTCCGGAGCGGTTGCGGCGTGCTCATTGGGAGGGCTTTCGCAGAGCAATCGACACCGGCCAGACCAAGTTTGGAGGCCGAGTGCTGACCACGCGCTCAGTTCACAAGGACGGGAGCAAGTTGTACGTGGACCTGAGCTTCGGTCTGATCAGGGACGAGGCCGGCGCAATCGCCGGCGCGCTGGCCGTAGGCCGGGATTGCACCGCCCGCCACATCGAGCGCGCGGCGCGGCTGCAGCGCACGGAGTAGCTCTCTTCCGCTGCGCGCGGGAACGCGGCGCGCCCTGGCGTCATCTAATGTCGTGAAACCAACGTAAAGAGCAATGGGGAAGCATATGCATCCGATACCCGTCAAGACAGCCGGCAAGGATTTACCCGATACCGAGATCGCCCGGCGGATTGCGGCCGGGGATCCGGACGCGTTCCAGTTGCTGATGCGGCGCTACAACCAGACGCTCTACCGCACCGCGCGCAGCATTTTGAAGGACGACGCCGAGGCCGAGGATGCGGTGCAGGAGGCTTACATGCTCGCCTACCGCGCGATGGGCGCATTCCGCGGTGACGCGAAGCTATCCACCTGGCTGATACGGATTGTGGCCAACGAATCGATCGCGCGATCGCGCAAACGCAGCCGCCGCGCGGAAATCATCCAACTTTCCGGCGAGCCGGAATCGGACGCAGACGTGTCGGAGGTGAACATGAACGAAGCCGCACCCGAACAACCCGAGCACGCGGCTGTGCGCGCGGAAACGCGGCGCCTGCTCGAGGGCAAGATCGACGCGTTGCCGGACGTGTTTCGCACCGTGTTCGTGCTGCGCGCGCTGGAGGAGCTGACGGTCGAGGAGACTGCGGTGAGCCTCGGCATCCCCGCGGCTACGGTGCGCACGCGCTACTTCCGCGCCAAAGGGCTGCTGCGCGAGGCGCTCGCGCGCGAGATCGATTTCGCCTACGGCGACGCGTTTGCTTTCGCCGGGGCGCGCTGCGACCGCATCGTTGCCGGTGTGCTCGCGCGGCTCAAGGATTTGCAGGCACGCGATGCCTGATTGTTCGCATTACCCACTGAAAGGAAAATCACCATGTCTTTTTTGATTCTAGGCAACGCCCCCAACGCGCTCGAAGCGCGCCGCTCCTTCCTCGGCAAATCCGGTCTGCTGCTCTCGGGCGCGGCCGTCGCGCTGCTCGCCGGGCAGGAGGCTCTGGCGAAAGGCGGCAAGTCCGCCGCCTCCGATGTGCGCATCCTCAACTCCGCGCTTGGCGCCGAACTGGAAGCGATCGCGGCCTACCAGGTCGGAGCGGACAGCGGCCTGCTGCAAAAGCCGGTGCTCGATCTGGCGCTGACATTCCAGGGCCAGCACAAGGAGCATGCCGAGATCCTGTCGAAGACGATTGCCAAGCTCGGTGGCAAGCCGGTGTCGGCAAAGGACAAGTATAGTTTCCCGACCGACACGCTCAAGACCCAGGCCGACGTGCTGCGCTTCGCGGCAACGCTCGAGAAGGGCGCAGTGAGCGCCTATCTCGGCGCGGTGCCGGTGTTCGGCAATCGCGACCTCGCCAAGGCTGCCGCGAGCATCCTCGGCGACGAGGCGATGCACTGGGCGATCCTGCGCAACGCGCTGGGCGAGGCGCCGGTGCCTTCTGCATTCATGTCCTGAGCATGGTTCGGCTGGCGGGCATGCTCGCCGGCGTTGCGCTCGCTCTCGCAGCGGGCGCGGCGCCGGCGGCATCGAAGGACGCCGCGGCGCGCGCGGACCCGAAGGCGGGCGAGGCGATCTATGCCCGTTGCCTCGCCTGCCATGCGCTTGCCTACGACCGCACCGGCCCCAGGCACTGCGGCCTGTTCGGTCGTCGCGCAGGCAGCGTGAAGGATTTCCCCTACTCGGACGCGATGAAGCGCTCGAAGATCGTGTGGAGCGAGAAAACGCTCGACCGCTTTCTGGCGAACCCGCTGAAAGCTGTTCCAGGCACGGCGATGGGTTACGCCGGAGTCACGGACAGGAAGGAGCGCGCGGACCTGATCGCGTACCTCGAGCAGGCGAACGCGTCGCCAGAGTGCCGCAAGCTCCCCTAATGCAGAGGCTGTTTCGATCATTCTGAAACAGCCTCTTGGCTTACAATCCACCTTTGTCACGTAAGCCAGGGAGGCAACATGAATATCGGCATCGCCGGCACCGGGCGCATGGGCAGCGCCATCGCGGCGCGGCTCATCGGCCTCGGCCATGCGCTCACGGTGTGGAATCGCACGCCCGAGAAAACCAAGACCGCGGTCGCGGCAGGCGCGACTGTTGCGCAGACGCCGGCCGAACTCGCAACGCGCGTGGACACGATCATCACCATCCTCACCAATGCGGCGGCGATCGACGCGGTGTATTACGGCGAGCATGGGCTGCTCGCGGGCGAGGTCAAGGGCAAGCTGTTCATCGAGATGAGCACGGTGCGGCCCGAGACCGAGCGCGCGCTGGCCGAGTGGGTCGCGCTAAAGCACGCGCAACTGGTCGAGTGCCCGGTCGGCGGCACCGTGGGTCCGGCGAAGGAGGGGAAACTCTTCGGCCTGGTCGGAGCGGAGGCGGCAGCGCTGGAACGGGCGAGGCCGTTACTCGAACAGATGTGCCGCCGTATCGAGCATGTCGGGCCGGTGGGCGCGGGCGCGGCGATGAAACTTGCCATCAATCTGCCGTTGATCGTTTTCTGGCAGGCGTTCGGCGAGGCCGTCTCGCTTGCGAAGCCGCTCGGCATCGATCCCGCGCGGCTGGTCGAAATCTTCTCCGATACCTCCGGCGCGGCCACGGTGCTGAAGAACCGCGGCGCGGCGGTGGCGAAGGCGCTGGCGGGTGAAGACACCGGTCCGGCGACATTCGACCTGGATTCGATGCGCAAGGACCTGCGCACCA
>Ga0208587_1001181_pt1 | contig 14015 bp, 11 predicted proteins | sample NGESurdeep092012_7_FD_184472 | JGI IMG/M metagenome (GOLD analysis project Ga0208587, IMG submission 184472) | Arctic peat soil microbial communities from Barrow, Alaska - NGEE Surface sample 210 deep-092012 (SPAdes) | ecosystem: Environmental > Terrestrial > Soil > Wetlands > Peat ...
CCCGAAATGAGATGTTCTGCTTCCAGGCGGAACTGAGCGATCAAAAGCTCCGAAACTAAATGTCAGTTGCATTGATGACTCCAGACAGAACCTGCAGCGACTCGAACAAGAAATAGGAACCGAAGATCAGCTCGGCATTTAGAGCTGAATCGTGCCGGCGGGAGTCGGGGCGCTTGTTAAAGCATCCGCCGACGAGCATTCCGCGCGTTCTTGGGTCATCGGAATGGGTCGGAGTAAGATAATCGGTGACGAGAGCACGCACTGTCAGCTCCGCCGCCTCGTGGTAGCGCGAACGTTCGGCGGCGGTCGGCGCGAGTTCGGCGAGTTTCAGCAGGGCCGCAGACACGATTGCTGTCGCAGCGGTATCGCGGTGAGTGTCGGGAATGGCAGGATCGTTGAAATCCCAGAAAGCAACCAAATCGTTCGGTACGTTGGCGAGCCACCAGTCCGCGGCAGCCATGCTTTGATCTAACCAGCGCTTCTCTTGAGGACAGCGTGCGAACGCCATCGCGGAGTAAAGCATTCCCCACGCCTGTGCCCGCCCCCAGACGCTGGTGTCGCTAAATCCCTTGTGGGTAAAATGGCGGACGACACTGCCGTCCCGGCTGTCGAGTTCGCTCGACTGGATAATCGAGCCGTCCTGGCGACAGTGAATATCGAGCACACGGGTAGTATGAGTAGCGGCGCGCTCTCGATAGGAGTCTTCCCCGGTCTGGCTGGCAGCCCAGAATAGCAAAGGAGCCGCCTGCAATGAATCAATGCTGCTGAACGCCTTGCCGATCTCTCCGTGCTCCTCCGCATCCTTACCCAGCGGGATGAGTCCCAGTCTTGGGTCGAACTGATTGCGCAGAGACTCCGCGGCTTCGAGCGCGACTGTTTTTCCCGTCTCGTCACCGGTCAGGATTTGTCCCAGAGCCGCGCCGCAATAGAAGCCGAATCCCTTAAAAGCGGTTTCCAACTTTGCGCGAGGCCGCAAGCGCAGACACCAGGTGCGGGCGAGTTCGTGAAACTTCTCGTTTCCGGTCATCCGATGCGCAAGCCACAGCATTCCAGGCCACGCGCCGCCGGTCCAATCGCCGTCCGGCGTCGTCGTCCATACGCCGGTTTGGCCATTGGCCCAGTGAGGGAAGGCATGGTCCAGCGCTGCGGCTGTTTGCTCCATGCGGCTGATCATATCGCCCGCAGCCCGGTTCCAGTCATATTGCGTTTTTTCTTCGAACATCATGCTGCCTTTCATTTAGACTACAAGCATTTTAAGCGCTATTTCTGAGATAGGTTCCAGGCATTTTTCGCAACAACATAATCATTTTGCGTTTGGTACGCAGTTGTCCGTGCCGCTTCGCACAGGGGTAAAAATGGCCAAGGCCTGCATCACAAACAAGCGTTGGGCGTATGCCGCGCTCGGCCTTGGCGTCCTCATCATTTCATCGAGTTCGATCATGACCCGCTATGCGCAGGCGGCCGGGGTGTCGTCGCTTTCGATTGCCGCGATCCGTCTGGCGCTGGCTTCTGTCATGCTCACGCCGTTCGCCTTGGCGCGGAGCTCCCGCGAAATCCGGGCCGTATCGAGGCGCGACCTGCTGCTCGGGATTGCCGCCGGCGGCCTGCTCGCCGCGCACTTCGCCACCTGGATCAGCTCGCTTGCTTACACCTCGGTCGCCAGCAGCACGGCGCTGGTCACCACCAATCCGATCTGGATTGCGGCTGCTTCCGTGCTGTTCTTTCATGAGCGCATCCGCAAAGGACTGATCGCAGCCATCGGCTTTGCGCTTTGCGGCAGCGTTCTGATTTTCCTCGCGGATGGCGGCAGCGCCAGCGCGCAGCCCGATCCGCCGCTTGGTAACACGCTCGCGCTGATAGGTTCGCTCGCAGTGTCGGGCTATTTGCTGATCGGCCGCGCGCTGCGGCGGCGACTGTCGCTGCTGGCTTATATCTGGCTCGTCTATACCAGCGCTGCGATCGCGCTGGTCGTGGCCGCGCTTATCGCGCAGGAACCGTTGTGGGGCTTTTCACCGGCAGCGTGGGTCTTCCTGCTCGCACTCGCGCTGGGGCCGCAGCTGATGGGTCACAGCGTATTCAACTGGGCCTTGAAGCGGGTCTCGGCAACGTTCATCGCGCTTGCCATTCTCGGCGAACCCATAGGCTCCGCCATTCTCGCGCTGATGCTCTTCGACGAAGGTTTCTCGCGCCTTCAGATCGCCGGCTTTGTCCTGCTGCTGGGCGGCATTTATCTCGGCGCGCGCAGTGAGCATGGAGATGGCTCCGCCAACGGGGTCAAACGCTGCGCTGCGCAAACATCCGCGAACGCGTGATTTGACCGGATGCGCGCCGTGAGCGACCGCGAAGCGTTCCCAAGCCCGCCAAGTGACTCAAATTGCCCAAGGCCTTGGTTGATCGAAAAAGAGGGTAACGGTGCCGAAGGGGCCCTAGATCTCGAGAACCAAGCAAGCAGTCCCGTTTCCGGCAATTCGGCAGCAAGCGGGCAGCGTGTACAACCGATAAGCAACCGCTAGGAGAATAAATGGATTTCCTCAAAGGCATTCGTGTGGTGAGTTTCAACCACTTCCTGCTCGGTCCGGTGGGAATGCAGATCTTGGGCGATCTGGGCGCCGATATCATTGCGGTCGAACCGGTGGAAGGTGCGTTTCAGCGCAAGTGGGGCGGTGCGAATTCGAAAACCATCGATGGCCAGACCATGCTGTTCCTATTGGGCAACAGGAACAAGCGCAGTCTAGCCATCGACCTTAAATCGCCGGATGGCCTGGAAATCGCGAAACGCCTGACTAGAGCGGCGGACGTCGTGTGCGAAAACTTTCGCCCCGGGGTGATGGAAAAGCTGGGGCTCGGTTATAGCCAAATCGTTGAGCACAATCCCTCTGTGATCTTTGCCGCGGCATCCGGATTCGGCGCAGACGGGCCTTATGCTGACAAGCCGGGGCAGGACCTGATCATCCAGGCGATGTCGGGACTTGCCGCCATCACGGGAACCACGGAATCCGGTCCCCGCCCGGTTGGCGTCTCAGCAGTGGATCACCATGGTGCGGCATTGCTCGCAATGGGCATCCTTGCGGCATTGTTCCGGCGTGCCACAACCGGCCAGGGCTGTCGGGTCGACGTGAATCTTCTGTCCGCCGCGATCGACCTGCAGATTGAGTCTTTTACCTGCTTCCTCAACGGCACACGGCCTGATTCGGTCACGCCGGACAAATTCAGCGGCGGCTGGTATTTCTCGGCACCCTACGGCATTTTTCCCACCGCCGACGGACATCTGGCGATTTCGCTCACCAGTCTGGACATACTGGCCGAGGCGCTGGCGGCGCCCCACATTGCCGAATTCAAGGGCTCGGACGAATATGACCGTCGAGAGGAAATCAATGGGCTGGTGGCGAACGTGCTGAAGCACCGGTCGAACTCCATATGGACGGAGATTCTGACGCGTTACAAGATCTGGCACGCGCCAGTGAACGACTACGCCAGTGTGGTACGGGATCCGCAGGTCGTGCACAACCGCAGCTTCGTCACGGTTCCGGGGGCAACAGGCAAACCTATTACGCTGGTCAGCCATCCGGTCAAATACGACGGCAAATCGCCGGAGGTACGGCTTGCGCCACAGCCCATAGGTGCGCAGACGGGCGAAATTCTGGCGGAACTCGGGTATTCAGCAACGGAAATCGTAAAGTTGGAAGAGAAAGGTGTGGTGGTGCGTCATACAGCGTGGCATGCAGAGGCGAAGCCGGCATAAGGCCTGAACCCGTCAGGCCTTATGCCTTGAAGCCGATTAACGGTTTTTTCTTACAGAAAGGGTAGCGCGATGAAAGACCTTCATGTTTCACTCGGCGAACAGGTGAGGTTCTCCAAAACGGTCTCGGAAAGCGACGTCTATCTGTTCGCTGGAATCACGGGTGATTTTTCGGTTAACCACGTCAACGAGGAGTACATGAAGGGGACGATTTACGGCAAGCGGATCGTCCACGGCGTACTCCTCATCGGATTCATATCGACCACTTCAACCATGCTGATTGAGCGATCGGTGGCGCGCGGAACAGACGAAACGGCGGTTTCTTTAGGCTATGACAGAATACGGTTTCTGAAACCGGTATTTCTCGGTGACACCATCACTGTGACCTATACCGTGGAAAAAATCGACGCAGCCGCCCGCCGCACTTGGGCAAAGGTGGAGATTGCCAATCAGCATGGCGATCTGGTGACAGTCGGCCAACATCTTTTGAAATGGACGCCCAATAAGCCTCTGGATCGATAGCGCGACGAATCTGTACGCGGCGATGTTGAGAATATGCATGGCACCGTAGCGCCCGAATCAAGGCGGAGCGGGGGACGCAATTATACAAGGAAGTCGCGCAAAACCCACCAGTCGCAACCCGACCTGGCCCGCGCAGCGCTTGCAGGCTGTTGATTTATCTCGAACGTCGTGTCGATCGATGTGCCGGTGGTAAAATTTCAGCGACCGGATCTCGTGCCACCCATGACCCCCGCCTTCGTCCACTTACGCCTGCACAGCGAATTCACCATCACTGACGGCATCGTGCGCATAGACGAGGCGGTGGCGCGCGCCGCCGCGGACGGCATGCCCGCGCTCGCCATCACCGATCTGGCCAACCTGTTCGGCATGGTGAAGTTCTACAAGGCGGCGCGCGCCGCAGGGGTGAAGCCCGTCATCGGCTGCGATGTCTGGATCAGCAACGAAACCGAGCGCGACAAGCCGTCGCGGTTGCTGCTTTTGTGCCGCAACCGCAAGGGATTTCTTCAGCTATCCGAGCTGCTCACCCGGGCCTGGCTGGAAAACCAGGCGCGCGGCCGTGCCGAGATCAGGAAGGCCTGGCTCCTCGAGCAGGGTGCCGACGGCCTGCTCGCGCTCTCCGGCGCGCAGGCGGGCGATGTCGGCGGCGCGCTGATGCAGGACAATGCCGCGCAGGCCGAGCGCCTGGCCGGGGAATGGGCGCAACTGTTTCCGCGGCGCTTCTATATTGAGCTGCAGCGGGCGGGTGCCGCATCCACCGAGCCCTATATTCAGCGCGCGCTCTCGCTCGCCGGCCGGTTGGAACTGCCGGTGGTCGCGACCCACCCGGTGCAGTTCCTCAAGCCCGAGGAATTTCTCGCCCACGAAGCGCGGGTGTGCATCGCCGAGGGCTATGTGCTCGCCGACCAGCGCCGGCCGCGCGTATTCACACCGCAGAGCTACTTCAAGACGCAGGCGGAAATGGCCGAGCTGTTCGCCGATATCCCCGAGGCGCTCGCCAACAGCGTCGAGATCGCGCGCCGCTGCAGCCTCACGCTGGAGCTGGGCAAGAGCAAGCTGCCGCCGTTTCCGACCCCGGCCGGGGTGAGCCTGGAGGCTTATCTGGGGGAGCAGGCCGCGCAGGGCCTTGCGTTGCGCCTGGCGAAAATTTTTCCCGACGAGAAAGAGCGTGCCCGGCGCGAGCCGGAGTACCGCGCGCGCCTGGAATTCGAGATCAAGACCATCACCCAGATGGGCTTCTCCGGCTACTTTCTCATCGTCGCCGACTTCATCAACTGGGCCAAGTCGAACGCCGTGCCGGTGGGGCCGGGGCGCGGCTCCGGTGCGGGTTCGCTGGTCGCCTATTCGCTCGGCATCACCGACCTCGACCCGCTGCGCTACGACCTCCTGTTCGAGCGCTTCCTCAACCCGGAGCGGGTATCCATGCCGGACTTCGACATCGACTTCTGCCAGGACGGACGCGACCGCGTCATCGACTACGTGAAGAAAAAGTACGGTGCCCAGTCGGTGTCGCAGATTGCGACCTTCGGCACCATGGCGGCGAAGGCGGTGGTGCGCGACGTCGGGCGCGTGATGGAATGGAACTACGGGCGCACCGACGAGCTGGCCAAGCTGATCCCGTTCACGCCGGGCAAGCTGATCACGCTCGCCATGGCGCGCGAGATGGAACCGCGCCTCGCGGAGCGCGAGCAAAGCGACGAGGAAACGCGCGAGCTGCTCGCGCTCGCCGGGCAACTCGAAGGCCTGACGCGCAACGTCGGCATGCACGCGGGCGGCGTGCTGATCGCTCCGGGCAAGCTCACCGACTTCTGCCCGCTGTACACGGCGCAGGGCGCGGAGAGCGTGGTGTCGCAGTTCGACATGAAGGATGTCGAGGCCGTCGGCCTGGTCAAATTCGACTTCCTCGGCCTGACCACGCTCACCATCCTCGACTGGTCGATCCGTTATATCCGCGCCCGCCAGTACGGCGAGCGGCGGCCGGATTTTTCGCTGGAGGCGATCCCGCTCGACGATCCCGCGATCTACAAGCTATTCGCCGGCGCCAACACCACCGCCGTGTTCCAGTTCGAATCGCGCGGCATGCGCGACCTGCTGAAGCAGGCGCGGCCCGACCGCTTCGAGGACATCATCGCCCTGGTGGCGCTGTACCGTCCCGGCCCGATGGACTTGATTCCGGAATTTATCGAGCGCAAGCAGGGCAAGCAGCGCGTCGAATACCTGGATCCGCGCCTGCAGCCCATCCTCGGCCCGACCTACGGCATCATGGTCTACCAGGAGCAGGTGATGCAGATCGCGCAGGTGATCGGCGGCTACAGCCTGGGTAGCGCCGACCTCCTGCGCCGCGCGATGGGCAAGAAGAATGCCGACGAGATGGCCCAGCAGCGCGACATTTTCGTCGCCGGCGCCGAGAAGAACGGCGTGGACAAGAGAAAAGCGAGCGAACTGTTCAACCTGATGGAGAAGTTCGCCGGCTACGGTTTCAACAAGTCGCATGCCGCGGCCTATGCGCTGGTCGCGTGTCAGACCGCTTACCTGAAAGCGCATTTTCCGTCCGAATTCATGGCCGCTAACTTGTCGGCGGTGATGGACGACACGGACAAGGCGCACAGTATCTATGCTGACGCCCTGGCAAACGGCCTGAAAGTGCTGCCGCCCGACATCAACAGCGGCGCATACCGCTTCGTGCCGGTGGACGAGCAAAGCATCCGTTACGGCCTGGGCGCGGTGAAAGGCACGGGAGAATCCGCGATCGGCGCCATCGTGCGCGCGCGCGAGGAGGGGGGGCCGTTTCGCGACCTGTTCGAATTCTGTGAGCGTATCGACAAGCGCGTCGTCAACCGCCGCGTGGTCGAGGCGCTGGTACGCGCCGGGGCGTTTGATTGCATCAACCGCGACCGTGCCGGCCTGTTCGCCTCGGTCGGCATCGCGCTCGAGGCCGCGGAGCAGCGCGAGCGCCATGCCCGGCAGGTCAACCTGTTCGGCGATGCCGGCGGCGCCGGAGCGGAGCGCCCGGCGCTGATCAGCGTCGAGTGCTGGGACGAGGGGCGCGTGCTGAAGGAGGAAAAAGCGAGCCTCGGTTTTTATCTCTCCGGGCATCCCTTCAGCGCCTACCGCGCAGAGGTACAGCGCTTCGTGCGCAGTTCGCTCAAGAACCTGCAGCCCGGGGCAAACGGCGAACACCAAAAAAAAAGTCAGCTCATCGCCGGCGTGGTCGAGTCGGTGCGCATCCAGCGGACGCAGAGCGGGCGCATGGTGATCCTGAATCTGAGCGACGGCAGCGCCACGCAGGAAATCACTATTTACAGCGAGGTGTTCGACCAGTACCGGGACCTGTGCAAGGAGGACAACCTGCTGGTGATCGAAGCCAAGGTGAAGGTCGTGCGGCGGGCTGCGGCGGGCGAGGAAGGCGACGTCACGTTCATGCGCATCATCGCGGACAAGATTTACGACCTCGCGGCTGCCCGCAGCCAGTTCGCCAAAGCCATACGCCTGTCGATCAACGGCGAGGCCAGCAGCGAAGGCTCCGCGGCGGCCGCGCGCCTCAAGGACCTGCTCGCGCCCTACCGCAACGGCACCTGCCCGGTGTGCGTTTGCTACCACAACGGCGCGGCCAGTTGCGAAATGCGACTGGGCGAGGACTGGCGTGTCCGGCTGGACGAGGGGTTGGTGCGGTCGCTGCGGGAATGGTTGCGGCCCGAAAACGTGCAGGTGATCTATCCTTGAACCGGATCGCGCTCATCGATGTCGCGCTGCTTGAAGCGGCGAGCCGGTTGTGGTTAGTGCTTTTCTTGGGTGGCGTCCCGGGAGGCTATTGCGTCCGCCGCAGTTCGAAGCCGGCGAACGTGCCTTCGGCTGCGCTGACCTCGACGCGCTCCACTCGCGCCGCCGGCGGGCCCAGCCGCGCCCAGGCGAGCAGCGCCTCCACCGCTTCGGGCGTGCCTTCGATCATCGCCTCGACGCTGCCGCCGCGGCGGTTGCGCACCCAGCCGGTAATGCCCAGACGCTGCGCCTGTTCGCTGAGGTGGTAGCGAAAGCCCACGCCTTGCACTTGGCCGAAGATATTGAGATGCCTGACCATGTGTACCGAGACCTGCTAACGTGCGTGACAATATATCGGAAAAGTGCGTTCACGGCTCGCCTTGGAGCGGGCCGGTCATGTACTCCATGATCATTCGGACGCCATCAACACAATGAACGAGGTAGAATAACGATTCTTACGTGCCCCCGGCCGCGTATTACTCCGGCCAGAAATCCACAGGCGGCGTTAGCACAAGCAAGGAAACGCTTGCGCTGGGACGAGATATTTATCGCGGTGGCAACGCTGCCAAAGGTTTGGCCGCTTGCGTGGCCTGCCACGGCCCCAACGGCGGGTGGCATACCGGCGCAGTATCCGCGCCTCGCCGGTCAGTTTGCCGAGTACACCGAGGCGCAAATGAAGGCGTTCCGCACCGGTGAGCGCGCTAATGACGCGAATAAGGTCATGCGCAGCATTGCCGCGAAGATGAGCGACGATGAGATCCACATGGTCGCAGACTATATCGCGGGATTGCCCTGACGCGGTTTTGTCGGCTGAAATGCAAAGGGGGCACTTGGCCCCCTTTGTCGTTTGCAACAATCTTGGCTAACCGGTGCAGCCGCGCTACTTTGCCTGGCTCATGATGTATTCGACGGCGGCCTTGATATCGGCATCGGGCAACGATGAACCACCCTTCGGCGGCATCGCCCCTTTACCCTTGATCGCCGAGGCCGTCAACGCATCCGCTCCCAGTTTGATACGGGGTGCCCACGCAGCTTTGTCACCTAGCTTCGGGGCCATGACCTTATGGCAGGCCGCGCAAGTTTTTTCGTACACGGCCTTTCCATCCGCTGCTGCGACCGGACCCGCCGTCACCAGCGCCGCCATAACTGCGAGAGCAACAACTCCTGCCTTCATTTCATTCTCCTTTGACGTTAATCAAGCACTTTCGATTTGGTAAATTCAGCCCTGGTGCGAAACACCCGTGGCGGGCACAAACCCGCGCCTCTTCATGTCCGCTGACCACTTAACGCGCCCGCCCTGCTTCGGTTGACCTGCTGCCGGAATTGCCAGATGCGATTTTGGTGTCAATACGACCTTTCCGAGTCGCAGTGGCTCGCGTCGATGGAGTACCGAAAAAGGAACCATCGGAATTGCCACGGCAGACCATATAGTACTTGATATTGCTATATGATGCCGTTCGAAGGAGCTGTTTTACCGGCTAGGGCTAGGGGGCGCTTGTGACGGCAGACGAAGCGAAAGACCGGCTCTACGACACAACTTTTCTCATCGGCGCACTCTGGCGACGAGCTGCCATCAAGGCGCTCGCCGAGGGGCCTGATTCGTCCGGCGTGATCGCGCTCGCGCAGGCGCTGCAAGAGGGGCACCCCGAAGACGGGCGAATCCTAAGCGTGCTGCGGCAGCTGTCACCGCTGCGCGATGGCAAAAAGATCGCCGCCTTGTGGGCTGAGTGGGCGCAAGCGCCCAGCCCCGGGCTCGCCAGGATTCTGTCCGCCCTGGGCTGGCCGCCTGGGGGCGCGCTGGAAACGAGGTTCGTGCGTGCGGTCCTCGCGGCAGCGACTTCGGCTGCGGCACCCGAGGTCCTGCAGGCAGTGGCGGTGCTCGCCCGCGCCCTGCCGGTCAAGGACGAATCGTTGAACGACGGTATCTACGCTGCCTGGATTCGCTGCCAGTCGGCGGAGCTGGAGCAACTCATCGATGAACAGAACCGTCAGGCCAGCAGCCCGGCGCTGGAAGCGCTGCACGCGCTGGTCACCGGCAGGCTGGAACGCTACACCGAACTGAAGGACGCGGACGGCATGCTGCTGGTTCACGCGTTCAGCATGGCGCCGGAACCCTTTCGCGCGCGCATCGCCAGAACTGTCGGTGCAAGCTCCGATCGCGGCCTTCTGGAAAACTATCGCCGTGCCCTGTCGAGCGTCACGGCCGACGCCGCGCGCAACGTCGAGAACCTGAAGCTGGTGGGCGACGAAGACGGGCTGTTCGAAGTAACCCGCTCGCTGCGCCTTCTCGAGGTGCTCGATCTGTGCGAACGCTGGTCCGCAAGCGCGGGCCGGCCCGCCGGCACTCAGCAACGCGCCGCCGTCGAGCGGGCGCTCGCCGCCTATCGCACTCTGGGCGCTTTCAAGGTTGAGGACTCTCCGCCATTGCCCGATGGGCTGGTGGACATCTTCGAGTGGTGGCGCAATGAGAAGACTTCGGGCGCGCAGCTTCGTTCCGATCTCGACGCGCCCGACCCATTCCAGAAAGCCCGGGGCCTCTACCTCGGGCGCGAGGGCGCTCTGGTGGATGATGCGCGCCTGCGTGCGGCGGCCGCGAGCGACCACTGGCCGGAGCGGCTGGTGGCCCGCCTGCTGGAACCCGATCTTTTCTCCGAAGCGGTGCAGGATCACGTCTTCTGGGTCAACGCGTGCGCGGGTGATGCTTCCCTGCTGCACGCGCCGATCGACGGCATGCCGGAAGACTACGCGCGTCACACCGCGCTTCTCGGTCAGGCGCGCGGCCCGATCGGATCGCGTTCGCGCGCGTTTCTGGAGATCCTCTGCGCATTTCAGGGCGTGTTCGTGGCGAGCGGGATCGTGGTCGATGAAAGCACCGAGGCAGGCGATCGTGGAGCCGTGGAGATCGAGGATGCGCCGCGCGTCGATTTCTGACGCACGCGCGGAATCGGCCAAAGTGATCGTTAATCAACCGTGAAGAAAGGAGCTGCAGGTGTCAGAGCGTGGAGCGAAGAGACTCGAACCGGGTAAATCGCGGGCCGGCATGCTGCGGCAGATCGAGCGTGGCCGTTTCCGAGTCGAGCACCCGCTGGCGGTAAACGCGAAGGACGGTTCGTTGCTGGTGCATGTGCCGGCTGGGCAGTTCGAGATGGGATCGGTCGAAGGCGAGGGGAATGTGAATGAACGTCCGCGTCACCGGGTAGAGATGCCGGGTTACTGGATCGGGGTGTACGCGGTGACGAATGCGCAGTACTTGAGGTTTGTGGAGGCGACGGGGCACCGTGCGACGGGCAATACGCGCCACCGCGAGAAGGGCTTGGCGGATCATCCCGTGACTGATGTTTCGTGGGACGACAGCCTGGCGTATGCGAAGTGGGCAGGGTGTACGCTGGCGAGCGAGGCGCAGTGGGAGCGTGCGTGCCGGGGGCCGCTCGGGCTCGCGTATCCGTGGGGAGAGGACTGGGAGGAGACGAAGTGCCGCAACGACAAGAACAAGGGGAGCGACCAGACCAGTGCGGTGTACGAGTATGCGAAGGGGGTAAGCGGTTGGGGAACGTACAACCAGAGCGGGAACGTGTGGGAGTGGTGCGCGGACTGGTACGACGAGAACTATTACGCGAGTTCGCCGAAGGAAGCCCCGAGGGAGCCGGAGCGAGGCTCGTGCCGGGTGTTTCGCGGCGGCAGCTGGAGGTACGGCGACCCGGGCTTCTTCCGCGCCGCGTACCGCGGCTGGTACGACCCCGGCAGCCGCGGCGGCGGCCTGGGCTTGCGCCTCGTGAGGGCGGCTGCGTGACCGATGCCCGAACGTCCACAGGGAGTGCCTGGTATGGTATATAAAGGGGAGATCGGAATGGACGCGCAGACCACTGGCTGGACGGCACGGATCCGCACGGCGTGCGTCGCCTTGTTCGGAAGTGGTGACCGGCGCGCGAGCGATCCCGGCGCGCGCGCCGCGGCGCTGGAACTCGACCTGCGCGAGCGTGACAGCGATATCCGGCGGTTGCGGCAGGAGTACGAACGCTCCACGCAGCAGGCGCAGCGCGACCAAGCCGGCGCCGCGGCGGCCAGCGTCGATGCGCTCGCACGCGGCCTCGCTCCGCTCTTGTCGCAGCTCGCGACGATGCAAGCGTTGGCCGATTCGGGCCGCGCCGTCCGCGCGGAGGACGTGCTCAAGCTCTTTGGCAAAGTCGAAGCCGGATTGCGTGACTCCGGTCTGGAGCGCATCGGCACGGTAGGGGACACCTGTGGGTTCGACACGCGGCTGCACCAGCGCATGAGCGGCGCCGATGTGGCCGATGGCGATGCCGTGGTGGTCCGATTCGTCGGCTACCGCCTGCGGGGCGACATCCTTCTCAAGGCCATGGTCAGCCGGGCGGCCGCGGACGAAGGACAGCATTTCGAAGAGGACGCAGCAGAGCATGGCCGGACGCAATAGTGCGCGATAGGACGCGGATAATGGCGCCATGACCATGGCCATCGACTTTGGCACCTGCAACACGGTGCTCGCACGCTGGAATGCCGCCACGCGGCGTGTGGACACGCTGCGCCTCGAGGAGATCGGCAAGACCTATCGCTACCGCGTGCCTGGCGCCGCGAATGAGCGGGAATCCGCCGTCATTCCTTCGCTCGTGCACTATGGGGAAGGCAATGCGCTCAGCATCGGCGCGCAAGTGGAGAATGCCGGCCTCGCCAGCCACCGCGGTACCTTTCGCTGGGTCAAGCTCGACATCCTCCGGAACAGCAACCGCGCCCGTCGTATCAACGGCGACCTGATCACGCCGCGCCAGGCGGCCGACGACCTGATCGGCCAGGTGCTGCTCTCGGCCGGGCTGCAGGCGGACGAGGACCTCGTGGTCACGCTGCCGGTGGAGGCATTCGATCAGTACGTGGACTGGCTGCAGGGAGCGGTCTTGAAGACCTTCCGCGGCACGGTGCGCATGCTCGACGAGGCCACCGCCTGCATCCTCGGCTACGATACCCACGTGCGCGAGGGACAAGTGTACGTGGTGTTCGATTTCGGCGGAGGCACGCTGGATGTGTCGGTGGTGAAGACGCGCGATCTGGCGGCCGGAGACACGCGGCCGTGCGACGTGCTCGGCCGCGCGGGCGAGGAGATCGGCGGGTCGCTCGTGGACCAGTGGATGCTCTCCGAGTTGCAACAAAGCGAGAAGCTCTCCGACCAGGACGTGGCCGATGTGGGCACCGTGCTGCTGCGCGCGGTGGAGGAAGCCAAGGTGCGGCTCTCCGGCGGCGAGGCGCGCGTGGAGGTCACCCAGTTGAACGACCTCACGGCGCGGCTGATCAGCTACACCTTCAGCGCCGAGGGTCTACGCCGCATGCTCGACTCGGGACGGCCGGATCTGTCCGGCCTGAGCCTTTACCGGCTGGTGGCGCGCACCGTCGAGCGCGCGCTCGATGTCGCGCAGGGCAAGTACGGCACGCGCAAGTCCGAAGTAACAGCGGTGTTCATGGCGGGCGGCTCCAGCCTGCTGCTGGGTGTGGCCGGCGTGGTGTCGAATCTGTTTCCCGGCTGCCCGGTGCACTGCGAGGACCCGTTCGAGGCCATTGCGCGCGGCGCATGCCGCTACGCGGGCGAAGACATCAATCTCGCCCTGGTGCACGAGTACTGCCTGCGCGCCTGGGACCCGGCGAAGAAGGACTACGTGCTGGTCCCGGTAGTGCCCAAGGGAACGCGCTATCCCACGCAGGGGCCGGTCTCGACCAAGTACGTGAACGCCGCCTGCGAAGGCGCGACGCGGCTCGGACTTGTGGTCGTGGAGCGCTCCGCGATGCTGCGGCCGGAGGACGTGTGGGAAGTCGTTGGCGGCCGGCTTCAGCGGCGCGACACGATCCGGCGCGAGGACGTTTCGCTGCGTGAACTGAATCCAGCGGACCGCGAATTCATCCATGCGGATCCGCCCTGCACCGTCGGTGCGCGGCGGTTCGTCGCGGGCTTCGCGGTCGATGGGAATCGGCGGCTGACGCTGTCGCTCAAGGACCT
>Ga0208587_1001184_pt1 | contig 13994 bp, 10 predicted proteins | sample NGESurdeep092012_7_FD_184472 | JGI IMG/M metagenome (GOLD analysis project Ga0208587, IMG submission 184472) | Arctic peat soil microbial communities from Barrow, Alaska - NGEE Surface sample 210 deep-092012 (SPAdes) | ecosystem: Environmental > Terrestrial > Soil > Wetlands > Peat ...
GTTGATGATGACGAGGTCGCCGGGCTGGATCTCGGGCGTGGCTTTCTCGAGATCCTCGCGCGTGATCGGCGCCCAGCTCTCGGTCTTCGGAACCGACAGGACGACGGCCGGGCCGAAGTACTTGTAGAGCGGTACTTGATCGGTGAACTCGGCGCCCTCGATGACGTGCGCCGGCGCGTCGGTGTGCGTGGTGCAGTGCATGACGGTGGTGATCTTCTGGCTGAGCACGCCCGACTTGGCGTGGTAGTGCATACGCTCGATCTTCACATCCTCGAAGTACGGCCACAGCGGGGCGTTGTGGCCGAAGGTGGCGCTCAGATCGTAGAACTCGAGGCCGGTCCCCGGATCATTCGGTTGGTGATCCATTGCTCCTCCAGTGGGTCGACGATCGGTCGACGGGTTGTCCGCATAGCGGAACGATACTGCCGTATCGTGGATACGCTACCCACGCGATGAAGGCGCTGTCAAGACGCACCGCCGTTGTCGCGGCCCTGCGCTCAGTCGCCGTTGAGTGCGCGCTGGACCTCGTCGCGGACCCTCACGAGAGCGCTCGCGACACGCTCCTCGTTGCCTTCCAGGCGCCCGGCCGGCATCGCGACGGTGATGGCCGCGCAGGCACCGGCCTCATCGCGGATCGCGGCGCCGACGGCCGAGATGCCGAGGCTGTGCTCCTGGTGGTCGTAGGCGACCCCGGTGGCACGCACGATGTCCAGCTCCTTGAGGAGGGTCTCGCGATTGACGTTGGTGTGCGGCGTGAAGGGCTTCAGCTTCTTGGGCAGAAGCCGTTCCGCCTCGGCGTGCGGGAGCTCCGCGAGCAGAGCCTTGCCGCAGGCGGTGCAGTACAAGGGGAACCTATCACCGACCTCGGCGACGACGCGCAGCGAGCGCGACGACACGAACTGGTTGGTGAACAGCGCCTCGTCGCCGTCGAGGACGACGAGCTCCACGGTCTCATGGAGCTCGTGGGACAGGCGCTCGAGGTACGGCGCCGCCTCGTGCCGCAGGTCGCGGCGCCCTGCGGCGGCGATGCCCATGAGGCCGGCGCCGATGCGCAGCTTGCCCGAAGGCGTGACGCGCATGAAGCCCTCCTGGCAGAGCGTGCCCACGATGCGGTAGGCCGTCGACCGCGGTAAGCCCACACGATCCGCCAGCTCGATCGACGTCAGGCCGTCCGGCTCGGCCGCCAGACGGCGAAGCATCTGGGCGGCACGCGAGAGCACTTGCACCCCGTCACGCCGCTCTGCCACTGCCCTCTCCTCCGTCGCCGCCGACCACACCCCGGCCTCAGAGACCACGGGCGGGGTCGCCCAGCACGTGCACCAGATACTCCACCAGCCGCCGGCGCGAGGCGTCCGCCGCCTCCTCGCTCCACTCCTGGAAGCCGCGCCCCGATTTGAAGCCCAGATCGCCGGCCCCGACCTTTTCCTTGAGGAGCGGAGACGGCTCGCCGGAGGCCTCCAGGTGCGGCAGGATGTAGTCGTGGATCGCCAGCGTGAGGTCGAGACCCACCATGTCCGCGTTCTCCATGGGCGCCAGGGTGGGCAGGCGGAGACCCGGGCCGAAGCGGATGCTCTCGTCCACGGTCGCGGCGTCGGCGATGCCGTGCTCGACGATGGAGATGGCCTCCCGCCACAGGGCGTGCTGCAGGCGGTTGGCGACGAATCCCGGAACGTCCTTCTTGCAGTCGATCGGGTGCTTGCCGGCCCTTCGCAGCAGATCCATCGTGTGCTCGACTACCGCGTCATCGACGTCCTCGGTGCGCACGACCTCGACCAGCGGTATCAGGTACGGCGGGTTCCAGAAGTGCGTGCCGACGACCCGCTCCTTGTGCTTGGTGAGGGCGCCGATCTCGGCGATGCTCATCACCGAGGTGTTGGTGCACAGTACCGTCGCGGGCGGGCACACGCCGTCTAGCTGCTCGAAGACATCCTGCTTCAGGGCGAGGTCCTCGAAGACGCACTCGATGACGAAGTCGGCCCCGTCCGCAGCGTCGCGGAGGTCGGTGGTCGTGCGCACGCGGCCGACGGCATCCTCGACGCCGTCGGCCGCGAAGAGCCCGTTCTCCGCAAGGTAGGTGAGGTTACCGGTGATGGCTCCGGGGGCACGCTGCAGCGCCTCCTCGAACACGTCCTGCAGCGCGACCTCATGCCCGGCGACGGCGAAGACCTGGGCGACGCCGGTCCCCATCATGCCACCACCGATCACGGCCACGCGCGCGGTGTGTTCAGTGTCCACGTGAGCTCCTTCTGCCGACGCCGGTCAACCCGCCGTGCTGCCGCCGTCGACCATCAGGATGTCACCGGTGACAAAGTCGGACGCGGCGGACGAAAGGTAGACGGTCGCGCCGATGAAGTCCTGTGGATCGGCCGCGCGACCCCACGGGATGCGCTGCATGAAGATCTTGTAGAGCTCCGGGTCGTCGAGGACCTGCTGCGTGAGCGGCGTCCAGAAGATGCACGGAGCGATGCAGTTGACGTTGATCTTGTACTTCGCCCACTCGGTGGCGAGCTGCTTGGTGAGCAGGTGCACGGCGCCCTTGGCCGTGCCGTAGGCGGAGTAGCCGCCGGGATGGCCCAGCTCGCCGCGCACGGAACCGACGGTGATGATCTTGCCGCCGCCCTGCTTGATCATCCTCTTGCCAACCGCCTGGCAGCAGATGTAGGTACCCTTGACGAGGGAGTCCATGACCTTTTGCCACTCGTCGAGAGGGAACTCCTCGGCGGCGAAGCGGTTCGCCTGACCCGCCCCCGAGACGAGGATGTCGACGCGGCCGAGCTCGTCGATGGTCTTCTGGACCATGGCCTCGACGCTGTCGGCGTCGGTGGCGTCGCACGAGATGGGCAGCACCTTGGTGCCGGCCTCGCCGATGTCGTCCGCGGCCACTTCGAGGTTCTCGGCGCGGCGGCTGGTGATGACGACATCGGCGCCGAAGGAGGCCAGGCCCTTGGCGGCCGCGTGGCCGAAGGCGCCGGACCCGCCGGTGACGATGGCGACCTTCCCGGTCAGGTCGAACAGGCCGCGCATCTTCTCGAGACTCCAGATCTCACGTTCCATCGCGCCTCTCCTCTCGCATGAAGTCGGATCCACTCGTCAAGACCGGGGTCGCCGTCGGCTGGTCCAACTCGAGTGACAGAGCCCGGCGAAGGTGCTGTGCAGCCCCCAGCGACATCTGGTCACTCCCGCTGTGCACGCTCGTGGCCCCCCTCCGCAGCACGGTCGCCCGCCGCGGGAGTGCCCGCGATGCGGAACAGCGCATCCATGATGCGAACATGATTGCAGGTGACCCCCAGGCAGGTCAAGCATTCCCGAGAGCCGCCGGGACCGGACGAGGATGCCGTCAGACCCTGGCCGTCAGACCCCCATCGACATAGAGGATCTGGCCGGTGACGAACGCGGCTGCCGGTGATGCCAGGAAAAGGACGGGACCGACCACGTCGGCCGCCTCGGCCCATCGCCCCATGGGGATGCTCGCGCGCAGCGCGGCCGCGAACGACTCGTCCGCGAGGACGGATCGCGTCAGGTCCGTTTCCACGAACGTGGGCGCCACGGCGTTGACGCGGATGCCCAGCTCGGCCCATTGGGCGGCGAGCGAGCGCGTGAGGGAATCGACGGCGCCTTTGCTGGCCGAGTACTCGGCCTGACCGAACGTGGCACCGAATCGCCCGCGTACCGACGAGAGGTTGACGATCGAGCCGCCACCCAGACGCGCCATGTGCGCGCCGAAGACCTGGCACGCGATGAACGTGCCGGTGGCGTTCACGTCGAGGATACGCCGCCAGTCGGCGACCGGAAGGTACTCGGCGCGCATGCGCATCGTGACCCCGGCGGCGTTGACGAGGATGTCGACGCGCGGAAAGGCCTCGAGGACTTCGTCGGCCGCGCGCCGCACGGACTGTTCGTCGGTGATCTGCACGGCGACCGGGATGGCGTTCACGCCCAGGCCGCGGATGGCCTCGGCGGCCGCGGCAGCGCGGCCGCCGTCCAGGTCCGCAGCCGCGACGTGAACGCCGTGGTCGGCCAAGCCCAGCGCGATCTCGCGGCCGATCCCGCCCATCCCGATGACGACCGCGTGCCTGCCGGCGATGTCGAACACGTCCATGCTTCACTCCTCACGCCGGCCCTCGCGGGACAGGGCCTGTATCGTCACACGTTCCCGAGCTCCCGCTGGATCTCGTCTCTCAGGCGAAGCAGCGCCGCGACCACGGCCTCTTCACTTGCATGGAAGCGGGCGGCCGGCATGGGCACCGCGATCGACGCGGCGCGCCCGTCGGCGTCGCGGACGGCCACGGCCACGGCACAGATCCCGGGTCGCAACTCCTCCCTCTCGTAGCCAAGGCCGCTTGCCCGCACGTCCTCCAGCTCGCGCAGCAACGCCTGCCGGGAGATCCGCCTGCCCTCAGGTGTGGGCTCGAGCCTCGCCGGCAGTCGGCGCCGCAGCTCAGCCGGCGGAAGCTGTGCGAGAAGCACTCTGCCGCTCGCCATGCTGTAGGCGGGGAAGTGGGCGCCCACTCTGGCGATGGCCATCAGTTCACGCTGTGGAGCGGCGTGCTGCGCGATGAACAGCACCCTCCAGTCGTCGAGCACGGCGAGGTCGACGGTCTCGTTGAGGTCTCTCGAGAGGCGCTCCAGGTACGGTTCGAGGACGGCGCGAAGGTCGCGACGGCCGATCGCCGCCAAACGCAGAAGGGCCGGGCCCAGGCCGCGCTGCCCGGTGGCTGCGTCGACGCGCACGTACCCCACCTGCTCGAGGGCGCCGCAGATGCGGTGCACGGTGGTCTTCGGAAGATTCGTGCGAGCGGCCAGGGCGGCCAGGCTCTGGCCGCCTCCCGACTCCGCGAGTGCCTCCAGGACCGCCGCTGCCCTGGTGACGGCCTGCATGCTTCCCTTGCCCGGGCTTCCCTGTGGTGACTCAGTCACCGCTTGCCCATCGTCTGACCTCGATGAGGCACAAGTTGACGGCCAACGCATGCGAGCGCCGAATCATCATGCGGCTGGGAGCAAGCAGGTTGACGCAGCCGCCGCGGTCAGAGGCCTCGCCGGGGACACCAACAGGGTCGTAGGTGGCCGCCGACTCAAAGGAGTGCACCGTTCCCGGCGGCACTCCTTGTCGCGCTGTGCGACTGCCAGAGGTGGCGTCACGTCGTACCCCTTCCTGACGAAGTCTCTCCACTTGACCGCCCAAGGCAGGTCGGCGGCGGCGCTGGGCCGCCTCTATCAGTCTAGCTCCGTCTTCCGGTTCCAGTACATCGCCCCCGCTCAAGATCCGGCGATGTCGAAGAAGACCCGGTGACCGGAGTGCGATGCGCCCGGCGGCCATCTCCGTCTACCTTTCGCGCGCGCCGGAGTCAGGCACGAGCGGCGGCGGGACGCCCATCCCGACCTTGGTCGCGTGCGGCCTGCCGGGTCGGCCGTGTGCGCGTCTGACGCTAGGCTTTCTCGAGCACGATCGTGCCGAGGTTGCGGCTCTTCTCCAGCTTCACCGACATGCTGGCCGGCTCGTATCCCGGCGTCGTCAGCGTGACGGCATACTCTTTGCCCGGCTCCAGCCTATCGACGAGCACCTCGCCGAAGTTGTCGCTCACGGCCTCGCCGACGGGCGCACCGTCAAGCTCGACGACGGCCTTGAGGCCCTCGGCGCACTCGTCGGTGTCGCCGAGGACGGCCGTGCAGGCGACGAACGCCTTGGTCCAGCGGAAGAGGTTCTTGTAGTAGACGCGCGGCTTGGTGCCGAGCCCGTCACGGTAGCGCTCGAGCTCCTCGGCAGCCACGCGAGCGTCGATCTCAGCATCCTCGGCCAGGACCAGCTTGATGGCCTCGGTGGGGCACACCTGGCTGCAGCGCGTGTCCTTCCAGCCGTCGTCAAGGAGGTGCGCGCAGCCGGTGCACTTCTGGGCGAGCTGCTTCTCGTCGTTCCAGTAGATGACGTTGTAGGGGCAGCTCGTCACGATCTCCTTGCGGCCGGCGGCCTTGACCGGATCGATGATCACGAGGCCGTCAGCGCGTTTGTAGACGGCGCCGTCGGCGGTCAGGCAGGGCGCCTCGTCGCAGTGCATGCAGGGCATCGGCAGGTAGGCGGTCTGCACGACGGGGTACTGACCGCGCTCCTTGCGCTTGATGTTCATCCAGCGATGGCCGTGCCACGGCTGGGCCGCCGAGTACGGCGGGAACTCGTTGTCGACGAACTCGTCCTTGTCGGCCAGGAAGCAATCGTTGCAGTCGTGGCAGCGGGCGACGTCGATGATCAGGTGCCAGCTCTTCATTGGGCCTCGCCCTCCCATTTCTCGACCTGGATGAGGCAGGAGTTGTTGGACATCGCCGTGGACGTCGGCGTGATGAAGCGCTTGTTCGTGAGGATGTTGATGCAGCCGGCGATGTCCGGCGACTCGCCGGGCTCGCCGAGCGGCAGGTAGTCGGCGCAGGACTCGTACGAATGGACGGTGCCGGGCGCGACGCGCTCGGTGATCTGCGCCGTCAGGATGACCGACCCGCGATCGTTGAAGGCGCGGATGAGGTCGCCCTCGGCGATGCCTCGGGCGGCGGCATCGACGCTGTTCAGGCGCATGACCCAGTAGTCATGCCCGTCGTCGTGCCGGATGCGGTGCTCCTCCACCTCGTTCAGCCAGCTCTCCTTGGAGTCGCCCATGGTGTGGAAGCTGAAGCGCGGATGCGGGCTCACCATCTGCAGCGGGTACTTCTCGTAGAGCTCCGTCGTGTGGTGACCCTCCCAGCTCGGGATGAACTGCGGGCCCATGGCCGGCCGCTCGGGGTCCACCACGTCCAGCTCGAGGCGCTGGATCGCGGAGCTCACGAACTCGATCTTGCCGGAGGCCGTCTGCAGCCCCTCGAAGCCGACCGTGTCGCCGGGCCGTGGGCCCCAGTCGGGGGTGTCGCGCTTGCGGCCCTCGGCGAACCAGCGCATGGCCGGAGTGGACTTGTAGTCGTCCGGCATCGGCACGACGTAGTAGCCCTTCTTCTCGAACTCCTCCCAGGTGATGTTCTTGGGGAGGTCGGTAGCGTGGAAGTAGGCCTTGCACCAGTCGTACTCGTCCATGCCGCCCTCGGTGAACACGTCGCCCATGCCCATGCGCTCGGCGACGGCGGCGAAGATGTCGTAGTCCGATTTGCTCTCGCCGAGCGGCTCGATGCACTTCTTCTGGAACACGATGACGCGGTGGTTGGTCTGCGTGTGGTTGTCGGGGATGTAGCCCGAGCAGTTGCCGAACTCGCTGATGTCCCAGCGCTCGAAGTTGGTGCAGGCGGGCAGGATGATGTCGGCGAACTTGGCCTCGCCCTCCATCCAGATCGACTGGTTGACGACCGTGCGGACCCCACCCTCGCGGTACGCCTTCACATAGCGGTTGGTCTGCTGCATCGTCCCGAAGAACGAGCCGCCGTAGCGCCAATACATGGTGATGAAGGGGTAACCCGGAGCCGGATACTGGTACTTCTGCATCTGGCTCTGGATCGACGAACCCGAGAAGCCCTTGCCGCGCCACTCGAAGCGCTCGTGCATCATCGCCTCGGGGATGCGCAGGCGCGGGATCGCTTGACCCTCGGTGGAGTCGTGCACGTTGACGGTCGGGTGCAGCCCGGAGCCGTGCGGGAACATGCGGTAGAGGAAGCGGTACGCCGCCGCCGACTTCTCGGGGTCGCCCGAGATGCCGCCCTCGGCATAGCCGGGGAACACGAACGAGCAGTCGGACGGCGCGCCCTGAGACGTGCCCCAGATGTTCACGCCCGGCTTGCCGTAGCCCTGCATGGCGGCGAGGGCGACCATGGTGCGCGCCCACTCGTTGCCGGTCGCCGAGCGGCAGGCGCCGCCCCAGCCGCCGAGACCGCCGGCGGCGAGCATGGTCTTCTTGGCGCCCCATTCGCGGGCCAGGGCGCGGATCTGGCGGGCGGGGATGCCGCACTCGCCCTCAGCCCAGTCGGGCGTCTTGGGCACGTTGTCGGTCTTGCCGAGGACGTAGTCCTTCCATTCGTCGAAGCCCGTGGTGCGCTCGGCGACGTACTCCTTGTCGTAGGTCCCTTCGGCGAGCCACGTGTGTGCGATCGCGAGGCCGAACGCCACGTCGGTTCCCAGGCGCGGCGCGAACCACTTGTCGGAGAAGAGCTCGGCGGTCGGGTTGAAGTAGGGATCGACGAACACCATCTTGATCCCCAGCTCCTTCATCCAGTAGCGCCGCGGCGTGCTCTCGAAGGCGGAGTAGATGCCGCCGCCCGTGGACTCGGGATCGGCCGACCAGAAGACGATCATCTCCGTGTACTTGAGCGCGTCCTCGAGCAGGTCGTACTGCTCGGGGATGCCGAGGCGGTGGCTGTTGCCCCACATCGGCATGGCGCCCCAGTGCCAGCCCTCCCAGCTGTCCGGGTTGTGGGCGGAGTGGACCATCCCCATGAGGTTGAGGAAGCGGTAGTACGCGCTGTGCCGGTAGCCGATGTTGCCCCACAGGTGGTGCGAGCTGCAGGTCGTGAGGATGGAGCCCGGACCGTGCTCGCGCTTCTCGCGGACGAGCTCTTTGGTGACGAGGTCCAGAGCCTCGTCCCAGCCGATCGGCGCGTAACCGGAGATGCCGCGGTTCTGGGTGTTGCGCTTGCCGTCGGGGTCCCAGTCCACGCGCTTGAGCGGGGTGAGGATGCGCTTCGGCGAATACACCATCGAACGCTGCGCCTGCGCATGTGGTGAAAGGGTGGTCTTGCGCGGCGATGTGAAGCTGTGGCCGCGCGCCTCGATGGTCCAGTCGCCCTTGTCGTCGTCGTCGAGCTCGATGGGCGTCATGCGCACGATCTTGCCGTCGGCGACGTCCACGAAGACGGGCCCGCCCGTCGTGCAGTTCGTCAGTCTCTCGACTTCACCCATGCTTGTCTGACCTCCGCTCCTCGATCGGCCCTGGCGATGCCGCGTCGTCCGTGCGGTCTCACGGCGTGTAATCCACTATGCGGACATGTGTGCCCGCATTACGGGCATGGTATCGCCGCCACGGTCAGTGTCAAGCGTGGCGGCGCCACAGTCGTTGCGCGCGCGAGCTCCGCGCGCCGCGCGGGACATGAGCTACACTCCTGCACCGTGACGGCGCAGAGCACAGGAGACGCGCGAGCGGTTGCGGTGGGCGTCGTGCTCGCCGGCGGAGAGGCGAGACGCATGGGGCGCGACAAGCGCCTGCTGCGCCTCGCCGGCGTCACGCTGCTCGAGCGCAACCTCGCCTTCTTGGACGGCATCTTCCCGACCGTCGGGCTCTCGCTGCGAGACACCCGCCAGCTACCCGGGTCGCTGCCTCCCAGCGTCGAGATCGTCCCCGACGTGGTGACCGGCTCGCCGCTGGCGGGCATCGCCTCCGTCCTCGCGCGCTTCCGCGGGCCGGTCTTCGTGCTCGCCGCCGACGTCGCCTTCCCCGACCGCGGAGCCGTCGAACGTGTCGTCGCGGCGTTCGACGGCGTCGACGTCGCGCTACCGATCGTCGGCGACCATCTGGAGCCGCTGCACGCCGTGTACGGCCCGGCGTGCCTGGCGCGCATCGAGGGGCTGCTCGATCGCGGCGCGCACAGCATTCTGGACCTGCTTCCCGAGGTGCGCGTGATGACGGTGCCCTTCTCGAGCGCCGCGCCGTTCTTCAACGTGAATACGCCGCGCGATTGGGAGGAGGCGCGCCGCCGCGAGGACGTCGCGGCGCGCCCCGACGATCCCGGCAAGCCGGCGGTGCTCGGCGTCGTCGGCCGCCCGAACAGCGGCAAGACGACGCTCATCGAACACCTGATCCCCGAGTTCACGCGGCTCGGCCTCAGGGTGGCCGCGGTCAAGAGCGTCGCCCATTTCGACATCGACTCGCCCGGCAAAGACTCGTGGCGTCACGGCCGAGCCGGCGCGGAGGCTTACGCGGTGGCTTCGGCGTCGAAGCTGGCTTTCGTGACCCGGCTGCAGGCCGAGACGACATTGGCCGAGCTGGTGGAGCGGTACTTCTCCGGCTACGACATCGTCGTGTGCGAGGGCTATCGGCACGAGGCGCCGCAGGTGATCGAGGTCTTTCGCGCCGAGGCCGGGTACGCGGAGACGAAGTCTTCGCCCGAGGAGCTGGTCGCCCGGGCGACCGATGCCGACGTTCCGCACCAGCACCGCTTCGCGCTCGATGACGCCGCCGGCCTGGCCGCTTTCCTCGTCGAGAAGCTCGGGCTCTCCCGCGGTCGCGCCTAGCGGCAGCGCCCCTTCGCCGGCAAGCTGCGTGACGCGGTGGACGTCCGCGGGCACCGGAGACGATCACTTGGCCGGGGTTCTCGCTCGAAGACTTCACGCGCCCGGCATTCACCCAGCAACCGGCTCTCGCACTATCATAGGAAGTGAACCAACGTATGGGGTCACGTCATGAACACGCCGTGACGACCAAGATCCACCTGAGAGGAGCGCCAAGCCAATGTCCGGAGGAGACCAGATGTCCGTCGAAACACCGAGTTCCTCACCGGCATCGCTGCCGGACCCTGCCCAGCCGAGGACGGGCAAGGACCCGCTGCACCAGACCGCCTCAACGACGGCCACCGACTACTGGAACGACTCCTGCTCCGTCGAGGAGCTGACCTACGCGATCGAGCGTGGAGCCGTCGGTGCGACGACCAACCCGACGATCGTCGGCGAGGTACTGAAGAAGGAGATGCACTTGTGGCGCGAGCGGATCGGGAAGATCGTCTCCGAGAACCCGACCTGGACCGAGGACGAGATCACCTGGCGACTGATCGAGGAGATGGCGATGCGCGGCGCTGAGCTGTTGCTCCCGGTCTTCGAGCGCGAAGGCGGCAAGAAGGGGCGCATCTCGATCCAGACCGACCCGAGGCTCTACCGAGATTCCGCGCGCATCACGGAGCAGGCGCTCCGCTTCAGTGCCCTGGCGCCGAACATGCAGGTAAAGATCCCCGTGACCTGCGCGGGCGTGCAGGCGATCGAGGAGGTGACGGCGGCCGGCGTCAACATCAACGCGACGGTCTGCTTCACCGTGCCGCAGGCGCTGGCGGTGGCCGAGGCGGTCGAGCGCGGGCTGCAGCGCCGCGAGGCAGCCGGCGAGGACGTCGCGTCGATGACGCCCGTCTGCACGCTGATGGTCGGCCGCCTCGACGACTGGATGGAGGTGCTTGTGAAGCGCGACGGCGTAGTGGCCGACCCGGGCATCGTGCACTGGGCGGGCATCGCCTGCATGAAGAAGGCGTATGGCATCGTCCGCGAGCGCGGCTATCGCACGCGGCTGCTGGCCGCGGCGTACCGCCACCACCTGCACTGGTCGGAGCTTATCGGCGGCGATGTCGTGCTGACGATCCCGTACAGTTGGCAGCGCCTCTTCAACGACTCCGACATCGAGGTCGTGCCGCGCATGGACGACCCCGTGCCCGAGACGATCGTCAACGAGCTCTACCGCAGATTCCCCGACTTCAGGCGCGCCTACGACGTCGACGGGATGAGTCCAGAGGAGTTCGACTCCTACGGCGCGGCATCCCGGACGCTGAGGGGCTTCATCGCGTCCTACCACGACCTGGTGGCGGTGATCCGCGACTTCATGCTCCCGAACCCCGATGTGAAGTAGGGTCCGTCGGCGAGGAAGCCAGGCAGCTCGGCCTCTTTCGCAGCCGCGCCAGGCAGCTAGGTGACTTCGCATGTGCGGCCGTCCACCCGCGGCGCACGCGCTCAACGCATTGGGCTGGCACCCGCTTTGACAGCCGTGCTACTCTTCGGGCTGTCCGACTCCAAGCCCTTCGCCCTACGGCAATAGCTACGGGCGCTGGGCCGTACCATGGACAGACCATGGGGCAGCGCACTGCGCGCTGTCGTGGGCCCGCGGCGGAAACGCGCGGACCTCCTCGTGTTTGGAAAGGAGTGAGGGATGCGCAGCATTGCGCGTTCTATCGTGGGCGTTCGCAGCGTCGCGAACCAGACAGACCGGTCGCCCCGTTCAGGCTTCCTGCCGCTGCGCTTCGACCGCCACGAGCTCGCCGGCGGCGTGGCCGACATCGGCATCATGATCCCTCTCGCCTGCGGGGTCGCGGCCGCCGCCCACCTGAGCCTCGTCACCGTCTTCGTGTGCGTCGCCGTGGTCTACGCCGTCACCGCCCTGGCGTTCCGCATCCCTGTGCCCGTCCAGCCGATGAAGGCCATGGCGGCTTCGATCATCGCCCTCGGCCTCTCGGCCTCAGTCGTCAGCGCCGCCGGCCTCGAGATCGGCCTGCTCTTCCTGCTGTTCGCCGTGACCCCGCTGGCGCGCTATCTCTCGCACCTGTTCCCGATGGCCGTCGTGCGTGGTGTCCAGCTGGCCATCGGCATCCTGCTCCTCAAGAGCGCCCTCCTGATGGCCGGCGCAGCCGACGCCTTCCCCAGCCTGCACGTCAGTCTGGGCGTCAGTGGCCTGACGCTCACAGCCGGCGGTATCGTGGCGCTGGCTATCGCAGCGTTCCTGCTCGCCGGGCGGGAGCGTCGCCGGCTGCCCGGCAGCCTGCTCGTGCTCGGCGCCGGGGCGCTCGTCGGCGTCGTCCTGGCGGGAGCCGACCTCACCCAGCTGCCGCCGCTCCCCTCCGGCTTCCAGCTCCCCCTGCTGCATCTGCCCAGCCTTCACGACGCCTGGATCGCCCTGTTCGCCGTCGTGCTACCGCAGCTCCCCCTCTCGCTCGGCAACTCGGTCTTCGCCACCGACGACGTGCTGCATCACTACTACGGAAGCGCCGCGCGCCGGGTCACCCCGGCGAGCATCTGCCTGAGTCTCGGCCTCGTCAACGTCGCCTCGGGACTGCTCGGCGGCATGGCCCTCTGTCACGGCTCCGGGGGCGCCACCGCCCACTACCGGCTGGGAGCCCGGACGGCGGGCGCGACGCTTGCGGCCGCCGGCCTCTACGCCACCCTGGCGGCAGGCGCCGCCTTCGGGCTCTCGCCGCTCTTCGTCCCCGGCGCCGTGCTCGCCGGCATGCTGCTCTTCGTCGGCGCAGAGCACTGCCTGCTGCTGACGGACCTCACGGAGGTCGACGACATCGTCTGTGCCGTGCTTATCGCGGTCGTCGCCGTGGCGACCGGCGATCTCGCCATCGGTTTCCTCGTCGGTTGGGCGACGTTCGCGCTCCTCAAGCGCACGCCACTTCATGTCATGCGCCTCCACTGGCCGGCCCTCACGGCGCGGCTTGCGCCGCCTCCCGAGTCTCTCGACGTCAAGGGGAGTTGAGCCGACCTTCGCCGCCCTGCCTCGGGCGGGTAGACTCCGGCGTGAGATGACGTCCCACACGAACGACGCGGTCAAGATCGGCGTGCTCCTCGCCGGCGGCAGCGGTCGCCGCGCCGGCGTGGACAAGCGCTTCCTGGTGCTCGGCGGGCGCGCCCTGCTCGTGCGCAACGTCGCCTTCCTCCGTAACGTCTTCCCCACCGTAGCCGTCTCGTTGGGTGCGGGCCAGAGCCTCGACCTCGGCGACGCCGCCGACGTCGAGCTGGTACACGACGCCTGGCCGGGCGCCTCGCCGCTGGCGGGCATCGCCTCGTCCCTGGCGCATTACCGGCAGCCCGTGTTCGCCCTGGCCGCCGACATCGCCTTCCCCGACTCCAGGGCGCTCCGGCGCGTGCTGGCGGCCTTCCCCGGTCACGACCTCGCGCTGCCGGCCATCGGCCCTGAGCACCACCAGCCGCTGTTCGCGGTCTACGGGCCCGGCTGCCTCGCGCCGATGACGGCGCTGCTCGAGGCGGGCCGTCACCGCATCGTCGACATCCTCCCCAACACGCGCGCCGCCGAGGTGCGCTTTCCGGACGACGCGCTGTTTCATAACATCAACACCATGGACGACTACCAGGAAGCGCGCCGCCAGGCGGCCGCAGGCGGCGGCGCGCCGACCCGCGGCGCGCCGACCGCCGACGCCCAGCCGGCTCTCGTCGCCATCGTCGGCAAGAGCGATTCGGGCAAGACGACCCTGATCGAGAAGGTCGTCCCAGAGCTCGTGAAGCTCGGCCTGCGCGTCGGCACCGTCAAACACGACGCGCACAGCTTCGA